>Ga0233426_10000051_pt1 | contig 123759 bp, 117 predicted proteins | sample SI_118_April2016_6_FD_179875 | JGI IMG/M metagenome (GOLD analysis project Ga0233426, IMG submission 179875) | Seawater microbial communities from Saanich Inlet, British Columbia, Canada - SI_118_April2016_10_MG | ecosystem: Environmental > Aquatic > Marine > Inlet | place: Canada: British...
CGTCCAAAATCTATATCTATAAATTATAAAAACATGGGCATCCCAATAAACTTTGATCAAAAAAAAACGCCTCTTAATTGAGACGTTCTTTTTATTTCCAAAGAATACAATTATTCGTTGAAATAGATTTTAGAAGCACCAATACCTACTTTCAAAGTAGTTATCATTTTTTTATTTGAAAGACTATATACATTAAAATCACTCAAGGAAGTATAACTAGCAACTATAGCATATAGTTGATTATTACTTATAGACATTTCATTTATATATCCTGCTTCAATAAAAGAAGATGTAGGTAATTCAGTGTCAGTAACACTCATTTTAAAAACTCCAGAATTCAGACTGTAGTACAAATCAGTTCCATCAATTTCTAGTAAACTTGGATGCTCACCATTAGCAAAAGTTATAGTACTTGTAACCGTATTCGTATTTGTATCAATTTTTGAAATGCTTGCTAAAGTATTTCCTATTACATTCCAATTCATATCGTATTGCACAGCACCTTCAGACAATACAATTAAATCACCACTTTGAGTAAATACTAATTCATCTGGCTTGTCTCCAACAATAATTTCTGTTACCGCATCCGTAGCAATATCAATTACAGAAACAACATTATTTACTCCATGTGCACCTTTGTGAGAAACATATAATTTTCCATCTTTAGATACAATCCTTTCAGGTCCCAATGCTACAGGAATCGTTTTGGTAACTGAATTTGAATTCAAATCAATAACCGCAATAAAGTCATCTGTATCCGAGGCAGTACTTCCCCAGTTCGTTGAATATCCAGTACCTCCAATAATTTCCATATATCTAGGCAACTCCAATTGAGAGTTTATTTTACCAACTTCTTCAAAAGTAATTCTATCTACCACAGTAATTGTGTTTTGATTATCTACTGAGATATACGCATTAGTATCTGAAAATGCTATAGACTGTAAATACGTACCTAATTCAGTATCATTTTCAGCTTTATAAATGAGGTGTGTAGATGAAGATACATCTTGAGGTATAAAGGAAATAGATCCTGTTCCTGCACCTGACCCTTCTCCACTCACTAAGATTCCGTTGGAATAATCAGAGCCTGACTCTATTATTTCTTCATTATCACATGAGATAAATAAAATGCTTAAAGCAATTGTTAGGGATGTAAATTTGTTGATTTTCATTATGTTAAAATTTATAATTGATTTGTAGATTTAGGTTTCTATTCGGCATCGGTCTTCTAGGCGATGTTTGATACATCTCGTTGTATAGATTATTTATTTTTACCCCTAATGCCAACTGACTATTTTCAGTATTGATAATTTTATAATCCATTCCTATATTTGACACATCAAAACTAGACATTGAAAAAATATCTAAATTATCTTCTGAGGTGTATATTTTGCCTGTATATAAAAATTGATAATAGCTTTTCCATCGTTTTACAGACCATGAAAAGGTGGCATTAAAGAGATGTTTAGGAGTAAATATCAATTGTTTATTTGTTTTTAAATCTGTTGCCAATACATACGAATAATTTGCAGACACATTGAAAACATTTCCTGAATAACTATATACATGCGAACCAGATACATCTACTCCTTTATTTTTAACGGAATTTATATTAATCGGCACCCAAATACCAGGTCTCTCAGGGTCACCATTTGGAATCCAAGTAATTTTATCTTTGGTATGAATTAAGAAAAAATCAACCTCTACTTTACTCTTTTTTCTCTTAAAAACGATTGCTGCATCAATTTGTTTGGACGTTTCTGGATTTAAATTGAGATTCCCTTGCCCTGGCCAATACAAATCATTATACGAAGGAACTCTATAATTTGTAGAACCATTGAAACGAATCTTTAAGTTATTGTAAACAGGAGCTTCCAAACCAATAGCAACAACCATTGGAATTTCATAATCTGAATTAAAATCTTTTCTAACTTTCAAGTTGTATGATAAAAGTTCAGAAAAATTTTGTTTGAATATTGCCGCTTGAGAGAATTGCTTTCTGTTATGAATTGAAAATTGATCTGTAGATCCAAATATGGAAGTATATTCTGAAAATAATTCAATTTTAGTATGACTATTTAAGCGCCAATAAAAATCATAATTCCCTAAATACGTTTCTGATTTTCCATAATTATAAATTGTACTTTCTTTGTCTTCGAAATAGCGATATTCTTGTGTCAGATAGCCTGCTTTAAACACATGAGAGAAAGAGTTATTCACAAAATCATAAACTAATAAGATACGCTGATTGAAATCTTTATATTTTTCGTTAGCACTTAAAGGATTCGGTAACTCACCTGAAAAATGTCGTTTAGATTGGTATTTGGTAAGGTACAGACTCAATTTAGATTTCTCTGATAGTTTCAATCCAACATTTATATTAATATTATAATTTTTATAAGAACCATTTTCATTTTTATATACGGTTCCTAACCAAGGATAGTCATTCGCTGATTGATTTAATTCTCCTCCTACTTTTATAACAAATCTATCAGTACCATAAGAAAATTTATATAAATTTTGATAGGTTTGATAACTACCAATACTAGAAACGAATTGATTTGAAATATGATTTTTAAAAGACAATCTTGAGTTTAAATGAATAGACCCACCAATTGCTCCAGAACCATACTTAATGCTACCACCACCACTTCTGACATCAATGTTATCTATCAAGTTAACAGATAAAGAATTAAATCCGGTGGAACCATTATTAATAGAATTTATATTGATTCCATTCCAAACTACGGCAGTATTAGATGAGCTAGTACCTCTAAATCGAGCTGAACTAGTTCCACCGGAACCATATTCTCTTAAATAAATTGAAGTATTATGTCTTAACAATGAAGTAAAAGAAACCTTATTCTGAAGAATTATAGAATCATTTATACTAACAATTTTATAACCAACGGAGTTATCCTTTAGGTTTTTATCAGCTACAATAGTAACCTCATCCAAAGAATTCACAATTGAATCATTTTGAGCATGTGTATGCAATCCTGCTAAAAAGCAAATAAAAAACACAATCTTGTTATTCATCTTTCTTTCAACCTTTCTCCCCGAAAGTTTATTTAAAGTTCTGAATAAGGCAGGTCTCCTGGCTTGCGTCTTGTTGTTACCTTCCCGTAAAATCTTTACAGTGGTATAAGTTTACAACAAGCGTCATTTGCATGACTAAGCTTACAGTTGCGGGGACAGCTTTCGAATTGAACGAAATTCCCTTTTAATTCCATTTCATACCATTTGAAATGAAAACCAAATTCGCTGCAAAAATAGTTACAATGTTTGGATAAACAATCCAATTCCCAAGAAATAAATAAAAATCAACAAGATAAGAAGTCACATACTTTTATATGGATACTATTCACTGCTAACCTGAGAGAGAATATTTTACTTCGTTTCTTCTAGAGTCGTAGAAAAATTTGAGAATTTTGATGTCAACGCCTCCGATACCTCATAATAATCAGGATGGATAATTTGTGCCAACACTTCAATTCCGTTGACTAAAGTACTTGCAGAAGGTTGAGTAAACATATCAAAATCGGCAAGATACACGGCATTATTTTTTACAGCTCTTAAGGAATTCCATTCAGGACGTTCCGTTAAAAACGGCATGTCTTTTAGAGTAGTTTCTGTCGTATAGCCACAAGGTGCTATGACCAAAACCTCCGGATCGTATTTTACAATTTTATCCCAATCCACAACAATACTATCGCCAGAAGGATGTGATAAAAGATCCACACCGCCTGCACATCCTATTTGATGAGGAATCCAATGGCCACAATTAAACAACGGATCTATCCACTCAAGTAGCATCACAGATTTTTGAAGCAATCGATTCTCTCTTTGCACATCAATCACCTTGGCTATCCTACTTTCCAATTCTTTTACATGCGCTATCCCTACTTCTTTTTTACCCATGGCTGATGCGATGGTAATTACAGAATCCAACACATCTTGTAAGGATCCTGGATTGATCGGAATCAACACTGGTTCTTTCGCTAAATTTGCTACTGCCGCCGCAGTACATTTTGTATCTATTTGGCAAACTTCACAAACATCTTGGGTAAAAATTACATCAGGAGCAATTTTTGCAAGCGCTACTTCATCCACAAAATACAAACTCTCCCCAGTCTTCTTACTATTTGAAAACAATGTGTTTATTTCATCACTTGTGTAATGCTTGCCTTCCATAACACATCGAACCACACGTGTTTTTTCTTCCAAGGCTTTTGCAGGACATTCAAAGGTAATTCCATCCAAAACATCTTGTACACCCATATCATAAATCATTTGGGTAATTGCGGGTAAAAAAGAGGATACTTTCATTTTTGATATTATTTTTTAATCTCCATTGCAATATACGGAATCGTATCTTCAAAGGATTCCTCTCCAACAGTTACAGAATCTTGAGATTCATAAAAATTATTTAGATACAATTGTGCAGAAATGTAGCTATCAAACTCGTTGCATTTTATATTTGAAATTCTATCATAAAAACGTTGCTGGTTCGAACTACGAAATTAACTTCTTTTAAAGATAATTATAACATTTTTAAAAAAACTCTAAAAATCTACCAATCTTTGCAGCTCAAAAAAAAATCTAGATGATCTATTATATTTCAGGAGGTGAACGATCAGGAAAAAGTTCTTATGCACAAAAACTAGCAGAAGAATTATCCTCCAGTCCTCACTATTTAGCGACTTCAAGAATCTGGGACAAAGACTTTCAAAAAAGGGTAGATCGACACGTTTCCGACAGGCATGAATACTGGACTACCCTTGAAGAAGAAAAATTTTTAAGTACGGTAATTCCTCAAAAATCAGTGGTTGTTATTGATTGTGTAACTTTATGGTTGACAAATTTTTTTGTTGATACTAAATATGATGTCGCGAAATCGTTAGACTTGGCAAAAGAGGAAATAAAGAAACTTCAAGAAATTGATGCTACCCTTATCATCATCTCAAATGAGATTGGAATGGGAATACACTCTGAACATGAATCCGGTAGGAAATTTACAGAATTACAAGGTTGGACCAATCAAGTTATTGCAAAAATTGCTGACAAGGCCACTTTTATGGTTTCTGGATTACCTTTACATTTAAAATAAAACAGATGAAATTCGACATAAAAGAAATAGGTGTCTCTTTAGAAAAAGAGATCCAACATAAAATAAATTTTAAGACAAAACCTGTCGGATCTTTAGGCATTTTAGAAACTATTGGAACTCAAATATCTTTGATCCAAAACACATTAACTCCTACCATATCCAAACCAACAATCGTCATTTTCGCTGGAGATCACGGAGTGGTACAAAATCACCCCGTAAGTCCATTTCCTCAAGAAGTTACCGCTCAAATGGTGTTGAACTTTTTACACGGAGGAGCTGCTATCAATGTGTTTTCAGAATTAAATGAAATTGATTTAAAAGTTGTAGACAGTGGGGTCAATTTTAACTTTGACAACAACCCTAATTTAATCCATGCCAAAATAAACCCCTCTTCAAAAGATTTCACAAAAGAAGCTGCCATGTCTATTCAGGATTGCGAAAAAGCTTTAGAAAAAGGTGCAGATATCGTCACAAACATATTTTCTAGGGGGTGTAATACCATTGGTTTTGGAGAAATGGGAATCGGAAACACCTCTTCTGCATCATTGATTATGAGTTCGTTTACAAATACTCCTATCGGAGATTGTACTGGAAAAGGAACGGGACATACTGAAGAAGGAGTTAAAACGAAAATTGAAATTCTTAAAAAAGCACAAAGCATTCATGGGAATACAACATCACCTATTGAAATTTTATCCGCTTTTGGTGGCTATGAAATAGCAATGATGGCGGGTGCTTTTCTACAAGCAGCGAAACTTCAAATGACCATCCTTGTAGATGGATTTATCACCACAAGTGCATTATTGGCAGCAAGTAAAATCAATAAAACCGTGCTAGATTATTGTATATTCTCTCATACCTCTGGAGAAAAAGGACATGAAAAAATGTTAGAATATATAAACGCAAAACCTTTACTCAATTTCGGGTTAAGATTAGGAGAAGGAACTGGAGCTGCATTGGCCGTTCCAACCCTTAAGGCTGCTGTTGCATTTATTAATAAAATGGCTTCCTTTGAAAGTGCGGGAGTTGCAGAAAAAAACAACTAATGAAAAAGCAAATCCATATATTTTTAACTGCATTGATGTTTTTCACAAGAATCCCCTGTCCTAAATGGATAGACCATTCGCCAGAAATATTAAATAAAAGCACGCGCTATTTCTCTTTGATTGGAATTCTGGTTGGAAGTATTTCTGCATTCTTTTATAGCATAAGTTCTCAATTATTTTCAAATGAGATCGCTATTGTTTTAAGCATAGTTGCTTCCGTATGGACAACAGGTGCTTTTCACGAAGATGGTTTTGCAGATGTTTGTGATGGTTTTGGTGGGGGGTGGACCAAAGAAAAAATTTTAATGATTATGAAAGATTCTCGATTGGGGACCTATGGCACTGTTGGGATTATTTTTATTCTTGCATTGAAATTTCTGGCACTCAACGAGGTTCCAACTGAGTTTGTGGCACTCGCCATTATTTCAGGCCATAGTATCAGTAGATTTACAGCTACCACTTTGATATTCACACATCCCTATGTTCGAGAAACAGAGGATAGTAAAAGCAAACCTGCGGCTGATAAAATGTCACTTAATTCTTTAATCACAAGTGCGTTCTTCGGATTATTGCCTCTTGTTTTTTTTCAAAATCATCTTGTTTTTTTAGTGATTATTCCATTAACAGTCACCAAATGGTGGCTCTCTAGGTTTTTCAAAAAATGGATTGGAGGTCAAACCGGAGATTGTGCTGGAGCATTACAACAATTATCTGAAGTAGTTTATTATCTATCCCTTATTGTATTATGGAAATATATTTGGTAAGACACACCACGCCTTTGATAGAAAAAGGAATTTGTTACGGACAAACCGACTTAAACATCACAGATACTTTTGACAAAGAAGCTGCTATCATATTAGACAAAATAAAAACCGACAACGAGGTGCGCATATTTTCAAGTCCTTTGAAACGCTGTGTATTGTTAGCCGAAAAATTTGATAAACACATCACAATAGATAAAAGATTGATGGAATTAGATTTTGGAGATTGGGAAATGAAACAATGGAATGACATTCCAGAAAACGAGATGACTCTGTGGATGCAAGACTTTGTCAATGTAAAAGTTCCCAAAGGAGAATCTTATACAGACTTATCCAAAAGAGTATTGGATTTTTTTCATGAAATAAAATCTCTCAATCAAAAACAAACAATCATCGTTTCGCACGGTGGTCCGATAAGAAGCTTATTAGCTTACTTGACCAACACAGAATTAAAAGATTCTTTTGATATAAAAATCATCTATGGTCAAATCAGTAAAATAATTATTAATGAAACTGTACAAGTTCAAACATCCATTTAATAGCATGAAAAAAGTATATCCTCTATTTTTATTTATCAGTTTGTTATTCTCTTGTACAACCTCGCAAAAAAAGGATTCTGTTTCACCACATAAAACCTTAAAATACGCTAAAGGCTTCTCAATTACCCAAGAAAATGGTTTCCAAAAAATAACCATTAGCAATCCCTATAAAAATGCAGAAAAAAAATACGAATATCTGCTTGTTCCAAAGGGAAAAACAGTTCCTAACACAAACAGTACAACTCAAATCATAAGAACTCCAGTAGAAAAAATCATCGTAACCTCAACGTCACATATCCCTCTCCTAGAATTGTTAGAAAAGGAAAACACCTTGGTAGGCTTTCCCAATACTAATTTTATTTCCTCACCAAAAATAAGAAAACTTGTTGAGCACAAACAAGTGAAAGAAATTGGAAAAGAAGAACATCTCAACACAGAAATTTTATTAGACTTATCTCCTGAATTAGTGATGAGCTTTGCGGTAGACAGGCCTAATAAATCATTTACAACAATTCAAAAGATGGGAATCCCAATACTTTTGAACGGAGATTGGCTAGAAGAATCACCTTTAGGTAGAGCGGAATGGATTCATATTTTCGGAGCAATTTTTGATGAAACGAAGAAGGCAGATAGTATTTTTACGCATATCGAACAAGAATACTTGAAAGCAAAAAAAATCGCTACAGACAATGTAAAAACCAAACCTACTATTTTATCGGGCTCCATTTTCCAAGATGTTTGGTACTTACCTGCAGGTGAAAGTTTTATTGCTACGTATTTTAAAGATGCGCAAACCCATTATTTATGGGAAAACACCAAGGGAATAGGTAGTTTATCGTTAAATTTTGAAAGTGTATTTGAAAAAGGACAACATGCAGACATTTGGATTGGTTGTAGTATGAATGAAACCAAAGAGCAATTGTTACACTCAAATTCACATTATGCTCAATTTGATGCTTTTAAAAATGATAATGTGTATACGTTTGCAAAATATAAAGGGGCTACGGGTGGCATGTTTTATTTTGAATTAGGCCCTATCAGACCTGACTTATTACTAAAGGATATCATTAAAATTTCGCACCCAGAGTTACTGCCTAAATACAAAACAGTATTCTTCTCTAAGCTAGAGAAATAACCACTTTTTTATTTAACATAAATTCAACATATATGCTTCAATGGTTGACTTGTAGATCAACACAGAATAGCTATATTTGCATCACTTAAAAAAACATATTAAAATGAACAACGGATTATACGCTAAATTCAACACGAGCAAGGGTGCTATTTTGGTGAATTTAACATACGACAAAACACCTGGTACAGTTGGAAACTTTGTAGCTCTAGCTGAGGGGAATTTAGAAAACAATGTAAAACCTCAGGGAACGCCATATTATGATGGATTGAAATTCCACAGAGTAATTGCTGATTTCATGATCCAAGGAGGATGTCCACAAGGAACAGGAACAGGAAGTCCTGGATACAGCTTTGATGATGAATTTCATCCAGAATTAAAGCATGACAAACCTGGTGTGCTTTCTATGGCTAATTCTGGTCCTGCTTCAAACGGAAGTCAATTCTTTATCACACATGTTGAAACACCATGGTTAGATAACAAACACACTGTTTTTGGATTCGTAATAGAAGGTCAAGATGTTGTGGATGCAATTGCTCAAGAAGATGTTATTGAAACTTTAGAGATTATCCGTGTAGGAGAAGAAGCTGAAAACTTCAATGCTATTGAAGCTTTTAGAACTTTTGAAGGATCTAGAGAAGCTAGAATCGCAGAAGCAAACGCAAAACAAAAAGCCACTTTAGATGAAGTTTCTGCTGGATACGAAGAAACAGCTTCGGGATTGCGTTATAAAATATTAGAAAATGGAAATGGAGCTCAAGCGACTAAAGGAGCAGGAGTGTCTGTTCATTATAAAGGTCAATTATTAGACGGAACTGTTTTTGATTCATCTTACAAACGTAAGGAACCTATCGATTTTAACGTGGGTGTTGGTCAAGTTATCAAAGGATGGGATGAAGGAATTCAATTGTTAAAAGTAGGAGACAAAGCCCGTTTGGTAATTCCTTCTGATTTGGCTTACGGTTCTGCTGGTGCTGGAGGAGTTATTCCAGGGGATGCAATATTAATCTTTGACGTAGAGTTGGTTGCTGTAAAGTAATATCACTCTATAATCCACAAAAAAAAGACCTGTTTTTGACAGGTCTTTTTTATTTTAAAACACACGCTTAAAAAAAAAGTACACGTAGATATACCGCATGTTTCTCAAAAACAATCAGTTATAACAAATCATAAAAAAAATGTAAATTTTATGCGCTAAACCCCTTGTTGTAACGAAGAAACATACTATATTTGCAGTGCAATACCAAATGCGAAAGTAGCTCAGTTGGTAGAGCGTCAGCCTTCCAAGCTGAATGTCGCCAGTTCGAACCTGGTCTTTCGCTCAAAAGCCTCTTTTTTTAAAGGGGCTTTTTTTTATTTGGTAGCTTTCTTCTAATTAAGAACAAGCGCCTATAAATTACGTATTCTAATCTCACTCGTCAGTTCAAAATAAAAATAGGAGTAACTCTTAATTTTTAGTAAATCAAAAATTGAATACTGTTGACTCTGTAAATTACAAAAAAGCGCTATAAGTTCATTTAGAAAGCGGAAAAAGACAATTTAAGAAGAAAAAATAAGAAGATAAGGTGTATAACTCCAAGTTTCGGTGATTCCTATTTTAGGAAATATGATGTGAGAATATAGTGGTGAGAGAAGGATTCGAACCTTCGAAGCTTGCGCAGCAGATTTACAGTCTGCCCTCGTTGGCCACTTGAGTATCTCACCATTATTTCTTCAAAAAAAGTTAAGTTCTTAGACCAAACTTAAAAAAGCCTACAAAACTGCAGACTTTTTTTGTGACCGGGCTGGGGCTCGAACCCAGGACCCTCTCCTTAAAAGGGAGATGCTCTACCAACTGAGCTACCAGGTCTTACTAAAACAAAAAAAATATAGTGGTGAGAGAAGGATTCGAACCTTCGAAGCTTGCGCAGCAGATTTACAGTCTGCCCTCGTTGGCCACTTGAGTATCTCACCAATATTTCAATAAAAAGGAAAATTTAGTTGAACTAAATTAGTGACCGGGCTGGGGCTCGAACCCAGGACCCTCTCCTTAAAAGGGAGATGCTCTACCAACTGAGCTACCAGGTCATTATTTCCTTTGTTTTAGCGGGTGCAAAGATAGAATCTTATTCCTATAAAACAAATATTTATTTAGTTTTTTTCTTCTAAATACACCTGCCTAACTTTCTTAAATAAATTAGAGCTGTACACAAAATCCACAACAGATTCATTATCAGTTTTAAAGATCTCTTTACTAGTACCCTCCCACGCTTTCAATCCATTTTTTAAAAAAATTATTTTTTCTCCAATTTCCATCACAGAGTTCATATCATGTGTGTTTACCACTGTTGTTATTTGAAATTCATCCGTAATTTCTTGAATTAAATTATCTATTACAATGGCAGTTTTTGGGTCTAGACCAGAATTTGGTTCATCACAAAATAAATATTTAGGGTTCATTACAATTGCTCTGGCTATGGCAACACGTTTTTGCATCCCTCCTGAAAGTTCTGCAGGAAACTTCTTATTTGCATTGATAAGGTTCACTCTTTTTAATACCTTATTTACTCTTTCTAACATTTCTGATATAGATTTATTAGTAAACATTTGCATCGGAAACATTACGTTCTCCTCCACTGTTAAAGAATCAAACAAGGCACTTCCTTGAAAAACCATACCAATTTCTTGACGTAATTGCCTTTTTTCATCTCCTTCCATTTCTTTACTAATCTTTCCGTTAAAAGCTATAGATCCAAATTCTGGAACATGTAACCCTAACAGACTTTTTAGAAAAACTGTTTTACCGGAACCACTTTGACCAATAATCAAACTCGTCTTTCCTTTTTCAAAAGTAGCATCGATTCCTTTCAAAATAGGGGTATCTCCAAAACTTTTCTGTATTCCTTTGACTTCTATCATTTATCCTAAAAGCATTTGAGTTAAAAAATAATTCATCAATATGATAACAACACTTGTCCATACCACTGCTTGCGTACTTGCACGTCCAACCTCTAAAGAGCCTCCTTTCACATAATAACCATGATAAGAAGGAATTGTAGCAATTAAAAAAGCAAATACCACTGACTTTATTAGTGCATATACAATCAAAAAAGGATCAAAATCTAACTGAACCCCCCCAATATAATCAACAGAATAAAATAAGCCTGTTAACGAACCAGCAACCCATCCACCAAATATACCTAAGAACATAGCCACAATTACAATTAACGGGTAAAAAAATATGGTTGCCATTACCTTTGGAAGCACTAAGTAATTCAATGCATTTATCCCCATCACCTCCAAAGCATCGATTTGCTCCGTTACTCGCATCGTCCCAATACTTGAAGTAATAAAAGATCCTACTTTACCCGCTAAAATAACAGAAGCGAATGTTGGTGCGAATTCTAAGACCATCGATCTTTTTGTTGCAAAACCAATCAGGTATTTAGGTATTAGTGGGTTGTCTACATTTAATGCTGTTTGAATTGCCACAACTCCCCCAATAAAAAATGAAATAAAAGCAATTATCCCAATAGATTTAAGCCCTAAATCTTCTATTTCACGAAACAAAGCTCCTCGGAAAACATTCCACTTTTGGGGCTTCTTAAAAACCTCTTTAAGCATCAAAAAATATTTTCCAATATGTTCTATGTAATTCATGTAATTCTTTTTTTGCTAAAGTATTAAATTATCATAAGCTATGACAAACACTTGCCATATTAAAAACAGTCTCTCCCAAAAAGATTCTCTCTTAAATTATCACAAAAAATTGCTAATTTTACCAAGCAATACAATTCCTATGAAAAATAATATTACGGTATCGATACTTTTATTAATTGCCATCAATACATGCATCGCTCAAAAAAAGAATAAGCCAAAACTAATAATCGGTATCGTTGTGGATCAAATGCGTTATGACTACCTCCATAGATTTTCGGATAAGTATGGGAAAAAAGGATTTAAGCGTTTGATGAAAAAGGGTTATAATTTAGAAAACGCACATTACAATTATATTCCGACCTATACAGCTGTTGGACACACTTCGATATACACGGGAACCACGCCTCAAAACCATGGAATCATTGGAAACAATTGGTATGATAAATACCTAAAAAAAAATATTTATTGCGTTGATGATGATCGCTACAAAAGTATCGGAATTCATGGAGATTCCGGACAAAAATCTCCTTATAAACTTTACACAACAACGGTAACAGATCAACTGAGACTTGCTCAAAACCTAAGAAGTAAGTCTATCAGTATCGCTCTTAAAGACCGCTCTGCAATTTTACCTGGCGGCCATACAGCGAATGCAGCTTATTGGTTTGAGGGAGGCCGAGAAGGTAAATGGATTACAAGCAGCTTCTATATGGATGAATTACCATCTTGGGTGAACACCTTTAATAAAAATGGACAAATAAAAAAATATGTAAACGAAATATGGGACACCTATTATCCTATTAACACCTATACAGAAAGCATCTCGGACAACAACCCTTATGAAGGAACTTTTAAAGGGGAAAAAGAACCTACTTTCCCTCATAATGTGCCAGATTTAAAGTATCAAAATGGATATTTTAGCCTGATAAAACATATACCGGCAGGTAATAGCATTACTACTGATTTTTCTATTGCTGCACTTAAAAATGAAAACCTCGGACAAACTGAAGGGGTTACAGATTTTTTAGCTATCAGCTATTCAAGTACGGATTATGTCGGCCATAAATATGGAGTTGATTCAAAAGAAATTGAAGACACCTATGTTAGAATGGATTTAGAAATAGCACGATTATTGACATATTTGGATAAACATGTAGGAAAAAAGGCATACACAGTTTTTCTTACAGCAGATCATGCCGTAGCACAAACCCCAAAATATTTAAACGCTTTGAAAATTCCGGGTGGCTATTTTGAAAACACGCAATTCAATGAGTATATCAAATCTTTGTCTATAAAAAAATACAACTCAGAGAACATCGTTGAAAACATCTCTAATTACCAAGTATTTTTAAATAATACAGAACTAAAAAGACTTAACTTAAATTCCATAAATGTAGCCAACTATTTCGCAAATGAACTTATAAAGTTCGACAAGGTGTACAAAACAATAACTGCGCATGCCTTACAAACAAATGAATTCAATCATGGTTTGTATAGCTTAGTGCAACAGGGATACAATCAAAAGATCTCTGGAGACATTGTTATTATTCCAGCCCCCTCCGTTATTGGAAGCTACAATAAAAAAACAGGAACAACACATGGAAGCGGATATAGCTATGACACACATGTACCTTTGATATTTTTTGGCTCAGGAATACATCGAGGAGCATCTAGTAAATATTGTCCAATTATAGACATTGCTCCAACATTGTGCAACTTACTAAACATAGAGTTTCCTAATGGAGTTACCGGAAAAGTGATTGATGGTGTTTTAAAAAAGCATTAAAAATCAGTGTTTTGATCCCACGATTCAAGATAATCTTTTATGAATTTTATAAACAAACCACCTAGAGCACCATTTATCACACGATGATCGTAGGAGTGTGAAAGGAACATCTTTTGACGAATTGCAATAACATCTCCTTCATCTGTTTCTATTACTGCAGGGACTTTACGAATTGCACCTATAGCAAGAATCGCAGATTCTGGTTGGTTTATAATTGGAGTTCCAAACAAACTACCAAAACCTCCAACATTTGTAACGGTGTACGTACCTCCTTGAATTTCATCGGGTTTCAGTTTGTTTTTCTTGGCTCTTGAAGCTAAATCATTTACCACTTTAGCCATTTGAACTAAATTCAGTTTTTCCGCATTATGAATCACAGGAACAATAAGATTACCATCTCCCAATGCCGCCGCGAGCCCCAAATTAATATTTTTTCTTATCGCTACTTTTTTACCGCCATCAAAAGATAAATTAACCAAAGGGAATTCTTTGATAGCAGCAGCAACTGCCATCATAAATACAGGTGTATAGGTAAGTTTCTCATTGTTCTTTTTGAAGAAATCATTTTTACTATTCGACCTCCAAGACACCAAATCAGTTACATCAACTTCAATAAAAGATTGTACATGAGCCGATTTATGAACTGAATGAATCATATGATCCGAAATCATCTTACCCATTCTACTCAATTCTATCAATTCATCTTCACCATTTAAAGACAAGGGTACAATACCTGAATTTACAGGGGTCTTTAATTTATTCTCATCTTTTGATTCTACAATACGGGTATTGAGATATTCTAACATATCCGCTTTTGTAACTCTACCTTGCAACCCTGAACCAGGAATTTTGTCTAACTCTTCTTCAAAGATAGATTCTTCACTTGCGATTTTCCTCACCAAGGGCGAATAAAAACGGTCTGAAGTGACTACTTTTTTAACACCTGCATGTGAAGCAGTTAATTTGTCGATTTCTTTTTCTAAAGAAGTGACGGCAGAAGGAACGTCTTCATTTCCCTCTAAAGGTATAATACTGACAGCCTCTTGTTCAATTTCTCCTTCTATTTCAATAATCGCTAAAGTCTCCCCTACTTTAACCACAGCATCTGTTTCGTGCAATTTTTGAACTAAAACTCCAGCAACTTCACATGGAACATCCGAATCTACCTTGTCAGTAGCTATTTCAACAACAGCATCGTCCGCTTCAATAACATCTCCCACATTTTTTAACCAAGACGTGATCGTAGCTTCCGCAACACTTTCACCCATTTTTGGTAATTTCAATTCAAATCTAGCCATATAAAAAAAATTACAAGAGCATAAAGCTCTTAACATTCAACCGAAAAAAGGAAAAATAAAATTCACCTTCACAGCATACTATTTAAGTCGCAAATTTAGTAAAAATTAAAAGATTACAATTGAGTTGCAATACAAGAATTACAGAAAAAACTCGTTTTAATTAAATTCATTAAATAAAAAATAGATTGCCAAAAAAACAAAAATTTAATTAAACGAAACAACGTATAAATTCAATGAGTTCGCTACCAAAAGCCATAAAAAATATGGCACTATAAATACACTGTAATAATAGCTCTTAGAACGATACAAATAGTAACCCACTAAGCAGGTCAAACCCACCAAAATGATTTGGGAAAATAAGATTTGATGCCTGTTAAAAAACATCCAATTCCAGGAAACATTCAAACACCATTGTAAGGCGAACAATACCCAAAATTTAAGAGTATTCCCTCTCGTAATAAGTAGTGACATAAAGATTGAAAAGAAAATCATGATTGTAGACCACGCAAAACCAAAAACCCAACCCGGAGGAGTCCAAGGAGCTTTTTTCAGAAGAATATACCACTCTGAAGTAGGACCAGAATTCATCAAATAGGTACCCACAAAAAGAGCACCGAAGTTCAGCACTAAAAACAGAATAAAACAGAGGTACTTATTCATTTAACCTTCAGTTTTTAACCATACATTATCACTATTAAGAACAAAACTCGCGACGTAATTAAAATTACATTCTTGAGGTGATAAAATTGATAAAAAATCCTCATTTTCTTTATTCTTATATAAATAATACATATTTCCTACAATTGGTTCAAAATTGATTTTAGCATTATAAACCCTTTGGTTCACCTGAAAATTACTTCTGAATTCATCCAGAACAATTTTCAATTCTTCATATTTAGATTTAAATTGCGCATTGACCTTATTTAAATTTCTGTTTTTCCAAGAAACCATATCAGGAGCAGAAATAACAGGAGCACCGACATTGGTACCGTAAGATTTTAAAGAAGCATCATAACTTGCCAAATCTTCGTTATAAACAACATTGTCTGGTTTGTTCAATTTCATAAACTATATTTTTTAATTTCACTCATTACAAGTTCCGCTTCAACAAATTTTTTATCACTTTCCGTTCTATTAATTTTTGACAAATTGAACGACTCTTTCATAAGGTTTTCGTATTGCTGTTGAAGTTTTTCAATTTTAGTTTTTCTTTTAAAAAAATTAAACATCTTTATATTTTTAAGTTAACAATCCCACAATCCATTTCAATAATCTGTCCAGAAAAAGAAGCAGCTTTTTCTGACAATAAAAAACTCGCAAAATTTGCAACCTCTGATGGCTCTAAAAATCTTTTGAGAGGATGACGTTCTGCACTTAGCTCTCTTGATTTCTCATTTCTTAATATTTTCTCTGCTAATTTGGTATCTGTCAAGGTTGGAGCAATAGCATTGATTCTTACTTTGGGAGCATATTCTGCAGCTAAAGATTTCACCAATCCTTCAACAGCACCTTTTGCCGCAGCAATACTCGCATGAAACGGCATTCCCATTTTTACTGCCACAGTGCTAAACATAAGAACAGATGGATTCGTTCCTTTTTTTAAGATCGGTAAATATTTTTGTAGGACCCGCGTAGCCCCAAGAACATTTATTTCGAAATCTCTTTGAAAATCTTCTTGAGACAATCTCGAAAATGGTTTTAAATTGATACTTCCAGGACAATATACCAAGCTGTCCAAAGTTTCAAATTCAGGCAGGTCATCTTTTAAAATATCCAATAAGTGTTCTGTAACATTGTCATGGTTTATCAGGGAAGGGGTTCTCTGAATCAAAATAATTTTATAATTTTCTTTCTCTAGCTCCACAAGAGATTTTCCAATTCCACTACTACCCCCTATTATTGCTATTGTTCTCATATCGTTAAAATTAAAAAATTTATTAATACAAAACTACAAAATATTGTTTAACATATTGTATATTTAATTAAACATTTTGTATTTTTGAACAAGTTTAAAACAAGACAAATGCAAGATTCAATAGAAAATAAAGAAGAAATGATTGTTTCAAAATATATGGACTACCTGCTCACAAAGGGGGAAAAACCGAAGTCGGTTTACCAATTCATGAAAGAAATAGACCTGGAGGAGTCCGATTTTTATTCAATATCTAGCTCTTTCGAGGATATAGAAATTAAAATTTTCACTCTATTTTACGAAAATACAATTAACCTTTTGAAAAAAAACCCTGAGTTTGACAAATATGACTCAAAAGAACAACTTCTAAGCTTTTACTTCACATTCTTCGAAAACCTAACTGCCAATCGTTCCTATGTACTTTTATCTCTTAAAAATGAAAAAATGAAATTAAAAGGTTTGAAGAAGTTAAGTGGCTTGAAAAAATCCTTTAAACATTTCATAGATTCTTTAAACATTGAGAAAATTGACTTAAAGCAGGAAAAACTTCAAAGAATTCAAGATAAAGGTTTTGAGGAAGGGTTTTGGTTACAACTATTATTAACGATGAAATTTTGGATGGAAGATACGTCACCATCATTTGAGAAAACCGATTTATTTATTGAAAAAAGCATTCAAGCCACGTTCGATATTATCAATACCGCACCGATTAAAAGTTTTTTCGATTTTGGGAAATTTATTTATAAAGAAAGAACAAATTTTAAACTTTAAGATTTAACACATGAAAACGATAGACAGAATTCCTACCTCTAAAATACAACGAGCTTCAAAATTATTTCAAACTGGGGCTAAAGTGGGTGTCAATTATCTTAAATACTACACAGAAAAAATAATAGAAACAGAAGAGCAAGCCAAAGAAAACTTAAACCAAGCAAACGCAAAAGATATTTATGATGGCTTAAAAACCATGAAAGGAAGTGCCCTAAAAGTTGCTCAAATGTTGAGTATGGAAAAAAATATACTTCCTAGAGCTTATGTCGAAAAGTTTTCATTAGCACAATTTTCTGTTCCACCCCTTTCTGCGCCCCTTGTAATTAAATCTTTTAAAAAATATTTTGGGAAACACCCCTCAGAAATTTTTGACATATTTGATGTAAATTCAATAAATGCTGCGAGTATTGGACAAGTTCACACGGCAGAAGTTAACGGAGAAAAGCTTGCTGTAAAGATTCAATATCCAGGAATTGCGGATAGCATTTCTTCAGATCTAGCCTTGGTAAAGCCAATTGCCATTAAAATGTTCAATATTAGAGGTAAAGACTCTGACAGGTATTTCAAAGAAGTAGAAGACAAGTTAACTGAAGAAACCAATTATACTTTGGAATTTGAACAAAGCGTAGCAATAGCAGAAGCATGTCAGCATATTCCGAATTTGGTTTTTCCTAAATATTACAAGCAATATTCTTCAGAAAGAATTTTGACCATGAGTTGGATGCATGGAATCCATTTGTCTGAATTCACAAACGCTACAATGAATCAAGAAACCTCCAATAAACTTGGTCAAGCATTATGGGATTTTTATATGTTTCAAATTCATACACTAAAAAAAGTACACGCAGACCCACATCCCGGTAACTTTTTAGTAAATGATAAAGCGGAACTCATAGTTATCGATTTCGGATGCATGAAAACAATTCCGAATGATTTTTATGTCCCTTATTTTAAATTGGCGGTTAAAGATAATATTGACAATCCAGAATTTTTTGAAAAAACGTTAATTCAACTAGAAATTTTAAGAGAGGACGATACGGCTAAAGAGAGGGCTTTTTTTAAAAATTTATTTCATGAGATGCTAAGCTTGTTCACACAACCATTTCAAGTAGAAACATTTGATTTTTCCGATGGGGTGTTTTTTAGTAAAATAGCAAATCTTGGTGCAAAATACGCTAAGAGTACAGAAATAAAAGACATGAACGGAAATAGAGGTTCCAAACATTTTATCTATATTAATAGGACGTTTTTCGGATTATACAACCTTATGCACGATTTAAAAGCGCAAAATATTACCATCAACAACTATTACACAAAAGAATGATTTCATATTCAACAAAGGAGATTCAAGAACTCCCACATCTCAATAAAATCAACCTTATTAACAGTGCCACTGGTTATAAATCGGCTAACTTAATAGGGACAAAATCTTTGGATGGTATTACCAATCTCGCCATTTTTAGTTCCGTGACTCACTATGGATCGGCACCGCCAATATTTGGTTTTGTTGTACGACCTACAACTGTAAGACGTAACACCTATACAAATATAAAAAACACTGAATTTTTCACTATAAACCCTATTCGTGAATCCGATATTGAAGAGGCGCATCATACTTCCGCAAAATATCCTAGTGACATTTCTGAGTTCGATAGAACCCACTTTGAGGAAGAATATAAAGATGGCTTTTATGCACCTTTTATTAAAGGAGCTCCTATACAAATTGGACTTAAAATTATTGAAGAGCACTGCATTAAAGCCAACAACACGATTTTAGTTTTAGGAGAAGTCGTAAAATTATATGTTGACGAATCTTTGATAGAGAATGATTTATTTATTAACTTAAGCAAAGCAAAAATCGCAACCATCAATGGTTTAGACGGATATACGATTCCAACCAATCCTAAGCGCCTACCATACCAAAGACCGAAATAACACATGAAAATCTTAATCACGGGAACCACAGGCTATGTCGCAAAAAGATTGATTCCTCTATTGCTAGACCAAAATCATGAATTGGTTTGCTGTATACGTGATTTAAGTAGGATTCCAGAGAATTTCATCAATAACAAACTCATTTCCTTTATAGAAATTGACTTTTTAGAGTACGATACAACAATCAAAATACCAAAAGATATTGATGCGGCCTATTATTTAATACATTCAATGTCCTCTTCCGTATCAGATTTTGGTACTTTAGAAGAAAGATGTGCCAATAACTTTAAAGAATACGTAAAAAAGACTTGCTTACAACAAGTTATATATCTTAGTGGTATAACCAATGAATTAGTGCTATCGAGCCACTTAGAATCGCGAAAAAATGTGGAGCAACAACTCGTCTCTGATGAATATAGCTTAACCATACTTAAAGCCGGTATTATTGTCGGAAGCGGAAGCGCGTCCTTTGAAATTATAAGAGATCTAGTGGAGAAACTTCCTCTTATGATTGCTCCAAAATGGCTACAGACAGAATCTCAACCTATTGGTATAACCGATGTTGTCACATTCTTAAATAGGGTTTTATTCAAAAAGGAATTATTCAATAAATCGTTTGATATTTACGGCCCCGAAATACTGACATACAAAAAAATGCTTCTTCAATTTTCTGAAGTCAGAGGTCTAAAGAGAACAATCATAACATTACCCGTTATGACACCTAAACTCTCTTCTTACTGGCTTTACTTTGTAACTTCAACGTCCTATCAACTTGCAACCTCTTTGGTAGACAGTATGAAGGTCAAGATTATTGCAAAAGAAAACAATCTGGGAGCACTACTTGATATTCATCCAATATCCTACAAAACAGCTGTTAAAAGAGCTTTTAGTAAAATTGAACAAAACGTATTGATCTCTAGTTGGAAAGACGCAATGATTCATGGAGCTTTTGAAGACAAATTATCAAAACACATCAACATTCCACATTTCGGATGCTTTAGAGATATTAGACATAAAACAGTAAAAAACAGAGCAAAAACACTAGAAAAAATCTGGGCTATTGGTGGAGATACCGGTTGGTATGTAGCTGATTTCCTTTGGAAAATAAGAGGTTATATAGATAAATTAGTTGGAGGGATTGGACTTAGAAGGGGAAGAACACATCCTACAAAACTTCAAACTGGTGATGCCTTAGATTTTTGGAGAGTAATTTACGCCAACAAAGACGAAGGTCGATTATTACTATATGCCGAAATGAAACTTCCAGGGGAGGCCTGGCTTGAGTTTAAGATGATAAAAGACCAACTATACCAACGCGCTGTATTTAGACCAAAAGGACTGTTGGGACGTTTGTATTGGTATTCAGTTCTTCCGTTCCATGGAGTTATATTCAAAGGAATGTTAAAAAAGATAGTTGAATAAAAGGATTTAAAACTTAAATGTTTTAATTTTTATGACTAAATCTTATTCTTTTGAAAAAATCTTCATTGCATTAATATCTCTTTTTTTTCTTAGCTTAGGATCTTGTAATCAATCTACAGTCACTCCTGGTGTTTACGCAATTATTGGAAAATGGCAATATGTTTCTCCAGGGGAAATGATTGCTATTTTCAGAACATTTAATGCTAATGAAACATATTTACATGAAGGAGTTTACAACACAAACCCTGCATTAAATGTAACATTAAGTAGAACTTATACTTCAGACTGTACCAATTTGTCTTTCACTTATTCAAATGGTAATACCGACACTGGTAAATACTCTTCTACCGATTTAGAACTGACCCTTTCAAAGTCAAATGAAAATGGACCAACGGTTTATATAAAACAATAATCATTCAAGTAATAATAAAAAAAAGGATGTTAAAAATTAACGTCCTTTTATTATGTTACATCTTTCAATTAATCCAAATTACATTCTATAAATCGATTAATTGAGCGGCCTCTTCGATGAGAACTTTATACTTATAACCATATCCTAAATCTATATTTGTAGCAACCACCCCTTCCAATGTTACCACATCACCTACTTCAAAAGTTTGTTTAGAAGTTATGATCAGATCATAATCACTCCCATATTTTGTACCATCTTCTAAATGAATCCAGTTTTTGTTCATGATCATGGCATTGAACTTTGTTACTTTTCCTTTTACTCTTATTTTTTTCCCTTTAAAACTTGACAGGTTTCCGAATAATTCTTCAACAGTTGTAACCCCTTCAACTTTCTCTATCTTTATATTCTCTTTTTTAGGCAAAGGTTTTACTTTCTCTACTGGAATTGTTTTATCTTTTCCGTTTGGATCGTTATGGATATTTTGTAAAAACAAAATGGATTCAAAGGTTTTATTCAATTCTTTACTTTTAAACTGAACCATTTCTAAACCTTCATTAAAAAAATAGGTCTGGCCTACTTTTCCATCAAAAGAAGGTGCGGCCAACCAAACCTCTTTACCGTTTTCTTCAGAACGTACATAAGTATATCCACTGACTTGAATAATTTCTTTAGCAACCACCTCATGAGCAAAAGAACTTTCTTTTTTATTCTTTTTTGTTTCTTTCTCACAAGCTATCAAAGATGTTGCTATAAACAAAAGCATATATATACTTCTCATCATATTAATTTTTGAATGTTTCTTTTACTAAGGTATTGTATCAATATAAAGAATTAAACATTACAATCCAAACAGATTGATAATAGCCAATAACAAAACTAAATCATCATCTATACCCAGTCTTTAGGATTTTGAAGGACAGAAACCAAATAAGCCTCATCACTTCCTTCTTCTGGGGTATGATTGTAATGCCATTGAACTTTTGGAGGCAAACTCATTAAAATAGATTCTATTCTACCATTTGTTTTCAAACCAAACAGAGTTCCCTTGTCGTGTACCAAATTAAATTCCACGTAACGTCCTCTTCTCACCTCCTGCCAATTTCGCTGGAAGTCAGAGTATTTAAACTCCTTACGCGCTTCAACAATCGGGACATAACTTTGTAAAAAACTATTTCCTATTTCAGACACAAAATCATAACGATCCTGTAAACTAAATTCATCCGTCTTTTTTAAATAATCAAAAAATAATCCTCCGACTCCCCTAGCTTCATCTCTATGGGCATTCCAAAAATATTCATCACAACGCTTTTTATACATTGGATAAAATTCAGGATTGTGTTTATCACAAGCCGACTTACATGTTTCATGAAAATGCACCGCATCCTCATCAAACAAATAATAAGGTGTCAAATCTTGACCTCCTCCAAACCATTGAGTGACAACTTCTCCTTTATCATCATACATCTCAAAATAACGCCAATTTGCATGTACCGTAGGCACCATTGGGTTTTTAGGATGTAATACCAAAGAGAGACCACAAGCAAAAAACTCTGAATCAGAAACACCCAAATTCTTTTGCATTGCCTCTGGCAATTTTCCATGAACAGCAGAGATGTTTACACCTCCTTTTTCAAAAATGTTTCCATTTTCTATGACACGTGTTCTACCTCCACCACCTTCAGGTCGTTTCCATAAATCCTCTACAAATTTCGCTTTTCCATCCAACTCCTCTAATGTTGAAGTGATTGTATCTTGAAGATTTTGTATGTATGCGTAAAATTGTTCTTTCATCTTTCGAGTAGTTGGTAGCTTTGCGATTTCTAATTTTCAACTACCATGATTCAAATATTATGAATTATATTCTTTCACTGCGTCAATAAAGGCTCCTGCATTTTCCAATCCTATATTTGGTAAAATCCCATGACCTAAATTCACAATGTATTTATCTTTTCCAAAAGCATCAATCATAGTTTTCACTTGCTTTTTTATTTCTGCCGGCGGTGAGAATAATCGTGTTGGATCAAAGTTACCTTGTAAGGTAACATTTCCTCCTGTTAATTTTCTTGCCCACTCTGGTGTTATCGTCCAATCAACACCTAAAGCAGAGGCATTTGATTTAGACATTTCCTCCAATGCAAACCAACACCCTTTACCAAAAGCAATTACCGGAGCATCATCTTTCAAGGCTTCAATAATTTGATTGATATACTTCCAAGAGAACTCTTGATAATCTATTGGTGACAACATGCCACCCCATGAATCAAAAACCTGAACAGCATTCACACCAGCCACCACTTTTTTCTTTAAGTAGGCTATTGTAGTATCTGTAATTTTTTGCAATAAAGTATGTGCTGCTACTGGCTGTGTAAAACAAAACTCTTTCGCTTTATCAAAATTCTTAGAACCTTGTCCTTGGATACAATAACATAAAATTGTCCATGGAGAACCTGCAAAACCAATCAAAGGAATTTCATCATCCAACATTTGCTTTGTCAGTTTGATCGCATCCATCACATAGCCCAAAGTTTCATCAATATCTGGAACAATGGCTTTTTCAACATCCGCCATCGTACGAATTGGATTTGGCAACCAAGGTCCGATTCCATTTTTCATTTCCACGTCTATATTCATAGCCTGCGGAATTACCAATATATCAGAAAACAAAATGGCAGCATCCATTCCATATCTTCGAATAGGCTGAACCGTTATTTCAGCGGCCAACTCTGGAGTTTGGCATCTTGTAAAGAAATCATATTTCTTTTTTATCACTTGAAATTCTGGAAGATATCTTCCTGCTTGACGCATCATCCAAACTGGGGGTCTTTCAACAACTTCCCCTTTTAATGCTCTTAAATATAAATCGTTTTTTATCATCTGTTAACTGCTATTGCATAACAATAGCGTTTTTAGTTATTACTTTTCTGAAACCGCCTTCATAGAGGTATCTGCAGCATTTTCAAAATTTTTAATATCTGTATCGCTCATTGCTGAACACAAAAACCAAGATTCAAATTGAGAAGGAGGCAGAAAAACTCCGTTTTTAATCATTTCCCAAAAGAAGATTGCAAACTTATCTGTATCACATTTTTGGGCGTCTTTAAAATTGGTGACTTCCTCTTTTGCAAAGAAAGGATTCATCATAGATCCAAAACGATTTACGGTAATTTCCACTCCATATTTCTTTGCAGCATGCAATAAAATACTTTCTACTCTCTCTGCTATTTTATTTAACTTGTTATATGGATTCTGACGTTTCAATTCTGTCAATGTAGAAATCCCAGCTGCCATGGCAATAGGGTTTCCGGACAATGTTCCTGCTTGATACATTCCTCCTAAGGGCGCTACATTTTCCATAATTTCATTCCTTGCTCCATAGGCTCCAACTGGAAAACCACCTCCAATTACTTTTCCTAAACATGTAATATCTGCTTCAATTCCAATCAACTCTTGAGCACCTCCAAATTTAGAACGGAAACCTGTCATCACCTCATCACAAATCAGTAAGACACCTTTTTCTTTCGTGATTTTTCTCAACCCTAGTATAAAATCTTGAGACGGCTGTACAACTCCCATATTTCCTGTTACAGGCTCTAAAATGACAGCTGCTACATCTGAATGTTCTTCAAGGTGTTTTGCTACAGAGTCTAAATTGTTATACTCCGCAATCAAAGTGTTTTCTACTGCTTGCGAAGGGACACCTTTTGACCCTGGCAAACTCAAAGTAGCCAATCCTGATCCGGCTGCCACCAACATCGCATCCATATGCCCATGGTAACACCCCGAAAATTTGATAATCTTGTCATTCCCTGTATGCGCTCTCGCCAAACGAATAGCACTTAATACCGCTTCGGTCCCAGAGTTTACAAAACGAACTTTATCCATTCCAGGAAATGCATCGCAAACAATTTTTGCTAATTTTATTTCAGCGTTCGTAGAGGCTCCAAAGGAATATCCTTTTTTCAATGCTTTTGTAATTGCTTTTTCTACTTTCTGATGACGATGACCTAAAATCATAGGTCCATATGATAAAACCATATCAATATACCTATTGCCATCAACATCTTTTATTTTACTTCCTTTTGCCTTATCTATAAACAAGGGATTACCACCAACTGAAGCAAATGCTCTCACAGGAGAGTTTACAGCTCCCACTAGATTTTCTAACCCTTTATTGTATAGTTTTTCTGACTGTTTGAATTTCATATTATCTAGCTATTAACTATTTGCCATTTGGCTTTAAACGTTGTTTATTTTTTTAAAATTTTGGCCACCTCTTTTGCAAAGTAAGTAATGATGATATCTGCACCTGCTCTTTTCATCGACAATAAAGACTCCATCATTACACGCTCTCCATCAATCCAACCTTTTTCAGCAGCCGCTTTCACCATAGCATACTCACCACTTACATTATAACATGCAATTGGTCGATCATAAGTATTTTTTAAATCTCTTATAATATCTAAATATGACAAAGCGGGTTTTACCATTAAGATATCAGCACCTTCTTGATCATCAAAAGCTGCTTCTCTTAACCCTTCATCTCTATTGGATGGATCCATTTGATATGTTCTTCTATCTCCAAATGTTGGAGCTGAATCTGCTGCATCCCTAAAAGGACCATAAAAAGCCGACGCATATTTTACAGAATATCCCATAATTGGCAAATTGTAATATCCCGTATTATCCAATGCTTCTCGAATTATAGTTATCGTTCCATCCATCATACCTGAAGGAGCTACCATATCTACTCCAGCTTTAGCATGAGAAATCACTTGTTTTGCAAGATTCACCAAAGTTGCATCATTATCAACATCATTATCATGAATTACACCACAATGACCATGACTTGTATACTCACAAAAACAAACATCTGTAATTACATATAAACTTGGATATTTCTCTTTGATATAACGAATAGCTTGTTGCATAATACCATTGTCATTCCAAGTTTCCGTGCCACAATCATCCTTCTCAGCGGGAATACCAAATAACAAAACAGCAGGAATATCCAATGAAACTACTTCATCCAATTCCGTATGCAATCGATCTAAAGAAAAACGTTTGATTCCAGGCATTGAAACTATTTCTTTTTCAATATTTTCACCTTCTTCAATAAACAATGGATAAATTAAATCATCAACAGTAAGTTTATTTTCTCTTACCAATCTTCTGATTCCTTCTTTTTTTCTAAGACGTCTTGTTCTATTCATGCCTATTTTACTAGTATTTCATTTACTTTATCTAATACAGATTCAACCGTAGCTGAATCCGATATATATACATTTTCAAAAGCCTCTATTGCTTTTGTTGCGGTGGTACTACCAATACAAATAACTGGATTTGAATTGGGCTTGTTTTTCTTTAAATAACTCTCTATCCCTGAAGGACTAAAAAATAAAATCGCATCGTAATTATTCTCAACTTTAACAGGAGTTAATTGTGTTTGATACACCATATACTCGGTGACCAAAACACCATTTTCAGCCATGATTTGTGGCAAATCATTATTTCTAAGATTTCCACAAAACCAACTTATCTCTTTACTACTTTCTGATTTTTTTGTAAATCGTTCTGCCAACAACTCCGCCAATTCCAGCGCATTATTTGCAATCAACGCTACTTTTACCCCAAAGCTTTCTAACAATTGCTTTGTCTTAGAACCCACACAAAAGACCACATCAAAAAACGACGTTGCTATTTGATGTTTTTCAAACACTGAGCGCACACTATTGGCACTTGTAAAAACAGCGTTTGTTATATTTTCTTCAATTTTAAAATCGTTTCCATAAGAAATTTCAATCATCGAAATTTCATCCATCGTAAATCCTTCAATTGCTGATTTTTGGTTTTCGGATAAAATTTTCGTTGTTAAAACTCTCACGACACTTTACTTATGAATTATTTTTTAATCACTTTTTTAATTTCTTGCATCAATTCAGCTCCGCCATCCGCAAGTATTTCTTTCGCACAATCAGCACCTAGACTTTTTGCTTCTTTTATAGATACGGATCTAAAAATCCCTTTTTGATCCTTTCCATCAATTGCACTTAACAAGCCTTTGAAAATAACGGTATTGTCTTCAATTTCCGCATACCCTCCTATAGGAGCAGTACACCCTCCCTCTAAGGTTTTCATAAAATCTCTTTCAATCCCAACACACAAAGCAGTTTCTTCATGATGTAAATTTGCACAAGCCTCTAAAATCTCATGTTTAGAATCTAATGCTGTAATCAATATAGCTCCTTGGGCAGGTGCCGGAATCATCCAATCCAACACCAAATGATTTTCTGGTAGTAAATTAATTCGTTCCAAACCCGCCTTTGCAAAAATCGCTCCATTCCATGGATTGTCTTTTAGCTTTTGCAGACGTGTATTTACATTCCCTCTTAGGTCTGTTAGCTTATGAGAAGGATATTTATGCAACCACTGAGCCGTTCTTCTCAAACTACCTGTCGCAATGGTAGCTCCCTCTGAAATCAATTCCTTTTTAGTTCCCTTAAATACAACGACATCGTTTACAGCAGCTCTTTTCAATACAGCAGCTTGAACAATAGTCTCTGGCAATTGAGTTGGAACATCTTTTAACGAATGAACTGCTATATCAATCTGACCACGTAACATAGCAACATCTAAAGTTTTTGTAAAAACTCCCATGCTCCCTATCTGATGCAAAGGGATATCTAAAACCTCATCACCAGTAGAAGAGAGTTCTATGATTTCTGTTTGGTACCCTAAATCAATTAATGATTTTTGAACCAAATGTGCTTGCCATAATGCCAATTCACTATTTCTGGTTCCTATTCTGATGCATTTAGTCATTATATTTAGGTCTTTTATTTAAAATCAAACATTTTTGTAATCACATCAATACTCTGATCCACAGAGGTATCTTCTGCTTTTAAATGTTTTACAAATTGAGTTGTAATCTTTTGAATCATTCGAGACGTAATAACTTCTGCATGATCTGTATTAAATCCTTGAATTTTTTTACTCTGAAAATCAATAGCATCATTTTGAATTGACATTAATGATGATTTCAAAGCGTTAACAGCCGGTGTAAACTTTCGATGGTCTAACCATTCCATAAATTCCGATTTGTGCTCGCTTATTATCGCTTCAGCTTTGGGAATTTCCTTTTCTCTTTCGGAAATTGTTTCATTCGTTATTTTAGACAACTCGTCAATATTAACTAAAGTAACTTTATTCAATTTACCAACAGACATATCTACGTTTTCAGGCATTGACAAATCTAAAACCAATAATTCTTTCTCTTTAGAAATATTTCCTGGTGAAATCGTAGGAATATTTGCCCCGGTAGAAACAATTAACACATCCGCCTTAGCGATTTCTTCTGACAAATAATCTAAAGAACTTATACGAATATTACGATGTAGTTCCCCAAATTTTAGAGCCTTGCTCTTTGTTCTATTGACAAGAACTATGTTTTCGTTATTGGTATATTCTAAAAGGTTTTTACATGTGTTTTTCCCTATGTCTCCCAAACCAAAAACCAAAATATTTTTGGTATCAAATTCAGATACATTTTCCATGATATATTGGACCGCTGCATAGGAAACAGAAGTTGTTCCAGAACTTAATTTTGTTTGATTTTTAACTTTTTTACTCGCTTGTAAAACTAAATTTATCAAACGCTCTAAATAAGCATTTAAGGTGTTCTGTTCTTTCGCTGTTTGAAATGACTTTTTTAATTGACCAACTATTTCATAATCGCCCAAGATTTGACTATCCAAGCCTGTTGCAATTTTAAACAAATGTCGAATTGCTTCTTTTCCTTTGTAAACATTTGAAACATTCACAAACTCTTCCACCGAACCTTCAGAGTATTTGCACAAAAGCGAAATTAACTCAAAAGGATGATTTGCAAAACCCATAATCTCTGTTCTATTGCAAGTAGACAAAATAAACACTCCATCTACACCAAATTTCTTAGCTTCTTTCAAAAGTAACACCTGATTTTCTTTTGTAATACTAAAGGCACCACGTGTTTTTACATCTGCTTTTTTGTAACTCAGCCCTACATTGTATAATTTCTTACCTTTAGTTTCGATGCTCATGAATACTATATTTCGTTCCAAATAAGTTGTCAATACTAAAATCGTATATAAACCACGGCAAAAATACCACCAAACATTGAATAAAAACATCGCTAAAAGGACTATAAATAACGTTAAAAGGAAAATACTAATAATTTAGAATAATTATAAATAACAACAAGCAACTATAAAACAACCACTTACCCCATTTAACACATCGTATTGACTTAATAAGTTAAACTATTGAGAATATTAAATTCCTCTATAGACTCAAATGAAATATAAATTATTTTGTCGTATTTTTGCGGTGTTAAACATTTTTTACGAATGAATTTCGATACGACAAAGTTTAAAAACATCGACAAAAGTGCTATCCGACTATATCATGAAAAAGGAACATTTACTTTAGTTACTTTAGTTAATGAATCGGACAAAACAAGCTTTCAGCAATTTGAGCTGAAAGACAATTACATTCAGATTTACTTCAGCCTTAACAAAAAAACATCAATCGCTTTTAACATGGAGCATTGTGCTATTCATATAACACCTGAAGACTCGGGATTGGTCTATTTTAAAGACGACTCAATTAGTATCCTATCCACACTCCCCCCAAAAGGTCAGATACTAGGGTTATTAATTTCTGTTCCATACTTCCACTCCCTATTTGCTCATGAAGGGAATTCTTTTTTCAACTTTGCAAATATAAAAGGAGGAAGGCCAATTATTGAAGAAAAAGCAGTTTCTACATCTATAAAAACAGTATTACATCAGATTGTAGATAAAAAAATGCATGGTGCACTTCAAAATATTTACATGAAAGGAAAAATTTATGAACTTTTAAGTCTGTACTTTAATATATCTAAAGAATCGGAATCAGATCATTGCCCATTTATGGCAAATGAAGAAACTGTATCACAAATAAAGAAAGCCAAAGATATTATTATCGAAAACATGGCTAATCCCCCAAACTTAGAAGAACTTTCTAAAGAAGTAGGATTAAATATAAAAAAATTAAAAATGGGATTTAAAGAATTCTATGGAACTCCTGTATTCACATTTTTACTTAACTACAAACTAGATTACTCTAAAAAATTATTAGAAGACAACAATCTAAATGTATCTGAAATCGCTATTTTAATTGGATATAGCAACTCAAGCCATTTTATCGCTGCTTTTAAAAAGAGATTCGGAGTAACTCCAAAACAATTTACAAAACAAGAAGAACTATAATGAAAGGAGTATTATTAGTAAATTTAGGATCACCTGACACACCAAATCCTAAAGACGTAAAAAAATATTTAGGAGAATTTTTAATGGATGAAAGAGTTATCGATACGAATATTATCCTAAGAAACATTCTTGTAAAAGGAATTATTCTAAACACTAGACCTAAAAAATCTGCAGAAGCTTATCAAAAAATATGGTGGGACGAAGGGTCTCCTTTAATCGTGCTCTCTGAGAGGTTTCACAAAAAAGTTTCTGAAAAATCAGACATCCCTGTGGCACTCGGTATGCGTTATGGATCCATGAGTATAAAAGAAGGCTATCAAAAACTTCATGCAAAAGGAGTAACAGAGGTACTATTAGTTCCTTTATACCCACATTATGCGATGTCTTCTTTTGAAACTGTTGAAGTAAAGGCTTTAGAAGTCCAGAAAAAGTTTTTCCCGCATATGAGTACAGAGGTACTCCCTGCTTTTTACAACAAACCAGACTACATTAAAGTAATGTCTGAAAACATCCGAAAGAATTTAGAGGATTTTGAATATGACCACATATTATTTTCTTACCACGGAATCCCTGAACGACACATCTTAAAATCTGACACCACAGGATCACACTGTAAATTAGACGGTTCCTGCTGTGAAACAACATCCAAAGCTCATACCACTTGTTATAGACATCAATGTTTCGAAACAACAAAAGAAATTGCCAAATTGTTACATCTTAAGGAAGGAACTTATAGCAATTCTTTTCAATCTAGACTGGGAAGAGACCCTTGGCTAAAACCATATACAGACTTTGAATTTGAAAGACTTCCTCAAAAAGAAAACAAGAAGAGACTTGCGGTAATTACTCCTGCATTCGTCTCTGATTGTCTTGAAACTTTGGAAGAAATCGCCATGGAAGGCGAAGAACAATTTAAAGAAGGCGGGGGAGAAACCTACAAACACATCCCTTGTTTGAACGACAATGACGATTGGGTGGATGTGATGGTTAACTGGATTCATAATTGGAAAAACTAATCGTTTAAAAGAATTATTAAAGGCACTTTTTATTCATAGAAAAGTGCTTTTATTTTTCGCAACCTTTTCTTAACATTCACATAACTTTAAATTCTGTTTTCATATTTATTTTTGCAGTGTAAAAATTAAAATAGTAATGAAAGCATTTATCGTTTTATCAGCAATCGCATTGTTCAATTTATCATCGAGCACTAAACAGCAAGAATCAAAAGTAGAAGTAACCAAATCATTGAAAATCTTAAATATTCACGATACTAAGGATGCTAAAATCTTATTAGCATAAACCTTAAAAATATTCCATAAAAAAAAGCCAACTATTTAGTTGGCTTTTTTTATTATAACAACATTACTTTCTTTATTTCATTTCCGCCGAGAGCCTCATTCATCATCGCCAATATTTTTTCCTTTCCATACCCTAACTCTTCACGAAGCACAGAAGAACTTAACTTTACATACAATGTACCATTTCGCAGTTCTACTTTTTCCGTATAACTCGAAACACCGTTACCCATTAACGAGTCCCAGTTTTCCTTAATAGAAATTCTTTGCATTCCTTTAGACAGATTGTTCTCTTTAATAAAACTCCCCATAAGATCTTTAAGAGATAAATATTCATTGCGCCTTTTTGACATTGGTTTGTATCGTATAATTACAAAACATTCTTTCTATTCTAAATCGAACATTTTATAGGATTTATTAATTTTTTTAACCACTTCCTCAGTACGTTCAGCATGCGTATCTGTAATAAACAACTGACCAAACTCATCCTTATTAACCAAAGAAATAAGTTGAGATACTCTTTTATGATCCAATTTATCGAAAATATCATCCAATAATAAAATTGGCACCACTTGAGACTGTTTTTTAATAAAATCAAACTGCGCCAACTTCAGCGCAATTAAATAAGACTTTTGTTGTCCTTGTGAACCAAACTTCTTAATCGGATAATCTTTAATTTCAAAAATTAAATCATCTTTATGAACACCAGAACTTGTATACTGAAGAACTTTGTCTTTCCCCAAACTATCCTGAAGCAATCCAGAAAAATCATTATTTAACAACTGCGACTTATATACTAAATTCACCTCTTCCTTTCCCTCGGAAATTGTTTTGTATCTTTCATTAAAGATAGGTATAAATATTTTCAAAAAGTCTTTCCTTTCTTTATGGATACTATTTCCCATTTGTATTAGCTGCTCGTTGTAAACTTCCAAATTAACAGCATCGAAGGTTCTGTTAGCTGCAAAGTATTTTAATAATGCATTACGCTGAACTAGAATCTTATTGTAGGAAATTAGGGTTTTTAAGTAAAATGGGTTTTGTTGAGAAATTACACTATCAATAAACTTTCTTCTAGTCTCACTTCCTTCTACAATTAGATCACGATCTGCAGGAGAAACTATAACTAATGGGAATTTCCCAATATGCTCTGAAAACTTATCGTAAAGTTTACCGTTCCTTTTGATTATTTTCTTCTGCCCTTTCTTGAGACTGCAAAGAATTACTTCATCTCTATCGCCTAAAACATAAGAACCTTCAATCATGAAAAAATCTTCTCCATGTCTAATATTTTGAACTGCCACCGAATTAAAGTAACTTTTGGCAAATGAAAGATAATAAATCGCATCTAGCACGTTCGTTTTACCAACGCCGTTGTCTCCAACAAAACAATTTATCTTCTCCTTAAAATCAAACACTTGTTGCGTTAAATTCTTATAATTCACTAAAGACAATTTACTCAAGTACATAGTTCATTTATCATATAAATAAGAACGTGCAAATTATTAAAAGTTTTGCTAAAAAGAGACTTTTTAAATCCAATTAAAAAAACTATTTTTGCTTGCAAATAAAGATAAAAATAATAAAAAACATTATTTTTCAACAACAATCTAAAACAATTAAAGAAAATATAATTAGATGGCAACGTATAAAAAGAAAGGACAAAAAAAAGTTAAAAACGCACCAGTAGACCATATTGAAGAGGAAAGTACCACTGCTGAAGTATTTAAAAACTTAGAGGAAACAGCTTCAAAATCTGAGCAATGGATTGAGAAGTATCAAAAAACTCTTTTTTCTAGCTTGATAACTCTTGTTGTTTTAATCTTAGCATATATTGCATACAACTCATATATTATAGAACCTAAAGAGCAAGATGCTGCTAATGAATTAGCTTTTCCAAAAGAAAATTTTGAATTAGCCATTGTTGCAACTGACGAAGCGGAAGCTCTTTTCACATTGGCCTTAGAAGGTACAAACGGGAAATACGGATTTATTGATATTGCAGAAAAATACAAAGGAACAAACGCGGGAAATTTGGCTAACTATTACGCAGGAATTTCTTACTTAAAAACAAACGATTACAAAAACGCAATATCTTATTTAGACAACTTTACTTCTAACGATGCTTTATTATCACCTGTTGCCCTAGGAGCTATTGGAGATGCCTTTGCTGATTTAGAACAAAATGAAGATGCTTTATCTTATTATGAGAAAGCAATTCAAAAAGAAGCAAATTCTGCAACTACTCCACTTTTTCTTATGAAGGCCGGTAATATTTCCCTAGAAATAGGTGATTCAAAAAAAGCAGAAACATTCTTTACTGAAATAAAAAACAAATACGGAAGTTCTACTATCGCTAATAACATTGATATGCATATCAATAAAGCAAAATACGCTCAAAACTAATAAGTATTTAAATACTTAACTCATACAAAATAGCATTTATGGCTACTACTGACTTATCAGCATATGACAAAAACACAGTTCCAAACGCGAAAGATTTTCGGTTTGGAATTGTTGTTTCTGAATGGAATGAATCAATTACAACAGGACTTTATCAAGGTGCCCTTAAAGCATTATTAGATAACGGTGCACTAGAGGAAAACATAATCAAATGGGATGTTCCAGGAAGTTATGAATTGATTTATGGTGCAAAAAAAATGGTAGTATCGCAAGATCTTGATGCTGTAATAGCAATTGGAAATGTCATCAAAGGAGAAACAAAGCATTTTGATTTTGTCTGTGAGGGTGTAACTCAAGGAATTAAGGATTTAAATGTCATTCAAGATATTCCAGTTATATTTTGTGTACTTACGGATGACACAATGCTACAATCTATCGAAAGATCTGGTGGTAAGCATGGTAACAAAGGTGTTGAATGTGCCATCGCAGCGATCAAGATGGCGGTTATCAAAAACATCTAATCCAACTCTATACACTTACATTTTTGTTAATTTCTTTAACAAAGATTTCAAAGAATAGACTTTTATTCCATCATTAATTTCTGTAATTTTGAACATACAATCAAAATGAAATTTTATGTTCGGAACTCCTTTTAAACAAAGAGCTCATTACGTTTTCAACTACAAGCCTCGCTACTATAGCGAGCGAAAAGAGCGTTTGGGAAATTTAAAAGGAAAATATGCGAAAGATTCTGAAAACTCAGAAAACAAAGACTATAAAGTTTCTTTAGTAAAAAACAACTTAAAAAATGATTGGGCGAAATCAAAAAAAGGTCCCAATGACGGTGGTTCAAGTAAACGCTTGGCAATAATCATTGCACTTTTAGTAGGGATCTGTGCCTATCTTTTTGAATTACACACACTTATTTAATGACAGACATTATACAATTGTTACCAGATCATGTAGCAAATCAAATTGCTGCAGGAGAAGTTGTACAACGTCCTGCTTCTGTTGTAAAAGAATTATTAGAAAATGCTATCGACGCTGGAGCTACCAGCATCAAGCTTATCATAAAAGACGCTGGAAAAACATTAATTCAAGTCATTGATAATGGTAGCGGTATGTCTATGACCGATGCTAGGTTGTGTTTTGAAAGACATGCCACTTCAAAAATTAAAGAAGCACAAGATTTATTTAACCTAAATACAAAAGGGTTTAGAGGAGAAGCCATGGCTTCAATTGCAGCAATTGCCCATGTTGAATTAAAAACCAAACAAGATGGTCAAGAAATAGGAACCTGCCTTAAAATTGAAGGTAGTAAAGTAACTTCTCAAGAACCGGATTGTCCTGCCAAAGGAACGAATGTGGCTGTAAAGAATTTATTCTACAACGTTCCTGCTCGAAGAAATTTTTTAAAATCTGACACCATTGAAACAAGACATATTGTCAATGAGTTTCAAAGAGTTGCCTTAGCCCATAATGATATTGGATTTTCTTTAAACCACAACAATACTGAAGTTTATAATTTAAAAGCTGGGAATCTGAAACAACGTATCGTTGGAGTTTTTGGAGGAAAAACGAATGAAAAACTAGTTCCTATTGCTGAAGATACCAATGTAATAAAAATAGACGGATTTGTTGCCAAACCAGAATTCTCTAAAAAGAAAAGAGGAGAACAATTCTTTTTTGTGAATGATCGATTTATCAAAAGTTCTTATTTACATCATGCTGTTTCAAGTGCCTTTGATGGATTGCTGGGTAATGGGTACCACCCTTCTTATTTTTTATATTTAAGCGTTCCGCCAGAAAGTATTGACATCAATATACATCCTACCAAAACGGAGATTAAGTTTGACAATGAAAAAATTTTGTATGCGATCATCCGAGCGACTGTAAAGCATGGTTTAGGTCAGTATAATGTATCTCCTATTTTAGATTTTAACAGGGATGCCTCTATGGATACCCCCTATGCACTGGAGGGAAAAGAATATTCTTCAGAGCCAAAAATAGAAATTGATCCTAATTTCAATCCTTTTAAAACAGAAGCTGCCTCTAATTCTTTTAGTACACCTGCACAAACAAATACCGATACTTTCACCGCACCAATTTATAGTTCTAAATCAGGTTTGCCAGAATGGGAATCTTTATATTCAGGAACCACAGAAAATGGCATTTTTGAAAGTCAAGTGGTACCTATACAGCCAGAATTAGGACTGGACTTGCAGGAAGAAGAAAAAGCAACAGGTAAAACCTTTCAAATTCATAATAAATACCTCTTAAGCACTATAAAATCAGGCGTTGTGTTGATTCACCAAAATTTAGCGCATCAAAGAATTTTATACGAAGAATTTTTAGAAAATATAACGGTTAAAGAAGCTGCCAGTCAGCAATTACTTTTTCCTGTTGAAATTTCTTTCACGAAAGAAGAAATTGAGATTTTAAGAGAGTTAAAATTAGATTTGGAAAATACGGGTTTCCTTTTTGATAAAATTACAGATGATAGTATTATTGTAAAAGGTATTCCAACATCCATTACCGAAAGTCAAATAACGATTATTATTGAACAATTATTAGACGATATTAAAGAAGATGTACCTGAAAGTAGCTTTAGTCAATTGGATATTATTTCAAAATCTTTGGCCAAATCACTTGCTATCAAAACAGGTAGTAAGCTATCAGAAATAGAACAAGAGAGTTTGGTTTTTAATCTATTCGCTTGCAAAGAACCATCTATCTCTCCTTACGGAAAAAAAGTTTTTGAAACTTTAACCATAGGTGAATTGGATAAAATTTTTAATTCAAAATTATAAAGTACTATGGGTAGAATTACAGAAAGTATTAAACATTTGATCATAATCAATGTTATTCTATTTATTGCTCCTCAATTTTTCAAAGGAATTGATTTGCAAACTCTTTTTGCGTTGCACTTTCCTGGAAATCCTGAATTCGGATTTTGGCAATATCTGACACATATTTTTATGCATGGTAGTTTTTCCCATATATTATTTAACATGTATGGGCTTTGGGCATTTGGAACACCACTGGAACAAATGTGGGGTCGAAATAAATTTTTGTTTTTCTATTTCTCCGCAGGTGTTGGAGCTGGATTGATTTATACAGCTGTGAATTACTACCAATTCAATGGTTTTTATGACCAATTAATTTCTGATGGTCTTAGTAGCATAGATATTCAAAATCTTTTAGACACAGGGAAATACAATGCAAATATGGTTAGTTTATCTAACGAGGCATTGAGTGAGTTTTTCAGTCTGTATCATACACCTGCAGTAGGTGCATCTGGAGCTATTTATGGAGTGTTAGTGGCCTTTGGTTTATCATTCCCAGAATCAAAATTGGCTTTGATATTTTTCCCAGTTCCTATTGCGGCCAAATATTTTATACCGGTCATGATTTTAGGGGATTTATTTTTTGGTGTTACCAAATACTCAATAGGAAACGTTGCCCATTTTGCGCATATTGGAGGAGCTTTGATCGGTTTTATCATTGCTTGGTACTGGAAAAAAAATCAATTTAAACGTTGGAATTAATTATATGAAGAAATTAATCGATAAATACAATAGTGGTACAATAGTAGAAAAATTTATTTATTTAAATATTGCTGCATTTTGCTTTACCTTTATGGTAAGCTCTTTTGGTTTTTTGATGCAATCGGAATCTAATTTTATTATGGAATGGTTTGCGATACCATCAGAAATAGAAACGTTTGCAACAAGACCATGGTCAATCATTACTTATGGATTTCTACATGGTAGTTTCTTTCATATTCTTTCCAACCTATTTGTGCTCTTTTATATTGGAAATTTATTTCTTGAATACTTTACAGAAAGACAATTTTTAAGCTTTTACCTTTACGGAACCATATTTGGTGGGCTTTTATATTTAGTCAGTTATTCTATATTCCCTGCATTCGAAAACGAACAAGCCATACTCGTAGGAGCTAGCGCAGCTGTGATGGCTATTTTTATTGGCATTGCTACTTACATACCTCAATACGAATTAAAAATAAGATTTATTGGATATATAAAACTTTGGAAACTCGCACTGCTATTTGTTCTTATAGACATAATTCAGATTCCAAATGGAAACTCCGGTGGACATTTGGCACATCTAGGTGGAGCTTTATTCGGATATATCTATATGAAGCAAATGCATAAAAGTCGTATTTATTTCTCCATAAAAAATCCATTCGGTTCTGTTTTCAAAAAGAATTCTAAATTGAAAACTGTGTATAAAACAACCACTAAAACTAGATTTAAAAATGACCAACAACAAATAGATCTTATATTAGATAAAATTAGTAAATCTGGATACGATTCTTTGACAAAAGAAGAAAAAAATCTATTGTTTAAACAAGGAAAAAACAAATCATGAAAGAACTTTCCTTAACCGATAAATTGTTGTTTTTTTTCAATTCAATAGTTGCTTTTCTGTTATTAGCTTCATATGTAATTCCATTTATTCCACCAAAATTAACCACAACGGTATCACTGCTAAGTCTAGGAATGCCGATACTCATTGTATTAAATACTATTTTTTTTATATACTGGCTTGTAAAATTAAAAAAACAATTTTTCCTTTCCTTTTTAATTTTAACCATTGGATATCAGCACATCAACGCTTTTATCCAATTCGGAGAACAACATATTGCCGAAAACACCATAAAAATAATGTCTTACAACGTACGATTATTTAATATTTATAAATGGTCAAAAAAAAATGATTTAGATAAAAATATTTACGAATTTATACACATCAAAAACCCTGATATCATTTCCTTTCAAGAGTACATATTACAAAAGAACAATAGCTTACAATATAAATATACATATACTGTTGGACGTTCTTCTATTTACTCTAAATATAAAATAATTGACAAAGGGTCCTTAGACTTTTCAAAAGGAGGAAATAACGCTATTTATGTAGACATAAAAATAAACAAAGATACCGTTCGCGTTTACAATTTGCACCTAGAATCATTTCGAATTGATAAAAACAAAGAACACTTTGGACAACAAGATTCTGAAAAATTATTGAATAGATTCAAACGAACCTTTAGAAAACAAGAAGAACAGGTAGATAAATTAATAAGACATGCCTCAAAATCTCCCTATCGAACAATATTTATGGGAGATTTCAACAACACTGCCTTTTCTTGGGTATATCGAAAATTAATTCATCATAAAAAAGATGCATTTATAACAGCAGGAAATGGGTTTGGAAAAACATTTTCATATGTATTCCCTATGAGAATCGATTTTATCCTAACAGACTCTGAAATAAAAGTGGAAAGTTTCAAAACATATAGCGAAGAATACTCTGATCACTTCCCTATAATGGCACGAATTCATATTCCAAAATAAATACATTTTAACAACGATATAAAGATGAAAATATTTGACGTTGCAGTTATCGGTAGTGGCCCTTCAGGGGCTTCCGCAGCATTAAAGTTAGCAGAAAATGGCTTATCTGTTGTTCTTCTAGAAAAGGAAATCCTTCCTCGATACAAGACATGCGGAGGAGGTTTTGTCTATCGAGGAAGAAAAAAACTACCTTTTGATATTAGTTCTGTTGTGGATCGTGAATTTAAAAAGATTGATATTTATTTTGATAAAGCAGGGATTCATCTAACTCCTGAGCGGGAAGAACCTATTATTAGCATGGTGATGAGAGATGATTTTGATAATTTAATTGTTCAAAAAGCACAACAAGCTGGTATTACGTTGTTGGAAAACCATAAATTAACGGGATTAACCTTCGACGACACCATTACATTGCATACCTCAAAAGGAGATTTGACAACTAAATATATAATAGCAGCGGATGGTGCTTTAAGCCCAACAGCAAAATTAGCTGGATGGAAAGATACTAGATATCTAATTCCAGCATTAGAATATGAAGTAGAAGTTTCTCCTGAAGATTTCATAAGGTTGTCTAAAAAAGTTCGTTTTGATTTTGACGCCGTTCCTTTTGGTTATGGTTGGTGTTTTCCTAAAAAAAATCATTTATCAATAGGAGTTGCTTCTGCAAGAAGAAAAAAAATAGACTTAAAAAAATATTATCGTGAATACCTTTTAACTCTTGGTATAAAGAATGTAATTAGTGAAGAATTTCATGGATTTCAAATACCCGTTAGTCCAAGAGAAGATGGTTTTGTAAAAAAAAATGTACTTCTCGTAGGGGATGCCGCTGGTTTTGCTGATCCCATTACTGCAGAAGGGATTTCAAATGCTATTCTAACAGGTATCATGGCGGCAGAATCCATAATTGAAGGAGGTCTAGATGCTAAAAAAACAGAAAGAATTTATCAAAACAAATTAAATACGCATTTGATACCGGAATTAAGGACCGGAATATTTCTATCTAAACTTTTCTATGAAAACGAAAAAGCGAGACACTTCTTGATGAAATCATATGGAAAACGTTTTTGTGAAGCCATGACAGACGTATTTATGGGAGAAAGAACCTATCCTTATGACATAAAGAAAAAAATTAGACAAAAAATCAAAGGGGCTATTTTTGAAAAATTTAAATTGTAAAATTTAGGATGGATACTAAAAGACTGAATAAGGCCATTTCTGAGACAGGTTATTGTTCTAGACGCGCTGCAGACAAGTTGATAGAAGATGGACACGTAAAGGTTAACGGAAAAAGTGTGGAACTAGGCGTAAAAGTAAGCTCTAAAGACACTATTATGGTTCATGGGCAAGTAATCACGAAAGAAGTTGAAAATATCTATTTGGCCTTCAACAAACCTGTAGGTATCACGTGTACAACCGACACTAAAATTAAAGGGAATATTATATCTTACATAAATTATCCAGAACGTATTTTTCCTATTGGACGTTTAGACAAACCTAGTGAGGGTCTTATCTTTATGACAAATGATGGAGATATTGTCAATAAAATTTTACGCTCTAAAAATAGTCATGAGAAAGAATACATTGTAACTCTCGACAAAAAAATATCTAATTCCTTTATCAAAAAAATGAGTAATGGAGTTCCGGTTTTGGATACAATATCTGACAAATGCTTTGTAGAAAAACTTAATGACTATACCTTTAAAATTATTCTAATGCAAGGTCTTAATCGCCAAATACGACGTATGTGTGAATATTTAGGTTATGAGGTTAAAAAATTAAAACGCGTAAGAATTATGAATATCAATTTAAATAATATAAAACCCGGAAAATACAGATCTTTTACCAAAGACGAATTAACAACAATACACAAACTTGTGGGTAATTCAAGCAAAACAGAAGAGGCTTCTTAAAATACAGTCTCTCTTAAAATCCATTTTCTATTTGCTTGCAAACATCCTTACATCTTCTTCAGACACCTCTGAACTTCCAAGAATCAACAAACGTTCAACAACATTTCTAAGTTCTCTAATATTGCCTGTCCAGTCATATTTTTTCAACAGAGCAAACGCTTCTTTTGAGAATCTTTTAGCCTCTGTACCTTGCTCAAGCGATAAACTATTTGAAAAATAACGTATCAATAAAGGAATGTCCTCTCGCCTATCATTTAAAGCTGGTACTTGAATTAAAATAACTGCTAATCTATGATATAAATCTTCTCGAAATCGCCCTGCCTCAATTTCATTTTTCAAGTTTTTGTTTGTGGCCGCGACTACGCGAACATTTACCTCAATGTCCTTATCGCTACCTACTCTATTAATTCTACTTTCTTGCAGCGCACGTAAAACTTTAGCCTGAGCTGCAAGACTCATATCCCCAATCTCATCAAGAAAAATAGTCCCGTGGTTAGCTGCTTCAAACTTCCCCGCTCTATCTTTACTAGCCCCGGTAAAAGCCCCTTTTACATGACCAAACAACTCACTTTCAATAAGTTCAGATGGGATAGCAGCACAATTAACTTCAATCATGGGAGCTTTACTCCTCTCACTTTTTTCATGCAACCAATGGGCAACTAGCTCTTTTCCTGTACCGTTTGGGCCGGTTATTAAAACCCTCGCATCCGTAGCCGCAACCTTTTCTATGATTGCTTTAATATGAGTAATTGAATTACTTTCTCCTATCATCTCATATTTTTTACTCACTTTTTTCTTTAGACGTTTATTTTCAACGATAAGCTTTTTACTTAATAAAGCATTTCTTACTGTTGTTAATAATCTATTTAAATCTGGCGGTTTTGAAATATAATCAAATGCTCCCAACCGCATAGTCTCAACCGCTGTATCCAAATCTCCATGACCCGAAATCATAATTACTGGAACATGAGGCTGTACCTTTTTCAATTTTTCTAGAACTTCTACACCATCTAATTTTGGCATTTTAATATCACATAAAATCAAATCATACTCTTTTTCCAAAGCCATCTCTAGTCCTATCAAACCATTCTCAGCTTCTTCCACAGCATAAGCATCGTTTTCTTCAGTGATAATTTTATTTAAAACTCTTCTTATTGCTGCTTCATCTTCTATGATCAATATTGTGTTCATTACAGTGGATTTCTTTAATTATGCTCAAACCTAACAAATCTTTGTGACTTATTTTAATATTTCAACCATTTGTACAAGTCTTTATAGCTAGGTTTTTTTCCGTACATCAATATTCCTACTTTATAGATTTTCGCAGCCAATAAAACAATTCCGAAAAAAGTTAGTAATAGAATCGTAATTGAAATTAATAGTTCATACCACGGAACACCAAAAGGAACTCGCATCATCATTACAATTGGTGATGTAAATGGAATCATGGAAAAAGCGACTGCTACTGGACCATGTGGATCACTCACGACAGCGGCAAATCCAACATAAACAGCCAATATTAAAGGCATGATAACAGGAAACATAAACTGTTGTGTATCAGTCTCACTATCAACAGCCGCACCTATAGCAGCATAAATAGAACTGTATAAAAAGAAACCTCCAATAAAATAGAAAAGAAATAAAAAAATCATTGAAATAAAAGGTAAATTAAAAATTTTTCTTAAAATCGAAAATACCTCCATAATGTGCTCTGTCTTTAACGGTATGTTCTCTTGAACTATCTCCGTAGAATTCATAGTCATTAAATCAATACCAAAAAATAACGATATCGAAAAACTAAAGATTACAACTAATATACCCCATATAAAAAACTGGAGCACCCCAGCTATAGCATTCCCTATTATTTTTCCCATTAATAACTGAAAAGGCTTTACTGATGAGATAATAACTTCTATTATTCTACTTGTCTTTTCTTCGATAATACTTCTCATTACCGCATTTCCATAGATCACAATAAACATCATAATTAAATACCCCGCTCCCATTCCAACACCAATTTTCAAGCCACTACTTAATTTAGAAGAAACACCCCCTGAAAAATTCAATTGATTGATAGCGATTGAGTAATTCGATTGCTTGATAATTTCAGAATATATCCCCAAAGATTGTAAATGATGAAATTTTAGCTTTTGAGCAATTTTATTTTCTATATCATTTATTAGCAATAAATTTGGAGGTTCTGAAGAAAAATACTGGATAGACTGAGACAATTCTCTCAAGTTTGAATTCATAGGAATAAACAAAAGACCATCATAATTATTTTCTTGGACAAGAATCTTAGCCTTTTCAATACCCAATTGAGATAAGTTTATATAATGAATCGTCTCTGTGCTTAAAAGATCATTACTAAAACGAAGCTCAGAATTATCCACGACAACAATTTCTTTTAAACTACTTTCATTTACTTTTGTTAAATAAACTATTAAGAATCCCAACCCTATAAATAAAAAAGGACTTAGAAATGTTAACACAATAAACGATTTGTTACGAATCTTTGTAACAAACTCTCTAAAAATAATTAGTTTTAATTTCTCCATAATGATTTAAAGAATACGTTCGTTAGAAATTGCTTGCATAAAAATAGAGTCCATTGTAGGAATTTTTTCTAAAAAGTGTGTCACTTCTCCAAACAAACTTATCCTTTTTAGCAACTCATTTGAAGTGTCATTCGGCTGCAATTTTAAATTGATTCTTATATCATTATGCATTGTTTGAAAATCGCCATCCTCTGCGGTATAAAAATCTTTTAAATAAGCGTGCAAAGCAAATTCATTATTTGTTTTTACCCCAACCTCAAAAATATTGGATTTAAATCGCTTTTGAAGCTCTAACAAAGTACCTTCCAATATTTTTTTAGAGTCATTTAAAAGCACTATCGTATCGCACATCATTTCCACCGACTCCATTCTATGGGTAGAAAATATAATCGTGGTTCCTTGTTTTTTTAATTCCAAGATCTCTTTAGCAATTAAGTTGGCATTAACAGGATCGAAACCACTAAAAGGTTCATCAAAAATTAAAACTTTAGGTTGGTGTAACACGGTAACAATAAATTGTATTTTTTGAGCCATTCCTTTTGATAGCTCTTGAATCTTTTTATCCCACCAATCTAAAATATCTAATTTTTCAAACCAATATAATAACCTCATTTTAGCTTCTGCTTTCGACAACCCCTTTAACCTAGCCAAATATATAGCTTGTTCTCCAACTTTCATAGATTTATACAGCCCACGTTCTTCCGGTAAATAACCAATCTTAGCAATGTGTTTGTGACTTAGTTCTTCACCATCAAGAAATACTTTACCCCTATCGGGTAAAATTATTTGGTTTAAGATTCTAATTAAAGAGGTTTTTCCCGCACCATTAGGACCTAATAATCCAAATACAGACCCCTTGGGGATCGTAAAGGAAATATTATCCAATGCTATATAATCTCCGTAATATTTGCTAACGTTTTCTATTCTTAACAACTCGAATGCTTTTGATTTATACTATTCAAAGATATCATTTTTTAAACCCTAATATTATTTTGGAATAAATTTGTTTCTTCTAAAAAAATATTCTTATATTTATTGTGCATGCATAGTATATTTAAAATATCATACATCACATATGTCACAAAAAAAACTATTTATAGATCATCAATTGCGCGCAACTTGGCAGGCTATAGCAAAGATGTACAACGAAGAAGCTGCTAAATATGACAGTACAATGGCAACAGGATTTCTTCTTTTAAACATTGATTACGAGAAAGGCACTTCATCAACCGCTTTAGGGCCAAAAATGGGAATGGAACCAACGAGCCTCTCACGATTAATCAAAAAAATGGAAGAAAAGGGTCTGATTTACCGTGAAAAAAACCCTAAAGATGGAAGAGGAGTATTGATAAAGATTACCCGTTTTGGTATGAAAAAACGAGAAACATCAAAACAAAGTGTGTTAAATTTTAATAATATTATAAAGAAAAAGATAGCTGAAAAAAAATTACAAAACTTCTTTGAGGTTACCGAAACCATTCAAGAAATGATTTCAAATAAACTAATTTTCGATAAATAAACAGTAAGCACCTAAATTCAAACAAATGAAAAAGCATATCAAAAAAATTGCCGTAATTGGTTCTGGAATCATGGGATCAGGAATTGCATGCCACTTTGCAAATATTGGTGTGGAGGTTCTTTTACTAGACATCGTTCCTTCCGATCTAAATGAAAAAGAGATGTCACAAGGGTTAACATTAGAAAGTAAAACTGTTCGTAATAGAATTGTTAATTCTAGTCTGACAACTTGTCTCAAATCAAGTCCATCTCCTATTTTCAAAAAAGCGTTTTCTAATAGAATTCGTACAGGGAATTTAGAGGATGATATTGCTAAAATAGCAAATGTAGATTGGATTATTGAGGTTGTTGTTGAACGTTTAGATATCAAAAATAAAGTTTTCGATCTTATTGAAAAACACAGAAAACCAGGCACAGTCATAAGCTCAAACACTTCTGGAATCCCAATTAAATTTATGAACGAAGGAAGAAGTCAAGACTTTAAAAACCATTTCGCAGTTACTCACTTTTTCAACCCTCCACGATATCTAAAATTATTTGAAATTGTTCCTGGCCCCAATTGCAAACTAGAAGTCGTAAAATTTTTGGTTTCATACGGAGAAAAATTCTTAGGAAAAACATCTGTTTTAGCCAAAGATACTCCTGCTTTTATTGGGAATAGAATTGGTATTTTTGGAATAATGAGTCTTTTTCATATCGTAAAGGAGCTAAAGTTGACCGTTGCAGAAGTCGACAAGTTAACTGGCCCAATAATTGGAAGACCAAAATCAGCAACTTTTAGAACAGTAGACGTTGTAGGATTAGATACTCTAGTACATGTTGCAAATGGCCTTCATAAGAACTGCCCCAAGGATGAAGCGCATGATTTATTCAAGTTGCCTGAGTTTGTAAAAAAACTAGTAAAAAACAATTGGCTTGGGAATAAAACAAAACAAGGTTTCTATAAAAAAGAGGTAGACACAAGAGGTAAAAAACAAATTTTAGCTTTAGATTTAGATTCTTTTGAATATTCTATTGCCAAAAAAATAAAATTCACAACACTAGATACTACGAAAAACATTACAAATGTTATTGATCGTTTTCCAATTCTAATAAAAGGAAAAGATAAAGCCGGTGAGTTTTATAGAAAAACATTTGCTGCTTTATTTGCTTATAGTGCCAATAGAGTACCCGAAATCTCAGAGGAATTGTTTCGTATCGATGATGCAATGAAAGCTGGTTTCGGATGGGAACATGGTCCTTTTGAGATATGGGATGCTATTGGTGTTGAGAATGGAATAAAATTGATAAAAGATGAAGGTCTTTCAATAAATTCATGGGTTGAAGATATGTTAGTAAAAGGAATCAAGTCTTTTTATTCTGTTGCTCAAGGTGAAAAACAATATTTCGATATCAATACACAAGCGAACATCAAGAAACCAGGGCAAGAAAGCTTTATAATCTTAAATAACATAAGAGAAACGAAGACTATTTGGTCTAATAAAGAAGCTTCAATTCAACATCTAGGAGATGGTATCTTAAATGTAGAATTTCAATCTAAAATGAATACTATCGGTGGTGGTGTATTACAAGCCATCAACAAGGGTATTGACTTAGCGGAGAACGAATACGAAGCAGTTATTTTAGGAAACCAAGCTACAAATTTTTCAGTGGGTGCTAATTTGGCAATGGCATTTTTGTTGGCCGTAGAGCAAGAATATGACGAATTAAATATGGCGACAAAAATGTTCCAAAATACGGTAATGCGGTTGCGATACTCCTCAATCCCAACGCTATTAACACCAAGGGGTATGACATTTGGAGGGGCTTGCGAAATGAGTATGCATGTTGATAAGGTAGTTGCGGCGGCAGAAACTTATACCGGTCTTGTTGAGTTTGGAGTTGGTATTATTCCTGCAGGAGCTGGAACAAAGGAAATGACGCTAAGAGCCTCCCAAGCATTCTTAAAAGATGATGTAAAACTTAATAGACTAAGAGATAGTTTTATAAATATTGCTATGGCAAAGGTAGCTACATCAGCATATGAAGCTTTCGACTTAGGGTTTTATAAAGAAGGTAAAGACATGGTAGTTGTTAATGAAAAACGACAAATAGCAACCGCTAAAAAATATGCTTTACAAATGTTAGAAGATGGATACACACAACCAACTCCAATGAAAGTTAAAGTTTTAGGACAGCAGGTATTGGGAATGTTTCGTGTGGGAGCAGATAGCTTACAAAAAGGTCACTACGCATCTGAACATGATAAAAAAATAGCAAACAAACTTGGCTATGTCATGGCTGGTGGAAACCTATCCGAACCGTCGTATGTTGATGAACAATATTTATTAGATCTAGAAAGAGAGGCTATTTTATCTCTTTTAGGAGAAAGGAAAACATTGGAAAGGATTCAACATACCCTAAAAACAGGAAAGCCTTTAAGAAATTAATTTCCCATTAATTAAAAAACAAAAAAATGAAAACAGCATACATCATACAAGGTTATCGAACAGCAGTAGGAAAAGCACCTAAAGGACTTTTTCGTTTTAAAAGACCCGATGAACTAGCAGCGGAAACTATTGAACATTTACTGAAAAACATCCCAGAATTAGATAAGTCTAGAATTGATGACGTTATCGTAGGAAATGCAATGCCAGAAGCAGAACAAGGTCTAAACATGGGAAGATTGATATCCTTAATGGGGCTTAAAATTGATACCGTTGCAGGTATGACAGTAAATAGGTATTGTGCATCCGGGTTAGAAACCATAAGTATTGCAGCTGCTAAAATTCAATCAGGGATGGCAGATTGCATTATTGCTGGAGGTGTTGAGAGTATGAGCTATATTCCAATGGGTGGCTATCGACCTGTTCCCAACTACAAAGCAACTGAAGAGGGGCATGAAGATTATTATTGGGGAATGGGACTTACTGCTGAAGCAGTAGCAAAAAAGTATAATGTTTCAAGAGAAGAACAAGACGAATTTGCATTTAATTCGCATAAAAAAGCGTTAAAAGCTTTAGATCATTCTATTTTTAAAGATGAAATAGTCCCTATAAATGTGGAAGAAATTTTTATAGATGAAACAAACAAAAAACAAATTAAAAACCACAACGTTGAACAAGACGAGGGACCAAGAAGAGGCACATCTAAAGAAGCATTGGCTAAATTAAAGCCTGTTTTTTCAGCAAATGGGAGTGTTACCGCAGGAAATTCGTCTCAAATGAGCGATGGAGCAGCATTTGTGTTAGTTATGAGTGAAAAAATGGTTACCGAGTTAAACCTTGAACCAATAGCAAGAATGGTCTCTTTCTCAGTTGCTGGTGTCCCACCTTCCATCATGGGGATTGGCCCCGTCAAAGCTATTCCAAAAGCATTGGATAGAGCTGGATTAAAACTAAATGATATTGATTTAATTGAATTAAACGAGGCTTTTGCTTCACAATCAATTGCGGTTATTAGAGAATTAGGAATCGATCAAGATATTTTAAATGTGAATGGAGGTGCCATCTCATTAGGACACCCACTCGGATGTACTGGTGCTAAATTATCCGTTCAATTATTAAACGAAATGAGAAGAAGAAAGAATAAATATGGTTTAGTAACCATGTGTGTTGGAACAGGTCAGGGAGCTGCAGGGATATACGAGTTTTTAAAATAAATAGAATTATCAAAAAAAAATCATACAATATGGAAACAATAAAAGGAGGAGAATTTTTATTAAAAGAAACAAAGGCTTGTGACATATTTATAACCGAAGATTTTTCAGAGGAACAAATAATGATGCGCAACTCAGTTCGTGAATTTATTGACAAGGAGGTTTGGCCTCAAAAAAATCGATTTGAAAAATCAGATTATGCTTTTACTGAGGAAATTATGGTCAAAGCAGGAGAAATGGGACTACTTAGCGTTTCTGTCCCTGAGATATATGGTGGTATGGGAATGGGATTTATATCCACCATGTTAGTTTGTGATTATATATCTGGATCTAGCGGATCTTTGGCAACTGCATATGGTGCACATACTGGAATTGGTACAATGCCTATTTTATTATATGGAACAGAGGAACAAAAGCAAAAATATGTTCCAAAATTAGCTTCAGGAGAATGGTTCGGTTCTTATTGTTTAACGGAACCGGGAGCAGGAAGTGATGCTAATTCAGGAAAAACTAAAGCTGTTTTGTCTGAAGATGGAAAATCTTATGCGATAAGTGGACAAAAAATGTGGATTTCCAATGCTGGTTTTTGTAGTCTGATGATTGTATTTGCGAGAATAGAAGATGACAAAAACATTACTGCTTTTATAGTAGAATACGATTCTGAAAACACAAATGGTATTATTTTGGGAGATGAAGAGCAAAAACTTGGGATTAAAGCCTCTTCAACCCGACAAGTCTTTTTTAATGAAACAGTTGTTCCATTAGACAATATGTTATCCGAAAGAGGTAAAGGATTTAAAATCGCACTGAATTCACTAAATGTGGGTCGAATTAAGCTAGCTGCAGCCTGCATAGATGCTTGCAGAAGAGTGACCACAGAAGGAGTTAAATATGCAAACGAAAGACAACAGTTTAAATCTCCAATCTCTAATTTTGGGGCAATACAATATAAAATTGCAGAAATGGCAACCAAAACATTTGTGACAGAATCAGGAAGCTATAGAGCAGCTAAAGACATTCAAAATAAAATAGACGAATACATTGCTGCTGGAGAATCCCATCAAGATTCAGAACTGAAAGGTGTCGAGGAATATGCTATTGAATGTGCATTACTAAAAGTTTATGCCTCTGAAACAGCACAATATGTCACTGATGAAGGAATTCAAATACTCGGGGGAATGGGGTTTTCCAAAGAAACTCCTATGGAGTCAGCATGGAGAGATGCAAGAATTGGGAGAATATACGAAGGGACGAACGAAATAAATAGACTTTTAAGTATAGGAATGTTACTAAAAAAAGCATTGAAAGGTGAACTCGATATAATTACACCAGCAATTGCAGTAGCGAATGATTTAATGAGTATTCCCTCCTTAGACACTCCAGACTATTCAGTATTATTTTCAGAAGAAAAACATTTGGTAAATAATCTAAAAAAATGCTTTTTAATGATTGCTGGTAAGCTTGTTGAAACATTTGGAATAGAGCTAGAACAGCAACAGCAAATAATCATGGCAACATCCGATATAATGATTGAAATTTATATGGCTGAATCTACCATCTTAAAAGTTGAAAAATTAGTATCAAAATCGTCTGAAAAAGATTTTGAAGCTCAGATATCAATGGCTAAGTTAAATTTATACAATGCCATTGAAAAGATTAACAAATGTGGTAAAGAAGCCATCATCTCATTTACAACTAAAGATGAACAAAAAATGTTATTAATGGGATTAAAGAGATTTACTAAATACACGAACTATCCAAACGTTATAGCGCTTAGAAAAAAAATTGCAAAAAAAATAATTGAGGAAAACGGATACTGTTTTTAAACACACAATAGTAGCTTAGCGTATATTTATTTATCTTTGCCTTAAATATAATTTTATGAAATTAGCAATTATTACATTTATTTTATTATTTCTTGCTTTTGCAGGAATAGCTATAAAAATATGGGTAAAAAAAGATGGTAAATTCGCAGGAACATGCGCAAGTCAGAACTCAAATTTTAATGAAAAAGGGGAACCATGTGGTTTTTGCGGTAAAATGCCGGAGGAGTGCGAAAATAAATAAATATGCATGATCATCTATTGTTGCAGTAAATAATCATTAGTATTCAATCTTTGTATTACATATTGTTAACAATAGCGTTGTTAAAAAAGAATAATAATGGTGAATTGTTCTTTTCTGACATTATTTGAATCGGATATAAGTTAAAAATCTAAAAGCATTTTTCACTAAAAGATTTAAAACAAAGTTATTAAGATATATTTGAAGTTGTTGTTGTTGTTGTTGTAGATGATCGATAAAAATATTGAAACTACTCGTAACCAAAGCTCTTTTGAGCACAATTATCCATAATTTAAGATTGTTAATGAGAATAATCTGAAAGATTTTATGGTAATAAAAACCAAGCACATATATGAGATATTAAGTCTGATAGTCAAGAACATTTCTTTTTCACAGGTATCGTATATTTTCAAACCCTATCATTTAATACCTAATAAAACTTTCCTGATTCTTTCGCAAAATAACTACCATACTAGGACGTGGTGGTGATTAAAAAATCATGTGATCGATTTTAAATAAAATCCAATTATTTAAAACAATAATTAACGTTTTACAAAAATCCTTATGTGCCAAAATAGGAACAGATAAATGGGGATTGAAAGAAATTTAGTATATCCAAAAGCAGAATTCTTGAATGTAAATGAATGTATCAAACACATTACAATAAAAATTAGATGACAGGGATATAAACAAAGATTAAGATGTTAAAAAAAAACACTAACATCCATTTAAACAAAACAGGTACGAGCACGTTGCCAAAAGAAAATAGTAAGGAATGGATGATTAAAAACTAAGACATATTTCAAGTTCTTATCATTATTCAAATACTTAATAGTTGATATAAGAATGGGCCTAATCTTTATAACCATATTAGAAATATGCGATATATTATTTCAAATATTTATATATTTAAACAATTAAGTATAGTCTCTCGTAGTCTATATCTTAGAAAAATCATTCATGGAATCAGAAATCTTAAAACATATCATTAAAGCTAAAAAAGGTGAACAAACTTCTTTCAAAGCACTACTTAACTATTATTGGAATGATGTATATAGATTTCTGTTAACAAGGACATGTGATGAAAATGAAGCTGAAGATATCACTATCCAAACATTCGCCAAGGCATTTGATAAACTGTACTTATTTGATGAAACATACAACTTCAAATCATGGATTCTTACAATTTCTAGAAATTTACAAATAGATGAATTCAGAAAAAGCAAAACAAATATTATTTCATTATCGAATAATCTTGATGAAACTTACGATTTTACAGATGAAAATCCATCTCCTGAAGATCAGTTAATTATTGAACAAAACCTAGCTCAACTGTTATATTACATTAAGCAATTAAAACCTCATTACCAAATTATAATAAACCTAAGATATTTCCAAGAACTATCATACAATGAGATTTCTATAGAACTTGAAGAGTCACTAAGTAATATAAAAGTAAAATTACTTCGAGCGAAAAAACTTTTAGCTGAAATTATAAGTAATTCTAAAGATTAATACTTCGTTAGACTCATCATATAAGATTATGATTCAACAATATATTGTGATTTTATTTTAAAAAACTTAAGGTTGTCCTGCATTTTATAAAACAGATATGTGTTTATTGTAAACAATTATTATAATTTCGAGAATGAAAAAATTACATGTATTCCGTTTAAAATTTATATTTTATAATACCTCCTTGCTTATTTTCTTTTGAATCGTTGCAATGAAGTCAAGAAAAATACAACCTTAAGACCAAGCGGCGCCAACAGCACTTCTTATAGTTGGTGGAAGAAACTTCCTTACAACATCAACCATCGTTTTGGAATTATAAAAAAAACTCCTTAGAATTCTAAGGAGTTTTTTTATTCTGAAATGTACTATTTACTTTGCTACATTAACAGCCCTAGTTTCTCTAATCACAGTTACTTTGACTTGACCAGGATATGTCATATCATTTTGAATTTTCTGAGATATTCCAAAAGATAACTCCGCTGCTTTTTCGTCGGAAACTTTTGTACTCTCAACCAAAACTCTTAATTCCCTACCCGCTTGAATCGCATAAGCCTTCTGAACTCCAGAGAAACCAAAAGCCAAATCTTCTAAATCTTTAAGACGTTGGATATACGAATCCAAAACTTGACGTCTAGCTCCTGGTCTTGCCCCAGAAATAGCATCACAAACTTGAACAATTGGTGCATATAATGTTTTCATTTCTATTTCATCATGATGCGCTCCGATTGCATTGCATACGTCAGGCTTTTCTCCATATTTCTCAGCCCACTGCATTCCCAACAAAGCATGTGGTAATTCTGTTTCTGTGTCCGGCACTTTACCTATATCATGTAAAAGACCAGCTCTTTTAGCTATCTTGGGATTTAGACCTAATTCTGTTGCCATTAAAGCACATAAATTAGCAACCTCACGAGAATGTTGTAAAAGGTTCTGCCCATAAGATGAACGAAATTTCATTCTACCAACAGTTTTTATCAATTCCGGATGCAATCCGTGTATCCCCAAATCAATAACCGTTCTTTTACCGACCTCAACAATTTCTTGATTAATTTGCTTTTCCGTTTTTCTAACCACCTCTTCAATTCTAGCAGGATGAATTCTACCATCTGTCACTAAATTATGAAGAGACAAGCGTGCAACTTCTCTTCTAACAGGATCAAAACAAGACAAAATAATCGCTTCTGGAGTATCGTCAACAATAATTTCAACACCTGTCGCAGATTCGATAGCTCTAATATTCCTACCTTCTCTTCCTATTATTCTACCTTTAACATCATCCGACTCTAGATTAAATACAGATACACAATTTTCAATAGATTGTTCCACTCCTACTCTTTGAATGGTGTTTAAAATAATCTTTCTAGCGTCTTGTTCTGCGGTCAATTTAGCCTCTTCCAATATATCTTGAACATACGACATGGCATCTGACTTGGCCTCATCTTTCAAAGATTTGATTAATTCATCTTTTGCATCTTCTGCAGAAAGACCCGACATAACCTCTAATTGTTCTACCTGTCTTTTATGAATTTTATCAACCTCTACCTGTTTTTTATCTAAAAACTCTAGCTTATATTCATAGTCCTTTTCTTTAGACTGTAATTCTTTATTAAGTCTTCTGTTTTTGTCCAGTTCAGAACCTAATTGCGACTCTTTATCACGTATTCTCTTCTCTACATCAACAACCTTTTTTTCTCGAGCTTGAACAACTTTTTCGTGCTCTGCTTTCAATTCAATAAAACGTTCTTTAGCTTGAAGTATTTTATCCTTCTTTATCGCATCGGCCTCTTTATGAGCTGATTTCACTCTATTTGCAGCTGTTCTTTTTGCTGTTTTGATAATTGAAGACCCTTTTTTTTTCTGTAAAATATTGCTAATTACAAGTCCCGCTATCAAACCAACACTAGATCCAATTACTATCACCACTATCATTGTTGTATCCATCTTATTTATTTATTTATAAAAAAAACCTACATCAGTTGGTTTATATAAACTCCCAAATAACAAGTTTAGGACTAACTAGAGGCTCAAGTATTCGAACGAATCGACACGCTTTTACAACTAAGACTCATCCTTTTTAATGGAATCGCGTTGAGTTTATCAAACAATAACTAATGTAGGTAGTATTCTCTTCTTTTGAAACTATATCAAATTTGCATCAATTAACTGATGCATATTCTTAATTTTTTCTTTAATCTTTAGTTCATTTTCTTGGTCTACGATATTCGTAATCTCAAGTTTTGACGCAAATTGCAAAGCACACATTGCTAATACATCTTGTTTATCACTGACGGCATAGTTTTCCTCAAATTTCAAAATCAAACTATTGATTTTTTCTGCTGCTTTTCTTGTCCCTTCTTCTTCCTTAGCATTATTGACATGCAAAGGATAAGTCCTTCCTCCTAATACAACATTAATTTTTGTTTTGTCCGTCATTTAAATGAACTTATTGATTCAATTTCATGATACAATTATCAATCTCATGAATCAAAGTATTTATTTTATATTTTGTTTCTCTTCGATCCGCTATACTACCTTCAATAGTTTTAGCAATTTTCAACAATCTATATTTTTCCTGTTCTTCAGTAAGTCTTTCTTCAAACTGGGAGACCATATTCTCTAATTTGTTGATATTTGAAATAAGAATTTCATTTTCTTCTTTCAAAAAAGTATACCTCTCCACCAAAGTAGTCAACTTACTTTCAAGTACATCAACAGATTTCAGACTTATACTCATAGGTGTTAATTGCGAAAACTATTAATACAAAGTTAACATTCCAAAATTAAAACGCAACATTTTGCACCCCTTTTAATATAATTTTTTAAATCACCTATAAAATGATTTGTAAATCATCTTCAGTTTAACACAATTTTAAGTTATTTTGAAACGTTTATATACGGAATTAATAATATTTGACTAAAATATATTCTCGTAAAAAAGTATTTTAGTAAAAAAAACTGCTCTTGACACATAAACACATAGTATACATTGTATTTTTTATTTTCTCTTCAAAAGCTATCTGTCAAACAAAATATCCTCAAGGTTATTTCAGAAACCCTCTGGAGATCCCTATTATCTTAGCAGGTACTTTTGGGGAATTAAGAACTTCTCATTTCCATTCTGGTCTCGATTTAAAAACACAACAAAAAGAAGGATTAAGGGTTCATACTGCCGCAGAAGGTTATGTTTCCAGAATAAAAGTTTCTAACTGGGGCTATGGTAAAGCCCTATACATCACACATCCTAATGGATACACCACTGTATATGCACATCTAAAAAAATTCAATAATAAAATTGAACAATATGTGAAAAAGCACCAATACCAGAAAGAAAAAGAAGAAATTCAACTCTTTCCTCAAAAAACAGATTTTATTATAAAAAAAGACGAAATAATAGCTTATTCAGGAAGCACAGGAGGCTATATTGCTCCGCATCTCCATTTCGAAATTAGAAATACAAAAACAGAAAAAATCATTAATCCTATGCATTTTGGATTGATTCCGAAAGATTCAAAAACCCCTATAATCAATCATTTAAGGGCGTATTCTTTTAGTGACTCTTCTCATGTTAACTCAAGTAATATTGAAATCCCTCTAAACTTCAAACAATTAAAAACTGGAATATATAGAACTGATGAAACAATAGCTTATGGAAATATCGGATTTGCAATAAACACTTACGATCAGCAAGACGGAGCCTTAAATAAAAATGGAATCTACAAACTTGAAATGTTTCTAAATGACAAAAAATATTTCGAGCACAAAGTTGAGACATTTTCTTTCAACGAATCTAAATACATTAATCTGTTGATTGATTATCCTTACTATAAAAAATTTAGAAGAAAATACCAAAAAACATATATCCACCCTGAGAATAAATTAAGCACTTACAACAGAAAGCTTGGAAAAGGCTACCTCAATATAAAAGCGAATAGAAACTACCAAGTTCTTATTCTCGTAACTGACTTTGCAGGCAACACAAGTAAATTAACAATTCCAATAAGAGGAGTAAAGCAATCCCCAAGAATAACTAGAAAAAAAAGAAAAACCGATTACTTCATAGAAAAAGAATCTGAAAAGATTATTAAATTCAAAAATACTCAGATTTCTTTTTCGAGAAACACGTTTTACGAAAATATTTTCTTAGAAATTGAGAATAATAATGATAATATCACCATTTATAATTCTAATTTACCAGTAAACAAAAATTATTCTATTTCTTTCGATGTTTCTGAATACTCTAAACCAGAAAAAGAAAAACTTTATATTGCACAAATATCAAATAAAAAATATTACAACTACTGCAAGACTATCAAAAGCGACAGTGTCTTTACTACTAAAACTAAAAACCTTGGAGTATTTACATTGCACAAAGACTCTGAAGCACCTGTTATAAGTGACTGTAGTTTTTATGAAAATCAAAACGTATCAAAATATCATTTTTTTACTATAAAAGTCATAGACGAAATATCTGGATTAAAGGAGTACAGAGGCGAAATCGATGGTCGCTGGATTCGATTAGAGTTGAACCTTAAAACAAATACACTGACATTTGATTTTAGCGACATTAAATTGAAAAAAGGGAAGCATACTTTTACATTGATTGCTATGGATAATGTTGGAAATACTCGTACATTTACCTCTTTATTTCTATTAAAATAATTGAAAAACAAAGATTTTTTGAATAACAAATTCACATACTCACTCATACTCCTTTTAATTAGTTATTCTATTAGTGCCCAAAAAGCTCTTGTAAAAGGACTTATAAGAGACACCGAAAGAAATCCAATTGAAGGAGTAAATATAACTTTCTCTAACTCCACTGAAGGAGCAACCTCAAATAGTAAAGGTGAATATCTCATCTCAACACCTGCAAAAACGGAAATCATATTAGAATTCAGTCATATTAGCTACAATACTTTCTATAAAAGAGTTAAAATACCTAAAAATAAAACCTATCGTTTCTCTCCAATTTTAACCTTAAAAACAGAGGAGATAAACGAAGTAACCATTCAAGATAAAAGAAAAGCAGTCGAAGGATTTACCACTGTTAAAAAAGAAAAAGTAAAAAAGCTGCCCGGTGCCAATCCAGGAGTTGAAAACTTGTTGATGACTTTTGCTGGAGTTAGTAATAATAATGAATTGAGTACACAGTACAATGTTCGAGGTGGAAACTTTGATGAAAACTTGGTATATGTTAATGGAATTGAAATTTACAGACCCTTTTTAGTTCGGTCTGGTCAGCAAGAAGGTCTGAGTTTTGTAAATACGGAAATGATCCAAAACATCAATTTCTCCGCAGGTGGGTTTCAAGCTAAATATGGTGACCGTTTGTCTTCTGTATTAGATATCACTTACAGAAAACCTACAGAAACGGCAACTACTATTGAACTTGATATGATGGGTGGGAGTGCTACTTTTGAAGGAAGGTTTGCAGAGGACAAACTTTCAACCATAACAAGTGTTCGTTATAGAGATAATTCATTGTTGGTGAACACAAAGGACACTGAGACCAATTACAAACCTCAATTTACCGATGTCCAAACTTTTCTGTCTTATCAACTTTCAAAAAAATGGACAGTTGATTTTCTAGGAAATTTCTCAGTCAATAAATACAACTACCAACCGATTACAAGAAGAACAACTTTTGGTACTATTACCAATCCCTTAGAACTAGTCGTTTTGTATCAAGGAAATGAAAACGATACCTTTAGAACTTACTTCGGTGCTTTAAATGCAACGTATCGTCATGCGGATGACCTTAAATTAACCATTACTTCCTCTATTTATAATACACAAGAGGAAGAGTATTTTGATATCATAGGAGCCTACTCTCTAAACCAAACGAATGGAGATATCGACTCCCCTAATTTCGGAGATACAGAATACAGTGAAGGAATCGGTGGTCAAATAAACCACTCTCGAAATGAACTAGATGCCTTAATTCAAAACATACAATTGAAACTTTCTACTCGTGAAGACGAGAACTATTATGAATTGGGGATGAAATTGCAAAAAGAAAACATTCGAGAAAGCATCAATGAATGGGAGATTATTGACTCTACAGGTTTTTCAATAAGACCTTTAGAAAATCAAGTACCCAATAATCAACCTGCTGAACCCTACACGGGGCCTATTGAACCTTACAGATCTATTAGAGCAATAAATGATGTTACTATCAATAGGCTATTTGCATATGCGCAATGGAGTAAACAATCGGAATGGAAAGACCATCAGGTATGGTATAATTTCGGAGTTCGTTCCCAATTTTGGAATGTGACTTCGGACAATTTCACTTCAGAAACGCAATACACTATAAGTCCTAGAGGTCAATTTTCCATCAAACCTAACTGGGAGAAAGACATGTTATTTAGAATTTCCGGAGGATGGTACCACCAACCCCCTATCTACAAAGAGCTTAAGAATTCCGAAGGTCAGATTGTAAAGAATGTAAAAGCACAAGAATCTATACATTTTGTGATTGGAAACGAATATAGTTTCCTTATGTGGAATAGGCCTTTTAAATTCACAACAGAAGCTTATTCTAAAAAGCTGAGTGATGTAAACGCTTACTCTGTTGACAATGTCAGAATCAGATATAGAGCGGACAACGTAACTACAGCAAATGCCATTGGAATTGACTTTAGGTTGAATGGTGAATTTGTTCCTGGAAGTGAAAGCTGGATTAGCATGGGGCTGCTAAGCACCAAAGAAAATATTGATGGAAGAGGTGAAATCGCAAGACCTACAGATCAAAGATTCAAACTAGGAATATTGTTCCAAGATTATGTACCTAGTGTTCCTGATTTAAAAGTGTATTTGAATATGGTCTACAACTCTGGACTTCCGGGTGGATCTCCTTCTTACAGTGATTCATACGAATATCAATCTAGATTGCCCTCTTATAAAAGAGCTGATGTAGGATTTTCTTATATTATTGTAGATGAAAAGAAAACCTATAAAACAGGATTTTTAAGCAGTTTTAAAGATTTAAATGTTGGTGTTCAAATCTTTAATATTTTTGACATACAAAACTCAAACACAAATACATGGGTAAGAGATGCTTACACCAAACAAGCCTATGGTGTTCCAAATTATATGACCAGCAGAGTTATCAATGCTCGACTGGCCATGAAATTCTAATTTTATTCTAAAAGGATTTGATCTGCGTGTGCTTTAGTTTTCACTTTTAAGATGATGTCTTCTATAATTCCTTTTCCATCAATCACAAATGTAGTCCTGTGAATCCCATCATATTCACGACCCATAAATTTTTTGGGTCCCCAAACTCCAAATGCCTCAATAACTTTTTTATCCTCATCAGCCAATAGAGGAAATGGCAACTCATGCTTATTTATCCAATTTTGTTGCCTTTTAGCAGAATCTGCACTTACTCCTAAAACGTCATAACCTTTGGCTAGAAACGATAGGTAATTATCTCTTAAATCACAAGCCTCTGCTGTACATCCAGGTGTACTTGCTTTTGGATAAAAAAACAAAACCAATTTTTTTCCTTCGTAGTCTGTTAATTTTATCGTATTACCTGCATTATCTAAAGCTTCAAACAAAGGAGCTTTATCTCCAATTTTTAATGTTGTCATAATCTTATTTTTCTAAATTTTCAAGTATCGAAGTTATAAAGTAATCGTCACAAATAAAAACTAAAATTAGTAAACTTAACATGAATTCTCCTCTATCAAAACAAACATCATATAAGTTTGTTTTGTATTTTTATCAACAAATAAGACAAGATGACAAAGCAAGAAAAGGTTCAATTTGTAATTAACAAACTAGAAGAATTATACCCTCAAATCCCAATCCCTTTAGATCACAAAGATCCTTATACTTTGTTAATTGCTGTTTTACTTTCTGCACAATGTACGGATGTTCGTGTGAACAAAATCACACCACTTCTTTTTGCGAAAGCCGACAACCCCTACGATATGGTTAAAATGAGTATTGAGGAAATAAAGGAAATTATTAAACCTTGTGGCTTGTCACCAATGAAATCAAAAGGAATTTATGGATTGTCAAAAATCCTGATAGAAAAACATAACGGGGAAGTACCTGCTAACTTTAACGATTTAGAAGAATTACCTGCAGTTGGACATAAAACGGCAAGCGTTGTCTTAAGTCAGGCTTTTAACATACCCGCTTTTGCGGTAGATACACATATTCATCGTTTAATGTTTCGTTGGAATCTAAGTAATGGTAAAAATGTGATACAAACGGAAAAGGATGCTAAAAGATTATTTCCTAAAGAACTTTGGAATGATCTGCATTTACAAATTATTTGGTATGGAAGAGACTACTCTCCTGCCCGTGGTTGGAACCTAGAGAATGATATTATCACCAAAACAATTGGAAGAAAAACTGTTTTAGACGAATACTACAAGAATAAAAAAAAATAATCCAAATCCACTAGCCAATCTTCTAATCGGATGGTCCAAGTTTGCAATCTCCCTCTATCAATTGCCATTCCAAAACCGTGTCCGCCATAAGGATAAATATGTATTTCAGTTTTGATATTATGATCGTTCAAACTTTTATATAACTGCAAACTATTTTCCATTGGAACGGATTTATCATCTTAAGCGTGTACAATAAATGTTGGAGGTGTATTCTTCGTTACCTGTAGTTCATTAGAAAATTGGGTTATTAATTTATTTTTAGGTTTTGGACCCAACAAAGAATTTCTAGATTCTTTATGTGTAAAATCCTCTTTCGTGGTAACCACGGGATACATTAAAATCATAAAATCAGGTCTCACAGAAACTAAATCCAAATCCGACTCTTTAAAATTATTTGGCTTGTCAAATTGAATTCCTAGGGTTGACGCCAAATGTCCACCCGCTGAAAACCTTATAATTCCAATTTGATTTTTTTCAACTCCAAACTCCTCAGCATTCGCTCGAACGTATCTTAATGCTCTTTACGCATCTTGCAAGGGAGTCTCATGGGATTTTTTTTTCGGAAGCAGAATTTGGCATTCTATATTTCAAAACAAAAGCGGTTACTCCAATCGAATTAAACCATTTGGCAACATCCGTACCTTCCCAATCATAAGCGAAACTAAGATAGCCACCTCCTGGACAAATGATAACCGATTTGCCATTTATATTGGGTTCCGCTGATTCCAAAACCTCGAGTGTCGGGACTTGAATTTGGGCTATCTTAAAAATTCCAGATTTTGCCTTTGGGTATATCTCTATATCATCCGATTTTTGAGAATTAGGAATGAAATCATCCCAAATTGAAAATCCATTTTCTTGACTTGATAATAAATCAAACATATCATAAAGTTTAAAATAAAAAAACTCTTTTTATTCAGGTGAATTATTTCTCTATTGTTTCCAGTTTCTTTTTACTTTACCTTTTAGCTTGTAACCAAATGCTAACTTAGCATTTAAATAACCAAAGAGAACATCCTCTCCAATATTATAATCCGTTGTATAGTATCCATTTGAAATTGCCAAGTTAAAATAGTATTGTTCTGCATTATAACCTAAAATCATAGACAAGCCCAATTGATGAATCAAGGGTTGTTTAGGTTGATATCCTGCGTCATCAATTGTCACGTACTTACTCATCAATCCAATTCCAGGGGCAGCATTTAACGATAAAAAAAAGTCATTCGGCAATACGATCAAAGATGAAAAACCAATAATTACTCCAACTCCAGTTCCTTGAAATTTCTCAATGGGATTCGTTAAAATAGAACCATCTGTAGGAATTGGGATAATTGATTCGTTCGCACTTTGAGCATTATGTAATAAAAAACCACCTACTCCCAAGGAAAAAGTTGTTTTATCTGCTGTTACCAATCCCGTTTTCATAGAGGCAATAGAATATTCAGCCTCATGAAACATATACATATACCTAACAGCTGTAGACATAGACCTGATGTCTCCCCTAAATAGAGTTTCCCCCGCAGCGGCATTTCTTACTTCAAAACCACTGTAAAATTGAAAATAAAAATCGACCAAATGATTTTTTTTAAAAAACGACCATGAAATATCATATCGCTCTGTTGGATTCTCTTCAGAATCTTTTAAATTAAAAGAAAAATCTAAAATCACCTTTTTTGTCCCAATACCAAAACCAATACTATAGGGATTATTGGGTCTATAGGTATACCTATTATCCATGGGGCGAATTATAAATTGCTGCTGCTTAAAACTACTCAAAGCTCGTATCGACCAATTATTTAAATCCCTATCAATTAAAAGGGTATCTATAAATTTAGTGGTCTTAGAAAGATCAATAAATTTCGAATCCTCTTGAGCTGCAATTGTATTGCATCCAAGCAGCATAAGACCGAATATAAAGATCATTTTTCTCATACTCGAAAGTAGTTATTTTTTTTATTTTATCATGGTTCTTGTTAAGGATTATAAGCTAAGAATCTGGGTTATATCTTTTCCTTTCTCTTCTGGAATGATTGCCACCAAAACGCCGATTTTTTAAGCGTTCTTTTTTGCGTTTTAAAATCGTTATAAATCAAACCAAATCTTGGTTTGTATCCTTCTGCCCATTCAAAATTATCAACCAAAGTCCATAAAAACCACAGCTTTTACATTCTTTTCTTATAGACTTGAGTGTTTTTGAAAATGTTTTTTTCATGTATTTAATGCGTTTTGGGTCTTTTACTTTTCCATTAATCATCTCATCGTCAAGACACACCCCTGCCTCCGTAATATAAATTGCATCGATGCCTTCGTACTTGCTAAACTTCTTAATCATTTTATACAAGCCTTTATGATAAATTTCCATTCCCAGGGAATTCCTTTTCATGTTTCTTTCCAAAACAGGAACTTCTTTCGCAAATAAAATGGGTGGTAACAAATTATACTTTGCTACAATTCTAAAATAATATTGAAGGCCAATAAAATCAAAATCAAACTGCATTAATTTTTCATCTCCAGATTTAAAATATTTTTTGATTTTTTTCAAGCCAAAAACTCTTTATAAGGATATCCCATTCCAAGCAAGGACTCTTTAAAGAATCTATTTAGCAAAGCATCTACCCTTTTCGACGCTTTGATATTGCTCAAAAAATAATTTTTAGGAGCTTACATGAGAACAAGAAAACGTTGTTCCAATATAAGCTCCTAAAAATTATTTCTCTTACAATACGACCGCCAATAGCTAGACAAAGAGTTGCATAATGGGCTGAAGGCAAAAACTTTTTTAACCTTATTTTTCCTGGTGCATGTTGCCCCGTGAAATACCCTAACCCAATAAAACTCATGGGTTCATTCATGACCATCCAATTGCATAATTTAGTATCGCATTCTTTGGTACAAAAATCTACATAAAAAGAAAACCAATCTAAAATAGAACGATTGGTCCAACCTCCTTTATCTTTCAGTTCATGAGGTAAATCCCAATGATACAAAGTAGCCCAAGGTTTTATGCCTTGATCCAAGCAAGTATCAATTACTTTATGATAAAAAGCAACTCCTACCCTGTTTACCTCACCTGTTCCTTTTGGAAATATTCTAGACCATGATAAAGAGAATGAAAGAATCTAAATTCAATTCTTTCATTCTCTTAATATCTTCTTCAAAATTATTATAAAATCAGTGGTGTCGTTAGCATTGCTCTTTCTAAAACTTTTTTCATTTGTATACGTATCCCAAATGGAAGCACCTTTCCCAACTGTATCAAAAGCACTTTCAGTTTGATAGGCAGCCGTGGCTTAACCACATAAAAAATCCTCTAGAAAGTCTAATCAAACTAATTCTTTATTCGCCATATTTTACAACCCAAAATAAAATTATCTTACTTTAGGCGCAACACAAAACTATTTCAATAGCTCGAAAACATAGTTGCTTTAGAGTTAACAAATTGTAAGCATGAGATGAATAATAGGTTATTTAAAAAGCTCTAATATTTGTTTTGATCGATACTCAAAAATTCCTCTTAGTTGTTTTTTAATAAATAAAACCTGTGCAATACTTCCTAGGACTCCAAAAGGTAATTTGTAAGAAACCTTATCCCCTAACCAACAAGAATTCTCATCTATTTTTTCAAAAAAATGTTCATGATGCCACATCTTGTAAGGACCAAATCGCTGTTCATCAATAAAAAAGTAGTTTTCTTTCACCTGAGTGATTTCTGTTACCCAATTCAACCGGACGCCAGTAATAACATTCACTTTATAACTAATAATCTGACCCGGATAAGCTTTTTGGGGTTTGCCCGAAGTCACTTGAAAATTCATTTCTTTCGGTGTCAACTTTTCAAGATTGTCAGGTGAGCTAAAAAACTCCCATGCTTGCTCCACTGAAATAGGAGCCTTTTGTCTTGACTCCAATGTAAAAATACCAGAATGTTTTTTGAACGTAATACTCATTTATTAAAAGTGTTTAATTTTTCAAATAAAAATAAATTCCCAAATAACATGGAAAAAGCATAGCCAATGTCCTCTACAGGAATACTAATCAATCGAATCCCCAAGTTTTCTGTATTATCATACCAAACAACAGGCATCTCCGTAAACATTCCAGTAAGCGCTCCATTCACAAGAAAAAACGGAACAAGAATGATGAGAAAAGAAATATAAAATTTTTGTAATAATTTAATATCTAAAAAAAAGCCTAAAGCCAAGATAACAAATAGAAAAGAATAGTTAACAGAAGTATATGCTTTGTTAAAATTAGAAAAAACCAAATAGAAACACAAAATTTTTAATCCAATTGTAAAAAATTTTGTGAAAGTTCTTGACAACTTCACTTTAGGGTATTTATAAAAAAAAGCAAAGTGAGTAAACAAACTACAGTAGGGGATAATAAAAAAGAAAAGCCATTCTTCTATCGGCATCTTTAAAATACGAACTCCTAAACAATATTTTTCCTCAAAGCCCCAAACACTTTTTTCTGTAAATATGAAATCCCATATTAGAAACAACAGAGCGATTAAAGAAGTTGAAATCAGAAAATTTTTCCAATTTTCTACAAAATTAATAACAAAAACAGAAAATAAAAGAGGAACACATAACGAACCCACCAACAAATAAAAATATAACGGAGTCATCAAATTTTATATTTTAAAATATTTGGATGGAACATTTAACATTCCAAAACATTCACCATCCTCTTTCCCTAGGTGTTTATGATGTACTTTGTGTGCTTTTCTTAAGCCAATAATGTATTGGTTTTTTGTTTTTTTAAACCATTTAAATCGTTGATGGATAATAACATCGTGTATTAAAAAATAAGTAAATCCGTATGCAAACACTCCCAAACCAATAAAAAATTTATAATTGAATTCAGGATGCACACCAACGCAAAACAATGTAATACTTGGTATTGCACCGATTAAGAAAAAAACATCATTTTTCTCAAAAACATGTTGATATTTAGGCTGATGATGATCCTTGTGTAAGACCCATAAAAAGCCATGCATCACATATTTATGAGAAAGCCAAGTTATGACCTCCATCAAAAAATAAGTAATCAGGGTAATCAAGAAATAATAGAGGTAAGTCATAAGGATGTATTGTTAATTATATGATTTTTTAATGCAATAGACACTTTATTCAATTCAATTTGTCTTAATAAAAATGTTTTGTCTTCTTCTATAAACTCATTGTAACCTAATATGGAGGGCGTGTTCTCCTGAAGATACAGTCGGACATATCGTAAGTCTATGTTTTTAGGATGTTTTTCAATAAGTAAATCTATTTTTTTTTTTGTGCTCTTAAAAATTCTTAATTTAGAAAAAGGGTTACTATAGTATTCAGCTTGCTTCATTTCAATACCACAAACATAAGCTTGGATTGATATATCCGTGTTATCTTGGTATTTTAAAATAAAATGTTTTTCATCCTCTCTATTGGTTAACACATGAAACTCATCTACAACAGAACTATTCAAAAAGAAAACATGCGATAAGATATTGATTATTAACCATTTCATTTTAAACAATATTAAATTGATACCTCACATATGACTTGAAGAGTAAATATGTTTTCAATGTATTTGAAACACGTATTCTACTTTCATAAAGAGCTGTCGCTGGAGTATTGTCAATTTTTTTCAACAATCTTAAATAATACCTATAGGCTACATAAACACCAAGTCGTGCTTCCTTAGGTAATTTTTTTATTCCTTTTAAAGCCTCTTCAAACTCTTTATTGATTTCTTTAATAATCCCTGCTTTGTCTTTAGTTGTTAGTTTATTTGGATCAACATTAGGAAAATACGTTCTACTTAAACCATCATAATCAGCTTTAAAATCTCTTAAAAAGTTTACTTTCTGAAAGGCTGAACCTAATTTCATTGCAGGCTCTATCAATTTTATATATTCTTTTTGATCTCCTTTAACAAATATCTTCAAACACATCAGCCCAACAACATCTGCAGAACCATAGATGTATTCGCGAATCTCTTTTTCTGATGTGTAATCCTTTTTTGACAAATCAGCACGCATACTTTTCATAAAAGAACTTACCAAACTGCGGTCTATTTGGTATTCATTTAAGGTTCTATTAAATGCATTGATAACAGGATTCGAACTAATCCCATATTTTTCTGCATAATGATATTCTTCTTCAAACCGATTCAATAAAACGTTTTGTTGATACCCATGAAAACTATCTACTATCTCATCAGCTACTCTGACAAAACCATATATATTGTAAACGGCTTGTCTTATACTAGGAGCTAAAAGACTAACGGCTATTGAGAAAGATGTACTATACTTTTTTGTTATTACTACAGTACTTTCGTCAGAGACCCTATCAAATAATTCTTTCATATTCCTTCATTTTTGAGAATTAATTCAGATGCTATTTTCCCTGAGATCAAAGCTGGAGGTACGCCAGGACCAGGAACAGTTAACTGACCTGTAAAATACAAATTTTTAACTTTATTACTTTTAATTCTTGGTCTTAAAAATGCTGTTTGCGTCAAAATATTCGCTAAACCATATGCATTTCCTTTATACGAGTTATAATCTTCAACAAAATCTTTGATGCAATATGACTTTACAAACAATATAGAATCTTTTACATTTTTACCTGTTAAATTCTCTAATCTTTTTATAATGATATTAAAATATTCATCTCTATGTTTCTGTGTATCTTGAATTCCAGCTGCAATAGGAATTAAAAAAGTGGCCGCTTCCTTACCTTCAGGAGCAAAAGATGAATCACTTATGCTTGGAAAACTAGCATAAAACAGAGGATCTTTCGGCCATGCTGGTGTATCATAAATGTATTCCGCATGGGAATCAAATTCTTCGTCAAAAAACAAGGTATGATGTGCTACATTTTCAATTTTTTTATCGAAACCAACATAAAAAAGTAAAGATGAAGGCGCAAATGTCTTTTTATCCCAATATTTTTCCGAGTATTGTCTATAAGGTAAATCCAACAATTTTTCTGTATGATGGTAATCCGCTCCACTTAAAACAATGTCAGATTTCAGAAACTCTCCATTCACAAAAATTCCTTCCGCTACTCCCTTTTTGTTAACCGAAATCTTATCTACGGGAGCGTTTAAAACAAATTTAACACCTAGCTTTATTGCCAATTTTTCCATTCCATGAGCAACCTCAAACATCCCTCCTTTCGGGTGCCATGTTCCAAGTCCGAAATCTGCCCAATTCATGAAATTATACATGGCTGGTGTGTTTTGAGGCTTTGCTCCCAAAAACAATACTGGAAATTCTAATATTTTAATAAGCCGCGGATTATCAAAGCGTTTTTTAATCAGTTTTCTTATGTCAAAAAATAACTGATTGAGTTTCGTTATGGTTTTGGGGCTAATCAATTCTAAAGGAGATACCCCGGGACGATAGACCAAATCTTTCACAGCTACATTGTAATTACTCTCTGCTAATTTTAGAAATTCCTTGAGGTATTTTGAACTTCCTTTTTCTTCTTTCTCGAAAAGTTCGTATATTTTTTTTAGATCATCTCCAATAGATACACTATCATTAACACCGAAATAGACTTGGTAAGCAGGATTTAATTTTTCGAGAACATAGTAGTCTTTATGAGTTTCCTTAAAATCCTTAAAAAAACGTTCGAACACATCAGGCATCCAATACCATGTAGGCCCCATATCAAATAAAAAGCCATCTTTTTTTAATTGTCTCGCTCTACCTCCAATCTGACTGTTTTTTTCGTAAACAGTAACATCATAACCGTAATCAGCAAGATAGCAGGCCGCTGAAAGAGATGAAAAACCAGATCCTAAAATTGTTATATTTTTTTTCATGTTTAACAAATATATACCTTTAATAGACAAAAACAAATGTTTTAATCAAAATAGGGCAACTCTTTAAAACTAGAACAAAAGTTCACGTTGGTAAAAGATTTAACAAGCTCGAAATCATCCCAAATCCAGCCAACAACAAAGCCTTGTCCTTTTTGCTCTCTTAGAAATGAAGAATATTTGTTTAAAAACACCTTCTTATCTTCTTGTGTTCGATTTAGAACAAAAGAACAAATCCAGTCAACGTTAGAAAACTTCTGTTTCAAAATTTCTAAATTAGAAAACGGAATGCTCCCTCCTAAATAAATTGTATTCTTACCTCTAATCTTTAGGCAATAATTCAAAAAGAGTAACCCAAAATTATGCATTTCTCCCTCCGGAAGAAACAATATATATGTTTTATCTCCACTCTCATTTGAAACATTAATATTTGCTGTATTCAAGGATATTTTACCGATGATTAAATTTGAAAGAAAATGTTCGTGTATCGGCTTAATCGCATCCGTTTGCCATAAAACTCCTAAACGATGCATCAAGGGCATGAATATGTTAACAAACATATTATCAAAACTCATTTTCTCAATCAATTCAGAATATATTTTTTCAAAAGATAACGAATCAAATGAATACATCGCAAAAACTATTTCGTTTAAATGATAATTGCTTTCAATCGATTTTAGACCGATTTCCCTTGCAGATTCGAGGAGTTCATCTTTCGGAAGCTTGGATAATTTTGAAATTTTAAACCCATTCTTGTACAAAACACTTAAGTTCAATAACTTTTGTAAATCAGCTAAACTGTATCTCCTAATGTTTCTATTTAGCCGATCTGGATTTAAAATGGCATACCTTTTTTCCCAAATGCGAATTGTATGTGCTTTTATTCCACTTAGCGTTTCTAGGTCTTGGATTAAAAAAGTATCTTTTATTTTGTTCATTAAAAAATGGTTTTAAATAAACAAAATTAATCTATTTTTCGTGAAACGAAAATAATTCTCTCTAAAATAAAAAAATACTCAATCAGTGATTGCAACGTTATTTTTTCTAGGAAAAATAAAACTCATAGATATTTTTACTTAGTTTGTGTGAATATTCGATTTCGAATTTTAAAATATATTTTTGTTAACAGCTAAATTTTGGGCAAAAAAAAAGAAATAATTACCAATTTAAAACAACTTTGCTTGCGAATCATTCTCTTCTAAAAGTGTATCTTCATTGACTTCAATATCATCTAAAACAGGGGGGCTGTAGGCACTAGATTCTAATAAGTTTACCTGTTTTATTTTATCCATGGAAAGCTGATTCCCTATAGCTTTGATTCCTTTTACAGCAATAAATTGTTCAAAATCAACCAAAATGGGATCAAGACTTCTTTTAGAAAATATCACCTCAGCATTTGGCCTAAAATCTGTAGAAACAATAACTAATTGAGACTTTGGATGATTTGAAATAAATCTATCCTCTCTTTCTGGATGATCAATCATAAATCTTTTGACAAAATATTTCTCTTTCTCTCCATCAAAATAAATAGCTGAAACAGGCTTGATAGGTTCCCACTTCTCCAAGACAATCATATCTTGTTCAAAATGATAATTTAACAAAGGTGTAATTGTCTTAACAATTCCGGATTGCGTAATAATTAATAACTTGTCTTCTGGTCTAAACTCTCCGAGCAACTCTCCTCTCTCGTCAACATTCAATCTTTGAACGGTATCATCAAACCATATCTTCCTTGGTTTCAATGTAGAGACCCCGGCTTGTTTAAATTCAACCTTCTTGATCGAAAATTTTGTAATTAAGTTTCCTTTTGAAGAACGGCCTTTTATTAATAGATCAGAAAAGTCAACATCCCATTTTAATTTCTTAACACTTCCTACCGCTCTTAGATTCACTGAAACAACCTCAGCTTCACCGTTTAGGTTTGCAGAAAAATAATGCAATAAAGAATCTTTAGTTCCATTTGTTAAGTCGTACTCCTTATCTCTGGTAATACTTGTTACATTAAAACGCTTCATATAACTTGGTCCCGCCTTACCATCTCTGTACATCATGTTATATACGGTTCTTTTATCTCCTTTTTTAAATACCGCCAAATGAACAATCCCCTTCCCTACAAAAGTCTTCGAAGCGACTTTGGTTATCATCATGGTTCCATTATTTTTAAAAATAATGATATCCGAAATATCAGAACACTCTGCTACAAATTCATCTTTACGTAACGAGGTTCCAATAAAACCTTCTTCTCTATTTACATAGATTTTGGTATTGCTCAACGCAACTTTTGAGGCTACAATATCATCGAATATTCTAATCTCTGTTTTACGCTCTTTACCCTTGCCATAGGTCTCTTTAAGCCTCTTAAAATAGGCAATAGCAAAATCAACTAAATTCGCCAACTTATCTTTTATATCAGAAATTTTATCCTCTAAGGCTTCAATAAACAGCTTTGCTTTATCGATATCAAATTTCGATATTTTTTTGATTCGAATCTCCGTCAATCTCAAAATATCATCCGTTGTTACCGCTCTTTTTAAATGATTTGTATGAGGCTTCAAACCTAGATCAATGGCTTCAATAACACCATCCCATGTATCTACTTCTTCTATATCTCTATAGATTCTGTTTTCAATAAATATTCTTTCCAATGAAGCGAAATGCCACTGTTCATTTAATTCACCTAATTGAATTTCAAGCTCTTTTTTTAACAACGCCACCGTTCTATCCGTTGAACGTTTCAACTGCTCTGAAACCCCAATAAACAATGGTTTATGATCCTCAATAATACAACTTAATGGAGATATTGAACTTTCACAATTTGTAAAAGCATATAAGGCATCAATAGTTTTATCAGGTGACACATTTGGAGGCAAATGGATTAAGATCTCAACTTCAGCTGCTGTATTATCTTCAATACGTTTGATTTTTATTTTCCCCTTGTCATTTGCTTTTAATATAGAATCGATCAAAGATGAGGTAGTTGTTGCAAACGGAATCTCGGTAATTGCGAGTGTTTTTTTGTCAACCTGAGCTATTCTTGCTCTTACCCTAACTTTACCCCCTCTTTTACCGTCATTATAATTTGTAAAATCAGCAATACCTCCTGTTAAAAAATCAGGAACTATTTTGAAACTTCTCCCCTTTAAATATTTAATTGAGGCATCAATCAACTCTATAAAGTTATGTGGCAATACTTTTGTAGACAAACCTACAGCAATCCCTTCTGCTCCCTGTGCTAATAAAAGCGGAAACTTTACGGGAAGATGGATTGGCTCTTTTCTACGACCATCATAGGAAGCTTGCCAATGTGTAGTTTTCGGATTGAAAAGAACCTCCAACGCAAACTTTGACAATCTTGCCTCAATATACCTAGATGCTGCAGCACGGTCACCTGTAAGAATATTCCCCCAGTTCCCTTGCATATCAATCAACAATTCTTTTTGACCCAATTGTACCATAGCATCAGCAATGGAAGCGTCACCATGTGGATGATACTGCATCGTATGCCCGACTAAATTAGCCACTTTATTATAACGTCCATCATCCAAATCTTTCATGGATTGCATGATACGACGTTGCACTGGTTTGAAACCATCATCAAGCGCAGGAACAGCTCTTTCCAAAATAACATAAGAAGCATAATCTAAAAACCACTCCTTATACATCCCGGTTACCTTAGTAATCGTTTCTTGACTTTTATTTTCTTGTGATTCGTTTAATTGCTCTTCGTTTTCTTCTTGCATCTATATAACTTATATTCTCTTATTCAACAACCGGTTAAGTCTTTCTTCTTATTTAAAATTTTGAGTTATTTTTTCCATTAAACATGGCTACTCTTCAACAAAATCCAATTCAACCTTTAAGTTTTCAATGATAAACTTTTGTCTATTCGGAGTGTTTTTTCCCATGTAAAACTCAAGCATTTTTTCAATGGGCATTTCCTTGTCTAACATTACTGGATCTAAACGAATATTTTCACCTATGAAATGAACAAATTCATTCGGTGAAATCTCACCCAAACCTTTAAATCGCGTTATCTCTGGTTTTCCTGATAATTTTTCAATGGCATTTCTTCTCTCTAAGTCAGAGTAACAATAAATTGTTTCTTTTTTATTTCTTACCCTAAACAATGGAGTTTCTAAAATAAACAAATGACCTTCTCTAATCACCTCTGGAAAAAACTGAAGAAAAAAGGTAATTAAAAGCAAACGAATATGCATTCCATCGACATCCGCATCGGTTGCAATTACAATGTTGTTATACCTCAAATCATCCAAGCCTTCTTCAATATTCAAAGCGGCCTGCAACAAGTTAAATTCTTCATTCTCATATACCACCTTTTTACTCATTCCATAAGAATTCAATGGTTTCCCTTTCAAGCTAAAAACTGCTTGCGTATTTACATTTCTGGACTTTGTTATAGAGCCACTTGCTGAATCTCCCTCGGTGATAAACAATGTTGTATCCAAGCGGTTGTCCTTTTTTAAATCTCCTAAATGAACTCTACAGTCTCTTAATTTTTTATTGTGAAGATTTGCTTTTTTTGCTCGCTCTCTTGCGAGTTTTCTAACTCCTGAGAGCTCTTTTCTTTCCCTTTCTGCTTGAAGAATTTTACGCTGAATATGTTCAGCAGTTTCTGGGTTTTTATGTAAATAATTATCGAGTTGTGTCTTAACAAAGTCATTAATAAACGTTCTAACCGTTGGTAAGCCGCCTCCCATTTCCGTTGATCCTAATTTCGTTTTTGTCTGACTCTCAAAAACAGGCTCCATTACTTTGATGCTAATTCCTGAAACGATAGACTTTCTAACATCAGAAGCTTCAAAACTTTTCCCAAAAAATTCACGCACAGTTTTTACTACAGCTTCTCTAAAAGCCACTTGATGTGTTCCTCCTTGGGTCGTATGTTGTCCGTTTACAAAAGAATGATATTCTTCAGAATATTGAGTTTTACTATGCGTCATCGCCACCTCAATATCATCTCCTTTTAGATGAATAACAGGATATGCCATATCATCTGAGTTCATATTTTCTTCCAACAAATCTTTCAATCCATTTTCAGAAAAATACTTCTCCCCGTTAAAAATAATCGTCAAACCGGTATTTAAATACACATAGTTTTTGATCATTTTAATCACATATTCATTCCTGAATTTATAATTCGCAAAAATACTTGGATCTGGCGTAAAAGAAACACGGGTTCCTTTTCTTTGACTTGATTTCTCAGGTTCTCCTTTTGTAATCAATTCCCCTTTTTCAAACTCAGCAAACACAGTTTGTCCATCTCTAATGGACTGTACCCTAAAATTTGAAGACAAAGCATTTACCGCTTTGGTACCTACCCCGTTCAATCCAACAGATTTTTTAAAGGCCTTGGAGTCATACTTACCTCCTGTATTCATTTTCGAGACCACATCAACTACTTTCCCTAACGGAATACCACGCCCAAAATCACGAACAATAACATTGGTGTTTTTTACAGAAATTTCAATGGTCTTTCCTGCATTCATAACGAATTCATCAATGGAATTATCCAACACCTCTTTGATTAAAATGTAAATACCGTCATCTTGAGACGTACCATCACCCAATTTTCCGATATACATCCCTGGTCGCATTCTAATATGTTCCTTCCAGTCTAGTGATCGAATGTTGTCTTCGGTGTAAGTAGTTTCTGCCATATTTATCTCTGTGATACTAAGTTAATTGTATCAGGCTGCTATCTAAAGCTATTGATACGCTGTGAATCTTGCTAAAATAGTATTTTAGGGCAAAAAAAAAAAGGTCATAAAAAATAATTATGAACAAGTTTTTAAAAACTAGATTTTATCAAACCCATCTTCAATATGAATGAGAAAAGTTTCAAGTTTATGATTGTTTTAATCATCTAAAAATATGTATTTTTGACCCTTAATTTCAATATAAAAAGATGTCGTTATCAAGTTTAAATGCTATTTCACCAATTGACGGTAGATATAGAGGAAAAGTAGAATCATTAGCAGGATATTATTCAGAGGAAGCTTTGATCAAATACAGAGTAAAAATTGAAATTGAATATTTCATTGCTCTTTGCGAAATTCCTTTGCCTCAATTAGAAAAATTTGATGCTTCTGTTTTCCCTGAATTGAGAGAAATCTACACTTCTTTTAGCAGTGAAGATGCCTTGAAAATTAAAGAAATTGAAAGTGTTACCAATCATGATGTTAAAGCAGTTGAATATTTCATCAAAGAAAAGTTTGACGCTTTGAATCTTCAAGATTTTAAAGAGTTTATCCATTTTGGATTAACATCTCAAGACATAAACAATACGGCAATTCCATTATCTATAAAAGATTCTCTGGAAGAGGTTTACTATCCTTCTTTAGACGAATTGACAGCTAAATTAGCTGATTTATCAGAAGAATGGGAAGACATTCCGATGTTAGCTCGTACACATGGACAACCTGCTTCTCCTACTAGATTAGGAAAAGAATTATTTGTCTTTGTTGAACGTGTGAACCAACAAGTATTGCATTTACAACACACACCTCATGCCGCTAAATTTGGAGGTGCTACAGGAAACTACAATGCACACAAAGTAGCTTACCCTAACATCGATTGGAAAGCTTTTGGTACCCATTTCGTTGAAAATATTTTAGGATTGCACCATTCATTCCCAACAACTCAAATTGAGCACTACGATCATATGGCAGGAGTTTTTGATGCTATGAAACGTATCAATAATGTTATTATGGATTTAGACAGAGATATTTGGACTTACATTTCTAGTAACTACTTCAAACAAAAAATTAAAAAAGGAGAAGTTGGTTCCTCTGCAATGCCGCATAAAGTAAACCCTATCGATTTTGAAAACTCAGAGGGTAATATTGGAATTGCAAATGCATTGTTTGAGCATTTAGCAGCAAAACTTCCTGTTTCTCGTTTACAAAGAGATTTAACCGATTCTACAGTACTAAGAAACGTTGGTGTTCCTTTTGGACACACTTTAATCGCTTTCGCTTCTACATTAAAAGGATTAAACAAATTACTATTGAATAAAGATGCTTTTGAGCAAGATTTAGAAAACAATTGGGCCGTTGTAGCAGAAGCAATTCAAACTATTTTGAGAAGAGAAGCATATCCAAATCCATACGAAGCTTTAAAAGGTTTGACTAGAACAAATTCTGTGATCAATCAAAAATCAATCGCTGACTTCATTGATACTCTAGAAGTTTCTGACACCATAAAAGATGAACTAAAAGTAATCACTCCAAGTAATTATACCGGAATTTAGTCCATGTTATTTTTCGTGATTCACAAAAAACACACATAAATAAAAATAATATTATTTAAAAAAGTACCCTGAACTAGCTGACGGGTACTTTTTTTATTTAATTTTAACATATGTTACAAAAAATCACCTTTGGTATTGCTTTTATCGGTTTAATTATCAGTTGCAGCAAACAAAATAAAAACTCTTATTCTTTTGAATCAGGTCAATTTAAATCTTACTTAGAAAATAAGCGAGATAGTTCTAGTTTTTATAGAATAAACAACCTCCAAATTGAAACTTACAAAAACAAAATTGACACCTTCAATATCACATGGAAAAATAAGTTTGAATTCCATTTAAAAAAAGTGAACCCTAAATCAAAATTGGACAGCACTAATTTTGTGGTTAAAATCACTAAGATAAAGAACAACGCTTACGACTTTGAAGCAGGTTATGAGAATAATAACTTCAAGCAGAAAGGAGTCACCATTAAAACATCCTACTAAGCAAAAAACTAATATCACCTCAAGAAACAAAAAAGCGGATGGAGATTTTTACACAAATCGATACTTGGGTAGCATTGTTAACCCTAACATTTCTAGAAATAGTTTTAGGAATTGATAATATTATTTTTATATCAATTGCCACAGGAAAATTACCAAAACATCAACAGAAAAAGGCGACTAACATAGGATTGTTATTAGCAATGGTTTTTAGAGTGATTCTTTTATTAGGAGTTTCTTACCTCATTGCAATGAAAGATTCAATTTTCACAATTGAAACTTCATGGTTAGATACTGAAGTATCTGGACAAAGTATTATTTTACTTCTAGGAGGTCTATTTTTACTATACAAAAGTACCAGCGAAATCAGACACAAGGTTGAAGGTGCCGAAGCAACTCATGACGAAGAACATAAAACAACCAATACCATTTCGAAAACAATACTGCAAATTGTTTTGATTGACATAGTATTTTCTTTCGATTCTGTTTTAACAGCTGTGGGAATGACGAACGGAACCAACGGTGCTTTGAATATAATGATTATAGCCGTAGTTGTATCCATGGCCATCATGATGCTTTTTGCAAACCCTGTTGGGAAATTTGTAAACGCGCATCCTACAATACAAATGCTAGCTCTGTCATTTTTAATTTTGATAGGTTTTATGCTAATTACAGAGGGTGCCCATCTTGCTAACACGAAAATATTTGATCAAGAAATTGGGGCAATTCCAAAAGGGTACCTCTATTTCTCAATAGCCTTTTCCTTAGGTGTTGAGGCACTTAATATGAAAACCAGAAAAAGTTAAATAACCGATATAAAACTAATATACATGGATTTACAACTCCTTAAAAAGTTTTGATTTTTTGAATTTATAACGTGTCGCTGATTCTAACTTAATTTTGTACTTTTGTGCTTTTAAAAAACTAGGCATTAATGCTTTTAATCTTTTAGACTCAATGATTCTATTTTTTCAACGAAACACCACAATATTTGCGGTTCAAACCAATAAAATTTCAAAAGAAAACATCCTAAAGTTAGTTTGGCTCTTCGGAAATGCTTTACAAATTGACACTCCTAAATTAGAAGGTTTTTTTGTAGGACCTAGAAAAGAAATGATTACGCCTTGGAGCACTAATGCAGTAGAAATCACTCAGAATATGAGTATTGATGGAATCATTAGAATTGAAGAGTTTACAAAAGTAGTTTCTAAAGATACTGCTATTGATCCAATGTTACAGGTATTGTATACAAACATAGATCAAGAGTTATTTACCATTAATGTAAAGCCACATGCTGTTTTAGATATTGAAGATATTGAGGCATTCAATCAACAAGAAGGACTTTCTTTAAGTGAAGATGAAGTTGCTTACTTAGAAGGAATGTCTGAAAAAGTTGGAAGAAAATTGACAGATTCTGAGGTATTCGGTTTTTCACAAATCAACTCGGAACACTGTAGACATAAAATATTTAATGGAACATTTGTTATTGATGGAGAAGAAAAAGATATTTCTTTATTCAAAATGATTCGTAAAACATCAGAACAAAACCCAAATGGAATTGTATCTGCCTACAAAGACAACGTAGCATTTGTAAAAGGTCCAAAAGTAGAGCAATTTGCACCAAAATCTGCTGACAAACCTGACTTTTACGAAACAAAAGATTACGAATCTGTAATTTCATTAAAAGCAGAAACACATAACTTCCCAACAACAGTAGAGCCTTTTAATGGTGCAGCTACTGGATCTGGAGGAGAAATTAGAGATAGATTGGCTGGAGGTAAAGGATCTTTACCATTAGCAGGTACTGCGGTATACATGACTTCTTACTCTCGTTTGTCTAAAAACAGACCATGGGAAACTATGCAAGAAAGAGATTGGTTGTACCAAACTCCAATGGACATTTTAATCAAAGCTTCTAATGGAGCTTCTGACTTTGGAAACAAATTTGGACAGCCTTTAATTTCTGGTTCTTTATTAACTTTTGAAGCAGACGAATCTGTTACTAGTTCTGACTCTCTAAGAAAATTAGGATTTGATAAAGTGATTATGCAAGCCGGAGGTATTGGATATGGTAAAAACGAGCAAGCATTGAAAGATACTCCTAACAAAGGTGACAAAATTGTTATTTTAGGAGGAGATAATTATAGAATTGGTATGGGTGGAGCTGCGGTTTCATCTGCTGATACCGGAGGAATGGACAGTCAAATTGAATTGAATGCTGTACAACGTTCTAATCCAGAAATGCAAAAACGCGCTGCCAATGCCGTTCGTGGAATGGTTGAAAGTGATGTAAACCCTATCGTATCTATTCATGATCATGGTGCAGGTGGACACTTAAATTGTTTGTCTGAATTGGTAGAAGACACTGGAGGAAAAATCGACTTAGATAAATTACCTGTTGGAGACCCTACTTTATCTGCCAAAGAAAAGATAGGAAACGAATCTCAAGAAAGAATGGGATTGGTGATCAACGAAAAAGATGTAGATTTTTTAAAACGTGTTGCTGATAGAGAACGTGCACCAATGTATACCGTTGGTGATGTTACCAATGACGATCAGTTTACATTTGAATCTGCTACCACTGGTGAAAAACCAATGGATTTGTCTATGAATGATATGTTTGGAAGCTCTCCAAAAACAATCATGAACGACAACTCTATCAGGAGAAAATATAATGCGTTATCATATGAAGCTACTAGCATACACGAATACTTAGAAAATGTATTGCAATTAGAAGCTGTTGCTTGTAAAGACTGGTTGACGAATAAAGTAGACCGTTGTGTGGGTGGTAAAGTTGCCAAACAACAAACGGCTGGACCTTTACAATTGCCGTTGAATGACGTTGCTGTGATGGCATTAGATTACAAAGGAAAAGAAGGTATTGCTACAAGTATAGGACATGCACCTATTGCTAGTTTGATCGATGAAGTTGCTGGATCTAGAAATGCAATCGCGGAATCTCTAACAAACTTAGTATGGGCTCCATTAGAAGAGGATTTAAAATCTGTTTCTTTATCGGCGAATTGGATGTGGCCTTGTAAAAATGAAGGAGAAGATGCTCGTTTGTTCAACGCTGTAGAAGCTGTTTCTAACTTTGCTATTGAATTAGGAATCAATATCCCAACAGGAAAAGATTCTTTATCTATGAAACAGAAATATCCTAATGAAGAGGTAATCTCTCCAGGAACGGTTATTATTTCTGCTGCAGGACATTGTAATGATATCAATAAAGTAGTAGAACCTGTATTCCAAAAAAAAGCACAAAACAAAATTTATCATATTGACTTCTCTAATGATAGCTTTAAGCTAGGAGGTTCTTCTTTTGCACAAGCAGTTGCAGGGATCGGAAATGAAAGTCCAAATATCAACAGCTCAGAGAAATTTAAAACGGCCTTCAATACAGTACAACAATTAATCAAAGATGGACGTATTTTAGCTGGTCATGATATTTCTGCGGGTGGTATGATTACTACTATTTTAGAGATGTGCTTCTCTCAAACGATGGTAGGAGCTAATATCGACATCACTGCCCTTGGAGAAACGGACTCTATAAAAGCACTGTTCTCAGAAAATAGCGGCGTCATAATACAATCTGATGATGCTGAAATAGAAAATATATTAACTGCAAATGGTGTTGCTTTTACTGTTTTAGGAAACGCAATCAGAAGTAGTGAGGTTACTGTTAAAAATGGTGATGCTACTGAAGTATTTAATGTTGCTTATTTACGTGATATTTGGTTTGGAACTTCTTATTTACTAGACGACAAACAAACAGCAAACGGATTGGCTACAGCTCGTTTTAACAATTATAAAGAGCAACCTTTACAATTTGATTTTCCAACAAACTTTGACGGAAAACTACCTGAATTGGATGCTAGTAAGCCTAGACCTAAAGCAGCTATTATCCGTGAAAAAGGTTCTAACTCGGAAAGAGAAATGGCAAATGCTATGTATTTGGCCGGTTTTGATGTAAAAGATGTTCACATGACTGATTTAATTTCTGGTCGTGAAAACTTAGAAGATGTACAGTTTATTGGAGCTGTTGGAGGATTCTCCAACTCTGACGTATTGGGATCTGCTAAAGGTTGGGCTGGAGCATTTTTATACAACGAAAAAGCAAAAGCTGCCTTGGATAATTTCTTCAAAAGAAAAGATACTTTATCTATCGGAATCTGTAATGGATGTCAGTTATTTGTGGAGTTAGGTTTGATCAATCCAGACCATGAAGAAAAGCCTAAAATGGGCCATAATGATTCATTCAAACACGAAAGTGGGTTTACTTCGGTAAAAATCGAACCAAACAACTCCATAATGCTAAACTCGCTTGCAGGAAACACATTAGGAGTTTGGATTTCTCATGGAGAAGGGAAATTTAACTTGCCATATAACGAAGAAAAATACAATATCGTGGCAAAGTATGGCTATGAAGGCTATCCCGCAAATCCAAATGGTTCTGACTTTAATACCGCAATGATGACTTCAAACGATGGACGTCACTTGGTAATGATGCCACATATTGAACGTTCGATTTTCCAATGGAACTGGGCAAACTACCCTGCTGGTAGAAAAGATGAAGTTTCTCCCTGGTTAGAAGCTTTTACAAATGCTAAAAACTGGTTAACAAAATAAAGACCTAATTTCATTAAATATCATAAAACCCTACAACCAATCATTGGGGGGTTTTATGATATTTTTCTTTCAAACCAAAACTAGTCAAACACTAATGAATTTACTATTTTTATCAACCAATACACCCCTATAAAATTGATATCTAGTACAATTATGACGCAAAAACAAGAAGACCGTGATATTATAACATTGCTTTCAAAAGGCGCTGATGAAAGAATATTCACCAATGAAAATGGACTTACTCGATACGGGGTCAGTGCTTCCAATATAGCTGTTATCAATCGCGGTTCTTGCACATGCTCTGTAGTTACAGATGATAGTATTGAATTGATTAAGGACATGTATCAATCTGTCAAAGACCCATCTAAATGGATTGCAGAAAACGATCAAATTTTTGACAGAGTAAAAGTTTTTATCAATGATAAAAACGAAGATGATTTTGAATTATTTTTAGCTCCATCAGGGACAGACCTTGTCTATGTGCCTCTTATTCTTTCAAAATTAATTGCACCAAAAAGAAATATTTTAAATATTACTACTTGTATCGAAGAATTGGGTTCGGGAACCAGACTAGCTTCTAGCGGAAAATATTATTCAAACTACAATCAGTTTGGGGAAACTGTTGCCAAAGGAGATAGTATCTTAGCAAACAATGACATTGAAACTTATTTTTGTAAGGCCCGTTGTGAAAAAGGTGAAATTATAAAAAATCAAGAAGAAATTATTGACGTTGTAAAAAAACATCCTGAGCATAGTATTATTATCAATTTGGTATATGGAAGCAAATCTGGTATTGAAGATAATTTGGAATTGATTGATAAAATTGATGCGCCTAATGTTTTATGGAACACAGATTTATGCCAGTTTAGACATTCAAAAGAAATCATAAAAAAACTGATTAGAAAAAATTCTACCGTAATGATTACCGGGTCCAAGTTTTATCAATGTCCTCCTTTCTGCGCTGCCGTATTAATTCCAAAAACAATTCTTAATAATATTTCTAAAAAAGCCAATGCTAACTCTATTGAAGAATTTAGCAGCATTTTTTCTACTTATGACCTACCTCCTAATTTAAGATCTAAATTAGGATTGAGAGATCAATTAAACCCTGCTCGTATTATAAAATGGAAATATACCTTACAAGAAATATTAAATTTCAATTTAATCCCCTCTGAACAAGTTCAAGAAAAAATTAATTTATGGAGAAACCATGTTATTGAATTTTTAAATAGTTTTCCTGAGTTTGAACTGATGCCTTACCAAGAGGACACCAATAAAACTATTATTTCTTTTCGATTGAAATACAAAGGAGCGTATCTAAATGAAAAACAGCTAAGAAAATTGCACTACATTACGGTTACTAAAAGATATAAAGACCTGTCTGAAGGAAAATCTATGGTATTTATTGGGCAACCCGTAACCTATTTTAGTGATAAATCTTTTCTTCGATTGGCCATAGGTTCTAAAAATATTAGAGAATTTGTAAAGAAAAATGAAACAGCATTTGAATTGGATAAAAAAATAGTTGCCATATTGAGTGAGAACCTTACCGAACATTATGACGATCTCTAGACAAAAAGCAGAAGCTCAATATCTCCAAGCTATTAAACACAATATATGTTCATCTGAAAAGGCTACTATTTTTTATTCTAAACAGGGCTTGGATTATCAATTGAATTTGTTACGAGATATTTTCCCAACAAACACAAAACATGCCATCGCCATAAAAACCTGCAATCAATCAGATGTTTTGGCGCATATAATTCAAAGGGGTTTCGGACTAGAAGCCGCTTCTTTTGAAGAGGTTCTACTTGCAAAAAAAGCAGGAGCAGCGAATGATCAAATTGTATTTGACTCTCCTGTAAAAACGCTAAGTGAAATAAATAAATGCCATAACGAATTGCCGGGAATGTTGCTAAATGCAAACTCTTTGGAAGAGTTAAAAAGATACCCAAAAAACTTTAACGGTCATATTGGACTTAGAGTAAATCCTTTGATAGAAAATACTGGAGGTGCATTTTTCAATGTCTCCACTGCCAATTCAAAATTTGGAGTTCCTATCACAAAAAGAAAAGCCATAATTGAGAATTGTATTCAATATACTGAAATTGACTGTTTGCATTTTCATATTGGATCTAGTCTTACTGATTTATCTCCCAATTTAAAAGCAATAACAACAATGGTTGCTTTGGCAGTAGAAATAAACAAGCTACGAAAAAAAGAAGGGATTGAAAATAAAATCGTTACCCTAGATATTGGAGGAGGTATCGAATTCGAAAAAAAATCAATGTGCGAATTTGTTGCTGCGATGCGTCAGATTCCAGATATTTCAGATTTTAACTTGGTGACTGAATACGGCAACTTTGTGCACAAACACAACAGTTTTGTAGCCTCTAAAGTAGAATATGTACTTTCTAATGACGATTCTTTGCCTGAATTGGTTTATGTTCATGTTGGCGCGGATCTTTTTGTGAGAAAAGTATACTCTAATTTAAATGCAAATTACCCTTGCTCTATTCTACACAAACATAAACCCGAAGAAAATGCTCCGCTACAATTGTATAATATTGTTGGCCCTTTATGTTTTGCAGGAGATATTCTTTTTAAAGATTTAAAATTTCAAAAAATCCAAGAAGGAGACACTTTATTTATTTTCAATACCGGATCCAACACGCTTAGTATGTGGTCTGGACATTGTAGTAGAGATTTACCTGATTTTGTTTTTTACTAAATCAAAATTCTTAACTTAGTCAAACCTTACCATATATAATGAAAGAATTGACACTGACTACTCCGGCACTTTTATTTTCTGCTATATCCTTAATCATGCTAGCCTATACCAATCGTTTTTTGGCTTATGCTACGGTGGTAAGAAGTCTTCATGACACCTACCTAAAAAACAAGGATGTCGTGCTGATTAAACAAATAAAAAACATCAAGCAACGACTTTATTTAACTAGAGCCATGCAGATATTCGGAATCTCTAGCTTACTTCTCTGTGTGGTAACGATGTTTTTAATTTATATAGAATTAAACACTTTGGCTACCTGGGTATTTGGACTAGCTTTGCTACTCTTAATCATTTCTCTTTCTGTTTTGATTCTAGAAATACAAATCTCTGTAAAAGCCTTAGAGCACCATATTAGCGACTTGGAGAATAACTAAATTATCTTCCAAGATTTAAATCTAATTATCTGAAGCAATTTTTTCTTTTTCAAGAGGTGTTTTTTTGAATACGTACCAAATCCCCCCCAAAGAAATGATTGCAGTTAAACAAGTAAACAATAGTCCTATTGTAACGGATACTTGCTGGTCGAAATGTAACCACTGTGCGGATTGATAGAAAACATACTCTCTTACTCCAATTCCTGCAAATGAAATTATAGAAAGAACTACGGATACAAGAAAGACAAGCAAATACTCATAAATAAACTGTTCAGCTCCATAGCCCAAAACAAGGAATGTTACAGTCAACAACTGTAATACTTGCACCAAAACTGATAAGAATAAGGTTTTCTCAAAAACCTTTTTATAGGAAGGAAAAACTTTAAATACAAATATTTTTGAAACTATAAAAACAACTACCAGCCCTGATAATAAGCTTATACTTGCTAAAGAATCTGAAATGGTTTCAACATACTTACTAAGAGAAACATACCCCAATATTAATAAAAGTGAAAATATAGCAGTAAGTCCGGAAAAACGATCAATAAAAAGAGCACCTGTTAGCTTTTTTGCTTTCCATTCAAATTTTTTCTTCAGAACGATGACTTTATAAGCATCCCCTCCAATACCTCCCGGAATAAAAAAATTATAAAACATCCCTACCAAGTACAAAATAAAGTTACTCTTTTGAGATAGATTATAATCTATGGAATGAAAAAACAAATTTAATCTAATCGCAGAAACCCATTGAGAAACCAAAAGAAAAACGCCACTTAAACACAAATAAAAAGAATTTATTTGCTTAAGATTAGCAGACACCTCCTCAAAGGCTATTTTTGTAAAAACAAAATATAAAAAGAAAGCACTTACCCCTATTTTGCCGATAGTACTCAAAACTTTCTTCATCGTTACCTTATGTATTTTTATCATCAAACGAAGATACTTTTCTTACATTGTATGGACGTTTGTTTTGGGACTCATAATAGGTTTTCATTAACAAGTCAATAACAATACCTATTGTGAAAAACTGAATTCCCATAATCAACATCATGATACCAACAGTAAACAATGGCCTGTTACCGACATCTTCACCTAAACCAAATTTAACAGCCATTAAATAAACTTCAATTAGTATACCAATACCGAAAGATAGCAAACCTATATTACCAAATAAATAAATTGGCTTCTGCAGATATTTTCTCTGAAACAATAGCAATAACAAATCATTAATGACTTTAAAGGTACGCCCCAAACCATATTTAGAAACACCAAATTGTCGAGCATGATGTTTTACCGGGACTTCAGAGACTCTTGCTCCATTCATAAATGCCAATAAGGAAATAAAACGATGCATTTCTCCGTACAGATTAAGTCCCTTAGCAGTCTCTCTTGTGAAGATTTTAATGGCACAACCGTGATCTGTAATATGAAGTCCAGTGGTTTTTTTTATAATGTAATTCGCAATTTTTGAAGGTAATTTTCTTACAAAATTATCTTTACGTTTAGTTCTAATCCCTGTGATTAAATCCAAATCATCCTCAATTAGCTTATCCAGCATTTTAGGCAAATCTGAAGGGTCATTTTGTAAATCGCCATCCATAGTAATTATGTATTCTCCCTTGGCCTCATCAACACCTGCTGCAATTGCCGAGCTCTGCCCGTAATTTTTTCTTAATTCAACTAATACAACATGATTGTTATTTAGTTTTTTAATTTCTTTTCGAGTATCGTCTGATGAGCAATCATCGATATAGATAATTTCGTAATCATAACCTACCAATCCTTGTTCAATATGATCGGTTAATAATTTCACATTTTCTTCCTCGTTATACATTGGTACAACTATAGATAATAAAGCTGATTTACTCATAAAGTGACTTCTAAAAATATTTTCAAATGTACAACTTTAGCTAGATTAAAATAGCTTCAATGCAATGAAAATTGTTTCTTTCAAAATTTAAAAATGATACCAAGAATTATCTCTAGAAAAGATATTAATTTAGCAAAAAAAAAAAATGAATTTCAAAGAAAACCTGTTGTCTGAAAAACTGTTATTCGCATTAATCTCCTTAGTTTACTTATTAGGCCTTTTTATTCCTGTAATGGAGAATGATTCGGCTCAACATGCAACCATGGCTATGGATATTTTTCAACGAAATGATTTTTCACATCTTTTTAAAGGATTCCAACCTTATCTAGACAAACCTCATCTTCATTTTTGGTTAGCAGCTTTATCTTTTAAAATATTTGGTCTTCATGCTTGGTCATATAGAATTCCTGCGCTATTGTTTACGGCATTAGCTGCTATCTCTTGCTATAAACTTGCTTTAATTTTCTATTCTAAAAAAGCTGCAAGGTATGCGTCATTAATTTTTTTAAGTGGGCAGGCAGTTATTCTTTCAAATCATGATGTCCGTACGGATGCCGTTTTAACTGGTGCTACTATTTTTGCAGTATGGCAACTGGTAGCTTATTTCAATACTGAAAAGCTTAAAAACATTATTTTTGGGGCTATTGGTTTGGCCATGGCTTTTTCTTCAAAAGGCCAATTGGGTGTATTTGTAATTGCAACAGCAGTCGGAGTTCACTTAATTCAAAAAAACAAACTAATAGCATTATTCAATTGGAAGGTTCTTATTGGTTTACTAGTGCTTCTAACTACCATATCACCTGTATTATATGCCTATTACATACAATTTGGAACGCAAGGTATACAGTTTATTCTGTGGAATCAGAGTTTTGATAGAATGACAGGAACTGGATTTGGACCTAAACACATCGATCATTTTTTCTTCTTTCACACTTTATTATGGGCTTTTTTACCTTGGGGGATTTTGGTCTACTTTGCTTTCTATTACAAAATTAAAAGTTTTGTGAAAACTCGATTTAAAAACAGCCATAACAACGAACTAATGACATCTATTGGAGTATTGTTAATACTCATTGTTATTAGCACTTCAAAATCTAAGCTTCCCCATTATCTGAATAGTATATTACCTTTGGTTTCTGTTTTAATGGCTGGTTATTTAACAAGAGATAATTTCAAAACGAAAGAATTAAAAACGATAGCATATACACAACTTGTCATACTTACATTAGTCTATATTGCCGCTTGGGCATTGCTACTTTTCGTGTTCCCAGTAAACCCAATCGTTTTGCTATTGTTTCTAGGGGTATCCTTTATTATGTTTTACAATATTAAAGCACAAAATGAAATATTTAAAAAATTACTACATGGAAGTATCTTGTTGAGTATTGCACTAAATTTATTTTTGAATGCCACTTTTTATCCGAATTTACTCAACTATCAAAGTGGTATCAAAGCCTCTTCACTCATTTCTGAAAATAACATTCCTTTAAACCAATTATATAAAATTGATAACATTCATACTTGGTCTTTAGATTTTTACTCACAACGTTTGACACCAACACTAACTTCAACTAGCAGTTCTGAGGAGTTAAAAGGCAAATGGTTTTATCTTGAAGATAAACAATATAGGAGCCTTATAGAGAAAGGTGTTTCTTTTGATGAGATTTATAAAATTCCTCATTTTAGAATTACAAAGCTTACGCTAAAATTCTTAAACCCGACTACCAGACCTAAAACACTGAGAGCTTATTATTTAGTAAAATCTTAAAGCCTTAATTCAGGATACTGATTTTTCATTAAATAGATGTATTATTTAAAAATTCTGTATCGTGAAAAAAAAACATCAATATGAAGAAGCCTTTGAACTACTTCAAAAAGCAAAAGAATTGTTCTATGAAAGCAAACATAGAAAAACAGATTTACAAGAATACATTGACCTAGCTTGCAACAAAGAAATTTTTACTGAACAAAAAGAAAAAGAAGAACTGCCATTTATTTTTCCGAACCCTGTAGCTGATATGATTGAACTCAGAAAATATGATTTCTATAACTTTGTTTATAAAATAGTTACTCACAACAATCAAACTGTAAAAAAAGGAAAAGCTAACGGAAAACGAATCGACCTTTCTGTACTGGAACACGGTCTGTATATCCTTCGAGTCTTAAATACAGAAACTCCAATTTCCTTAAGAATTTTAAAAAAGATAATTTTGTAAATTAAACATTAACTAGAATTAATTCATCCTTAATTGGCTAGTTTTATTTTATTTCCTATTTTGCATTAACATCTTTTAATTTTCCAAATTAAAACGGCTTTATAATTATGAAAGATATCTCATTACTATTTGATTTTCCACAGTTCCAACTTGAAAAGTTCAATTTGAAAAAAGCATTCTCTACAAAATACGGGGATGAATGGGTAAGTCTTTCTTCTAAGGAATATATTAATGAAATCAATAAAATAAGTAGAGGTCTTTTAAAACTTGGAGTGAAACCTAATGATAAAATAGCATTAATTTCAAGTACCAATAGGACAGAATGGAATGTGATGGACATGGGAGTTCTCCAACTAGGAGCGCAAACAATTCCTATTTACCCTACCATAAGCAAAGAAGATTATCAATATGTTTTGAATCATTCTGAGGCAACATATTGTTTCGTATCGGACGTGAGTATCATTGAAAAATTAAATCAAATAAAAGACGATACATATCTTAAAGAGGTATACACTTTTGATCAAATTAAAGATGAAAAAAACTGGAAAGAAGTTTTAGAGTTAGGAAAAGATACAGGAAACCAAAAAGAAGTTGAAGCCATAAAGAAAACGGTAAAACCGGATGATCTGGCAACGATAATATATACTTCTGGTACTACAGGAAAACCGAAAGGAGTAATGTTATCTCATAAGAACCTAGTTTCTAACACAATTGATAGTACTCCAAGGGTTCCTTTAGTTCATGGTCAAGCCAAAGCATTAAGCTTTTTACCTGTTTGTCATGTCTTTGAACGAATCATACATTACTTATATATGTACTGTGGTATCGAAATTTATTTTGCACAAGCGCAAGAAACTATTAGCGATAACCTAAAAGAAATACAACCAGATATCATGACGGCTGTTCCGAGATTGTATGAAAAAATATACGATGCTATCGTTGAAAAAGGAACCAATCTGACAGGAATTAAAAAGGGCTTATTTTTCTGGGCCTTGAACCTTGGGTTACGATTTGAGCCCTATGGAGCCAATGGATGGTGGTATGAAACACAATTAAAACTAGCAAGAAAACTTATTTTCTCTAAATGGAAGAATGCTTTAGGAGGAAAGATCAATACCCTTGTTTCAGGCTCTGCACCTTTACAATCTCGACTGATTCGAGTTTTTTCTGCAGCTGGAATGCCAATCTTAGAAGGATATGGTTTGACTGAAACATCTCCGGTAATATCCGTAAACTGTCCTTTCGATAAGGGAATAAGAATTGGAACAGTGGGCCGAATTATTGACAACGTTGAAGTAAAAATTGCAGAGGACGGAGAAATTCTTGCTAAAGGTCCCAATATTATGTTGGGGTATTATAAAGACTCTGAAAAGACAGCTAGTGTGATGACTGATGATTATTTCCATACAGGAGATATAGGTGTTTTATCTGATGATAACTTCCTAACCATTACCGATCGTAAAAAAGAAATGTTCAAAACTTCAGGAGGTAAATATGTAGCCCCTGCTCTATTGGAAAATGAATTAAAACAATCTCGTTTTATAGAACAGATTATGGTTATAGGTGAAGGAGAGAAAATGCCTGCAGCTTTGATACAACCAAATTTTACATTTATTAAAGAATGGATCAAAAGAAAAGAAATAGACTGTGGAGCTGAATTTAATGACATTTGTTCTAATGAAAGAATTATCAAAAGAATTCAGAGAGAAGTAGATAAATGCAATACCAACTTTGGAAAATGGGAACAAATCAAGAAATTTGAATTAACACCTGAAGAATGGAGTATTGAAAGTGGACATTTAACGCCAACTTTGAAAATGAAACGAAAAATCATCAAAGAAATTCACAAAGACCTGTACCACAATATTTTCGGGAAAGATCCGTCTTAATAGGCATCAACATCAATTCCTAACCGAACCGATCTATAAGCAGCAATGGCGTTAAAAGTATTCTGAATTTTTTCAATATGCTTTTTGGTTGCTTTTAAAGACTGCCTTGGAGGTATCTTTAAGGTTATATGTTTGATATAAAGATTTCTTATTCTAGAAACATTCGGAGCGGTTGGTCCTAATACATTCTCTTTAAAAGCATTTTTTAAAGAAGTTCCAAACCATTCCGCTGCGTTATCCAGTGTCATTAAATCACGATGCCTTAAGGTAATTTTTAGCACTCTATAAAACGGAGGATAATGGAATTGCCTACGATCTTCTAACTGTTCCTTATACATTTGTGAATAGTCATTGGTAGAAACTTGTTGTAAAATTTGATGATAAGGGTTGAAAGTCTGAATAATTACTTTTCCTCTTTTTTTAGATCTCCCAGACCGACCTGCTACTTGAACCATCATTTGAAAAGTTCTTTCATGAGCTCTAAAATCTGGAAAATTCAACATATTATCTGCATTCATCACGCCAACTAAACTTACCTTTCCGAAATCAAGTCCTTTGGACAACATTTGTGTTCCTACTAAAATATCAATTTCTTGCGCCTGAAAAGCTCCAATAATTTTTTGATAGCCGTATTTCCCTCGTGTCGTGTCAAGGTCCATTCTACCAATTTTCACGTCTGGAAACAATTCGTTCAATTCTAGTTCAATTTGTTCGGTTCCAAAACCGATGGTAGTAAGTTTCGTTGATCCACAGGCTCCACAATTAAGCGGCATTGCTTGTCGGTAATTGCAATAATGACATCGCAACTCTTTGCTATATTTATGAAATGTAAGAGAAACATCACAATTCGGACACTCTGGAGATACGCCACAAGTTTTGCATTCTATAACTGGTGAATATCCTCTCCTATTTTGAAATAAAATTACTTGCTCTTTATTTTTCAAGGCATCTTCCATTTCTAAAATCAAACGATCAGAAAAATGTCCATTCATTCTTTTCTTTCTATGTTTCTCTTTGATGTCTACCAATTCAATTGCAGGCAACTGAACTTCACCGAACCTTTTTGTCAAGTTTACAAGCCCATATTTATTATTGGTTGCATTGTAATAACTTTCCAAACTTGGTGTCGCAGATCCCAAAAGCGTTTTGGCTTTGTGTATATGCGCTAGTAATATGGCGGCATCTCTTGCATGGTATTTAGGAGAAGGTTCAAACTGTTTGTAAGAAGTCTCATGTTCTTCATCTACGATAATCAATCCTAAATTAGAAAAGGGCAAAAATAAAGAAGATCGGGCTCCTAAAACGATTTGTGCTTTTTCTTTACCTTTCAAGACGTTGTTATAAACCTCAACACGCTCATTCATTGAATATTTAGAGTGAAAAACTGATATTTTACCTCCAAAATACTGTTTCAACCTCCCTATCAATTGAGTTGTCAAAGCTATTTCAGGTAACAAAAACAGCACTTGTTTTCCAAGCTCTATTTGTTTTTGAATCAACTTCGCATATACCTCCGTTTTCCCACTACTTGTCACTCCATGTAATAAAGCAACTGATTTTGACTGAAAAGTCTGATCAATTTCAAAAAATGCTTTTTCTTGAAATTCGTTTAAGTTTTTTAATTTCCCATCCCCTTCTCTAAAACTGACCCTATCTACCTGAATATGATAAAATTCTAAAATATTCTTATCCACAAGCCCCTTCAGTACTGCAGATGAAACATTGGACTTTTCTTGTAAATCTTTTGCTTTGATAGGTTTTTGTGTCTGAGCTTCGACCGAAAAATAGGTTAACAAAGCATGATATTGCTGTTTTGCTCTTTTAACAGAATCTAATAAAGTGGATAAAGCCTCATCTCCTTTATGGTCTTCTTTTAGTCTAATGTATTTAACCAATTTCGGCTTATAGGATTCATAAATTTCCTCCTTTAAAACAATAGCATTTTTATCTATCATCGTTTGTAAAATAGGGAAAACATTTTTCCTTGAAAGTATGTTGCTAATTTCCAATATAGAAAGTTGGCTCTGTTGAACTAAGGCATCAAAAACCAAATATTCAGAATCCGTCAATACAGATTCGTCTGTGAAACTAAAGTTTTTAAGTACAATCGTTTCGCTTTCCAATAAAAATGCAGAAGGCAAAGCAGCTCTATACACATCACCCATAAAACACATATAGTATTCTGAAATCCATTCCCAATGTTTGAGTTGCAATTCATTTACTACTGGAACATCATCCAATATCTGATGTATTGGTTTTGCCTCGTATGCTGTTGGCGCTTTTTCATGAATTTCATACACTAATGCAGTATATATTTTTTTCTTTCCAAAAGGAACAGCTACTCGCATCCCTTGTTTCAAAAATTCTGTTTCTGCTTCGGTAACTGAATACGTGAATAAACGATTCAATGGAATAGGCAATATTACATCGATGAAAAATTTTTTTGTAGGAAGGATGGACAAATTTTTTTTATTGAAATTAGAGAACAAAGATAACAGAATACTAAAAAGAAACCATATTTGCAACTAGCGAATCAAACACATTAGTTCACAAAAACCATATTGTTTAACAAAATGTGATTTTTGATAAACATTTTGTATATTTGTTATATCTAAAAATATTATATCATGGAAACTATTAATGAAGCATTAAAATTTGAGGAAAACCTTAAGACGTATAAAAGCCGTGACCAAAAAATATGGGCTTCTCTGAAGGCCAAGGAGTTAATATTATCATTGAATGAGTTTTATAAAAACTCCAAAGATGAAAAAATCATGGAAATAATGAAACGATTGACATTGATAAAACGAAAATTCGAAGCAAGACTGAAACCAAAAATTAGAATATAACATGTTGGATTTTTTATCATCAAACAAAATAATTCCGTCAAAAGAATCTTTGTACGAAATAAAAATAAATGCCAGCAATGGAACCCGCATGGATTTGGAAAACTATCGTGGTAAGTATATTTTATTTGTCAATGTAGCTTCTAAATGCGGTTTTACGCCTCAATACAAAGAATTAGAAGAGTTGTATCAAAAATATAAGGAAATTTTGGTAATTATTGGATTGCCTTGCAACCAATTTGGAAACCAAGAACCTGGAACCAATAAAGAAATTTCTAGTTTTTGTGAAATCAATTATGATATAACTTTTCCTATAACTGAAAAATTAGAGGTAAAAGGAAAAGATACTCATGAAATCTATAAATGGTTAACACAAGCAAGTCGAAACGGAAGTACAAGTTCTAAAGTACGTTGGAATTTTCAAAAATATTTAATCAATAAGGAAGGATACTTATTAGATTTCTTTTATTCAACGACTTCTCCGTCTAGTAAGAAAATATTAAAGTATTTAAAATCGTGAATTAAACTAGAAAAATTAATTTTTATAAACACAGTTCACCTCCTTAGTACTGATTATTTTTACTTAAAAAGTATTCGTCATTGTGTTTTTACAGACAATCGTGTATTCGTTAGTTCCTTTGTTCGCTGTATCCAAATTGAAAACATCTTTTTGAGAAACAAAAGCAATGACTGCCACTTTTAATTTTTTATTGTAATGCTGAACGTACCAAGCAGCTCCTTCATGATTTTTAGAATGAAAATTCCCGTTGAAATGTAAAAATAACTTATCCTTATTAGCTCTCTTTAAAAAAGTTACAATGCTATATCCCATGGTAGCATCTTTTATTGCTTGAGCATCAATGAAATTTTTCGCCACACCATGCATCCCATGACCAGACATCATTAATTCCATCTCTTTATAAGAAGGATTTTCATAAGGAACCTCTACTGGTAGAGGAGCAATATAATTTTTTCTAGCTACTTTACTTACCAATTCCAAAGAGTCTAAGCCTTTTATAGAAACCAAGCTAGCGTATCGCCTTGGAACATTGGTAGCGATAAATGGTAGTGAATTATCTTTTGCAAAATTTACCAAAGGCGCATAGTCCGTTTTATAATTATCCCAAGCGTTGCCATCTTTGATCAAAGTATTCTCTTTAATCAACCCCGATAAATATTCATCAATAATCAGCTGATTGTCTTTTTCAAACATTTCTGCACCCAGCACAATTTCATTATTTTTTAAAATAGCAAGTTTATTTGTCAGTTCTACTTGTAGCCAATGCGCTATGGGATTGTTGTGCAATTCTCCAAAAAACACAACGTCATATTGTACTAAAGAATCTGCCATATTCTCAAATGAGACACTTTGACCTTCTCTATCAAAAATTTCATAGGGCTTTAAAACATCCTGAGCTTTTAAACTCATAACTACTGTTAGTATAAAAATATAATAAACTGTTTTTTTCATCTGATATAATTTTGATTCTCTAAAATAAAAAAACTGCAATCATTTACATTGATTACAGTTTTTTATTTAAAGGAATTTCACTTTTTTTTCAGCCAAAATTCTTTGAAAAATAAATTTTGGATTTCCTTTGTCTAGATTGTCATCGTAAAAACTTGTAAAAGCCAACTTAAAATGAAGTCTAAAAAAGTTCGAAATGGGAAAATATTTTTACCAATTCGGAAAAAATAAAAAAACTATGATTTATAATTAGTTTAAATTAATATTTTTGCAGGGATTTATGATGAGTATTGTACAAGATTTTATGCCGCTATTAACGAATCTTCCCGTCTAGATTTTTCAGCAGAAGAATTTGGTCTTATATGAGAAGAATATTCCTATAGTCCTAAAAAAGCTATAGGTAAGTATACGCAGCTCGAAATTAAAGCATGGAAGATACAGCATCATAAAATTGATAAAATAAATGATGTTCGGAGGAATTATTTTCTTCGGGAAAATAATAAATATATCGTGCTTAATATGAATTCTAAAAATTCTTTAGCATGTGCAAGTAAAACACAAAACATCAAACTGGAGCCACAATCCGGAATATTTTTTAACATCCCAAAAAATCAATTTAAAATCGATAATCTTGCCTCTTTGGATTTTATCATCATCGAATTTAAGGAAGCATCTTTCAACCAGAGTATTTTCAATGATAGCTTGCGCTCTTATCTGAAAACAATTTTGAACTCTAATGATCGGTTTACATTTGAGATAACTCCTAACCTATTTTCTATCATAACAGAAATTTTCAAAAAAAATCTTTGGGTTTATCCCAGTTAATGGATATAAATAATAAAGTGTTTGAGTTGCTATCTACTGTCATAGACTTTTCATCTATGCCAAAAAAGGAAACTACTCTTCACCCTTATTATAAAGAACTAGAAAAGGTAAAAGATCAAATCAATGAAAATTTGGAAACACATTTTTCTATTGAAACACTATCGAAAACCGCAGGTTTGAATACGTTCTATCTGAAAAAATATTACAAGGAATCGTACGGTATCACAATTTTTGAATATTCACAAAAGAAAAGAATTCAATACGCGAAAAAGCTATTGAAAAAAACAACGTTTACAATAGCTTTTATTTCTGAAAAAGTGGGATACCAACAAAGTGCCCACTTTTCACATGCTTTCAAAAGAAATACGGGACTTTCTCCAAATCAATACAGAAAAAAGAATAACTCATAGGTTATTCCTCTGTAGTTCCCCACTCTGTTTTTTCTGGTTTTCTTGACCCTTCATACATATCATATCGTACAAAACGACAATCCAAATCTCCATTCTTTAAGGGGATTCTTTTTGACGTTCGCAAACCTACATGCTTCAGTGCTTGCAAGTCTGATGTAATAAACCAAGCCGTTGAACCAGGATACCCAAATTTTAAAGTATCTCCGATATTTTTATAAAAACCTTCTAAATCGGCTAACTCCAAACGTTCTCCATAAGGAGGGTTAAACATGATGGTAGTTTTACCAAAAACTTCTTTTTTGGAATTAAAAAAATTCACATGATGTACCGCAGCAAAATCTGATAAGTTTGCATTTTCAATATTTTCATTCGCCTTGCTAACAGCTGATGGCGCTTTATCAAAGCCCATGATTTTATAATGCGGACTGCTTATTTTTTTCAACAAAGAATCTTGAATGATGAAATACAAATCCTCATCATAATCCAACCAATTTTCAAAGGCAAAATGTTTTCTATTTATGTTCGCAGGAATTCGACACGCAATCATTGTTGCTTCAATTAAGATAGTTCCAGAACCACACATCGGATCAATAAAATTCTCTTCACCACTATATCCTGATAATAATACCAAACCTGCGGCGAGTACTTCATTTATCGGAGCAATATTTGTAGACCCTCTATAGCCTCTTTTATGTAACGAATCTCCTGAACTATCCAAAGAAACTGTACATAAATCATTTTTGATATGTACATGAATTTTAAGGTTCGGATATTTTAAATCTACATTGGGTCTTTTACTGTATTTATGACGGTAATAATCTGCTATAGCATCTTTAGATTTTAAAGAGATATAATGAGAATTCGATGTAAAGTTTCTAGAATTGACAACCGCACCTATCGCAAAAGTTCCGTCTACAGATAAATATTTTTCCCATTCAATTTTCTGAAGACTTTTGTACAAATCATCTTCATTCCTTACTCTAAATTTTCGAATCGGTTTTAAAATTCTGATGGCAGTTCTCAACGCAATATTAGACTTATACATAAAGCCTTTATCTCCTCTAAAACCAACACTCCTGTTGGCAATTTCCAGATCTTGAGCACCAAGATCTTTCAATTCCTTTGCCAATACTTCTTCTAAACCGAACATGGTTGTAGCAACCATTTTAAAATTATTCTCCATTGTGTACTATTGAATTGTAAAAGTACGGAAATCTAAAGGTTTTGAGCTTATTAATTCTCTGACTATTTCTTGCAGTTTCGTTTTCTTAAAAACAAAAAAAATCTCTAATGTTTTCCATTAGAGATTTATATTTCCTTATTAAAGTAAAATTTACACTTCGCTTTCTGGTGCCAATTCAATTTCCAACCCATCCATATCTGGAGTGATGTGTAATTGACATCCTAAACGACTGTTATCTTCCACATAAAATGCTTGATCCAACATATCCTCTTCTGCATCTCCCATTTCTGGCAATTCATGATCAGACTTTACGTAACACTGGCAAGAAGCACACATGGCCATTCCACCACAAGTTCCCTCTACAGGCAACTCATAAGCTTTACACAATTCCATAATGTTCATCCCCATATCTGTTGGAGCGTCTAATTCATGAACAACACCTTCTCTATCCGTAATTTTCACTTTAATATCTGACATTTCGTTACTCTATAGTTTTAACAACTGCTTTTTTAGCTTCTTTCTTTTCTCCATCAAATCCTGTAACCCCATTTACCGTAGTATATTTCATTACATATCTTTTTCCTGGATTGATGATGTTGTAAGCAAATTGGACTGCAATTGTAGCCTCATGGAAACCACTCAAAATCAATTTCAATTTTCCTGGATATGTATTTACATCTCCAATAGCAAAGATTCCTGGAATATTTGTTCCATAGTCTAATGCATTATTTACAACAATTGCGTTTTTCTCAATTTCTAATCCCCAATCAGCAATAGGTCCTAATTTAGGTGACAAACCAAATAAAGGAATAAAGTGATCACATTCTTTGATGTTTTCTCCTTCTGTTTTGTGTTTAATCATAACTGACTCAACTTTGTCTGCACCGTGAATTTCTTTCACCTCTGCATCCGTAATCAAGTTAATTTTTCCTGCTTTAGACAATTCAGCTACTTTTTCCACTGAATCCAAAGCTCCACGGAAATCTTTTCTTCTATGTACCAAAGATACTTCAGAAGCTACATCCGCTAAGAAAATTGCCCAGTCCAATGCAGAGTCCCCTCCACCTGAAATTACAACTCTTTTATCTCTATAAATTTCTGGATCCTTGATAATATACTCAACTCCTTTATCTTCAAAGTCTACAATTTCTTTGATAGGCGGTTTACGAGGCTCAAAAGATCCCAATCCTCCAGCAATAAATACTGCAGGTGCATGATGTTTTGTTCCTTTATTTGTAGTAACTACAAAAGTTCCATCCTCCAATTTTTCAATTGTATCAGCTCTTTCACCTAACGTGTAAGTAGGCTCAAATGGCTCTATTTGTGCTGCTAAATTTTTTACCAAATCACCTGCTAAAATTTCCGGATAAGCAGGAATATCATAAATAGGTTTCTTTGGATAAATTTCGGTACACTGACCACCCGGTTCAGCTAGAGCATCAATTAAATGACAACGTAATTTTAATAACCCCGCTTCAAATACGGCAAACATTCCAACCGGTCCGGCTCCAATTATTAATATATCTGTTTCAATCATCTTGTAATTATTTTAATTTATTTGGTTTTGCAAAAATCGTAATAAAATACTATTTCACCTTATATTAATTCAATTATTTCTTCTTCGCTACCAAACCTTTGGTGAATTCGTTCAAAGCTTCCACTTTTTCTTCAAAATCACCTTTGATAGTTTTTCTATATTCATTTAAATTCTCTGCCAATTCATTAATATCTGCAGGAATTACCTCTTCAAAAAATTGTCTCAAACGTTTCGCCATTGTAGGTGATTTACCGTTTGTTGATATGGCAATTTTTACGTTTCCTTTTGTTACGATACCACCCATATAAAAATCACAGAATGGAGGGTTATCCGCTAAATTGACAAGAATATTTCTTTCTTTACAATCTGCATGTACTTGTTTGTTTACCGCTTCTAAATCAGTTGTTGCAATTACGATATGCTTGTTTTCTAAAAAACTTACATCATAAGGTTGCTCGAACATCTCAATTCCATGTTTGTTCGCTAAAGCAATCGTTTCTTCTCTAAACATTGGAGAAACCATTTGCACTTTTGCTTCTGGACTTGATTTTAACAAGAATGTTAATTTTTCTAACGCCACATTTCCACCTCCTACAATTAATGTATTCAGTTCGGTAACCTTCAAAAAAATAGGATATAATTGATTCTGCATTACAATGATTTTCCTTTTTGAGTTAACAATTGGCTATATAAAACTTCACTTTCCTTTACTGTCTCTCCTACAACAATAATAGATGGATTGGTCAAACCTTTTTCGTTCACAATGTTTAATATAGTATCAATAGTCCCGACCGCCAAACGTTCTTGAATTTTGGTTCCATTTTCAATAATAGCAACAGGAATCGTATTTTTCCCTTTTGCCTTAAACATATTCACAATGTTTTCAAGTTTACTCATCCCCATCAAAATTACGATGGTTGTATTCGAATTTGCCGCTGCCTCAATATCTTCACTCAACTTCAAATCAGAACGAGTTCCAGTTATCACACGAAAACTTTCATTCACTCCTCTTTGTGTCAAAGAGATTCCAAAACTTGCCGGAGCAGCTATGGCTGATGATACTCCTGATACAATGACAATTTCAATTCCATGTTGAATTACAAATTTCAATTCCTCAGAACCACGTCCAAAAACAAAAGGATCTCCTCCCTTTAATCGTACCACGTGTTTGCCTTTTAAAGCATGTTCAACAACTAATTCTTGTATTTTTTCTTGAATGAACATATGCATTCCTTTTCGTTTTCCAACAAAAATTTTCTCTGCATTTTCAGCATACTCCAATAACTCTTCATTAGCCAAAGCATCGTATAAAACAACATCTGCTTCACGTAAAGCTCTTACTCCTTTTAAAGTAATTAACTCCGGATCTCCTGGGCCTGCTCCTACTAATGTTAATTTAGGTTGCTTATTCATTCTTCTTATTTGAAAAATTAGGAGCAGCAAAAATAACAACTCCTAATTCAAAATAACTATTATGCTTCAACTAATTCTTGATCTCTGTATTGATCTACCAAAGTGTAAAACTTTTCTGCATCTGCCAAGTATTTTGCTGCAAATTCTTCTGAAGCTTCATTTTGATTTAATTGATAAATAAAAGTTTCAAAATCAGTATCCAATTTAATTTTCCCTGTTGCAACGAATACTTCGTTAAAATCAGAGATAATTTTATTATGTGTATTTGTTTTCTTTCCTTCAGCAGTTAATAAAGCTTTTGCAGTATTTACAATAGAGCTATATGCATAGTAAATACCATCAGATAATTTACCTTCCACTAAAGATGCTTTTGCATTTTCAATTTTTTCCTTACTGTCAAACAATAAAGTAGCAATCAAATCAATAACAACACCTGCACATTCTCCAATACCCACAGCTTTTTCATACTTCTCTTCGTTCCCCCAATCGATAAAATCAGATTCTTCTAAATTAGAAACATCAGATAATGGCTTTAAGAAATCATAAAAATACTTTTCACCTTGCTTTAAGTAATAGTTGATAAAATCTTTTCCATCAGCATTCGCGATAAAATCATTTAAAATCAAACGCAAGGACTCTGGTCCTCTTTTGGAAGGTATTTTGATTACTTTATCGGAAATTCGTCCCTGTCCATCTTTTAAGATTCCTCCTCCTAATAAAATTTGTAAGGCAGGAGCTACTAATTTTCCTGACTTCACAGACATTCCTTGGTAACCGATGTTTGCCATATTGTGTTGCCCACAAGCATTCATACAACCAGATATTTTAATCATCAGATCTTTATCGTCAGCAAACTCTGGATATTCAGCTCTTAATACTTTTCCTAATTCATCTGCAATACCTGTAGAAGAGGCAATACCTAAATTACAAGTATCTGTTCCTGGACAAGCGGTTACATCTTGAATAGATTCGTATCCTAAATCAGTCATTCCTAATTTCCCTAATTCTTGAAAAAAGAAGGGTAACAAGTCTTCACGTACGTGACGGATTAATATATTTTGACGCAAAGAGAAACGCAATTCGTCTCCTGCATAGTTTTTAATCAAATCAGCTAAAATTCTAGCCTCTTTTGTATAAAAATCACCTATGTTTACTTTAACACCAATAGCAAATAAACCCTCTTGCTTTTGCGCAATAACATTAGAAGCTTTCCAAGTATCAAATGTAGCTTGATCCACAGTTACTTTTGGAGCTACGACTCCTGACACATCTGGCGTATCAAATCCTTCTGATGAAATCTCAACAGTTTGATTAGACAAAGCTTTTGTTTCTAAAGCAACAATTTCATTAAATTTTTCTAAACCAACATCTTTGATAAAGAATTTCAAACGAGCTTTTGCTCTCTTAGAACGTTCACCGTATCTATCAAAAACACGTAAAATAGATTCCATATAAGGAATAATTTTATCGGTTGCTAAAAATTCGAAAGCTACATCTGCAAAACGAGGTTGAGAACCTAATCCACCACCAAGCATTACTTTAAATCCTCTTACTACTTCTCCATTGATTACCCTCGTTTTTGCAATGAAACCAATGTCATGCATAAAACTTAAAGCAGTATCATCATCTGTTCCAGAAAAAGAAACTTTGAACTTACGTCCTAACTCTTGACATATTGGGTTTCTTAAAAAGAATTGAAATACAGCATGCGCATAAGGCGAAACATCAAAAGGTTCATTTTTATCAATTCCTGCTGTCTCCGAAGCTGTAACGTTTCTTACTGCATTTCCACATGCTTCACGCAATGTGATATCACTCTTTTCTAATTCAGCCCACAATTCTGGAGCTCTATCCAAACTCACGTAATGAATTTGAATATCTTGACGTGTTGTGATATGCAAACGTCCTCTAGAATATTCATCAGATACATCAGAAATTCTGTGTAGTTGATCACTTGTCACTTTACCATAAGGCAATTTGATACGAATCATTTGAACACCAAACTGACGTTGTCCATAAACTCCACGCGCCAAACGTAAACTTCTAAATTTTTCTTCATCAATTCTTCCCTCATGGAACATTTGAATTTTATCTGCCAAATCGATGATATCTTTTTCAACGATAGGATTTTCTATTTCTGATCTAAAACTTTGCATCTCGTTTACTATTTATTGGATAAAACCTACTCCTGAGGTATTGTTAGTTTGTGCATCGATTAAAATGAATGAACCGTTTGCTTTATTATCTGCATATGCATCATAAAATAATGGCTTGGCTAATTTGATAGAAACTTCACCAATTTCATTGATTTCTAATTTAGATGCAGTATCATCTTTTCCACTAAAGTCAGTTTTAATTATAGATTTGACATCCCCAATCTTTGCTACAACTCTATTGGCTCCATGCTGAATTAAATATTTAGTTCCAGGAACCAAATTTTTTGCATCCATCCAACATACTTTTGCTTCAATTTGTTTTGCTTCTTTTGGCAATTCAGAAGATTTTACTAATAAATCTCCTCTAGAAATATTGATTTCGCTTTCTAAAGTTATATTTACCGAAGAACCTCTTTCTGCTTTGTCAAATGTTTTATTAAAATGATAAATTGCTTTGATTTTAGAAGATGTTTTAGAAGGTAACACAGTTACCTCATCACCAACACTTAAAGAACCTCCATACAGTTTACCTGCAAATCCTCTAAAGTCGTGAAACTCTTCTGTTTTAGGACGGATTACTGTTTGAATAGGCAAACGTGCTTGAGAAACTTCATAAACATCTTGTGCATCTAAAGCTTCAAGGTGCTCTAACATTGTTTCTCCATCGTACCAAGGTGTTTGGTCTGATTTGTTAACTACATTATCTCCTTTCAATGCACTCACAGGAATAAACGTAATGTTTTGTCCTTTATAATCTGCTTTTTCTGCTAATGAAGAAATCTCCGCTTTGATAGCGTTGAATTTCTCTTCAGAAAAATCTACCAAGTCCATTTTGTTTACTGCCACCACAATATCCTTTACTTTCAATAAATTGTTGATAAAGAAATGACGGTATGTTTGTTCAATAGCTCCTTTACGTGCATCCACTAAAATAATTGCCGCTTGCGAAGTAGAAGCTCCCGTTACCATGTTTCTTGTATACTCAACATGTCCAGGAGTATCTGCTATAATGTAACTTTTTTTCGCTGTAGAAAAATAAATGTGCGCTACATCAATTGTAATTCCTTGTTCTCTTTCTGCAACCAAACCATCTGTAGCCAAAGAAAAATCCAAATAATCAAATCCTTTTTGTTTACTACTGCGTTCTATTGCTTCTAATTTATCATCAGTCAATGATTTCGTATCGTACAAAATACGACCGATTAGGGTACTTTTCCCGTCATCTACACTTCCTGCTGTTGCTATTTTTAAAACTTCCATTTTTTATAAGCTGTTGGCTTTTAGCTATTGGCTATTGGCCTGATTTTTTATTTTATTTTTTTGCTTAGGGCTAACTACCAAAAGCTAAAGGCAAATTTTCTAAGAAAATTTAAAAATACCCTTGTTGTTTACGTTTTTCCATGGCTGCTTCAGAACGCTTATCATCAATACGCGCACCTCTCTCTGAAATAGAAGAATCTCTAATTTCCTCAACCACTTTTGCGATATCTACTGCCTCTGATAAAACCGCTGCTGTACAACTCATATCACCAACAGTTCTAAAACGAACCATTCTTTCAACAACTTCCTCATCCTCTTCTCTATAAACCACTGCATCATCAGCCGTCCAGATCATACCATCTCTTACAAATGTTTTACGTTTGTGTGCGAAATAGATAGAAGGAATTTCAATTTCTTCTTTTTCGATATAAGACCAAACATCTAATTCCGTCCAGTTGGAGATTGGAAAAACACGCACATTCTGACCTAAGTCGATTTTTCCATTTAAAATATCAAACAATTCTGGTCTTTGGTTTCTTTCATCCCATCCTCCGAAATCATCTCTTACAGAAAAAATACGCTCTTTAGCTCTGGCTTTCTCCTCATCTCTACGAGCTCCACCAATCGCAGCATCAAAACCAAACTCTTCTAATGCATCTAATAATGTTTCAGTTTGCAACATATTTCTACTTGCATACTTCCCAGATTCTTCCTGCACCTTTCCTGAATCAATATTATCTTGCACATTACGAACAATAAGCTCTACCCCTAAATCTTTACATAACTTATCACGAAAATCAATTGTTTCCTGAAAATTATGCCCTGTGTCCACGTGTAAGAATGGGAATGGTATTTTTGCTGGATAAAAGGCTTTTTGCGCCAATCTTACCAAAGTAATTGAATCTTTACCACCTGAAAACAACAACACAGGTTTCTCAAACTGTGCAGCTACCTCTCTCATGATGTAGATAGCTTCGTTCTCTAAAGCATTAGAATTTAATATTGTACTCATTATATTTTGTTTAATCGTGTAATTGTTTATTCATTGAAACGTAATTCTCAAATTGAAAATCGTTTAAGCGTGTAATCCGCACTCTCTGTTCCCTAATACTTTTGTAGGATCAAAGTATTTATGTTCATTCGGAATACCGTTTTCCTCATTATAAGCATCCAATTGCTCATCTGACCAATCGTAAAATGGACTTACTTTGATAACACCATCTGCTCCTTGAGAAACAATATCTATACTATCTCTAAAAGCAGTCTGACCTTTTCTTAGATTCGTAAACCATAAATCTGGTTGATGCTCAGCCATTGCTCTCTTGAAGGGCTCTAACTTCACTTGTTCTGTAAATACTTTATGCATTGGGTCTTCTATTTGTGGAATTCCCATCACTGCATCTCTATGAGATGAAGTTTGCTGCGGTACATACAAATGAATATTCAAATTCAACTGTTCTTTCAAAGCTACCGCATGACGGTATGTGTTTGGAGTATTATAACCCGTATCACACCAAATTACTTTCAAGTCTTTTTGCTGATTTGTTGTCAAATGCAAAATCGAACCTTCATATGGACGAAAGTTTGTAGTTATCAATGGCTTATTAGCCGTTTCTAATCCCCATGCAACAATTTCTTGTGGTGTTTTACCTTTTAAAGAATCGTTTATTTCTTGAAGCTGTGCTTCGGTGTAAATTACACTCATTATCTTCCCCATTTTATTGTATTCCACACTCTCTCGTGAAAAAAGTATAATATCATTTTTGTAACAAAATCAACACCCGCGATTGCTGAAGCAGTTGATATCTCTCCTGTAATAAAAAGAGACACAATCAATGTATCTATGGTACCCACAACTCTCCAACTAATTGCTTTCAGAAAACTACGAATTGGCTTATCAGAAGCCACAGCCTGCTGATAGCTTTGATTCTCTTTGTTGTTTTGTAACCTATCTAATATCATTATATCTCTGTTTTTTAAAACCTATTACCCTATCGGGATTGTAGATTATTCGACAAAATTAATGAATTAATTAAAACTTCACAACTATTTTACAATAAAAAAGATATAGATTTCTTTAGCAATAGCAATACAACTTCATTTACCCTATGTAATCAATAGGTTTATAGAAATGAAATAAATTTTAAAGTTTAAAAATTACTACTACTAAGTCAAATCAGCTAAAGTAGTATTTCTAAACACTTGTAAGGTACTATCCCGTACTTGAATCATCAGCTTATGAACACTACATGCATTTTCATCAGGACAATCATCGCATTTTTCATAAAAATTTAGACTCACACAAGGAACCATGGCAATTGGTCCTTCTAAGGATCGTATCACCTCTGTCATTAAAATATCTGAAGGATCTTTCAATAAATAATAACCTCCCCCTTTACCTTTTTTAGACCCTAACAAACTCGCTTTTCTTAAGGTAAGTAAGATACTTTCTAAAAATTTATGTGAGATATTTTCACTTTTCGCGATTTCAGAAATCTGAACAGGGTAATTTTCTTCTCTATTCGCTAGGAAGGTTAAGGCTTTTAACCCATATTTTGTCTTTTTTGAAAGCATGTACGAATATAAAAATTTAATTCAAGTTAATCTATAAGCTTAGTATATTTTATAAAACACGCCTTTATTTCAACATAACAAATCTAGTAATAATGTATTCTAGCAATGCTATTAAGGATACTAGTTTACATAAATTGTTTAAGGAAAAATAAATTACTACCATTGGCATAACAAATGCATTCAACTCTAGAATTCAGGAATAGTTTGTAAATCAACCTCCATTTAAGACCTGTGATTTTAAACAATGTGGAAAGCTTGTCACTTTTGGCATCAGCTATGATTTTGGAAAGGACAAGCTACGAATTACTATAGTGGAAGCAGTAAACAAAATGAGAGAGAAAAAAAAACAAAAAAAAACGGCATAGAGATATCTCTAAAAATGTATTTATATATCATCTAAAGCCTGTTGAATATCAGCAATGATATCATCAATATGCTCTAAACCTAACGAACAACGAACGGTACCATCTAAAATACCAACCGCTTCTTTATCTTCTTTGGCCAATTTGGCGTGTGTTGTAGATGCTGGATGTGTTACTATAGTTCTAGTATCCCCTAAATTCGCAGATAATGAACACATTTCTATGCTATCAAAAAATGTTTTTCCACCTTGTACTCCATTCTCAACTTCAAAAGACACTATCGTACCACCCAATTTCATTTGTTTGATTGCAATTTCATATTGCGGGTGTGATTTAAGAAAAGGGTATTTTACCCATTTTACTTTTGGATGTGCCTCTAAAAACTCTGCCAATTTCAAAGCATTATTGCATTGCTTATCACAACGCACTGACAGCGTCTCCAAACTTTTAGACAATACCCAAGCATTGAAAGGTGATAAAGCCGGCCCTGTCAATCTAGAAAATAAATATACCTCACGAATCAACTCTTTAGAACCTACAGTAATACCACCTAAAACTCTTCCCTGTCCATCTATTAATTTCGTTGCTGAATGTATCACTAAATCGGCTCCAAATTTGATTGGTTGTTGTAAATAGGGAGTTGCAAAACAGTTATCTATAATCAATAAAATATTATGCTTTTTTGCAATCTTACTCAACTCTTCTAAATCCAACACATCCACGCCAGGGTTAGTTGGTGTTTCGGCATAGATAAACTTTGTATTTGGCTGAATCAAACCTTCAATCTTATCAGAATCATTCACAGAGAAATACGATGTCTCAATTCCCCATTTCGGAAAATATTTCGTAAACAAACCGTGTGTTGCTCCAAAAACAGAACGTGCTGATACAATATGGTCTCCTGAACTTAACAAAGCCGCAAAAGTTGAATAAATAGCAGCCATCCCTGAAGCAAAAGCAAAACCATCTTCAGCCCCTTCCATTTTACAAATCTTTTCGATAAACTCAGAAGTATTTGGATTGCTATATCTACTGTACAAATCTCTTTCTTTTTCCTCAGCAAAAGAAGCACGCATTTCTTCAGTATCATCAAATACAAACCCTGATGTCAAATACAAGGGTGTTGAATGTTCCTTATGTTGCGTTCTTTCAGATTGCGTTCTTACCGCTTCTGTTTCAAAATGTCTTTTACTCATTATATGTATGTATTCATTTAACCAACTTAGGTTGGGATTACTCTTTATTCAACCTTTTTAAAGACCTCCTTCTGATAATCTTAATATATCTCCAAACACTCCCCTTGCGGTTACATGTGCTCCTGCTCCTGCACCTTGAATCACGATAGGTCTTTCTCCATACGATTCGGTATAAATCTCAAAAATAGAATCAGCCCCTTTTACTTGTCCTAGCGCTGAATCCTCAGAAACAGAAATCAATTTCACTTCTAAAACCCCCTTATCTTGAGACAAATCACCATGTAAATCACCTATATACCTCAGCACATTCCCTGATTCTTGGTTTTCTTTTATATCTTGATACACCGGATCAAACTGATCTAAATTATTCAAAAATGTTTTCGTGTCACCAATTCTTAATTTCTCTGGTATTAAATTATGAATTTGCACATCAGAAAACTCATTTTTTAAATCCAATTCACGAGCCAAAATCAACAATTTCCTTCCTACATCATTTCCGTTCAAATCTTCTCTCGGGTCTGGTTCCGTAAATCCTTGATCTTTTGCTCCTTGCAATACTTTACTAAACTTCTCATTATTTGCGGAAAAATTATTAAACAAATAACTCAACGTACCAGAAAACACTCCTTTAATTCTTGTAATATTTTCACCTGAATGATGCAACATTCGAATCGTATCAATCAAGGGTAAACCAGCACCTACATTTGTTTCATATAAGTACGTTTTTTTATTGCGCTTTAAATCTTCTCTTAATCCTTCATAAAATTCATACGAAATTGTATTACCAATCTTGTTCGAAGAAACTAGATTAAATCCTTTTTGAACCAAAGGAATATAATTCTCTACAAACTCAGCATTGGCAGTATTATCAACAGCTATCAAATTTTCTAAATGATATTCATTTGCAAAGGCAGCAACCTCTTCTACAGTTTTAGCCACCCCTTCATTTTCTAATTCATTTTTCCAATCCGAGGCTATTCCGTTTGCATTTAAAACTACTTTTTTAGAGTTTGCAACTGCAAATACATTTAAATCAACTCCACGTCTTTTTAATATTTTGGCTTTACTTTCTAAAATTTGATCTACCAAAGTCCCCCCTACCAAACCAACACCGAATATGGCTATATTTATTTTTTTAGCTACTCCAAAAATCTCGCCATGAATCACATTTACTGCTTTGTGTAAATTTTTATTCTTTACCACCAAGCAAACATTTCTACCCGCAACGGTATTATTCATTAACACAGGTTCTATACTATTACGTATCAAGGCACTGTACGAACTATTAAAGGATGCCAATGTTTTTCCTAACGTTGAGATAATAGCAACCTCTTTTTCAACTCCAATCTTAGTAACATCTTTACTTAAAAAATCGAGATTGAATTCATTCGCCAAAGCTTCTCTTGCTTTTCGTGCTTGCGTAGCATCTACAACAAAACTAATTCCTCTTTCAGCAGATCCCTGAGAAATAATACTTACACTTATATTGTCTTTTTGCAAAGCAGTAAAAACTCTCGCATCTACACCAACTTTACCCAAAAGACCTTTACCCTCAAGATTGATTAATGCCATATTTTCTAACACGGAAATTGCTTTAATCCCATCTTTTGAGGCATAGTCGTTCGTAATTAAAGTTCCTTTGCTACTAGCATCAAATGTATTTAATATTCTTAGCGGAATTCCTCTTTCTGTCAAAGGAATCATTGCTTTTGCGTTTAGAATATATGCTCCAAAGTTTGCCAACTCATTGGCTTCCTTAAAGGATAGATTTTCAATTTTTTTTGCATTTGGAACCAAATCAGGATTTGCCGTATAAATACCATCTACATGGGTGTAATTCTCCAATTCATCTGCTTCTAAATAATTTGCCAATAAAGCAGCAGAATAATTACTTCCATTCCTTCCTAAAGTAGTCGTTTCATTTTCTGTGTTTGAAGCAATAAAACCGGTTACGATTTGAACCTCGGAACTATTATTACTCTTGAAGAACTCAATAACATTATATTTCGAAATATCTTCTAGTAATTCTGCTTCACCAAAAGTAGCATCAGTTTTCAGCAATTGTCTCGAGTCAACAAAATTTGCTTTTATTCCTCGTGCTTTCAATAAAGAAACAACCATCTTGGCAGAAAGCAATTCTCCATAAGCCAAAACCAAATCCTTTATTTTCGGACTATAATCTCCCAAAAGATTTACTCCTTCAAATACTTTTTCTAAAAAAGAAAACTCTTCAGAAAAATCTGCATTTGAATTAGGCTCTAATTGATAACTTTTAAAATCTTCAAAGGCATGAGCATATGCAGTACTCTTTTTAGATTTCTCTAGAAGCTTCTCTAAATCACTTGTAGCGCTTCCTCTCGCAGAAAGAACAACGATATTTTTTTCCTTTTTGTTTATTTTAGATACTATTATTTCTAAAACATTCGCAATGCCTTTACCATTTGCTAAAGATTTCCCTCCGAATTTAATTACTTTCATCGCTTATAAATATACCACTTCAAAAAGTGAATTCTTAATTAATTTAAAAAACATCTTTTAAGAGTTCTTTTAATTGAATATCCTCTACGAGGAAACCATCGTGACCGTGTATTGAACTAATCTCTCTGTAGACACTATCTATTCCCAATTCATCTAATTTTTTCTTTGTTTCAATATTTTCTTGAGGAACAAAAAAGAAATCTGAATTGATACCTATCTGAATTATTTTAGCCTTAATCAGAGGCGCAATTTCATGAAAACTTCCTCTATCTCTCAAAATATCGAGAGTGGACAACAAATGATTTACCATTTTATAGGATTGTAAATGAAACCTATTTTCTAATTGAAACCCATGGTGCAATAACCAACTTTCTACATTAGGAATCCCTAGATTTTCATTCACCGTTCTATTAAATTTATCTTTAAAAGAAGCCGCAGTTCTATAGAACAGCATCGCCATCATTCTAGCATCGTGCACAGGCTTTTTGGAATTCAGTAAAATTTGTTCTTGCACTTTATTATGCGCTAAAATCCAATCTGATGCTTTCCAATCTGATGCCACTACAATTAAATTCTCTGCTAACATAGGAAACAATACAGACATCTCCCAAGAAATCCCTCCTCCTAATGAACCTCCTATCACAGCATGAAGTTTTTCTACTTTTAATTGCTGTAAGGCCAAACCAAATAACTGAGCTACATCTCTTGCAGTGAAGTCCTTATAATTATCAATCAAATTGTCTGGCTTTTTATCAAAACCATTTCCAGGAATATTGAATGAAATAATAGTATACCGATTCGTATCAATTAAATTTCCTTCAGAAATAATTCCTCTCCACCAACCGGAATGAGGACTTGCTACATCGGAATTCCCAGTAAGAGCATGATTTACCAATACGATTGGCGCTCTGTGTAATTCTTGACCGAAAATTTCGTAAGAAAGTTCGAGCTCATCATACATTACACCTGTTTCTGTGGTAAAGTCGACAATAGAATGATATTTTAAACTACTATTCAAAGTATTTCTTTTTTTATTTTCAAATTTAGTTCACTAATGAATTCTCAAAAGCGCTATTGAAATGTTATAAAAAAAAATTTAGAGGACTATACTTAGTCTTTAGTTATCTGTCCCGGAATATTTCCAGGTTAGAATTTAGCACCTTCTTTAAAGATTTAAAGGGTTGCTAAGGCTTCATAAGGTCTAATCCCTCTGCCTTTCTTAATAACATGACAATAAAAAAATGAACGTTATTGCAAAAATATGAATAATATACCAAACAGCAACGTTTCTTAAGTAAATCTATCAGCTTATAATTAAGCTATTGTATATTTCTCAAAATTGAAGAATTCCAACTTTGAGAAATATCACCTCTTTTTAAATTTAAAGCGCACTAAATGCGTTCTCTAAATCTGCCTTCAAATCTTCAACAGACTCTAAACCAACTGAAAGCCGGATCAAATCCTGAGAAACACCTGCCCCCAACTGTTGTGCTTCATTTAATTGCTGATGTGTTGTACTAGCAGGATGGATTATCAAAGATTTAGTATCCCCTATATTTGCAAGTAAAGAGAATATTTTTGTTGCATCAGTAACTTTCTTGGCAGACTCAAAACCTCCTTTTACTCCAAATGTTACCAAACCACTTTGTCCTTTTGGTAAATATTTTTTAGCTAAAGTATTGTACTTACAGCTTTCTAAACCAGGATAGTTTACCCAAGCAACTTCATCTCTACTTTCTAACCACTGTGCTAGCTCTAATGCATTTGCACTGTGTTGTTTGATTCTTACAGGTAATGTTTCCAAACCTTGAATGATTTGAAATGCATTCATTGGACTTAAAGCTCCTCCAAAATCACGCAATCCTTCTAAAATCAATTTAAAAGTAAAAGCCGCTGCTCCTAATGCTTCGCTATAAACTAAACCATGATATCCAGCAGAGGGTTCTGTAAATTCGGGAAATTTACCATTTGTCCAATCAAAGGTCCCGGCATCAATAATAGCACCACCTAATGAGCTTCCATGTCCCCCAATATATTTAGTCAAAGAATGAATCACCAAGTTAGCTCCATGTTTAATCGGATTTAACAAAGCTGGAGTTGCCACCGTATTATCCACGATAAAAGGAACTCCTGCTGCTTTTGAATGTTCCGCTATGGCCTCTAAATCTAATACGTCTAATTTTGGATTTCCTAATGATTCTACAAAAAACGCACGTGTATTATCTTGTACTGCCCCACTAAATTCTTCTGGATTAGAAGCATCTACAAAAGTTGTTGTAATACCTAGTCTTGGCAATGTAACATTTAACAACGTAAATGTTCCTCCATACAAACTACTTGAAGCCACAATATGATCTCCTGCTTTTAACAAAGTCATCAAACCTGTAGCGATTGCGGAAGTTCCTGAAGCAAAAGCCACAGCACCAATACCTCCTTCAACCGATGCCAAACGATCCTGTAATATTTGATTTGTCGGATTGTTTAGCCTCGTATAAATAAAACCTAATTCCCCTAACGAGAATAAATTTGCTGCATGATCTGTGTTATTAAAAACATATGAAGATGATTGATAAATAGGAACTGCTCTTGTCCCTTGTGTTTGCGTTGTGTCGTGACCTGCATGTAATGCATTGGTTTCTAAATTGTGTGTACTCATTTTAGTAATTTTATAGTTGATAGTGATTTATAGAAAAAACCTCCATAGAAATTCTACAGAGGTTCAAATTTATGCATTTTGATTTAGACAATAGCCATCATTTAAAGATAACATCCTGCACATTATTTTTGAAAACATATTGTTTAAATCATTCATTTATAACAAATGTAGAAACTTTTATTTAAAAACCAAATATTCATTTATTTTATGTAATTTTGCCCTCGATATAACAATATGAGGAAAGATTTGACTGATTGCCACCTCGTTAAAAAAGTGCTAAAGCAGATTCCTAATCTTTAGCTGTTCTGGTAATTATTGATTTTTTTTCGAGTCATAGAAAAACAAACATAATGGCATATTTATTTACATCCGAATCTGTTTCGGAAGGACACCCAGACAAAGTTGCTGATCAAATTTCAGATGCTTTAATTGATAATTTTATGGCTTTTGACCCAGAATCTAAAGTAGCTTGTGAAACTATGGTTACTACTGGACAAGTATTTTTGGCCGGCGAAGTAAAATCTAAGACCTACTTAGACGTTCAAAAAATAGCTAGACAGACCATAAATAAAATAGGATACACCAAAGGAGAATACCAATTTGATGGAAATTCTTGTGGTGTATTATCGGCTATTCACGAACAATCTGACGATATCAATCGTGGAATAGATAGAGAGGACAAAGAAGATCAAGGAGCTGGTGACCAAGGAATGATGTTCGGCTATGCAACAAATGAAACAGACAACTACATGCCTTTGGCTTTAGAGTTATCTCATAGATTATTAGTTGAATTAGCTGCTTTAAGAAGGGAAGAAAAAGAAATTCCTTATTTACGTCCTGACGCAAAAAGCCAAGTTACTATTCAATATTCTGACGAAAACAAACCAGAAAGAATTGAAGCTATTGTGGTTTCTACACAGCATGATGACTTTGATGAAAATGATGAAAAAATGTTGGATAAAATAAAATCTGATATTGTCAATATTTTAGTTCCTAGAGTACTTTCTAAATTAAAACCTGAAATTCAAGCATTATTTGGAGATGATATCAAATACCACATCAATCCTACAGGTAAATTTGTAATTGGTGGACCTCATGGAGATACTGGTTTGACAGGTAGAAAAATCATTGTGGATACTTATGGTGGAAAAGGAGCACACGGTGGTGGTGCTTTTTCTGGAAAAGATCCAAGTAAAGTAGATAGATCTGCGGCTTATGCAACAAGACATATTGCTAAAAATCTTGTAGCAGCAGGAGTTGCTGACGAAATTTTAGTGCAAGTCTCTTACGCTATTGGTGTTGTAGAACCAATGGGTATCTTTGTTGAAACTTACGGTACTTCTAAAGTTGCGTTATCAGATGGAGAAATAGCAGCTAAATTGAGTACTCTATTTGATATGAGACCAATTGCTATTGAAGAGAGATTAAAATTAAGAAATCCTATTTATTTAGAAACTGCAGCTTATGGTCATATGGGAAGAACTCCTGAAGTTAAGACAGTAAGATATGAATCTCCAAACGGAGAAGTAGTAGAAAAAGAAATCGAGACTTTCACTTGGGAAAAACTTGATTATACTGATAAAGTAAAAGAGGCTTTCAACCTATAATTATTCAAATAATGCGCCTTTTTATTCATTTAATAGGGCGTATTTTTTTTAAATTTGTCATAAAAACCTAATGTTTATTATTGGAATTACGGGAGGTACTGCAAGTGGCAAAACAACGATTGTAAAAAAGTTAACAGCTAATTTCAATTCTAATGATATTTGTGTAATCTCACAAGACTCTTATTATAAGAGAACCTATAATCTGACTATTGAAGAGCGTATCAATCAAAATTTTGATCATCCAGACGCTCTAGATTTACATCTTTTGCAATTTCATCTCGAAACTTTAAAAAGTAATCATTCTATTGAAATGCCAATATATTCCTTTTCAATTCATAATCGACTGTTGGGAACCCAAACCATCAAACCAAAAAAAATAATAATTGTTGAAGGAATTTTAATCTTTAACCACAAAAGATTACTAGATTTGTTTGACCTCAAAATATTTATACATGCTGACGCTGATGAACGATTACTGAGACGCATACACCGAGACACAAATGAAAGAGAAAGAGACATTAAAGAGGTAACTTATAGGTATAGAACTACATTGAAACCAATGCATAATATATTTATTGAACCTTTTAAAAAAATCTCAGATTACATCTTCAACAATACAGATTTAGAAAATACGATAGTAAAAGATCTAACAAACATCATTCAAGAAAGAATTCAAACTAAATAATGAAAATAATTGATCCTATACATCATAACAAATACCTAAAAATTTTAACAAATAGGTATGCCCTGATACTTATAGTTTTTATACTATGGATGATTTTTTTCGATGAAAATTCCTATCTAAATCATAGAGAATATGACCAAGAAATTAAAGAGTTAAAAAACTCTATTGAGTTTTATAAAAAAGAAATTGTGCAGAATAAAAAAATGATTGAAGCGCTTAATGACCCAGAGCAATTAGAAAAATATGCACGTGAAATTTATAGAATTAAAAAAGAAAAAGAGACTCTATATCTTATAGAGTTTGACACATTAAATTAAATACAAAATGAAAATACTTGCCATAGGTAAAAACTACGTAAACAACATTGAAGAAATTTCAGCTCTTAAAAACGGTAAACAAGTTATTTTTTCAAAACCAGAATCTAGTCTGGTTTTAAACAATCAAAATGTAGCATTCCCCACTTTTACGAAAGAATTATTTTATGAAATCGAATTGGTATTAAAAATAGGGAAATCAGGCAAGAACATTTCTAAAGAAAATGCAGAATCTTACATCTCTGAAATTGCAATTGGTATTGATTATACAGCAAAAGATATTTTAAGTGATTGCAGAGAAAATAAAGGTCCTTGGGATCTGGCCAAAGGATTTGATGGAGCAGCTCCAATTTCAAAATTTATTTCTATAAATCAATTTCAAAATCTCTCTTCTATTAATTTTGATTTAAAAATTAATGGAGAACAAAAGCAAATAGGAAACACATCTAAAATGATTTACAACTTTAAAGAGATCATAGCCTATTTATCAAAATTCATGACATTGGAACCAGGTGATTTAATTTTCACAGGAACTCCAGCTACAGGAGCAGGTAAAAATACAAAAGGAGATCATATACAAGGTTCATTAGAAGGTGAACTGCTTATTGATTATAAGTTAATTTAAATAGAATTCGAAAATATTTTATCCATAAAACCTTGACTAAATTTGTCAAGGTTTTTTATTTTTAAGAAAATACGATTTTAAAAAACCTGTACCGTAACCGTAAAACTGAACAATGGTCGAAAAGACGGCCAATCCACCAACTTTGATGCTTTTATTTTCTATAGCAGCATGTAGAGCAAGAACACTAAAATACAAAACATACAAGTATATTCCTTGAGGCAATTTAAAAAGAATTCCAAATAAAGAAACAAAGCCTCCTATAAGAAAGACACTTGGAAACCAATAGGTGATTTTTGCTGTTTCAGGATATCGTGTGTTTAAAAAAGGCCTTGCTGCTCCAAAAGCATTTGTTTGTTTGTAAAACTGCTTAAAATCGACTCTTCTTTTATGGTAAACAAATGCGTCCTCTATAAGTTGTGTCTCATAACCATATTTCCATAACCGAAACGTAAGATCTATGTCTTCTGCTATTTTTAAGTCTAAAAATCCTTTCGTTTTATCAAATGCCTTTTTTGAAATACCTAAATTAAAACTTCTTGGTTGAAATTTCCCAACTGAATTTTTATTACCTCTGATTCCACCCGTTGTAAGAATCGATGTCATTGAATAATTAATTGCTTTTTGAACATATGTAAAACTATCATGCGCCGCATCAGGTCCACCGAAAGCATCTGTATATTTTACTTGTAATTGTTTATCTACTGCACTTAAATAATTTTCTGGAATCAAACAATCAGAATCAAAAATGATAAAATAATTTCCCGTAGCTTTTTGTATACCATAATTTCTGCTCTTTCCTGCTCCTTGATTTTCAGTTAAAAAATAGTTTATCTTTAATTTCTCACGGTACTTCAACACTATCTTCTCTGAAGTGTTTGGAGAACCATCCTCTACAATAATTACTTCAAAAGAAATACCTCCTTTTAACAAAGTCAAACTTTCCAGCAATTCATCTACCTCTTTGGGTCTATTGTATACTGGGACAATGATAGAGTATTGTAATTTCATACTTAAATTTAAAAAAGTTAAACATACTAAAGAAAAGAGGGGTATGCTTGAATGTTGAATCGTTTGTTTCGGGCATTGGTACATTCTATTTCCAAAGAAACAATTTTAATGACAAAAAAAAATGCAAACTAGGTGTTTGCATTTTTTTTAGAAATAATCTATTTTTATTTTTCGTCAGTAAATTCCGACATTACAGCCGTACTTACCCCCATATTAGAGAAGCCTCCATCATGGAATAAGTTTTGAAGAGTTACCTTTTTTGTTAAATCTGAAAATAAAGAAATTGTATAGTCGGCACATTCTAATGCAGTAGCGTTTCCTAATGGTGACATTTTTTCTGCATAATTTATGAAACCATCAAAACCTTTAACTCCACTACCTGCGGTTGTCATTGTAGGGGATTGAGAAATTGTATTTACTCGAACTTTATGATCTCTTCCAAAGAAATACCCAAAACTACGTGCTATAGATTCCAAGTAAGCTTTATTATCTGCCATATCGTTATAATCTGGAAATACTCTTTGAGCTGCCATATAGGTTAAAGCAACGATAGAACCCCATTCACTCATAGCCTCTTTCTTATACAAAACATTCATTACTCTATGAAAAGAAAGTGCAGAAATATCAAATCCTTTATGTGTAAAATCATAATTTGATTCTGTGTAGTGCTTTCCCTTTCTCACATTTAAAGACATCCCAATAGAATGCAAAACAAAATCAATTTTACCCCCAAGGATTTCAACAGACTTTTCAACTAAGTTTTCTATATCCTCCATAGAAGTTGCATCAGCAGGTACCACTTGAGATTTCGTTTTTTCAGCCAACTCATTAATTGTCCCCATTCTCATGGCAATCGGTGCATTTGTTAAAACAAATGTTGCTCCTTCTTCATGAGCTCTTTCAGCAACTTTCCAAGCTATTGAATTAGAATCTAATGCTCCAAAAATAATACCTCTTTTTCCTTTTAATAAATTATACATATAATATAAAATTGAATGTTTTTATTTTTTATGTGGCAAATATAATAAAGATTGACAAATAAACGATTTCTTCTACATAAGATTTCATATCCTAGAAACCACCTAACTAATTTACTCTACCTCCTCGTAATCCACATAATCGCCTACGTTCTTGGAAGGTTTCATTTCTTGTTCTCCGGGTCTCTTGTCAATAGTAGTTTCTCCCACCTTCATCTCATCTTTGGAATGATAAGCATTTGAACCTTTCTGTTGAGCTCTTTCTTGTGCTTTAGAAACCGCTCTTTTTAATACAAAAGGTAATAAATATTTCGCAATATATTTCAGCCCATAAATTACTAACAATATGATTCCTATGGTTCTTAAAAAATTGTACGGACCTGCTTCTTGTAACATCAACACTTAAATTTTCATCAAAAATAACAATTTAAGAGGAACTGAACCGTTACTATTCATAAAATCTTATATTTGACAAAATTTTACTACCCTAACAATGATTAAGAATTTCTGGCTCTGTTTGTTGCTGTTTTGCTCTGCTACAGCATTTTCACAATACACAGAAATAATCAATTCTAGTCGACCTGGCTTCGCTGAAACACCCTATGCTGTTGGAACAGGTATCACTCAATTAGAGGCAGGATATCAATTCGCTTATCTAGATGTTTTTACTCCTTCTTCCACAATAAAATCTAATTTATTCACACAAACTCTTCGTTTTGGTTTGTTTTCTGAAAGACTTGAATTTGATCTTGAATTTAGTCAAGAACGGAGCAATATATTTTCAAACAATACTCCATATGAGGTTAGTAGAGTTCTTGGATCCTATGGAATAGGTGTCAAATACCTTATATTGAATGCGAAGGTAAAAAACAGAAACGACGAAATAAGAAGTTGGAAAAAAAGAACAGCATTTCATTGGACGATGCTAGTACCCTCAATTGGAGTTAAAGCTTCATCTTCTTTTGGAATAGCTCCCAAAATTAAGGAACATGCAAATATCACAATCCAATCACCAGAATCCATCATTGACCTTACAAATACAACAGCCACATCAAACCCTAGTGGGAATATAAAGTTTGGATTATTTCTTCAAAACCACATCAAAGAAAGTTGGGTAATCGTAAGTAATTTCTCTTATGAAAGAAGATTTTATAACAGCGACAATAGGACAGATATTTACAACATTATTTTTGCCACAAGTTATCATCTAAAAGAAAACTGGTCCTTGTTTGGAGAAAGTAATAATGTATTTAAGGACAATCAAAAGATCTTTGATTTTCGAACAGGAGTAGCCTATTTATGGAATAGAAACATTCAATTCGATCTATCCCTAAACGCAAACACCTCAAAACATCAAAATTTAGCTGGTGGTTCATTAGGCTTCTCGTGGAGACTTGATGGACATATTGACAAGCCAATAAAAATAAAATCCCCTAAACAAAGTGAAGAAAAAGAGAAAAAAGAAAATTTCTTCAAAAGAACCGGACAAAGCTCAAAAGAGTTTATTATAATCGCAAGTATCTCTGTTGGAGAATTTTTTAACAATGCCGCAAAAGATGTTAGTATTTTTACGCAAAATATATTTCTAAAAAAAGAAAATCATATTCCAAAAAGAACAAAAAGAAAACAACCTAAAAAAGAAGCTAAAAACACGCCACAAAAACCTAAAAGAGGGAAACTCCTGATTAAAGAGAAGAGTGATTATAAGTCCGGTAAAACTCTTGCTAGAGAAAAAGAAAAACAAAGAAAAGCAGAGGAAGAAAAATTTGAAACTGAAAGAAAAGCACTTGAAAAAAAGAAAGCAGAAGAGCTTAAAAATGCTGAAGAAAAAGAAGTGCAAGAAAAAATCAAGGCAGATTTAAAAAAACAAGATAAAATTGACAGAGAAAAATTAAAATCTGAAAAATCAGCCAAAGAAAAGAATGATAAAGAAAGAAGCAATGATGCCTAATCTAAAAAAAATCCGGTTTTGAATTATGCAATTATTTTATAGCCCAGAAATAACAACAGAAACAAATTCTTATACTTTCAACAAAACAGAAAGTAAACATATCGTGCGTGTCCTAAGAAAGAACAATGGAGACCAATTATCTATAACAAATGGTTTTGGTGATTTATTTACTGCTGAAGTGATTGTGCCAAGTGATAAAAAGTGTGTTGTCAAAATCGTTAGCTTTAAAAAAAAAGAAAAAGCATGGAACTATCATTTGCATATTGCCATTGCTCCGACAAAACTGAATGATCGTATGGAATGGTTTCTCGAAAAAGCTACTGAAATTGGAATAGACGAAATAACTCCTATAATTTGCAAGCATTCAGAAAGGAAAGTTGTGAAAATTGAGCGATTTGAAAAAATTATGTTATCCGGCATGAAACAATCCTTAAAATTTCATTTACCCAAAATAAACCCAGCTATACCGTTTAAAGATTTTATAAAAAATGGACCAAGCGGAAATTTATTTATTGCACACTGTGATGAACAAGATAAAAAATCTTTTAAACAAGAAATTCAAGCCGAAACTGACATCACAATACTTATTGGTCCTGAGGGAGATTTTTCAACAAACGAAATAGAAGATGCAATTCAAAAAAACTTTACACCAGTTACTTTAGGAGAGAGCAGATTGAGAACAGAAACTGCTGCATTAGTGGCGTGTCATTCTGTGGCTTTTATAAACGAAAAATTATGACTCCGTATTAAGAATTGAAAGTCATTTAAACATTAATTTAGAATAGCATCCACAGCAATTTGTTGAATTTTAGTCCTAATATCTTCATCCCCTAGTTTATTATTGCGCATTGTGGGATAGGTTCTATTTGATAAAAAAACATATAGTAATCCAGTATCTGGATCAGCCCAAGCGTAAGTTCCAGTAAATCCACTATGCCCAAAGCTATTACTTGAAACACAACCACACGTAGTCAAAATTTCAGAATCTAACTGGGGTTTGTCAAAAACCAATCCTCTTCGTACGAAATCATTTTCAAAATAACGAGTATTGAATTTTTTTATCGTATTCGTTTCTAAATATCTATGACCACCATAAAAACCTCCTTGTAAATACAGTTGCATCATTTTAGCTACATCATTTGCATTGGCAAACAAACCTGCATTTCCGTTTACTCCCCCCATCATAGCTGCTCCCATATCGTGTACGGTTCCTTTCAACTCTTGATACCTGTAATAAGTATCAATTTCTGAAGGAATAATTTTTTCTCCATCATACACTGTCAAAGGATTGTAGCGTAAAGTTTCAGCTCCTAAAGGTTTGTAAAAATAATTTGTCAATAAAGAATCCATTCCTGCATTAAAATTAGACTCTAAATATTTTTTAAAAATATAAAAAGCCAATCCACTATATTTATAACCTGGTTTTTCTCGTTGGTCAATTGTTTTTATATTTTCATAAATACTATCCTTAAAATCCGTTCTTAAATACAAGTCTTTTGCCACTTGTATTGAAAAATTTGTACTTTTTTCTCTTCTGTAATATTTATCTAAAGGCTGGTTTGTAAGACTATCTAGCGTATTTAAATAAAAAGGAATCCAAGCTTTTAATCGTGCTGTATGTGATAGCATTTCTTTAACAGTCAAACTGTCCTTATTTGTGTTTGCATATTCTGGCATCAACTCTTCTAATGTGGACTCTAAAGAAAACATTCCTATTTCTTCAGCTTTCATTAACAGCGGAAGTCCTCCTAGAATTTTTGTTAAAGAAGCCAAATCGTAAACATCACCATTTTTTACAGCTCTTTTATTATCATACGTATGAAAACCAAAACTTTTTTGATACACTACTTTTCCATGACGTGCTACCAATACTTGTGCACCTGGAGTCATTTTTTCAGCAATAACAACTTTTACAATACTATCAATTCGCTGAAGTTTTTTTGAACTTAACCCAACACGTTCCGGTAAAGTGTAAGACAAACGCATGAGATTAAGAGAATTCAAACCAAAACCTTCTTTAAAATGTGTCCCTATAGAAACTGGTAATCTCCCTTTTGTTTCCAACGCACCAAAAATCATTTGTGCTGCCGTTTCTTGAGTAATTGCACTATTTTGATATCCGACCAAAACCCCCTCTATATCCACAAAAGAACTGATATCCAACAAACTATATGGACTTGCAAATACAGAAAGTAACACATCATTTGTACTTGAAATTGTTTTTAGCAATTCCAATTCCTCCTTTTGAAACTGATAACTTTTCCAAGGATTGCTATTTGATTTATGATAACCTATTATTATTTTATCAAAATCTTTTAACTCTTGAAAAAAATTAGATGATGCATCCAACTTAACCTCCGTCACGGAAGTATATTTGTTTAACATCTGTAAAAAATAAGCATGTGGTGCATCTCCTAACTTCACATAACCAATTTTAATATCCGATACTTCTTTTATTGGAAAAATATCTTTTTTGTTTTGGATTAATGTTATTGAATTTTCAACCAACGTAGCGTGCAACAAAGAATCTTGAACAGAATTTAATTCTTCTTCTAAGTTTTCAAGAACCACAGGTTCATATGAATTCAAACCTGCCCAATATTTTGCTTTTAAAATTTTCTTTACAGAAAATTCAAACCGTTCCATTGTTAATTCATTTGTATCCAGAGCTCTCTTAATCTTTTTTACAGCAGCTCCAACATCCTCGGGAATCAACAACATGTCGTTCCCTGCCATTAAAGCTGCCAAATCTATAGCACCTGGTTTTGCATAATTGGAGGCTCCTTTCATATTCAAAGCATCTGTAAAAATCAGTCCATTAAAGCCCATTTGTTCTTTCAAAAGTTTCGTAATTACTTTGTATGAAATAGATGTAGGAACTTCAGGCTTAGGTTCTAATGCAGGTACGCTTAAGTGTGCTACCATAACGCTAGCCAAGCCTTTGTCAAAAATTTTTATGTAGGGATACAACTCTATGTTTTGCAACCTATCCAAATCAAATAATAATTGTGGTAAGGTTTTATGGGAATCTGATGCTGTATCTCCATGTCCTGGAAAATGTTTAGCATTTGCCATAACACCTTCACTTTGCATGCCTTTTACAAATGCTGATGCTTTGCGGGTTACATTGTATTTGTTTTCACCAAAGGAACGATT
>Ga0233426_10000053_pt1 | contig 120466 bp, 113 predicted proteins | sample SI_118_April2016_6_FD_179875 | JGI IMG/M metagenome (GOLD analysis project Ga0233426, IMG submission 179875) | Seawater microbial communities from Saanich Inlet, British Columbia, Canada - SI_118_April2016_10_MG | ecosystem: Environmental > Aquatic > Marine > Inlet | place: Canada: British...
ATGCGCGGGTCTTTGTAGAAGGCACGACGGGCAGTGGTGCGGGGTCATTCAGTATTCAAGGCGGCGAGCTGGCGATGCAGGGCACAGGCAATGATTTTGATTACAGTGTTAAGATGAAAGACCTGCCGTTGCCGCCGTTTCAGATTGGCGTGGATCAGTCAACGATGGCGCTGAAAATGCCGTTGGCACAAGCAGATACACCCGCAGATGCGCGGATTCAGCTTGGGTTTTTCGGGCTTAAGGCCTCCGATACAATTTGGGGCATGGTTGATCCGACAGGATCGCTGCCACGGGAAAAAGCGACCCTCAATCTTGATTTAACAACGAAGGTTAAGTGGCTGGTCGACCTGATGAAAATAGACGAAGCACGTGGTATGCCTGCCGAAATTTCAGAAGTGACAATCAACGATATTACGCTGAAAATCGCAGGGGCGTCTTTCAATGGAACGGGCGCTGCGACGCTGGATAATTCCAAGTTTCCGCCAGAGCCAGTTGGTGAAGTGAACCTTGATCTGAAAGGCGGCGTTGGGCTGTTGAACAAGTTGGTTGCACTGGGTTTGGTGCCACAGCAACAAGGGCAAATGGTTAAGATGATGTCTGGCATGTTCACTGTGCCAGGGGGTGACGGAACCGATCACCTGACGTCCAAGATCGAGATGAAAAAGGGCGGTGCGATCCTCGCGAATGGGCAGCGCGTAAAGTAACCGTTTTTAGTTCGTTAAAACATGCGCGGCAGGGTTTTGTAGCCCTGCCGTTTGTCGTATTGGTGGCGGGATCAGAAGGATAAAAGCATGACGAAGCTGGCAGAATTGGCAGAACAGGTTTTAGATGCGGCGAAACGTGCGGGTGCGGATGCCGCCGACACGTTGATCGCAAAAGGCACATCCGTTTCGATAGAAGTGCGCGAAGGTGCGCTGGAACATGCTGAGCGATCAGAGGGGATTGATCTGGGACTGCGTGTTTTGATGGGCGCACGCCAAGCCTGTGTTTCGATTTCAGATGATTGCGCCGTGAGCATCGCAACGATGGCCGAACGGGCCGTTGCAATGGCCAAAGAAGCGCCAGAAGACCCGACCTGTGGATTGGCTGAACCGAGCCAATTGGCGACGGATTGGGATGTCGACGCTCTGGAGCTGTTTGATGGTGGCGATGCGCCCGCAGCCGAAGACTTGCAGCGCATGGCGATTGAGGCCGAAGCGGCTGCTTTGGCGGTTGAAGGTGTTTCAAAGGCACAAGGCGCTGGTTCAGGTTTCAGCGATACATCGTTGTTTTTAGCGGGAAGTAACGGGTTTCGCGGCGGGTATCGTCGCGGCTCCTATTCCACATCTTGCGTGGCCATTTCGGGCGAAGGCCTGACGATGGAACGGGATTATTCTGGCGAGGCACGGAGCCATTTCGCAGATCTGCCAGATGCTGCGAGTATCGGGCAATTGGCAGGGGAACGCGCGGTTGCACGCGCTGGCGCGACGCGACCACCGACGGGTGCGTATCCCGTTTTGTTTGATGAGCGGATTGCCGCGAGCCTGATCGGGCATTTGGTTGGGGCGGTGAACGGTTCGGCGATTGTGCGTGGGTCTAGCTTTCTGAAAGACGCGCTGGGCGAGCAGGTTTTGCCAAGCGGGATGTCACTTGTTGAAAATCCCCACCGTGCGCGGGTTGCTGGCAGCCGTCCGTTTGACGGCGAAGGCCTGCCCGTGGCACAGCGAATGATCGTGAAGGATGGGGTGTTGCAGGGTTGGACGCTCGATCTGGGGACAGCGCGAAAATTGGGGATGGAAAGCACCGGCAATGCCAGCCGTGGGGTTTCATCACCGCCATCACCGTCTTCGGGAAACCTGTCGTTGACGCAGGGCGAATATAGCCGCGATGAGTTGATCGCGCAGATGGGAACGGGGCTGATAATCACGTCGATGATCGGGTCCACCATTAATCCGAACACGGGTGATTATTCGCGCGGGGCATCTGGGTTTTGGGTGGAAAACGGCGCGGTAACTGGCCCAGTAAATGAATGCACTGTGGCGGGTAACCTGCGCGATATGTTGAAAAATATGATTGCTGCGAATGATGCACGAAGCCATTTGAGCCGTGTTGTCCCGAGCCTGCTGGTGGAAGGATTAACCATTGCCGGTGCATGATCTGGAACTGCTTTTGGATGTTGCTGGCGCGGCAGGTGACATCGCGCTGAAGTATTTCAAGAACGATCCTGAAACCTGGGAAAAGGACGGGGATCAAGGCCCTGTGACCGTCGCCGACATGGAAGTAAACGCGATGTTGGAAACGCGTCTAAAGGCGGCGCGGCCCGATTATGGCTGGCTGTCAGAGGAAACCGACGATGATCTGGCGCGGTTGGACTGTGATCGGGTGTTTATTCTGGATCCGATTGATGGAACGCGGTCTTTTATTATGGGGCACGAAAATTTCGCGCATTCGTTTGCAGTGGCAGAAAAAGGTGTTGTTACGGCGGCGGTGGTGCATTTGCCCGCCAAGAAAATGACCTTTGCTGCGACGCGCGGGGGCGGGGCGACATTGAATGGCGAGCCGATCGCGCCAAGTAACGTGGATGATTTGGCCAAGGCCGAGGTTTTGGCGGCAAAACCGATGTTGAACGCCGAACATTGGGCGGGTGGCGTGCCCCCTGTGAAACGCAATTTCCGTTCATCACTGGCGTATCGGTTGGCGCTGATTGCGAATGGACGGTTTGATGCAATGTTGACGTTTCGCCCTGCGTGGGAGTGGGATGTGGCGGCTGGCGATTTGATTTGCACCGAGGCTGGGGCGGCAGTGTTTGATGCCAAGGGAGACGTTCCCGTTTACAATTCGACGGGCGCGAAAATACCTGGAATGATTGCCTGTGCGCCAGCGTTGCGCGCGCCGTTTTTGAAACACTTGGCGGTTTAGCCGTCGCGTGGCATAAATCAGCATCCTATGGAGCCTGCTCATGCCTTCTAAAAGCCTTGGCGAAACCCTTTTGCGCGGTGCGGCGCGGATCACTGCGCCACTGGCCCAGCATGATTTGGCGCGACGTGTGGCGCGTGGTGACGAAGACGCGAGCCGCTTGGATGAACGGCGTGGGAAACCGGGTTTGCCCCGCCCAGTCGGCACGCTTATTTGGTTTCATGTGAAGGATTTAAAGGGCGCGCTTAACCTTGTGGGGATCATCGGGCAATGCCGCAGTGAGATGCCCGAAATCTCGTATTTGGTGACGACGCAGGATCAAATTCAGGATTTTGTTTTTGCGTTGCGGATGCCCGAGGGTGTGCTGCATCAATACGCGCCATTTGACAAACCCGCTGCTGTGGAACGATTTCTGGATCATTGGATGCCTGATATTTGTGTTTGGGTCGATGATGTTTTGATGCCTGTTATGAACAGCGAAGTGTCCACGCGCAACATTCCTGCGATATTAGCGAATGTTGCGGATGTTGATCAGGCCAATCCGCAATTTCGATGGCTGCCAAGCATCGGGAAACCTGTGTTGCGCAGTTTTAATCAGGTGCTGGTCAGCGATGAAGTGGCGTTGAAACAGGTCAAACATTTTGGCGCAGACGCAACGGTGATGGGGATATTGTGCGAAGAAGCACTGGCGTTGCCTCATGATGAAAAGCGACGATCTCGGCTGGCAAAGCAGTTGGATGGGCGGCCCGTTTGGTTGGCGGCCAAGATAAGTTCGGAAGAAATTGATTTAATTTTGGAGGCGCATCGCACCGCATTGCGCCACACACATCGTTTGATGTTGATCATCGTTCCTGCTGATCCAGAGGAAACGGATCGCATTGCTGAGGGCTGTAAAACGATTGGGCTGCATTTCAAACATAGTAGCGATTTGGATGACTTACCGCCCAGAACGGATGTGATTATCGCAAAAGGGTTTGATGGGCTTGGCCTTTGGTACCAAATGGCTGCCGTGTGCTTTTTGGGTGGGTCGTTGGTTGAACGTGGCGGGCATCCGCCGTTAGAGGCGGCGAATTTGGGGTCTGCGATTATGCACGGGCCGCATGTTGATAATTATGCCGATATTTATCTGCGATTACGCGATGCGGGCGCTGCGATTGAGGTCGCGTCGGTGTCGTCCTTGGTCGAGGCCGTGACGGAATTGGTGATCCCTGATCGTGCGGCGGAAATGGCGCATGCGGGGTGGATGGTCAGTTCTGAGGGCGCGGATGCGACCGATGCGTTGGTCGAGGCGATCTGGGATCATCTACCGATGGGAGCCCCGTTGTGAGAGCGCCTGCGTTTTGGGTTAACCCGCCATCCAAGGCCGGTTTTTGGGCCAATGTTTTGCATCCGCTTTCGATCCTGTGGCGTGTTCTGAGCGATCGACGCCAGCGGAAAGGCAAACATTTACGGGTGTCTGTGCCTGTTATTTGTGTGGGCAATATCAATGTTGGCGGCACTGGAAAGACACCTACGGTTATCAAACTGTTGAATGTGTTCAATGAATTGGGCGTTGCGGCGCATGTCATTTCTAAGGGGTATGGCGGGTCTGAAGTTGGGCCGCTTCGGGTTGATGAGGTGGATCATACGGCCAGCGATGTCGGGGATGAACCGTTGCTGCTGGCCGCATTTGGTGCGTGTTGGGTTGCGAAGGATCGCGCCGCTGGGGCAGTGGCGGCGATTGCGGCTGGGGCCGAAGTGTTGATCCTTGATGATGGGATGCAGAACCCCGATTTGATCAAAGATTTCACGATTATGGTGGTGGATGCAGGCGTTGGGTTCGGCAATGAACGGCTGTTGCCTGCTGGCCCGCTGCGGCAAGGCGTGTGCGATGGCATGCTGGTGGCCGATTTGGTGTTAAGCATCGGGCCGCAGCAAGCGCAGCGTGAGTTTGCTGGACGAATGAAGGATTTCGCCGACATTCCGCATATCAAAGGAGCGCTCGAGCCGCTGCAAACTGGGATGCTGTGGCATGATCTGCGCGCGTTTGCCTTTGCAGGGATTGGACGGCCCGAGAAGTTTTTTGAAACCCTTCGTGCGACGGGTGCAAATGTTGTTGGAACGCGGTCATTTGGGGATCACGAGATCCTGTCGGAAACGCTGCTGCGTCGAATGGAATCCGAGGCTGCGCAAATGGGCGCACAGATGGTGACAACGGAAAAAGATGCCGTTCGGTTGCCCAAAGGCTGGCGGCATAAAGTGATAACTTTGCCTGTGCGGCTGGAGCTGTCAGATGACACAACGCTGATCGAGGCGATGGCGGCGGTTGTTAATCCTCAAGATACATAAATGTTGCGGTTGCCAGTGCGGCGGGTTTTTGACTGGAATGTGATTGGATCGTTAGGCGGCAGGTGGCGAGCTTGCGACCGTTGCTTTCGATATCCACCGTGATTTTGGTGTCGCCCATCGGAAGCGGGCGCAGGTAGTTTACGGATAAATCAACCGTGGTGCAGTTTCGAAACCGTCCGTTCGCCCCTGCAAGCGCGATAACTGTTGCGGTATCGGCGGCGGCCGCGATGGCTTGACCACAGATTAAACCAGCGCCGGGGCCACCGCGCAAAGCGAGGTCTTCGTTGGCTGGAAGGGTGAAAGTTGCTTGGGCTTTGCCAAGGGTTTCTGGCGTTAAGTTTTGCGCAAGCACCCAAGGTGCAAAAGCGTTTTGCAGCAATGCTTTGCCGTCTTCGATTGAAAAGCTGGTTTGCGACATATTTCCCCCGTGGTAGTCCCACACATTGACGTTATAAAGAGAGCATGACGCAGGGGACCCTTCAGAGCAAGCAAGCCATTCGCCAGTTGGTCGAATTGAGCCGCATTCGTGTGTGGTCCGTCGTGATCACCATTTTTGGCGATGCAGTTGTGCAACGCGGTGGCGTCGTTGCATCGAGCACGCTGGCGATTTTGACCGCCGAAATGGGCGTAAAGCCAGAGGCCTTTCGCGTGGCAATGTCGCGATTAACCAAAGACGGGTTGATTGAGCGGACCAAAAAGGGACGGCTGAGTTTCTATCAATTGACGCAAAAGAGCGCGTCGGATTTTGAGCCTGCGACAAAACGGATTTATGCAAAAAGTGCTGGCTCGTCGGATGGTTGGCAGGTGATCGTGATGCAAAATGCAATCGAAGATGTGTCTAGCGATGCCATTAGTTTGGGTGGTCGTACCTATCTAACAAAGGCCCAACAGGCTGTGCCGGACGGATTTGTGATGTCGGGGCAGTTTGAAAATATTCCTGATTGGGTAAAGGCCCGAATTGGCGCGCAAGATGTTTTGCAAGGGTACCGCGATCTGTTTGGGGTGCTACAAGATATTTCACCACGTAATCTTTCGCCGCTGGACGCTGCTGTTTTACGGCTGTTGATTGTGCATCAATGGCGTCGATTGGTGCTTCGACACGCAGATTTACCGCTCGGCTTTTTCCCTAAGGGATGGCAAGGCGAAGACTGCCGGACGGTTGTACATCAATTGTTGGCGGATTTAGCGCCCGCTGCAGATGATTGGTTTGATACCGAGATACGTTAACAGGTCGCGGTTTGGGCACACTAAACGGCGGCAGAATGATTTTTAGATAGGAGACAGCGCATGAACTCGAATGTTGACCCAGATGGTTTGATGGAATTTTCAGTGGTCTTTACCGACCGATCGCTGAACCACATGAGCAAGGCGTTTCAGTGCGTGATGCTGGATATCAATGCCATGCTGAAAGAGGTGTATAACGCCGATGGTGTTGCGATTGTGCCCGGTGGCGGAACCTATGGCATGGAAGCGGTTGCACGCCAGTTTGCGGCGGGCAAAAACGCGATGGTTATCCGCAACGGGTGGTTTTCATACCGTTGGACGCAGATTTTTGATGCGAGCGGGATTGCGGAATCCGAAACGGTGATGAAAGCACGCCGCGTGGCGAATGCCCATCAATCTCCGTTTGCCCCTGCACCGATTGATGAAGTCGTGGCCAAGATTGGTGAGGAAAAACCAGATATCGTTTTTGCGCCCCACGTTGAAACATCAAGCGGGATGATCCTGCCTGATGACTACATCAAGGCGGTGACGGATGCTGTGCATTCTTATGGCGGAATGTTCGTGCTCGATTGTATTGCGTCGGGGTGTGCGTGGGTCGATATGAAAGCTGTTGGTGTGGATGTGCTGATATCTGCGCCACAAAAGGGTTGGTCTGCATCGCCATCTGCGGGTTTGGTGATGATGTCTGATCATGCGCTTAGCAAAATTGGCGATACGCAAAGCAGCTCGTTCGCGGTGGATTTGGGCAAGTGGTATTCGATCATGCAAGCCTATGAAAATGGTGGTCACGCCTATCACGCGACAATGCCAACGGATGCGTTGCGCAGCTTTCGCGACACAATGGTTGAAACCAAGGAATACGGGTTCGATAAAGTGCGTGATGAGCAGTTGGAATTGGGCGCGAAGGTGCGTGCGATGTTGGCTGAAAAAGGTATCGTTTCGGTTGCCGCCGAAGGGTTTGGTGCACCGGGTGTGGTGGTTTCTTATACCGAAGATCCAGGCATCCAGAATGGCAGCAAATTTGCCGCTGAAGGCATGCAGATTGCGGCAGGTGTTCCGTTGATGTGTGACGAGCCAGAGGATTACAAATCATTCCGTTTGGGTTTGTTCGGGTTGGACAAGTTGCATGATGTCGACGGGGCCGTTACCAAGTTGCGCAACGCGTTGGACGCAGTTTTGTAAGGAATATCCAAAATGAATGCAGTGACAATTGAGATTGAAAATGAAGTCGCGATTGTCACGGTAGATAATCCGCCTGTTAACGCGCTGAGCCACGCAGTTCGGTTGGGGTTGGCGGATGCCGTTTCCCAAACGGACGGTGATGATGCGGTACAAGCTGTTGTGTTGATCGCGGCGGGGCGCACGTTTATGGCGGGCGCGGATATTTCCGAATTTGGCAAACCGATGGCGGCACCTGGTTTGCCTGATGTGGTTTTGCAGGTTGAGCGTGCGAAAAAGCCTTGGGTTGCGGCGATACACGGAACGGCGCTGGGCGGTGGTTTGGAAGTGGCGTTGGGTTGTCACTACCGTGTGGCCGATCCAAAGGCGAAAATGGGTGTGCCCGAGGTGCATCTTGGCTTGATCCCCGGGGCAGGTGGCACGGTGCGTTTGCCGCGTTTGGTTCCTGTTGCGAAAGCTGCGGAAATGGTTGCAACGGGCAAACCGATTGGCGCGGCGGATGCTGCGGCTTGTGGGTTGGTTGATCAGGTTGCGACGGGTGATTTGCGCGGTGATGCGGTGGCGTTTGCCAAGGGTATTTCTGGCAACGGTCTGCCTGTTGCACTGGTGGATCGCGGCCCTGTGGATGCGTTGGATGCCGATGCTTGGGGAGCGATTGCTGGGAAATTGGTCGCTAAGGCGCGCGGGCAAAACTCGGTTATTTGCGCGGTTGATGCGGTAGCAGATGCGGTTCGGTTGAGCGGTGTTGCAGCGTTAGACAATGAGCGCGAAATTTTCATGGAGTTGATGGCCGATCCGCAATCTGCGGCGTTGCGACACGTGTTTTTCGCCGAACGATCCGTTGGCAAAGTTGCCGCAGTCAAAGGGGTTGCGCCGCGTGCGTTGCGCTATGTTGGTGTGATTGGCGGCGGTACGATGGGGGCTGGTATTTGTGTGGCGCTGCTGTTGTCGGGACTGTCGGTGACGATGATTGAGCGGGATGCGGTGGCGTTGAAGGCTGGGCAGGATCGTGTGGCGGATACGTTAACCGCAAGCATGAAACGGGGGCTGATTTCTGCAGATAAACGCATGGCTTTGCTGGGCATGTTCAGCGGTGATTTCGTTTACGATGCGTTAGCGGATGTTGATTTGGTGATCGAGGCCGTGTTCGAGGACATGGACGTGAAAAAGCAGGTATTTGCTGAACTGGAGCGCGTGACGCGGCCCGATGCGGTGCTGGCGACGAACACGTCGTATCTGGATGTGAACGAAATTGCAGCGAGTGTGGCGGACCCAAGCCGCGTGATTGGGCTACACTTCTTTTCCCCAGCGCATGTGATGAAGTTGTTGGAAATTGTGCGCCCTGACGGGTTGGCGGCTGATGTGCTGGCAACAGGGTTTGCGCTGGGCAAAATGTTGCGCAAAATTAGCGTGCCTGCGGGCGTTTGTGACGGGTTTATCGGCAACCGCATTCTGTCTGCGTATCGGCGTGAATGTGATTACATGGTTGAGGACGGTGCGGCACCGCAAGATGTGGATGCAGCGATGAAGGCCTATGGTTTCCCGATGGGTATTTTCGCGATGCAGGATATGGCGGGGCTGGATATCGGCTGGGCGGCGCGCAAACGGCGTGCGCCAACGCGCGACCCAAAGGAGAGGTACGTGAGGATTGCCGATCGGATTTGTGAGCTGGGACGGTTCGGGCAAAAGACCGGAAGCGGCTGGTTTTCATATGCTGAGGGATCGCGGCGCGGTGAGCCTGATCCGATTGTCGAGGCGATTATTTTAGAAGAATCCGCCGCCAGCGGTGTGACGCGACGCAGTTTTGATGCGGATGAGATCATGGCCCGTATTTTAGCTGCGATGGCATCAGAGGGTCAGGCGATCTTGGCTGAAGGCATCGCGCAAAGCGCGGAAGCGATAGATGTTGTCATGATCAACGGCTATGGGTTTCCGCGCCACAAAGGTGGGCCAATGTTTGCCGCCAAACAGGGTAAAAATTAATGCCAGATAAAGTTCATTCGACCTATCAAATCGTGCGGTTCCAACACTGTGATCCTGCTGGGATCGTGTTTTATCCACGGTATTACGAAATGCTGAACCTGACCGTGGAGCAATTCTTTGAGGAAAAGGTTGGGATTTCATTCAACCAGATGCAACAGGATCTGCATGTGACGGTTCCCTCTGTTCGTATCGAAACGGATTTCTTTGAGGCGAGTTACTTGGAAGATCGGCTTGATTTTCAGCTGCGGTTGGACAAGTTGGGTCGCTCCAGCCTTGCCTTTAACATCTCGTGTCGATGTGGGGACGAAGAGCGTTTGAAAGCCTTGATTACGTTGGTCTGTATTGATTTCAGCAAAAAGAAGGCTGTTGCATGGCCCGCGAGCGTGCGGTCGCGCATTGAAAGCTTGATGGTGATTTAGACCAGTTTTCTGGCCAAAAAACCTGCCAAAAGAATAATCGTTGCATATGAGACGATTATTGAATAGATTGTGATATGTCTGATTGTAGTTCTTGCTTGCAAAGCTGATAAAACGTTACAAATGTAACGAATTGAACGACACTGTGTAACACGTGTCGATTACTGACTGGGAGGTCATATGTCTAAGTTTACAAAATTCCTAGCAACCACCGCGGTTGCGTTGACTGCATCTGTAGGCGCGTATGCGCAAGATGTGACGCTGAATATTTCTAGCTGGGCGCCGCCGAGCCATTCGATGAATGCGATCATGTGGCCAAAGCTGATCGAAATGATGGAAGCGGCAACTGACGGTAAGGTAACAGCCGAGATCAAATACGGTTTGGCCCCACCACCTGCACAAATGGATTTGGTTTTGGACGGCGCGGCCGACATGACTTGGACTTTTTCAGGCTATAACCCAGGTCGTTTCGTTGCGACAAAGCTGATCGAATTGCCAGGGTATGAAGGCAGTGCAGAGGCAGCGTCTGTTGCGTACTGGCGTGTTTACGAGGCCCATTTGAAAGCGTTGGACGAGCATAAAGGCGTGAAGGTTATCGGTTTGATGACCCACGGCCCTGGACAGTTCCACTCTAACAAGCCAATCAACACCATGGCCGACATGAGCGGCATGAAAACCCGCATTGGCGGTGGTGTTGCTGGTGATGTTGGCGCTGAATTGGGTCTTGTTGGTATTCGTGTACCAGCACCCAAGGTTTACGAAACGCTCGATTCTGGTGCAGCCGATGCTGTGACAATGCCAGCTGAAGGTCGCAAAAGCTTTAAGCTGACCGAAGTTGCTGAAAACTATTACACGATGCCAGGTGGTTTTTACCGTGGTGCGTTCTCTTTGTTGATGAGCCAAGAAAAGTTCGACGCTCTGCCAGCCGATACACAGGCTGCGCTCGAAAGCGAAGTTTTCGGTGAAGCACTGAGCCGTATGGCGGGTGCTGCATGGGACGCGGCAGATGCTGCTGGCGTAAAGGCAACGATGGAATCTGATAACGTGGTTGTTGAGGCATCCGCAGATGACATCGCAGCGTTCAAAGTGATTGCAGACAAAGTGATCGCAAGCGTGAAAGCCGAGCTGGCTGCCAAAGGCGTAGACGCCGAAGCAGCCTATGCAATGGTTCAAGCCGAGATGGCGAAGTAAGACAATTTCTGGCGCGGGTTAGCCCCGCGCCAGTCGTCATTTGAGAGTAATTATGGACCGTTTGGCCTCCCTTATTCGTATGGCAGCTCAGCTGCCTATTTTTGTATCCTGCATCGCGTTGTTCTTTTTGATGGCGATGACGTTTTGCGATGTGGTTTTGCGATCCACGATAAACGCCCCGATTGAGGCCGCAACAGAACTGACCCGCATGTCGATGGCTGTGATTGTGTTTTCTGTGATGCCGTCCATGTCTTTTAAGGGCGGGCATATCAGTGTGGATTTGCTGGACGGGCTGTTTGAAAAGATAAATATGATCCGTTGGAGAGACGCAGCGATGTCGCTGATTTGTGGTGTGATGCTGTATTGGCCTGCGAGCCGCGTGGTGGTTTTGGCGAAGCGTGCGCAATCCTACGGTGACACGACTGAATATCTGAACTGGCCGGTGTTTTACCTAAGCTGGTTCATTGCGATTATGACATTTGCAACGATGGTGGCCCTGATCCTGCGCGGTTTGGCCCTGATGTTTGCCCCAAATTATGTGGAGGCTGCGCGATGACCGAGTCCCTTATAGGATTTGCAGCCGTTCTGTTTTTGGTGCTGCTGCGTATGCCGATTGCCTTTGCAATGGGGCTGGTTGGTATGGTTGGGTTCATGTTTGAAACCAGCTTTCGCGGTTCCATTTCGATGGTGGCACGACTGATGATTGATGCCTCGCAGGATTACGGCCTGTCCGTGGTGCCGTTGTTTGTGCTGATGGGGTTGTTCGTGAACAAAGGCGGTATTAGCCGCGAATTGTATCAGGTTTCAAACGCATTTCTGGGGCATTTCCGTGGTGGCTTGGCGATGGCAACGATTGTGGCTTGTGGTGGGTTCGCCGCGATTTCTGGATCATCATTGGCGACGGCTGCGACCATGTCAAAGGTGGCGATGCCAGAGATGCGCAAATACGGGTATGCCGATAGTTTGAGCACCGCGTCGATTGCCGCGGGTGGTACCTTGGGCATTCTGATTCCGCCCTCTGTTATCCTCGTGATCTATGGATTGCTGACGGAAACCTCTATCGGGAAGCTGTTTATTGCAGGCATTATCCCGGGATTTATCGGTATTCTGTTTTACCTGATCGCAGTGAAGTATTCGGTGATGCGCAATCCTGAAGCTGGCCCTGCTGGCCCCCGTTCAACGGGTGCGCAACGGATTTCGGCGCTCAAGGGTGTTTGGGCTGTTTTGCTGCTGTTCTTCCTTGTAATTGGCGGGCTTTATGGTGCGCTGGATTTCTGGCCAATTCATCTGGCATTTTCCCCAACCGAGGCCGCTGGCATGGGTGCGGCGGGTGCGTTTTTGATCGCGCTGCTGCGCGGTGGGCTGACGTTTTCTGGCACGTTCGAAGTGTTGCGTGAAACGTCGATCACGACGGCATCGCTGTTCAGTGTTTTGATCGGTGCGTGGATCTTTTCCAACTTTGTAAATGTCGCGGGCCTGCCCGAAGCATTGCGCGGTGCGGTTACGGCGTATGATGTTGCGCCGTGGGTTGTGATGACGTTTATCATCGCGATTTACATCGTGCTGGGCTGTATCTTTGAGAGCTTGTCGATGTTGCTGCTGACTGTGCCAATCTTTTTCCCGCTGGTGGCGGGTGAAGGCGGGCTTGGGTTTGATCCTGTTTGGTTCGGTATCATCGTAGTTGTTGTGACCGAGATCAGTTTGATCACGCCGCCTGTTGGGTTGAACGTGTTTGTTCTGAAAGGTGTGGTTGGCGATGTGTCTACTGCCACTGTTTTCAAAGGTGTGACGCCGTTTTGGATCATGGACATTCTGCGTTTGGCGTTGTTGCTGGCGATCCCAGCACTGGCGTTGTTTTTACCGTCGCAGATGGGTTAATCGTCTTGGGGCGCTGCCCCAAACCCCGAGATATTTTTGGCCAGAAGAAGTTAGCCGCGTTTGAGGATTTCGTCTGTGTGCGCGCCGAGTTTTGGGGCGGCAGTTTTTGTGGCGAGTTCTGAATCTGAAAAACGCATCGGGGAGCGGATGGCGGGCAGGCCTTCGAGTTCCATTTGCATGCCGCGCGATTGGATGTGGGGATCGGCGAACAGCTCGTTCATGTCGTTGATCGGGCCAGCGGGCACGGTGTTAGCTTCGCAGGCTTCCAAGATATGCGCTTTGGTGTGTTTGACGGTTTCATCCTGCAAAATCGGCACAAGGATTTCGCGATTGGTGACGCGGTTTGGGTTCGTGTCAAAGCGGGGATCGGCGATGAGGTCGGTGCGACCCAAGACTTTGCAAAAACGGCTGTATTGCCCATCATTTCCGCAGGTGACAATGACATGGCCGTCCGATGTTGGGAATACTTGGTAGGGCACGATGTTGACGTGGGCGTTGCCTGTGAGGCCCGGAGCTTTGCCTGTGGCGAGCGTGTTGAAGCCTTGGTTGGCCGTGACCGCAGTTGCGACATCCAAAAGCGCCATGTCGATGTGTTGGCCGCGCCCTGTTTTTTCACGGTGTGAAAGGGCGGCTTGGATCGCGATAACGGAATAGAGCCCCGTGAAAACATCTGTGACAGCGACGCCGTATTTTTGCGGTTCGCCGCCGATTTCACCTGTGACGGACATCAGGCCAGACATGCCTTGCATCAGAAAATCGTAGCCAGCGCGTGGGGCGTAGGGGCCTGTTTGGCCAAATCCTGTGATGGAACAATAGATTAGACGCGGGTTGGCAGATTTTAGGGATTCGTAATCAAGGCCGTATTTCGCGAGGCCGCCGACTTTGAAGTTTTCGATCACCACGTCCGCTTCTGCGATAAGGCCGAGGAGATCTGCTTTGCCCTCTGGTGTGCGAAAATCAACGACGACTGATTTTTTACCCCGATTGCAGGCATGAAAATAACCAGCGGCAACGTCATCACCGCGATCAATGAAGGGAGGCCCCCATTTGCGGGTATCGTCGCCTTCGGGGGCTTCGATTTTCACCACTTCGGCGCCAAGATCGGCGAGGGTTTGACCTGCCCAAGGGCCAGCCAAAATGCGAGCAAGTTCAACGACGCGAAGGCCGTTTAAAGGGGAGTTGGACATTTGGGGAGGCCTCCGACAGGAACGATGTTTTGGGAAGCCTACCCCTAATGTTAAGAACCCTCCACCACAATTTATGGAGGGTTCGTTTGCTTAGTTGCCGAGTTCAGTTTCGATGATTGCAGCAAGTTCGGTATAGGCCATGTTGGAATATTTGGTCCCGTTCACAAACAGCGTCGGCGTAGAGGTCACCTCATCTGCGGTTGATGTTTCTTGGAACCGCGCGACCAATGCTTCGGCCATTTTCTGATTGTTCAGGCAATCGTCCATCTGTTGGTTCGTAAGGCCAGCCAAAAGGCCGATTTTGCGCATGGCTGCAACAACTTCGGCTGGATCGCCAGCACGGGACCATTCGGCCTGACGTTTGTACAACATATCAGCAACGCCGAAGAATTTCGTGTCATCACACCGAGCGATCATAGATGCCCACAGGCCGAAGCGATCAAAATAGACATCGCGGTAGACGAATTTGATTTTGTTGGTGTCGATGTAGTTGGCTTTCAGTTGCGGGTAGGTGTTGGCGTGAAAGCTGGCGCAATGCGGACAGGTGAATGACGCGTATTCCATCACTGTGACAGCGCTGTCAGGGTTACCTGAAATCATCTCTTTAACTTCTACGGCGTCATCCTGTGCCAATGAAATTGACGCGGGCAGGGTCGTTGCGGCCAGTGTGGCCAGTGCTGTGCGGCGGGTGATCATTTTGAGATCCTCTCTGTATTCAGGTACGGGGTTTGGTTAGGATGTTTTCGCCCAAAGTGGCCAATGCGGCACGCAGGCCCTCATCTGTCACATTCGAGACGGTTGTTTGAACTTCTGCTTTTTCTTGTGGCGCAAGCGCGCGTTTCTTTGGTTTGTCATGCTCAAAGGATGCCTGCCCTTCGGAAAAACCTGTGGGAGCGGTTTGGGTCACGTGAATGCGGCTGATAGCGGCGTATCCATAGGTTGCGTTTACGCGTTCTTGGATTTGCGGCAATTGCATTTGCACCATCGGTGCGTTTGCCCCGGTCGTTAACAAAGTGAGCGTCGCGCCCATGCCTTGGCGCGTGTAACCGACCTTGACTGGCCGTGCGATTTTCGCGACCGCGCTGCCTGCGATTTCGGACCAATGGGTTAAAAGTCGTGTTTCTGAAAAGCCGCGTGTTTCGGATGCTTTGCGGATTTGCGAGCTGAGAATACCGCCTGTTTGCGCAAAACCACGGCTCAGGCGTTTGGGGCGCTTGGGCTTAGAAGTTGATTTTTGCGTTTTTGGGGCAGGCATGCTGTCTTATCCGATGATTCACGTTACTTTATGCTGACGTAGGCTCTATGTCACAGAATACACGGGTTTGGGTGATAAAAATTGCGTTATAAAATGACACAACAGGCAGATGTCTTGCTGGATTGGTACGATATTCACGCCCGCGAAATGCCTTGGCGCGTATCGCCTTTGGACCGAAAAGCAGGGGTTTTGCCTGATCCTTATCACATTTGGATGTCCGAAGTGATGTTGCAGCAAACCACTGTGGCAGCCGTGAAAGACTATTTTCGCAAATTTGTGGCGCGGTGGCCGACGGTAACTGATTTGGCCGATGCGCAGGACGGCGATGTGATGGCGGCATGGGCGGGCCTCGGATATTACGCGCGTGCCCGCAATTTGTTGAAATGCGCGCGGGTTGTTGCCTCGGACCTGGATGGCGTATTTCCAGATAGTTACGAGGCATTGCTAAAGTTACCGGGAATTGGCCCGTACACGGCAGCAGCGGTTGCATCGATTGCGTTTGATCGCCGTGCTGTGGTGTTGGATGGAAATGTCGAACGGGTGATGGCGCGGTATTACCGTGTTGAGGAGCCGTTGCCTGCATCAAAGGAAGTTTTGCGCGGCTTGGCGGATGGGCTAACGCCGAATGAACGCTGTGGGGATTATGCGCAGGCGGTGATGGATTTAGGCGCAACGATTTGCACACCACGATCGCCAGCTTGTGGGATTTGCCCTTGGCTGGAAAATTGCGAAGGGCGCAAGGCTGGGGACGGGGCGACGTTTCCCCGCAAAACGCCGAAAAAGCCGAAACCCGTGCGCCAAGGTGTGGCGTTTGTGGCGATCCGTGTTGATGGGGCGGTTTTGATTGAACGGCGGCCTGATAAGGGATTGCTGGGTGGGATGCTGGGGTGGCCCGGAAGTGAATGGCGCGAAGAGCCAGTGCAAGGGGAGCCGCCGATGGATGGGGATTGGCGCGAGGTTGGCGAAGTGCGCCACACGTTCACGCATTTCCATCTGGAGCTGGCGGTGTTTGTGGCCGAAGGCGTTGCGGGCGATCCCTTGGTCGGGTCGTTCTTGTCGCGGGATCAGTTTTCACCGACGGATTTGCCGACGGTGATGCGTAAAGTGTGGGATGTGGTCGTGAAACGCTAAAGCAGGATTTGTGGAACTTCGCGATTTACCGTGTTCCCCGCCAATGGATCACCCAGCAACTGCCGCGCGATGCGATGCCCGGAATGAACAGCTGCTTGGATCGTCCCGGGGACCAGCGCATCGCCGCACAGCGTTACGTTTTCTTCTCCGAGCAGGTCACGGGTTTCGCCAAACAAGCTATCATTCGGGGCGCGATGACCGACATGTAAAACGGTACCAGATTGCAGAGTCGAAAACGGTGTATTCACGTGCATCGGCACATTAAGAGCATTGAGCCGAGCAATAATGCGATCTTGTTCTAGGGTGAAATCAGTCCAACCAGCAACGACAGGTTGCGCGGTTGTGTAGGACACATCTAACCCAGCTAGGGCAATATGCTCGGCCAGAACACTTGCCATGTAAAAATGATCATCGTCATAAATTTGAACAGAATTAGTGGGTAGTAAGCCATCCATAATGTCATCTGGCGTCAGCATTGGCGTCTCAGCCACCCAAGAAGAGCCGGTGGCAATAATGACATGATCAGCATCAAACTCGGCGATATCTGACGCAGAAAGTGCGCTCGATAGATACAGGGTAGCGTTGCTTGATTGGCCCAATTGATAGGTGCGATAGTCACGTACCCGTGCCCATGATGACAGGCCGGGCAACGCACTTTCACGGGTGATGCGGCCACCAGCGACATCGCGTGCTTCAGCGATTGTGACGGTGTTACCAGCCCGCAATAAGGTCCATGCGCATTCCAATCCTGCAGGGCCAGCACCCACAATAAGATAGGATTTCAGCGTTTTTGATGTGGGAATATTTTCGGGATGCCAATTGCGGCGCCATTCTTCTGCGATTGTCGGGTTTTGGGTGCAGCGCAACGGCACACCGTACGCGTCCATTGATACGCAAACATTACAACCGATGCATTCGCGAATTGCCTCAATTTTGCCGTCACGAATTTTGTTTGGCAGAAATGGGTCGGCAATTGAAGGGCGCGCACCGCCAATCAGATCGAGCCGCCCTTTGCGGATGTTTGACACCATTGCATCTGGCGATGTGTACCGACCGACCCCGACGACGGGTTTGGTTGTGACAGATTTGACGAAGTCCATGAACGGAAGTTGATATCCTTCATCTGCGAAGCGTGCGGTTTGACTGTCAGAAGGCCAGCCTGCGATGTTGATATCCCATAAATCAGGCAACTCGGCGAGCGCTTCGATGACATCGCGCCCTTCACCAGTGTGGCGAATGCCATTGGCTTTGTCAGGTTCATCGACACTAAATCGCACGGCGACTGCGCAGTCAGTTGCGGCAATTTCTAAGGTATCTTCAAGGGTTTCGCGCAACAGACGAATACGGTTTTCAAAGCTGCCGCCATATTCATCTGTGCGATGATTGTTGTTTGGCGACAGGAAGTGGCTGAGCAAAGACAGATCATGTGCAGCGTAAACATAAAGGATATCATATCCGGCCTGTTTGGCGCGCCGCGCCGCTGCTTTGTGGTTCTCACGAAATTCAGCAATGTCCGATTTGTCCATCTTGCGGGTGAACATGGGAATTTCTGGCCGTAATATATGCCCACCGGACGGGCCTTTGACAGGGAGGCCAGAATGATAGTTCCGTGCACGCATTCCGCCGTGGGCCAGTTCTATCCCGACCAATGCGCCATGAGATTTGATCGCCTGAACATTCGCCACATGGCGTGGAATGTCTGCATCATCCCAAAGTCTATCTAATGGATGATTGCCCATGTCTGCGTCGGCAGATATTTCGGTCATTGGGTTAATAATTGTACCCCAGCCGCCTTCGGCCTTGGTTGCCCGCAAAGCGATTGAACCGTTTGGCTCATGCCATCCATGGCCTGTCGCATGAGGTACGGCGTAAAACCTATTGGGTGCAGTGACAGGCCCAATTTTTACGGGTTCAAACAGAATATCGTAGGGAGACGTCACTTTACTACGGTGCCATCGGCGCACCAAGCATCGAATATTTCAAGCGCGGTATCGGCGAAGGCTTGATCGTTGATATGCGCGTCGATTTCTGTGTAAGCGATTGACCCTTTCATGACTTTGCGCACTTCGTCTGTGAATGCAGAAAGCCCTTCTGGATCATAAGCCACATCGCCTTCTTTGTCCCATTCCTCAATACCTTGTAGAGGCATAATAAAGTGATTTGGCGCGGAAGATTGAGACATTCGTTCAGCCACGGCTTGAGCTGTTTCGCGACGTTCGTCGTTGTTGAGCGCGGAAGACTTAATAAGGCGGTTGTGTTCGTGGAAGGGTCTATCTTGGTAGCGTTCGGGAATGTCTTGCCAACCCGCAAAATCAATAAGATCAAGGCAGCCAGGTGCAACAATTTGCGGCGTGCCAGCGCGGCCTGCGTTTAGCATACGATCCGTGCCACCATTGATGACTGAGCCAGCCAAAAGGTTGCCAAGTTCGGGTAAAGCGAAATCCATAACGCAGCAGAATTTGCCTTGTGCGGCGAGGGATTCAAATGCCATGCCGCCCATGCCTGTGGCGTGGAAAATGGCGACCTCAAAACCGCGATCTTCTAGGGCGGGTTTTAGAAATTTCATATATCTTAGGCAGGATGATCCTAGCGATGTCATCCCGACAATTGGCTTGTCCATTGCAGGAGGCTCCACGGCGCGTGCCGCCCCTAATACTGCGCCTGCGGCTTGGGAAAGGGCGGCTTTGCAGATGGAATTAAGGCCGTAGAGACCCCCTGCCCAAAGGATCATTTGGATGTCCGCAGATAGGCGTTCTGCGGGGATGATCGGAGAGAAAGACACGGTGGATACGACGTATTTTGGCACGCCCATCGGGAGGGCTTGGCACACATCAAGCGCCACGTCTGTTCCCATCGTTCCGCCGAGGATTACGACGCCGTCAAATTTCCCGCCCGATTGAAGTTGCGCGGCGATTGTGGATGCGCCGCGTGCCATGATTTGCATCGCTGTGTTTTCATCGCCTGAATCGATGGCGGCTTGGATGGAGCTGTTGGCTGCTGCTGCCACATCATGTTTGGAAATATCACAGGCTTGGGTTGGATCACCAAGCACGCTGATATCCATCGTCATCACGCCACCGCCCATGGTAATGATGCGCTCGGCCATGTACAACAGTTCGTCGTCTTTGGTGTCGTATGTACCGATTATGAGGATGGTTTTGTCAGACATGTGAAAGCTCCGTTTCTAACCATTTTGCAACGGCTTGCGTGGCGTTTTGGATGTGTTCGATATTGCGTTTTTCGGCATTTGGCAGTTCCATGCGCGTGACGATCCACCCGACATAGGTGCAGGCGCGCAAGGCCATGAACAGTGGTAAATGGGTGATGTTGATGGGGCGAATGGATTGGTATCCGTCGATCAGCGCAGTGGTTAATTCAACCGAGTTTGGTTCGTCTTTGACGCGGAATAATGTGGTCGCCAGCTCGAACAAACGAAAGCCGTGACCGCCATCGTCAAAATCGATAATGCGCAGGATCTCGCCGTCGACAAGTACGTTTTCACGCAACATATCGGCGTGGATAAGGCCGAAATCATGGTCGCCTTCTTTTAACGCGGCGCAGGCTTTCGCGCGAAAGGATTCGAGCAGTTCTCTCTGGCCATGTGCGAGCGTTGGGTTATCCCAAAATCTGCCCCACAGCGGGGTTTCACCAATTAAGCCGTCTGCGTTCCATGCGGGGCGGGTGAAATCTGTGGGCGGTGTCCATGCGTCGGAGGCGTTGTGTAATTTCGCCATGGATTGGCCAAGCGTGCGGAAGGTTTGTTCTGGATTTTCGAGGTCGAGAGGCGTGCCGTGTGCGCCAAGCTGGCGACCTGGCAACCATGTGAGGATGTCGAATTGAACACTGTCGATGACCGTTAGGAATGTGCCGTCTTTGGCAGCAATCGGCTGTGGAACATCTAGGCCCGAAGCCTTTACTGCGGCCATCCAGATTAGTTCAGACGCCAGCTCTGCGTCTGTGCGATATCCTGCGCGATGTTGGCGTAGGGCGTAATCGCCGTTTGGGGTTGTGACACGGTAGACCTTGTTTTCACGCTCTGCCGCAAGGTTCACATCTGTGGGCTGAATATCCCAATTTTCCAGCGCTTGATGGGCCCGTTTCATGGTTGAATATCTGTCAGGACCGCATCGAGCGTTTCAATCAGCTGATCCGTGTTTTCGCGGTTGAATTGCAGATTTGGCCGGATTTTTAGTGTGTTGTAATGAACGCCAATCTTGTTCAGCAGAATACCCCGATTTCGCAGTTCTTCGATGACACGCAAGATGTAATCCGTGGCGGGGGTTTTGGTGGCGCGATCGGTGACAAGTTCTGCGCCAAAGAACATGCCTTTGCCGCGAACGTCGCCGATGATTTCATGTTTGTTTGCAAGAGATTGCATCGCGTCTTTGGCGTAGGCTCCGACATCTGCGGCGCGGGTCATCAGACCCTCGGACTCGATCACATCCATAACGGCCATTGCGGCGGCGCAAGACACTGGATTGCCGCCAAATGTATTGAAATACCGAAATGCGGTGCGGAATTCATGCATGATGTCGGCGCTGGTCACGACGCCAGCAACGGGGTGGCCGTTGCCCATAGGTTTGCCGAGGGTCACGACATCGGGTGTGATGCCCTGAAACTGGTGGCCCCAAAAGTGGGAGCCGAGGCGGCCAAAACCGGGTTGAACTTCGTCTGCGATCAAGATGCCGCCCGCGGCATGCACCGCTTTGAGTGTCGCATCGAGGAACCCTGCGGGCAGATCAGGGAAGCCTTCGTTGCCGAAAAATGGACAGAGGATGAGCGCGGCGAAACCGTGCTCAGATGCCTGTAATTCAGCGATTTTGGCGCTGACTTGATCGGCAAAGAATTGCGCGGGATCGTTTGAGGCTGGGCGATAGCTGTCGGGGGTTGGCACAAAACGGATGTGGTTGCTTTGGCCGAGTTTTGGCGTGTTGGTGGTGGAAAGCTGCGACACGGTGGAGGTGTTGCCGTGGTAGGTGTGATCGGTGGCGATGATGCCTGTTTTGCCTGTCACGGCCTCGGCCATGCGCAGGGCAACGTCGTTTGCTTCGGATCCTGTGCAGCACAAAAGCGCGGTGTTTAGCGGGTCGTCGAACGTGGCGGTTAGGCGTTCGGTGTAATCGAGAATGCCTTCGTGCAGGTAGCGTGTGTGGGTGTTTAATGTGGCGGCTTGTTTGGCGATTGCGTCAACAACGTGCGGGTGGCAGTGGCCGACGTGCGGGACGTTGTTATAGCAATCCAGGTATTTTTTGCCGTCCGCATCCCAAAGCCAAACGCCGGCACCTTTTACCAGATGAACAGGGTCTTCGTAAAACGTGGACATGTTTGGGCCAAGCACGGCATCGCGACGATCAAGAAGGGATTTTGTGGTTGGGGTCACAGCTGAATCCATGCGGTTTTAAGGTTGGTGTATTTCGACAGCGCGTGGAGCGATTTATCTGATCCATTGCCCGATTGTTTGTGTCCGCCAAGCGGTACGGTGTTGTCCGCGCCGCCGTAGGTGTTCACGTGCACGACCCCTGCTTGAACAGCGCGGATCATGCGGTGCGCGCGGGATAAATCGGCTGTCCAAACCCCTGCGGCAAGGCCGAGATCGCTGTCGTTTGCCAGTGCGATTGCCTCTGCTTCAGTATCAAACGGGGTGACGGCGAGGACGGGGCCGAAGACTTCGTTTTTGAAAACGGTGTTGGTGCGCAGGACGTTTTTCAGGATCGTTGGTGCCATGTAGGTGCCGCCTGTTTGGCCAAGGATGCGTTCGCCCCCGGTGATGCATTCTGCACCTTCGGATACGGCGGCGGCGGTAAGGGAGAGGTTGCCTTCGAGTTGGCGTTCGGAGTTGATTGCGCCGATTTGGGTTTGCAGATCGAGCGGATCGCCGACTTTGAAGGCTTCGGCGTGGATTTTCATTGCGGCGACAAAATCATCGTGGATGGAGCGTTCGACCAAAAGGCGCGAGCCTGCGACGCAGACTTGGCCTGAATTGCGAAAGATGCCAGCGGCAGAGACTTTGGCGGCTTGGTCGAGGTCTGGCGCGTCTGCAAAAACGATGTTCGGGGATTTTCCACCGAGCTCCAAATAGACACGTTTTAGGTTTGATTGGGCGGAGGCCTCTAACAGTTTGCGGCCTGTGAAGCCTGAACCTGTGAAGGCGAGCACATCGACATCCATGCTGCGTGCAAGGGCGTCGCCTGCGATGCGGCCATCGCCAGTGACGACGTTGAGCACACCGTCTGGCAGGCCAGCAGCCGATGCGATTTCGGCGAGGCGGAGCAGGGAGAGCGAGGCGGTTTCGGATGGTTTTAACACAACCGAGTTACCAGCGGCGAGGGCGGGTGCGAGTTTCCATGCGCCGATCATCAGCGGGAAGTTCCACGGGATGATTGCGCCGACAACGCCCACGGGTTCGTGGTGAACAAGGCCGAGGGTATTTGGCGCGGTTGGGGCGATTTCGCCCGATACTTTGTCGATGGCCTCGGCGTAGTAGCGGAAGGTTCCTGCGGCGGAGCCAGCCTCGGCCTTATAGGCCATGTTGAATTCTGTGCCGTTGTCGCGCACGCCGAGGATAGACAGTGCGAGTGCATCTGCTTCGATCCCGTCGGCGATGGCAAACAGGACTTTTTTGCGGGCAGCAGGGGGCAGATTAGACCAGCGCCCATCGTTGAATGCAGCGCGTGCGGAGGCGACGGCGGTGTCTACTTCGGATGCGGTTGCGTTGGCGATTGTGGTGAGGTTTGATCCGTCGATGGGGGATGTGACGCCCATTGGATCAGCGGTTCCTGCAACGTGTTTGCCGCCGATGAACAGCTGTTGTGGGGCAATTATTTGCGCACGGATCGTATCAATTTGGGCTTGTGTGGTCATTGTGATTTCGCAGCTTTTTGTTCCATCCAGATACGGCGAAAGTGGCCGAACAGGACGATGAGGATAAGGCAGAACAGGATGAACGCGATGGGGCGGTCGATCATGTCGAACGGGTTTTTCACGCGCAGCATAGAGGTGCGCAATTTGTTTTGCATAATCTCGCCCAGAACCATGCCAAGGATAATCGGGACGATGGGCAAATTCAGGCGTTTCATGATGAAGCCGAGCACGCCGATGCAGGCGGCCATGATGCAATCCGTGACTGAATTTCGCAGGGAATAAACGCCGACGAAGGACAGGGTGAGGACGACGACGCCCAAGAACCGTGTTGGGATTTGGATGATTTTTAGCAGCAAGTTTGTTGAAAAGAGGAGGAAGACGAGGACCAGCACATTGAGGATGAGAAGCGCGATGTAGAGGGCGACGACGAAATCCAGTTGACCGCTAAACAGTTGCGGCCCGGGCACGACGTTGTGGACGTAAAAGACCGAGAGCATCATGGCAGTGAGAGCCTCGCCTGGGATGCCGAGCGCGAGGAGTGGGATCATTGCGGCAGGGGGAACGGCATTATTGGCGGCTTCGGATGCGATGAGGCCTTCTGGAGAGCCGTTGCCGAACTGTTCGGGTGTTTTGGAGAGGCGGCGTGCCGTGGTGTAGGACATGAATTGCGCAGTGAATTCGCCGACGCCCGGGATCATGCCCATGACCACGCCAAAGGACGAGCTGATGGTGACAACGCGTTTGTGCTGCATCAATTCTTTGAAGCCTTGGAAGATACTGCCTGACATCGGTTCGGCCTTGGGGGAGTTGTCTTTGTCAATTAACAAAACGAAGGCTTGGGAGATGGCGAACAGGCCGAGGACCACGACGATAAGGTTCACGCCAGAGGAGAGCCAGCTTTGCCCGAAAGTGTAGGTTTTAGAGTAATCAAGCGCGAGGCCGATGGTTTGCAGCCAGATACCGAAACACGCAAAAGCGGCGGCGATGAGGGTTTGGCCACGGTGTGCCACGATCACAAGAACAATGCCGAGGAGGGCGGCGAGGAAGATTTCACGACTGCCGAAGTTTTTTGCAAAACTGGCGAGCAGGGGCGAGAGCAGGATTAGACAAAGGATCGCGAAAACGCCGCCGAAAAAGCTGGCGGAATAGGCGAGGGCGAGAGCGCGGCGGCCTTCGCCACGTTGTGTCATTGGGTAGCCGTCGTAGGTGGTGAGGGCGTTAACGGCTGTGCCCGGTGTGTTGATCAGGATTGCGGGAATTGCGCCGCCGTACATGGATGATCCGTAAATGCCGAGCAGGGCAGTGAGCCCGACGATTGGATCGAAAATGAAGGTGGCGGGGAGCAGGATTGCGATGGCAACTGCTGCGCCGACACCGGGAATTGCGCCGATGATGACACCACCGACAGAGCCGATGATCAGGGCCGCGACCACGTCCCACCGTGCGAGGATGCCAAAGCTGGAGAGGAGGACTTCCATGTCAGAAATTCACAATCATAAAGTTGCGCAGGGCATCGGGCAGATATTCGTAAATCGCGCCGCCTGGGATTTTAACACCGAGCAGTGTTTTGAAAATGAAGACGATCATTAGGCCAGCGAACGTGGCCCAAAGCAACGTGGAGGTTTTGCGATACCCCATGCGAAAACCCAACGCGGTGGTAAAGAGGAGCGTGCAGGGAAGGTAGCCGAATTTGGGAACGGCATAGACATAGACCATGAACCACGCGACGAATTCGAGGGCGCGCAACCACGTTGTGAATTCTGCGCCTGTGCCGCCGACGCGGTGTTTGTAACGGGTTAGCAGATGCAGGCCGCCAAACAGGGTCATGCCGAATACGCTGATGCCGGGCCAAACTGCGGGCTGGGCAAAGAACTTGCCTTTGGGTTTGAACGTCGCTTGTTCACCAAGTTGGGAGAGCAGAAATGCCGAGAACAGGAAGAAGGCCGCAATGAACAGGATTTCGCCCGGTTTGGTTTTGATGGTTTGCGTGTTCATGCCTGCCCCGAGTCTAAATAGAAAAAGCCGACCCGTATAAAGGGGCCGGCTTTGACTCTGTTTTGTTTATTCCAACATGCCGTTGATTTCAGCAAGCTTGGCAATATCTGATGCCACTTGTTCTGCGGATGACGCTGCATCCTGCCAGTAAACTTGTGCGCCAGTTGTTTTGGCCACTTCTTGCGCACGATCAGACATCATTGTTTTCTTGGCAACAGCGATGATTTTTTCGCGCACGTCTTGTGGTGTGTCTTTGTTCACGAACAAGCCGTTCCACAGTGTCATCGCCAAAGCGGGGTTCACTTCGGTGATTGTTGGTGTGTCTGGAGTCAGTGAAATCCGATCAGAGGTGAACGAGGTCAGGACTGTGACGGAGTCCAAGCAAGGCAAGATCAATTGTAGCGTGGTGTTGATCACGTCTGCATCGCCAGAGGCCAAAGTGTTACAATCAAGCGCATCAAATGCGGCTTCTGAACCCCATTCAAAACCCGCTGCCTTTGCATAGGCGAGCGTAACTTTGGTTGGGATCAGTGGCGCACCAAAATGGCCGAGAGCCAATTCGTTGGATTTCGCATGTTCCGCCATTTCGCTGATTGTTTTGAACGGCGCATCAGCTGCGGCTGCCAGAACAAATGGGTAGGTTACAAAAATGCCCAGCGGATCAAATTTTTCCGGGCTGAGTTCTGGGATACCGATTTGGTGGCCGACCAAAGGCACGCCCATCACGAAGGACCCAATTGTGTAACCATCGGATGGTGCTGTTGCCACCTCGATTGCACCTGGGAATGGGCCGCCACCGCCGCCCGGTTTGTTCACAACGGCTGCCGCAACGCCGTACTCTGCTTGGAAGTCTTCGGCGATCATGCGTGTCAGCACGTCTTCGAGGTCACCCGGAGGCCAAGGCACGATAAAGTTGACGGGTTTTTCGGGGTATTCAGCAACGGCTGGCGCAGCAAAGCTGGCGGCCGTCAAAGCAGCAGTGGCTGCTACGGTCAGAAACTTGTTCATTGGGGACTCCCTAGTTGTCCTTTGATTTTTGCACCGTGGATCATTATTCAATCCAGCGGTTGAAATAATGATTGCGCAAACGTATCGTTAATGTCAAACAAAAACCGTATCATTTGCAACGAAGGGCGAAATTGTGAGCACCGTCGACAAGGCACTGGGGGTATTGGAGTTGTTCTCGGAGACGCGAACATCCGTTGGCCTGTCGGTAGCGGCGCGGTTGCTGGATCGGGACAAAGCCACGGTGCAACGATATTTGGCAGCATTGGAATCACAGGGTTTTCTGGAACAAGATCCATTGACACGAGGGTATCATTTAGGGCCTGCCGTTACACGGTTAGCCATGGTGCGAGAATTGACGTATCCCGTTGAAGCTGCAGTAAAAAAAATCCTTACGCAATTGGTTAAAGATACTGGCGAAACGGCGCACCTCACGCATGTTCAAGGCACCGCGTTGAGCGAAGTTCAAATTGTAGAGACCACAGTAAAAGGAACGCGGGTTTATATAGACCCTGCGTCACTGCTTCCGCTTCACGCGACAGCTTCTGGCATCGCCCTGCTGAGCCAAGTTGAGCCAAAAAAGATAAACGCCATGCTAGGGCGTTCGTTTGAACAATTCACGGATGAAACGCCATTAACGCGCGAATCAGTTTTGGATGCCGTGGCATGCGCGCGGCGCAATGGATATGCCCGTGCGCTTGGTACCTTTGAAACAGATGTTGTCGGCACGGCTGCACCGGTTTTCAATATGAACAACGCTGTTTGCGGCGCGATTGCGGTGGCTGCACCAACGTCGCGTTTCAACGTATCGGTGGGCGATCACATCGCCATGCATGTGGTGGCAGCGGCCGCATCAATTTCCAGAATTTACGGCGCACAGGATGCGCAGGCTCAGCACGCGGCGGAATGACCGCTTTTGAAAGGATAAGACTATGAAAGACGACAACTTCCTGCGCGAAAATAACGCCCGCCACATGTGGCATCCGATGAGCCATCAAGGCCAACAACAAGCAAACCCACCTGCGATTATCACGGGCGCGTCTGGTGTGCGGATTACTGACATTGATGGGCATGAAATGGTCGATGCGGTTGGCGGTTTGTGGAACGTGAACCTTGGCTATTCTTGTGATCCGATCAAAGAAGCGATCACAAAACAGATGGACCAGTTGCCGTATTATTCGTCGTTTTCTGGCACGTCGAATGACGCCGCGATTGAGCTGTCTTGGATGCTGCGCGAGTTCTTTGAGCCAGAGGGTATGGGCCGTGCGTTTTTTACGTCTGGTGGATCGGATTCTGTGGAAACGGCGTTGCGGTTGGCGCGTCAGTATCACAAGGTTCGCGGTGATCAGACCCGCACGAAATTCCTGAGCCTGAAAAAGGGCTATCACGGCACGCATTTCGGCGGTGCATCGGTGAACGGCAACAATAAATTCCGCACAGCGTATGAGCCGTTGTTGCCAGGATGTCGCCATTTGCCAGCGCCCTACACCTATCGCAATCCATTCAATGAAGCCGATCCTGCAAAGCTGGCGCAGTTGATCCTGCAAGCGGCCGAAGACGAGATCCTGTTTGAAGGCCCGAACACCATTGCGGCGTTCATCATGGAACCAATTTTGGGTGCGGGTGGCATCATGGTACCACACGAAACCTTCATGCCGGGGATGCGCGATTTGTGTACCAAGCACGGCATTCTAATGATCGCGGATGAGGTGATTACAGGGTTTGGCCGTACCGGTGATTGGTCGGGTTCGCGCCATTGGGGTGTGCAGCCAGATTTCATGTGTACCGCAAAGGCGATTACAAACGGGTACTATCCGTTTGGGGCCTGTATGATTGCAAATCACGTGGCCGAAGCGTTTGAAAAAGCGGGCGCTGAGGGGTTTGTTGGGCACGGTTACACCTATACCGCGCACCCCGTTGGGGCGGCGGCGGCGATTGCGTGTTTGAAAGAAACAGAACGTTTGGATGTGCGCACGAATGCAACTGCGCGCGGAACGCAGATGTTTGAAGGCGCAAAACGCTTGATGGCAAAACACAACGCGATTGGCGATGTGCGTGGCGCGCATGGTTTGATGACGGCTTTGGAGTTTGTGAAAGATCGCGACACCAAAGAGCCGATGGATCCGAGTTTTGGTCAGGCCGTTCAAAAGGTTGCTTATGAGAAAGGTGCAATGCTGCGGGTTTCTGGCCCGAATGTTCTGTTGTCGCCGCCGCTGGTGATTTCAGAGGCAGATGTGGATGTGATCTTGAACGCAATTGATGCGGGCCTAACTGCGGTAAGCTGATAACAGTTTGCGGCTAAGGTAAGCACTGCTTGCAATTTGAATTGTTTGCTCCAGTTTTTCGCGGCAAGTTGCCCGAAAAACTGGAGCAGGCATCATGGCCCAACCCATTCGAACCGATCTTGTCGCGGCACTCCCTTTTTGGATTTGCCTGACCTATGTGCCGATCTTGGCTGTCGCGGGATGGTATGGGGGCGCTTGGCTGTGGCTGACGCCGATCTATGGCTGGTGGGCCACGTCGTTGATCGATTTCGTCGCTGGATTGCGCACGGATAATCCCGATGTGGATGCTAGTGACGATGATCTGAAATGGTACACTGCGATCACGCTGATTTGGCCTTTTGTGCAATTTATTCTAGTTTTCGGCGGGCTTTATTATGCCTGCACAACAGATCGTTTGACGGCTGCACAGTCGTGGATTTTCATGGGGACCATCGGGATTGCGAGCGGATCGATTGGCATTAATTACGCCCATGAATTGATGCACCAGAAATCCCGTTTTGAACGGTTTTTGGGTGATTTCTTGATGACGATGGTTCTGTACGGGCATTTTCGCAGCGAACATTTGCTGGTGCATCATTCGTATGTTGGGACGCCGCGCGACCCTGTGACTGCGCGTTATAACGAAGGGTTTCACCGCTTTTTCCCCCGTGTTCTGGTTGCGTGTTTCAAATCCGCACTGGGCGCAGAAGCGGCGATGTTGGCACGCAAAAAACTGCCAGCAAGCCACCGCAGTAATCCGTTCTGGAAGTATGCAGCCTTTCAGTTTGGGTTCCTAATTCTTGCGTTTTTGATCGGCGGCTGGACGGGTGTCGGGATGTTCTGTCTGCAAGCGTTCGTCGCTATTTGGCAGTTGGAATTGGTGAATTATATCGAACACTACGGCCTGACCCGTCGTCATTTGGGTGGCGGAAAATATGAGCATGTTTTGCCGCGCCATTCTTGGAACGCAGCGCATCGGTATTCCAATTTGGTATTGATAAATTTGCAGCGTCATTCGGATCACCATTACAAACCCAATCGGCGGTATCCGTTACTGCAAACTTACGACGATGACGAGGCCCCGCAACTGCCCTATAGCTATCCGATCATGACGATCATGGCGTCGTTTCCACCAGTTTGGAAACGGTTCATGAACCCGCGTGTGCGCGATTGGCGGCGCAAGTATTACGAGGATGTGGAGGATTGGCATCCCTACAACAAGGCGCTGAACCCGCAGCCGCGTTAAGAGGTATTTTAGGAACATTGAAGCAAAGGGCGCATTGTTTAGAATGCGCCCTTTGGTGTTTTATGCGACGTCGAATTCCAGCGGTTTGATTTGTTGGAACATGCCCGTGGTTTTGAGCTTTTCTAGAACCTCGGCAGGGGGTTGCGCATCTAGGTACAACAACGCGATTGCATCTTTGCCTGCGTCTTTGCGGCCCAGTGTAAAGTTCGCGATGTTGACACCGCTTTCGCCCATCGTTTGGCCCAATGTCCCGATAATGCCCGGCACATCTTCGTTGGTGGTGTAGAGCATGTGGCGGCCGACTTCGGCGTCGATGTTGATGCCTTTGATTTGGATAAACCGTGGTTTGCCGTCGGAAAATACCGTGCCCGCGATGGTGCGTTCAGACGTTGGGGTCTTCACCGTCAGCTTGATAAAACTGTCAAAGACGCCCGATTTTTCCTGTGTAGTGGTTGAACATTTGATGCCCCGTTCGATGGCGAGCACGGGTGCGGAGACCATGTTGACTTCGGGGTTTTGCGCTTTCATCACGCCCGCGATTGCGGCGGAATTCAGCGCCTTGGTGTTCATCTCGGATACTTTGCCATCGTAAAGGATGTTGATGCTTTCGATTGCTTCTTCGGTCATTTGGCCGACAAACGCGCCAAGGTGGGAGGCGAGTTTCACGAAAGGCGAGAGGATCGGCGCCTCTTCTGCGGTGATCGACGGCATGTTGATCGCGTTGGTGACCGCGCCGTTGTTGAGGTAATCGCTGATTTGTTCTGCGACCTGCAACGCGACGTTTTCTTGGGCTTCGGTAGTGGCCGCGCCAAGGTGTGGTGTGGCAACGACGTTTGGCAGATTGAATAAGGGGCTGTCTGTGGCGGGTTCAACGGCGAACACATCGAAGGCTGCCCCTGCTACGTGACCAGATTTCAGGGCTGCTGCCAGCTCGTCTTCGTCCACAAGGCCACCACGGGCACAGTTTATGATGCGCACACCTGGCTTCATTTTGGCGATAGCCTCTGCGTTGATCATCCCTGCAGTTTTGTCGGTTTTGGGAACGTGCAAGGTGATGAAATCCGCGAGTTTGAGCAGATCATCCAGCTCGACCTTTTTCACGCCAAGATCTGCAGCGCGTTCTTCGGACAAGAAAGGATCGTAGGCGACGACCTTCATCTTTAGCCCCAATGCGCGGGATGCGACGATGGATCCGATGTTACCCGAGCCGATGAGACCGAGCGTTTTGCCAGTAAGTTCAACGCCCATAAATTTAGACTTTTCCCACTTGCCTGCGTGGGTTGATGCCGAGGCTTCGGGGATTTGGCGCGCGACTGCAAACATCATGGCGATGGCGTGTTCGGCGGTGGTGATGGAGTTGCCGAAAGGTGTGTTCATGACGATCACGCCCTTGCGAGACGCGGCGTTCAGATCGACGTTGTCGACACCAATACCTGCGCGACCAATGACCTTAAGGTTGGTGGCATTCGCGAGGATTTTTTCGGTGACTTTGGTGGCGGAACGGATGGCGAGCCCATCATATTCGCCGATACGTTTAAGGAGTTCGAGCTTGTCCTTCCCGAGGTCTGGTTCGAAATCCACTTCGATACCATTGTCGCGGAAAATTTGAACAGCTGTTGGGCTAAGTTTGTCTGATACGAGTACTTTAGGGGCCATTTTGGGCGTTCCTTTGATTTATGTTTTGGGTGGCGGGGTGTTTACCCCACCGTTGTTTTTAAGAGCTAATTTCGGCGTTGAAGGCCCAGTCGATCCACGGCATCAGGGCCGCGACATCGCTGGTTTCAACTGTGCCGCCACACCAGATGCGCAGGCCAGCTGGGGCATCGCGGTAGGCGCCAATATCATAAGCAACGCCTGCATCATCGAGCCGTTTGGCGACGGCTTTTGCAAAGGCCGCGCCGTCCTTGATCCGTTCATCTGTGAACTTTAGGCAGACGGATGTGTTGGATCGTGTCGCGGCGTCTTGAGCAAGAAATTCCAGCCAAGGCGTTAAGTCCGCGAAGTCCTCAATAGCTGCAAGGTTTGCGTCGGCGCGGGCTTGAAGGCCCGCTTGCCCGCCAACGGATTTGGCCCAGTTGAGGGCGAAAAGATAGTCCTCGACGCAGAGCATCGATGGGGTGTTGATCGTTGCACCAGTGAAGATACCGTCGATTAATTTACCACCTTTTGTAAGGCGGAATATTTTTGGTAGGGGCCAAGCAGGTGTGTAGGATTCGAGCCGTTCGACGGCGCGCGGGGATAGGACCAGAACACCGTGAGCAGCTTCGCCGCCAAGCACTTTTTGCCAAGAGAATGTTGTGACATCGAGTTTGTCCCACGCGAGGTCTTGGGCGAAGGCGGCGCTGGTGGCATCGCAAATGGTTAGGCCAGCGCGATCCGATGGAATAAAGTCGCCGTTCGGGACGCGAACGCCTGACGTTGTGCCGTTCCATGTGAAGACGACATCATCGTCAAAATTGACCTCAGACAGGTCGGGAAGCTGGCCATAATCGGCGTGGTGGTGGGTCACGTCGAGTTTGAGTTGTTTGGTCACATCGGTGACCCAACCTGCGCCAAAACTCTCCCACGACAGCATTGTCACGCCGCGTGCACCGAGCATGGACCACATGGCCATTTCGACCGCGCCCGTGTCGGATGCAGGTACGATGCCGATCTTGTATTCTGCTGGAATACCAAGCACTTCGCGGGTGGATTCAATGGCAGTTTTGAGTTTATCTTTGCCGATTGCGGCCCTGTGAGAACGGCCCAAAGGAGCATCGTTCAACGCATCAAGAGACCACATAGGTGGTTTCGCGCAGGGGCCAGAGGAAAAACGGGGGTTTTGCGGACGGGTGTCCGGCTTTGGATATGTCATCAGTGGTAACCTTACAGTCATGTGCCCTTCGTTGGGGAAGGGTGTCCCACTGCTGCGTTTAGGGGGGTTTTTTGGGGGCTGCAACAAGAAATGCTGGTGTTTGTGCCGTTTTTTGGAAATAAAGCGGCGTAAATGACACCTGATTTGGACCTTTGAATGTACGTTGCGACCCTTATTTGTAAGCCTGATGAACCCCGTTTGAACGGCGAAATAATCGCATCTGTCGGAAGCAAATTGGACCACAAAAAAATCGATTGGTTGGCTGAAAATGAGGCTTGTGATCTGTATTTTGATGATCCCGTGCAAGGATTCGAGGTGCTGTGGCGCGGGTTGCAGCGGATGCGAATCGACTTTTGTGTGCAGCCTGTTTTGGGGCGTCGCAAACAGGTGCTTTTGGCGGATATGGACAGCACGATGATCCAGCAAGAGTGCATTGACGAGCTGGCGGCAGAGGCGGGCGTGGGGGAACGTGTTTCTGGGATTACGGCGCGGGCGATGAACGGTGAATTGGACTTTGAGGCGGCGCTGAAAGAACGGGTTAGCCTGTTGAAAGGGCTGCCTATTTCGGTGATTGACGATGTGCTAAACACTCGGATTACGTTGATGTCTGGTGGGGCGGAATTGGTGGCGACGATGCGCAAAAACGGAGCCTACGCGGCGTTGGTTTCGGGGGGATTTACGGACTTTACCCAAGCGATTTCGGCGCAGTTGGGATTTGACGAAAACCGCGCGAATACGTTGCTGCAAAAAGACGGAAAACTGACGGGGGAACACGGTATACCTGTGCTTGGGAAGCAGGCAAAGGTGGATGCGCTGAACGAGATTGTTGCGGCGCACGGACTGACGCCAGAAGACGTGATTGCAGTGGGTGATGGGGCCAATGATTTGGGCATGTTGCACCTTGCGGGATCGGGTGTGGCGCTGCATGCGAAACCCGTTGTGGCAGCCGAGGTTGCGCTGCGGCTCAACCACGTGGATTTGACGGGTTTGTTGTATCTTCAGGGCTATAAAGAGACGGAATTCGTTAACGGATAAGGCGGGTTCGTTAAGGCCGCTGGGTTAATCTGGGGCTGAAAAAGCCGTTTTTTGGGCCTAAAAAATGTCCGCAAAGTGTATGCAAAACGTATGCAAAGCGTATGGCATGTGTATGGCACTTTTGGCGTTAACTTTTGTTGCATTGGCTAACCGCAACAGGAATTCCCTTCTTGGATCGGTGGACAGGGCACAGTGGCGTAAGAGCAAAATACGCAGCAGTCGCCTTGCAATGGCTTTAAGATAGTCTGGCAAGATGTGCATTCATAGAACCACTGGCAGGCATCGGTTGGCATCGTTTCGGTTTTTGCATGTCCACAAGATGGGCATGTAAGATTGGATTGCAAAACTACTTTGATTTCTTGATTTGCCATAGCGCATATCCCGTCAGAAAAATGAAGAGTGCCAATATTGGTAGAAGAATGGCATCAGAATAAATGACGCTAAGCACACCAGTCAGGCCCAAAGCGGTAAGGACGATTGGTAAAATCGGAGTGAAGCAGCATAACAATGCCAGCACTGTACCACCAACACCCAAAGTTAAGAGTTTGTTCTTCATTTATTGGTCTCCATAAGGCCCAATTTGGTCGTTGCGCTTGTGGTCACGATGTTTTTTACTTCCTGTAGCCACTACAGGAGCAAGTTAAATGTTTGCGATTGGAAAAGCCTCGGAGTTGAGCGGCGTAAATATCGAAACTATTCGCTATTACGAGCGCGAAGGAATTGTTGCCAAGCCTGATCGTTCGGCGGCGGGCAGGCGGCTTTATACCCGTGATGGAATTGCAAAGCTGCGATTTGTGAAAAGGTGCCGGGATCTGGGTTTCCCGATTGCGATCATAAAGGTTTTTCAAACGCTGACGGGGGAGCAGAGCCGATCCTGCACTGAAGTAAAGTCTTTGGCAGAAGACCATCTCATTGAGATAGACACTAAAATTAAGAACCTCGTTATTTTGCGCAGGGCCTTGCAGAGCTTGTCGCGAAACTGTGACGAGGGCGCTGCAAACTGCCCGATGTTGGATGCGCTGATGAGCGGTGGCCCGTCTGAGGATATGGGCTAAAGCATCGAGACCTTTTATTTGGGTTGTTGAATGAGTGGTGGTGGCATCATTCGCTTCCTATGCCAAACGTAAGGAAAGTAGCGGGAAGCAAAAACAATTTATGTGAAATACGAAAAATCATCAAAAAATAATACCCAAAGTCTCAATAAACCTTTCAATCTCCCAAAACTCACCCTCTGGAATCATCTGATGCGGCAACTGGCCCTACAGACTTGGCGCTGGATATTGCCTTTAAGGAACAAATCCATGGGGCGGGGGATTCTTGCGCCCTTTTTTGGTATCTGGCCGCGCGATGTGCGCTTTAACTATAGGACGCTCTACCCATGAAAATGACAACCGAAGAAGCTTTTGTAAAAACGCTGCAAATGCATGGTATCGACAATGCTTTCGGGATCATCGGCTCTGCCATGATGCCTATTTCTGATATCTTTCCTGACGCGGGCATCACGTTCTGGGATTGTGCGCACGAAACATCTGGCGGCATGATGGCTGACGGGTACACGCGCGCCACTGGCAAGATGTCTATGATGATTGCGCAAAATGGCCCAGGTATCACGAACTTTGTAACGCCAGTTAAGACTGCTTATTGGAACCACACACCGTTGTTGTTGGTCACGCCACAAGCGGCGAACAAAACAATCGGGCAGGGCGGTTTCCAAGAGATGGAGCAGATGAACCTGTTCGCGGATTGCGTTGCCTACCAAGAAGAAGTGCGTGACCCATCGCGGATCGCAGAAACGCTGAACCGTGTGATCATGCAAGCCAAGCGTGCGTCTGCACCTGCGCAAATCAACATCCCACGGGATTTCTGGACACAAGTGATCGACATCGAGTTGCCAGTTGTTGTTGATTTTGAATTGCCACAGGGCGGTTCTGATGCGGTTCAATCCGCGGCTGATTTGTTGTCGAGTGCGAAATTCCCAGTGATCCTGAACGGCGCTGGTGCGATTTTGTCTAAAGGTGGCATCGAGGCGTCTCGCGTTTTGGCAGAAACTTTGGACGCGCCAGTATGTGTTGGTTACCAGCACAATGATGCGTTCCCAGGCAACCACCCGTTGTTCGCGGGCCCGCTTGGGTACAACGGCTCCAAAGCCGGCATGGAATTGATTTCCAAAGCTGACGTTGTGTTGTGTTTGGGTACACGTTTGAACCCGTTTTCGACGCTGCCTGGTTACGGCATTGATTACTGGCCGACAGACGCGAAAATCATCCAAGTTGATTTGAACCCAGATCGCATTGGTCTGACGAAAAAGGTAACTGTAGGTATCGTTGGTGATGCGGCGAAAGTTGCAAACGCGATTTCTGGCAAGCTGGCCGATGGCGCTGGTGATGCGGGTCGTGCGGAACGTAAGAACACAATCGCGACGACGAAATCTGCATGGGCGCAAGAGCTGACATCTATGACAGACGAGGCAGACGATCCGGGTACGGATTGGAACGTGCGTGCGCGTGCGGCCAAACCTGAGTGGATGGCTCCGCGTATGGCGTGGCGTGCAATTCAGGCAGCGTTGCCAGTTGAGGCGATCATTTCATCTGATATCGGCAACAACTGTGCGATCGGTAATGCGTATCCGTCGTTCAACGACAGCCGCAAGTATCTGGCACCGGGCCTGTTTGGTCCGTGTGGCTATGGTTTGCCATCCATTGTTGGTGCGAAAATCGGTCAGCCGACTGTACCGGTTGTTGGTTTTGCGGGTGACGGCGCGTTCGGTATTTCCGTGAACGAGTTGACAGCGATTGGTCGTGGCGATTGGCCTGCGATCACACAGATCGTGTTCCGCAACTACCAGTGGGGTGCTGAAAAGCGGAACTCTACATTGTGGTTCGATGATAACTTTGTTGGCACTGAGTTGGACGAAGATGTGTCCTACGCGGGTATCGCAACGGCATGTGGTCTGAAGGGCGTGGTTGCACGCACACAGGACGAGCTGACAGCGGCGCTGGCACAGGCGATCAAGGATCAAATGGAAAACGGCATCACGACGTTGATCGAAGCAATGATCAACCAAGAGCTGGGTGACCCGTTCCGCCGCGATGCGATGAAGAACCCAGTGAAAGTTGCTGGCATCGACAAAGCCGACATGCAGAAGCAAGCTGTTTAAGCTGACCTGATTGGTTAAGATTTCAAAGGGCTCCGTTCGCGGGGCCCTTTTTTGTTGCTTTGAGTGGTTTTTACGCTTGTTTTGGGAGGTTCTTCCCAATAGACCCGTCGGCGGAGACGTGGCCGAGTGGTCGAAGGCGCTCCCCTGCTAAGGGAGTAACGTGCAAGCGTTCGAGGGTTCGAATCCCTTCGTCTCCGCCAATAGACTTTGAAATTGTTGAATAAAAAGACTAAAAGATTAACTTACTCGCCTAAAAGCCCGCTATCGCGAATGCGATTAAAAACTCAAATTTCTTTTGGGCAATAGCGACTACATTGCGCTTAGACCCTGCGAAACTCGATAGATGTTGTCGATGGTGATATTTTGATCAGAACGTTTAACTGCGTTACGGTAAGTCCTGTTCAACCCGGTTTCTTCAGCCAGTTGACTTTTACTGCGTTCGCCTCGAGATCGGTGTATCCCGTCAGCGCCTTTGAGACAGCGCGGCAGTTTTGCATAACGAGAGTTTTCGGTTCATCGTAATTCTTGAAGGGATATGAGATGAGAACGAAGACAGGGCCGAATGGATCGGCGGACAAACACGTTAAAGAGATCAAGCGTAAAACGCGGCGGCAATTCTCTGCAGAAGAGAAATCCGGATCGTTTTAGATGGCCTACGCGGGGAGAGTTCAATTTCCGAGCTTTGTCGTTCCACTGCCCGGCAGTGCATGTTTACATGCATGAGAGGGGACTTCATGGAGGCTGGGAAGAAGCGGTTGGCCGATGATATTGCGCGTCAAGCGAACTCCAGCGAAGTCACCAGCTGGAAGCGTGAAGCACACGATTTGAAAGAAGTTGTCGCGGAGCAGACGCTGGAACTGCGCCTGCTCAAAAAAAGCATGCTCGGGCCGTTTCGGTGATGCGTGCATCACCTATCGGGTAATAGATGGGGGCGATCCAGAATGAGGTATCCAGCATCCGAGAAGCTGGAGATTATTCGGCTGGTCGAAGGATCCCATTTGCCTGTCAAACGCACGTTAGAGAAGTTGGGCTTATCGCGCCCAACGTTCTATCGCCCCCTTTCGGGCATCTTTGATGCCCTGCCAGTCGACGGGATATGATCGGTACTTGCAGCGAGGAGAGGCTGGCCTCGAAGATATCAAGTCACATCCTGGCAACGTCTGGAACCCACTGCCCGACAGGATACCCTTGCCGCTCATCGATACCTTGAAGCCATGTTGGCGCAGGATTTTCTGATAGTCGTGCGAACAATACTGCGACCCACGATCCGTGTGATGGATGCAGCCCTCTGGCGGTGCTCGGAATGCAATGGCCATGCTCAAAGCTCGGATCGCTAAATCGCGCTTCATTCGGTTACTGACCGCCCAGCCGATCACGCGGCGGGAATGCAGGTCGAGGATCACAGCCAGATACAACCAGCCCTCGCGCGTCCAGATATAGTTAATGTCACCAGCCCATTTCTGGTTTGCTTGATCCGCCGTGAAGTTACGATCCAGCAATTTTGGCACAATGTTGAACTTGTGATTGCGGGTTCTGATCACTGATATGCCGTTCTGGCGCATCCGCTGCCTGGCAGATGATGCTTGCATCATCGAGAAGGAAACGCCCGACACAGCGATGGCCAATATTAAGGCCAATCTCTTTCAGCTCTTCAGTCATTCGTGGGCGACCGTAACTGCCCAGGCTGAGACGTGACTGCTCTTTGATATGCGCCAGAGTGACCAAATCAGATCGCTGCCTGCGGCTGGCAGGGCGGTTGCGGAACGCGCGCAAACCACGAGGGCTGACGTCCATCACATCGCACACCCGACCAATAGAGAATGCAAATCGGTGCTCTTCGATGAACTTAAATCTCACGGCTTTTGGCTCGCGAAGAACACCGTGGTCCTTTTTAGGATCTCCCTTTCCTCCTTGAGAATGCGCCCTCTCACACATGCAAGCATGTGCTGTCAGGTAACAGTATCTCGCGCCGAAGCCGGTCATTCTCTTGGGCGAGGCCCAAATCCTCTTTCGACACCACATCCGTGCCTCTGTGTGCCGTGATCCACTTTTTCAGCGTCGACATGCCAACGCCAAGATCACCAGCGACTTGCTTGCGCCCCTCTCATGCATTTTCAATGCATTGCCGGGCAATGGTCAGCCCACTGGTCAGTGCAATCCGCACCGCATCTTGCCTAAATTCGCCCGTCCGTTTCAGTCCCATAGTTCATCTCCTTTGTAATAAAGTGCATTTGGCCATAAAACCAGTTGCCGTGATCTCATCGGTAGCGCACAGCGGCTGCCTGCTTAAAAATTAATAAAAGTCGATGTTCGAATTGTTCCGTCCACGCACCCCGTTTACCAGCGACTTAATTTGACAACAGTCAGCAATCATCATACCAATCTCGGAGGGTGGGATATCGTTACGATTTGATGCATGGAGCACAGCTTTGAGAACGATGAGAGCCGGAACTAGCAGTCGGTGAAATCTGTCAGCATTTGAACGCCTGCTCCGAGTAAGGTCCGAGTTTACTGAATTGCCAGCGATGATGAAAAATAGAAGGACCTTAAGTTGGACCAGTCGAATTCCAATAATTACCGAGACGGCGAAAAAGAATATTTTGCGGACATTGAGTCCTATTTTCAAGAATCGAGTGGCGGGTATGGCGAAAAGATGCACGCCTTTTGCCGGTACATACCTCGTCAGTCTTTAGGGCATTTTTTGGCACGGAACGAAATTTTCAAAGAGATCATCGATGTGCACGGATCGATATGCGATTTTGGTGTTTACCGGGGGTCGTCATTCTTTGCCTGGCAGCAATTAAGCTCCATTTATGAACCCTACAATCATACCCGCAAGGTTATCGGTTTCGACTCCTTTGACGGGTTCTCTGATATCGGCGAGTTTGATGAAAACCCGTCAGAGGAAACGGTCGCGCTGAAGACGCGCGGTGGTATGGCTTTTTCAGGGGAAGACGAAATTCGCCGCGGCGTAGATCTGATCAATCTCAACCGGCCGCTAGGCCACATGACAAAAGGATCGATTGTTACCGGCACATTGCCAGAAAGTTTCGACACATATTTAGTCGACCATCCAGAAACAACGATCGCGCTTGCCAATTTTGGGCTTGGATTATACGGCCCAACGGTAGAGCTGATGAAACAGATCGCGCCAAGGCTGACAAAAGGTAGTATTGTCGTACTCGAAGAAGCCAATCAGGCGGTGTGGCCGGGAGAGACCAAGGCGCTGAACGAAGTGTTCGGCCTAAACAATATTGCGCTGAATCGACTGCCGTATTGCCCACAGATAAGCTGGTTCAAGTGGGAAGGTAGATAATGCATCCTGATGAAAAAACCGTCGGAATTGTCGGGGCGTCCCTTGGTGGATTGGTAGCAGCTGCTGCCTTGGCAGAACGACAGTTCAAGGTCACGCTGTATGAACGCGGACGATCCGTGACCGGGCTTTTCAACAAAATCGACACGCCGTTTGGCAGGCAAGAACTGGGCATGCACGTAATCTACGTCAGTCGTGACCAACATAGATACCTGTGCGAAATTTTCGGGGAAGAAGTGTTCGAGGTGCTTGAGGGCGTGAATGTCGATCTCGGGTCCAGCAATAATTTCGGGCGCAGCAATTTCGACAGCGTTTATCCTGACATCAGGGCACACCCAGACTTGGAACGGATACTGGATGAAATGCGTGACGCAGACGGAGTCGGAGATCACGCGGCGAACGCATGCGACGAAGCCATCCACCGGTTCGGACGCTCAGCTGCGCTGGAGGTTGTGCTGCCGACACTTGAAAAACTATGGCATTGCAAAGCCGAAGATTTGACCAAACAGGCGCTGCATTGTTTCTACGATTTACGCAGACTTGTTGTATGTGACAAGCTAGAGGCCAATCTGCTTAAGCAAGATGCGTGGCTTGATCAGGTTGTCGCGAACCCGTTGCAAACGGAACCTTTGGGAAAAATATATGGCGATCGGTTGGGATTGGTATTCAAGGCACAATTCGCCGATCTGGGAGCGCGCGCGACGTCTTGGGCGCGCAGGAACAAAATCGAAATTGAGTTTGAAAATCAGATTGGTATCGAAGATGGGGTCTTACTGTCCAACGGGATAGCACTGTCCAGTCTGTGCGATGCCTGTATCGTGGCGGCACCAGTCCACACTTTGGCTCAGGACTTGTTGGGTGATCTAGACCAGATGGAGCTTTCCATTGCCTATTTCCAGCTAGACAGGCGGATCGGTACAGATTTCCCAGCCTATTACATGCTGTGCCATGATCCGGTTTGGAAGTCTTCGCGGATCGTTAATTATGAAGCATACAATTCTGATCGGGACGATGTCGCGCAAAGCGTTCTATCCGTCGAGTTTCTACACCCGGTCGGGCAGCCGCCACAGACAGCGGAAATCAGCGCCGAAATTTCGCGGATATTTCCGGATTATACCGTCATCGGATCACACCGATTAGAACGGTCGATGAAGTTGTGCACGCCGACAATCACAAACAGGGATATCCTCGATAAGTTCGAACAGAAAGTGTCGTCTGCGTTTGGGGACAGTCCAACGTACTTTTCGGGCATGCGGACCGATACGGGCCAATTCTTCTCACACAATACTATAGGAGCTGCGTATGACGCCGCATTGGACTGCGACAAACGATTACGTTGAACTCGGCCAGATGCCATTCTATTGGCGCCTGAGTTCGTCAACCGGTGGCTCTCCGAACATCGCACAGACGCTGCCTATTCGGGTCACTGCGGATCACGAATTCGATTATCTGAGGTTTCAACCCACCGAGGGCGAATGGGGCAACATCAATCGCGCTTATCAGATGAACGAGAACATCGGCTTTCTCAATCCGGAGTCCGGCCAGATGAACACATACGGATCCAGCGTGAACCGTTTCTTTCTAACCGAAATCCAGAGGTTTGCACCAAAGTCTGTTTATGAAATCGGATGCGGTGCAGGGTTTTCGATTGAGTATTTGAAGGCCAACGGATTCAAAGTTGTGGGGATTGATCCATCAGAGTATTCTCAGAAATGGAGCGAGCGGCTCGGGTTCGAATTGATAAACGAATATTTTGGTCAGGGCATGATCGAAAAACCGGCCGAATTTATCTACTGCAATGATGTTTTCGAACACATCCCCGATGTCATCACGTTCAGCGAACAGGTGTTCTCATCGCTGTGTGATGGGGGGGTGTTTTGTTTCTCGACAACAAATTCAACACAGTCGATTGATCTGGGCGACATATCGCAGTTTGAACATCAGCACGTGAACATGTTCACGACCCGGTCGATCCATTTGATTTTGTCGAGTGTCGGATTTTCGTCTATTGAAGTGCGCAGCGGCAGCTATGGCAATACTTTTCATGTCACTGCGCGAAAGCAGCATGCACAAACGGGGGAATTGACTACTCTGGATGCCCCTAAATGCGAAGGATATTTTGACCGCGCGGCGCGCGCTATTACCGCGTTCCAGACGTGGTACGACGGAACCGAAGCCAAAAATTGCTATGTGCCGTTGAGATCATTTCCTTATCTGGCAACGGTGGGCGATTTCGGCAAGACGCCAATCTTTGACACCAATACTTCTTGGACGGGCAAATTCGTGGACGGCTATACGTTGCCGATCCAGTCACTGGAGACGGTTCCAAATACGCCTAAACCTGCGTTTTTTGTTGCTTCGATGACCTTCTTCGATGAGATCAAAACGTCACTTGTTCAAAGAGGAGTGGACGCTGCGCATATTGTCTCAATAAAGGACCTGCTGAACCGGAACTGATCCGCTTTCAAATAAGCATTTGGGTTTACTCGTTGCCTCCAAAACATTCCGTTTCATTCAATCAACGGGGGCAAGACAGTTGGGATGAAGCGTATACTCCGAGACAAATTGTTGTTCCCGGCAATAAATTGGTTTATCCAGCCGCCCGGATCGCCAGATTCCTCTTCATCCGGCTGCTGACAACCCAGCCGATGACGCGACGGGAATACAAATCGAGGATGACAGCCAGATCGAGCCACCCCTCAAGTGCGGACGTGTTGGGGTTAGACTGGTCTTATCCCCTTACGTTCCGGTCTCTTGGGCAGCGGCGCGTGGGCCGTCTGATGTGCAATAACGGTATCAATATCATCAGGGCCCAGAAATATAAGGCCACTACGGATAGCAATCATGCGTTCAAAATCAGACCCAATCTACTTGAACAGGATTTTTCTGCCACTGGGCCAAACCAGAAATGGGCCGGTGACATCTCCTACATCTGGACCAGTGAGGGCTGGCTGTATCTTGCAGTAATTCTCGATCTCTATTCTCGGCGAGTGATTGGTTGGGCTGTAAGTAATCGTATGAATCGGGATCTCGCAATTCGTGCTCTTGATATGGCGGTCGCACTGCGCCAGCCACCCGAAGGGTGCATTCATCATACCGATAGGGGATCGCAATACCGCTCACACGGCTACCATAACCGCCTGAAAATGTACGGCTTCAAGGTGTCAATGAGCGGCAAGGGTAATTGTTATGACAATTCCATGGTGGAGACGTTCTTCAAAACCATAAACGCGGAGCTGATCTGGCATAACCGTTTGGAAACAAGACGCCAAGCTGAAGGGGCCATATTCCAGTACATCAATGGTTTTTTTTCTAATCCACGACGACGGCACTCGTCACTAGGTGGAAAAAGCCCCTTGGCATTCGAACGAAAGGCCGCATAAATGAGTTGAGAGACTGGAACGCAAGCGTGATAAGACCATTTGCATCAAAGCGTTGTACGTGCCGGCCCATTTGAGTTTGGTTTCGGCCAGTTTTCCGATGGAGTTATCCGTTTCACGACGCGATTTACAAATTTGGTCTTGGATTTTGAAGATCATTCGACGAAATTGCTAATGCTAATAGTGAGAATAAAATCAGGAAAACAGCTGTGTTCAAGGAAATGTGTTACAGATATAAAAGACCGAAGCTAGAAAAATTTGAACACTAAAAATGACGATTAGCCGACTCGATCTTATAAAAATGCTAGTTTAATTGCCTGATCAAAACGACACCAGAGCATATGGGAAGCCTGATTTACCGATGAAAATCTCAATTATTATTCCAACGCGCGATCGGGCATTCTATTTACGCCAATCGCTGGCCACGGCCACTGCGATTGTTGACCCAAATATTGAAATTTTGGTCAGTGATAATGCCTCTGTTGATGATACAGAGCAGGTCGTTCAAGCGGCCAATGACCCGCGTATTAAATACGTAAATACGGGCACGCGTTTAGCAATGCGTCAAAATTTCGAATTTGCGCTGAAACAAAGTACCGGCGAATATGTAATCTATTTTGGTGATGACGACGGAATACTCCCTGGGCAATTTCCCATGCTGCGTAGGATTTTAGCTGAAAATAGACCAGATGGGCTCAGTTGGGAGTACCCAGTGTTTGGCTGGCCGATCAGAGGCTACGGCAATCGAACAGGTGGCGTGCGGCTGATCAAAGGCAAAGTTTTCGGCAAGCCCAAAGCGGTGGATGTTGCCCAGCGTCGTCGCGCTGCTGAAGCGGGGCGGTTAGATCGTCACCACCCGATGCCTGCGATTTATCATGGCTGTCTTTCTCGTGGTTTTTTGGATAAAATGTCCCGATCAGATGGCACCTGTATTTTGTCGTGCAGTCCAGACACGTATGTAAATTACCGCGCAATCCAGCATGGCGGTGATTTCCTGCATTCGAACCACCCGTTTTCAATCAACGGCTATAGCCCAGCGAGCACGGGTGGCAGCATTGCCAGCCAAGGCAGTGCTGCAGATAAATCCATATCAATATCCAAAACCAAATTCGAATTGGAACTGGAAACGGACCCCATTGAAGATGTTATTCCGTTGTCAAAATCCACGGCTCTTGGCTTTTTGGGCACGGTTGAAACTGTGCGTCACCATTTCCCAGAACCTGCGCTGACATTGAATTACGCATCTTGGTATGTAGGTGTTTTGGGTGACATGCGTGGCAAAGATGCTTCGACACGTGGCGAAATTTATGCGTCGCTGCGCGAACATGCAGCAAAATACGATGCCTTGCCGGCCTTGAAAGCTGCGCAACAGCCTTGGCGGCAATCCCTCAGAAGGCTCTCGGTGACGGTGGACAAAAACATCGCTAAGATAAACAGTTTTCGGGTGCAGACCAATCGAGGCGGCGAAAATACAATTCTTACGGCGGCAAACGTTTGTGATGCGCTTTTGGGGCAGGATTTTGATGACGTGTTAAGCGGAAAGCTTGGCCGCAGTGCGGGTTGGGGAAATGTAAAATCGCGCCTTAAACAGCAAACAACAAACAGATAACACCTGCGCCAAATGGCGTAAAAGCGAACAGTGGAACGGAGAACAGGCAATGACAACGAAAGATGATCGCGAAGAATTCAACCAAGATGTCTTGGACAGTGCAACGGCGCTGGGCAAAAATGCGGCGTTATTTGAGCAATCCAAAAAGCTAATCCTTGGTTTGGATGAATATGATTATTCCTATCTTTGGAGCTGGATGGGTGTGCCGATCATTCAATTTCCAGCCGATGTAATGGCAACCCAAGAAGTTATCTGGAACACCAAACCAGATATTATTATCGAAACGGGCGTTGCGAGGGGGGGCTCGGTTTTGTTCATGGCCTCCATTCTGGAAATGATGGGCAATGGTCAGGTAATTGGCGTTGATATCGATATGCGGGCTCACAATGTTGATAGCATTGAAAAACACTCGATGTCTAAACGAGTCACGCTGATCGAAGGCGGGTCGGTTGATGACGATACGCTTGCCCGTGTGAAGGCGGAAATTCCTGAAGGCGCGCGCGTTATGGTGGTTTTGGACAGTGATCACAGCCGCGATCACGTGCTTGCGGAATGTCGGGCTTACGGTGAACTGGTGACGGCTGGGTGCTATCTTGTTGTGGCGGACACGTTGGTTGGCCATTTGAGCGAAGAAGAAGCCCCAAAAAAGCGGTCTCAGCTTTGGTCGAAGGGCAACGAGCCACTGTCTGCGATGCAAGATTACCTTGCCGAAACTGATGTTTTTGAGATCGACCCAGTGATCAATGGTAAGCTAGTGATGTCTTCGTCGCCCGGCGGATATCTGCGCCACAAAGGGTGATTTAACATGCAAAAAACGGCGATTGTGCTCTCGGCAGGTGGTTCGGCATTTTTTAATGCTTTCGAGCTGGCCGGCTATGATCCGTCGTCGTATTTGATCGGTACAGACTGGAAAACGATTGCCACGGACAAAGCAAATCAATTGGGTATCAGCCATGTGTGTTTAAACGGCGAAACGCGCGACGAAATTTCTGACGCTATTGCAACATCTTCGATTGATCACGGGTGTGATGCGGTTTTGCTGTATTATGACATGCTGGTCAGCGCCTCACTGTTCGAGAGCTTGCCGACATTCAATATTCATCCGTCCTGGCGGCCTGCATTTCCGGGTTTGGACGGTGTCGCCGATGCGTTTGCCGCAATACTCTGTTTCAAGAGGGTAAGCTGCACTGCGTTGATGCGGGAATGGACACGGGGCCTGTGGTTGCGCAAACGCTTGAGCCTGTGCCCCAAAAAGCAAGCAAACAGTGGCGTTATAAATTGGCCTATGTTCAAAAAATGCTGATGCTATTTGCTTTCACAGAACGTAAGTTTGCGGGGCAGGGTGACCCAGATGTGCCGGGCCTAGATCCTGTGATAAATCCCCGTCTGTTTGAGCTGAACTACCGCGCTGCGGCGGCCAAAGCTTGGGCCATCGCGACAGGTTTTTCAAAGACATGACGCGCGTTGTAATCTCTCAGCCGATGTATTTCCCTTGGGTTGGTTTTATGGCCCAAATGGCGCTGGCGGACGTGATGATTTGGCTTGATGATGCACAGTTTTCCAAAGGCTCTTTTACCAACCGCGTGCAGGTAAAAACCGCTAATGGGATCAAATGGCTTAGCATTCCGCTCAAGGGTCAGGGCAGTGGGCAACTGATCCACAATCTTGAAACAAGCGACCCGTTGATTGCTGATCGCCAAAGCTCGCTGTTGAAAAACGCCTTTGACGGATGCCCGCACAAGGCAAATGCGTTAACGGCCTTTGGGGCAGCTTGGGGGGATCATCCGCTGGTTGAAACGCTGATTTCAAGTTGTGAAGGCTTGGCAAAAAACCTTGGCCTGCCGCACCGCGAAACATTGCGCAGTTCCGAAATGAACGTATTGGGCAAAGGCAATGAGCGTGTCCTTGCATTGGTGAAAGCCGCCAAAGGTAGCACGTACATCACAGGGCATGGCGCGCGAAATTACCTTGATCATACCCAGTTTCAAGACGCGGGCGTCCATGTTGAATACATGGATTATGAGCCGTTGCCATGGTCGCAAGGCCCTGATGCGTTTACACCTTATGTCACGGCTCTTGACCTTGTGGCACGGGTCCCCCAAGAAGACCGTTTCGCCCACCTAGCGCCCAAGACACAGTCCTGGCAGACATTCATGACCTAAAGATTCGTGGCTATATGTGAATGAAGATTTTAAAAAGAACGGGTACGTTATTTTACTAGGCTTTTTTGACGTCGAAACCCAAGTAGCCCCGATTCAAAAGGGAATTTAACGCACTATCGCGCTGGTTGCAGAGAAATACGGCATCGATGCGCCGTGCGAAACCGTGGAGCAAGCCATGACCCAAGGGATTATGGCCATTGCGAATTCGGGCAGATCGCGGGCTGACGAGATTTACGATGTCGTCAAGCAAATTCCGAAATTCATGCAGCTGGTTAGCCAAGCCCAAAACGCCGATATCTTTCGTGCACTGCGGCCAGATAACGATCCTGGTCTTGCGGCGGGTGGCTAAGGTATCCGCATGGATTTCCCATCATAAGACAAATATCGCGCCTTTTGGACGCCGCTGATGCCTGTAATCGACGTGCAAAATGGGCCAGCCCAGCAAACCTTGGACGAAAATTCTGAAGTCGTTGCGGCGACGTCAGCTTCCTGAACCCTTCGGGATCTATGGCGCTGGATTTTATGGAAGCGTCATCGCAACCCGTCTTACGCAAAAAGCCGAGTGTTTCATCGACAGCAATCCGTGACTGCAAGGTCAAGGACATTTGAACATTCAGGTGGTGTCCACTGAAAACTGCCCAAAAGATGTTGCATCCATTGTTATCGGGCTTAATCCAAAACGGGCGCGCCAAATTCTAGGCGAAGATCCTGATTGGTAGCCAAAAGACGCCGCGTTGATTCACCTAGATGGTAAGGACTAAAGCGTTTTGCGAACCGCTTTAGTTACTGTTTAACAAGGTCTTTAACTACAGCACAGACACGATCAATTTGATCGATGCTCATGTCATGAAAGCTGGGTAGGTTTATCGCCCGCTCGCAGATTGACCAGGCGTTTTTGTTTGTTGTGACGGATTCAAACATCGGTTGTGATGAAAGGGGATAAAAGAAGACCCGAGCGTCAATGTCGGCGTTTTGAAAGGCTGTTTGAGCGTCTTCTCGCAAGATGCCCAAGGCTTCGTCAAACACCACGGTGGGCATCCACGCGCCGTTCACGCAATGGGCGGGTTCGGGGTTTAACGCGATACCGTTTAGGCCGCCAAGGCGCGATTTATAGGCTGACAGGATTTCCTGTTTGCGGCTGGTCAGTGCTTCAATTCGTTCAATTTGGCCACACCCGATAGCGGCCTGAATATTGGACATCTTGAATTTATAGCCAATAACATCGGCCCAAAATTGTTTGCTTTGGGCTGCGTCGCGCCCGTGGTTTGACAGGGTTGTCACGGCTTTGAATAGGGCAGGGTCAGAGGTTAAAAACATGCCACCTTCGCCTGTTGTCAGGGTTTTGGTGCCATGAAAAGAGAAGGTCGAAAACAGCCCTATCGAGCCTGCGAGTTGGCCTTTGTATTTTGCGCCCAAAGCCTCTGCTGCGTCTTCGATCAAGGCAATGCCGTGGCGTTCTGCGATGAGGCTCAGTGCGCTCATATCGCATAAATTGCCGTACAGGTGCGTGGCGATGATTGCCTTTGTTTTTGGCGTTATCGCGGCTTCTACGGCATTTGGATCAAGGCACCAGCTGTCTGGTAAAATGTCGACGAAAACGGGCGTTGCCCCGAGGTGGCGAAGCGGCGCGACTGTGGCGATCCAGTTTGTGTCGGCCAAAATCACCTCGTCGCCTGCGCCGATTTTTAGCGCGGCCAGGCCCAGCTCCATCGCGCCTGTGCAGCTTGAGGTCGCGACCCCGTGTTTTGCGCCGATATACTCGGAAAATTGCTGCTCGAAACGGTGAATATAATCGTAGCATTTCGCGCCCCAGCCGGTGCGCGCAGCGTCCGTTGCGTATCCGACTTCTAATTCTGTAATCGAGGGGACGGTGTAGGGAATACGCTCCATTAGGTGATCACCAATTCAGGCACGGCGGTTACAAATTTGCTGCCTTGATCGGCCAAATCGGACAGCTGAGCGCGGACTTCGGGGGCAATGTTCCACGGTAATATCAGAATGTAATCTGGTCGATTTTCGCGCAAGGCTTTGGGTGGAAGAATGGGAATGTGACTGCCAGGCATAAAGTGATCCTGTTTGGACGGTGCGGCATCACAGACAAAGGGCAACAGATCTGGTTTGACGCCTGCAAAGTTTAAAATGGTGTTTCCTTTGGCGGCCGCACCGTAGGCGGCGATGGTTTTGCCGTCGCGTTTGGTGTCGATCAAAAACCGCAGCAGATCGTCTTTTACTTTGGCGGCTCTTGCTTGGAACCCGGTGTAGGGCGCGGGTGTGTTCAAGCCAGCGGCGTTTTCATCGGCGATGCAGGCGTCAACGGCCTCAGTTTGGGGATGGGAGGCGGCGGCCAAACAGCCGTAGACGCGCAAACTGCCGCCGTGGGTATTTAGGTGTTCCACATCGAACACGCGCAAACCGCACCCGGCAAAAATCCTTTGGACGACGGACAAGGACAGGTAGGAGAAATGCTCGTGGTACACCGTGTCAAACTGGCAGTCTTGGATCAGTCGCAACAGGTGGGGAAATTCGAGGGTTATGACGCCGTTTTCTTTCAAAGCAGCGGCCAAGCCACGGGTGAAATCGTTGATGTCTGGAACGTGGGCGTAGACGTTATTTCCGCAAATCAAATCCGCAGATTTGCCAGTTTGCGCGAGTTGTTCGCCGAGTTGTTCGCCAAAAAACTCTTGGAGCACGGGGATGTCCAATGCCTCAGCTGCTTTGGCGGTTCCTGCGGTTGGTTCAATGCCAAGACAGGGGATGCCCAAACGCACGAAATTGCGCAACAGATAGCCATCGTTAGAGGCGACTTCTATCACATGGCTGTCTTTGGATAAATCCAGCTTTGCGGTGATCATATCCACATAGGTTGACGCATGGGCGAGCCAAGATTGCGAGGTCGAGGAATAATACGCGTAATCCCCCGTGAACAACGCATCTGCGGAGGTGTAATCTTCGGTTTGGACAAGCCAGCAGCTTGAACACACCCGAATGCGCAACGGATAGGTGGTTTCTGGCGCGGTGAGGTCGTTTTGCGAAAGATAGGCGTTTGATGGTGGCGCGTTGCCCAGATCAAGAAAATCCACGTTCAACGGTGTTTGGCAATTTCGGCATTTCATAGTTGAATTGGTTCCAGTTGGGCAAAAGAGGAAAAAGAGGCGTCGCGATCCGACAGTCCAATGGGTTCTAGGGGCCAGTGAATGGCCAAGTCAGGGTCGGCGAAATGCACGCCGCTTTCGCATTCTTGGCTATAGTATTCGCTATGCGCGTACAACAATTCCGTGTCTGAACGTAGGGTTTGAAACCCGTGTGCGCAGCCTTTTGGGATGTAAATCATTGTGCGGTTCACGTCGGACAGTTCAAGCGTGCAATGTTCACCAAATGTCGGGGAGCCTGCGCGAAAATCGACAACGACGTCGTGGATCGCGCCTTTGATGCAGCGGATCAGTTTGGCTTCGGGCTTTGGTTGGTTTTGGAAATGCAGACCGCGCAGCGTACCTTTTTCTTGGGTGATCGACGCATTCATCTGCACCCAGTTTGCGTTCAAACCGTGGGTTGCAAATTCTTCGGCGCAAAACATGCGCGCGAAAGATCCCCGAGGATCGGTTCGCGGTTCCATTTCAATTTGAAAGGCACCTGAAATTGGCAGGGGGGCAAAGATCATTCTACGGGTGCCTCAAAGGCTGTGATTTGTTTAAGCGTCAGCTCTTTGGGGTTCGCCCCTTGGGAAACCTGCCGATACCATTCGATTGTCTGTGCCACCGCTTGCGAAAAATCCCAGCGCGGGGCCCAATTTAGCAGTTCGCGGGTCTTATCAATGGACAACATCAACCGGCCTGCTTCGTGAACGGCGTCTGGGTTGGAGGTGTCTGCCCAATCGCCGGGCCATGATTTAAGGGCCTCCTCGATCAATTCTTTGACACTGCGTTGATCAACGGCTTCTGGCCCGAAATTTAACGCCTCGCCCGATTGGAGTTTTCCCTCCCAAAGCGCTTGGGCCATCAATAAATATCCCGCCAGTGGATCAAGAACATGCTGCCACGGGCGCACGGCATTTGGGTTGCGCAGATTCAGCGTTTCACCTTTTTCAAGGGCCCGCACAAGATCGGGGGTTATCCGATTGTCGGCCCAATCCCCGCCACCGATGACGTTCCCTGCGCGTGCGGTTCCAATGCGTATGTCGCTGTTTCCAAAGAAAGATTTTTGATAACTTTTGACCAGCAGTTCGCACGCGGCTTTGCTCGCGCTATAGGGATCATGGCCGCCCAAACGATCACTTTCGCGGTAGGCGTGCGCCCATTCGCGATTTTCGTAAACCTTGTCAGTTGTCACAATCACCACCGCGATTTTGCGATCAACCCCTTTGAGGGCGTCCAAAACATGCGCGGTGCCCATGACATTTGTTTGCCAGGTTTCCAACGGTTCTTCGTAACCGCGCAACACAAGGGGCTGGGCAGCAAGGTGCAAAACAATGTCTGGTTTGGCCTGCTGAATGCGTTCGCGCACAAGTGCTGCGTCGCGAATATCGCCGATGAAATGGCCTTGGTCATCAGCCGGATTTAGCTGCGAATACAGGTTCGGGGTCGTGTCAGGCGCAAGCGCCAGCATCTGTATTTCTGCCCCGAGTTTTTGCAGCCAAGCAAGCAACCAGCTGCCTTTAAAACCCGTGTGGCCCGTTACGAAAACCCGTTTTCCGCTCCAAAACTCAGATGAAATCACTGCGTTCACCAAACCTTCCACGGGGCGTTTCCTTGTGCCCACATGGCCTCTAGCATGTTCTTGTCGCGCAGCGTATCCATCGCGGCCCAAAAGCCTGTGTGGCGAAAGGCGGACAATTCACCGTCTTGGGCCAAACCAATCATTGGCTCTGCTTCAAATGGGGTGGCTTCGTCTGCGATACGGTCGATAACAGAGGGTTCACAGACGAGAAAGCCGCCGTTCACCCATTGGCCATCGCCTTTTGGCTTTTCCTCAAAACCGCGAACGGTATCGCCCGATAAATCAAGGGCACCGTAGCGGCCTGAAGGTTGAATCGCAGTGACCGTTGCTTCTTTTCCGTTTGCTTTGTGGTGATTAATCAGAGCCGCAATATCGACATTCGCAACCCCGTCGCCATAGGTCAGGCAGAAGGTCGAATCCAAATGCTGGCGCGCGCGCAACAGGCGGCCGCCCGTCATGGTGGTTTCGCCTGTATCGACCAGCGTAACATACCAAGGTTCGGCATTTTGGCGGTGAATACGCATGCTATTTCCCGCAAGATCGAACGTGATATCGGACATGTGTAGAAAGTAGTTGGCGAAATATTCCTTGATCACATAGCCTTTGTAGCCACAGCAAATCACAAAATCAGTGATGCCGTAAGTTCCGTAGATTTTCATGATGTGCCAAAGGATCGGCTTGCCACCGATTTCGATCATAGGTTTTGGACGGGTATGAGATTCCTCACTTATCCGCGTTCCTAAACCACCTGCGAGTATTACTGATTTCAAATTTTCTCTCTCTATAATCATTGAGCGATAGAGGTTTTCGAACACCCAATGCGAACTGCCATTACCTTTAGTGTATTCTGCTGTTAAAAACCAGAATGTTAAAGTGGTTCTTGTGCACGTGGGTGAGATGCGGGGGGTGTGTGTCTTTGGAGTAAAGTGAAAGGCAAGTGGCCTGCGATCAGTGAGCCGCGTCTTTCCACTTGATCGGATGAAGGTAGGCGATGTTGTCATCGACGCTGACCATCACTTCACCGTCTTGGATATTTACCTGCATTTTCATCGCGCGGCTTGATAGTTTTGCCAGCGCATTGGTTTCTTCCTCGGAAAAATTGATGACCGTGAGGTTATCAAAACGGGTGGTGCTGTTTTTGATCTTTTCCCACCAAATCTGAGCAGTTTTCCCACCGTAGCAATAGACAATCACCGCGTCCGCTTTGCCACTGGATTGGCGAACAATCTTCTCGCTCGGGAGCCCAAGTGCGACCCACAGTTCCAGTTCACCGCTTAGGCTTTTCTGCCAAATATCTGGCTCGTCATCCGTCGAGAGACCCTTGGTCATTTCCAATTGCTCGTGGGCATTCAATGCAAACGCAAGAATGCGCACCATGAGCCGTTCGTCTGTTTCTGACGGGTGTTTGGCAATGGTCAATTTATGGGTTTCGTAATAATGGCGATCCATATCGGAAACGGACAGATCAATTTTGTAAATGGTGGCTTTTTGCGCCATGGGGTTTCCAAACTTGCGAAGATAGCGATGCCTAAAGGGTCCGCTGACAATGTGAAAGCGGATAAAGACAGACTGATCTTGTTTCAGGCGGCTCTGCGTGTGCTGTGCCTTTCTTGAAGCGCAAGGGTTTTGGGGGTTACGCCCTCAGTTTCGCTGCCGTCTCAACAATGCTTTCACGCAGAATACCCTCGATATCTAAGATCATTTTCTCGTCCATGATCAGCGTTGGCGACAGAATCAGAATATTTCCCAAAGGCCGTGCGATCAGACCACGCTTTTGACAGGCTTTGGCCAGTTGAAGGCCGATATTTGCCTCATCTGAAAACGTCTCTTTGGTTTCCTTGTCAGACACGAACTCCAGCCCCATCATAAAGTGGCTGCCCCGTACATCGCCGACAATATCAATGTCCATCAAACCGCGCAGTGCGTTTTCAAAGATTTTGCCAGTGGTTTTTACGCGGCCCGGAATGTCTTCGTCCTCTAGGATTTTGATATTCGCAAGGCCGGCAGCACAGGCGGCTGGGTGGCCGGAATAGGTCATACCGTGCAGAAAGTTTGCATCTGGGCCAGAAATTACGTCGTAAATTTCGTCTGAAATGATTGTCGCTGAAAGCGGTTGATAGCCTGACGTGATGCCTTTGGCGGTACAGATAATGTCGGGCACCATGCCGTAGATATCTTCGGATGAAAACATCTCGCCCAAGCGGCCCCAAGCCGTCACCACTTCGTCCGCGACATACTTGATATCGTTGGCCGCCGTGATTTCGCGCATGCGTTTGTGATAGCCATCAGGCGCGACCAAAACGCCGCCCGCGCCCATGATCGGTTCCGCAAAGAACCCAGCGATATTGTCTGCGCCGATGCGCTCGATCGTGTCGGTCATGTCTTTGGCCAGCACCTCGAGGAACTCTGCCTCAGACATGCCAGCTTCGCCTTCGCGGTATTGGTAGGGCGAGCGTAGGTGATGGACGAGGCCGTCGGCGGCTGTGTCCCAACCAGCGGAATAGGCAGGTGTTGTCAGTGCCATCGCCATATGGGTCGACCCGTGATACGCGCCCATTCGCGACAGCAGTTTCTTTTTGTTCGGGCGGCCTTTTAGGTTGTTGTAATGGTGCAGCATCCGCACGGCAGTATCGTTGGCGACGGAACCAGAATTGGCGAAATAGACGTGGTTCAAACCATCTGGGGCCAGTGATGTCACCTTTTTCGCCAGCTCTGCAGCCGCAGGATGGGTGAAATTGTAAAACGTCGAATAGTAATCCAGCGTTTTCAGTTGATCCGTGATTGCGTCAATAATCTCGGTACGCCCGTGGCCGACATTCACGCACCAAAGCCCGCCAATGCCGTCGATCAGCTCGTTGCCTTCGCTGTCTGTGACCATCGCGCCTTTTGCGCCAACGATGGCCGTGCGCGCGTCTTGTTGTTTTAGGCCGTGCAGATTGGCGAAGGATTGGATGAGGTGGCTGTCGGATGTGAGGATGTCGTCAGTGCCTGTTGGAATGTCGAGTGTCATGAAGATACCTTTCTGTAGTCCGTTTGCTGTGTTGACAGCAGCGAGGGTTCGATTTTGTCAATTTCGTTTAGGTCCGCCACGAGGAGGATTTCCGTGTCGTGACTGGCTTGGGCTAGGATGGTTTCGCCGGGGCCTGCGATGATGGATTGGCCGCAAAATGATAGGCCGTTGTCTGCGCCGCAGTAGTTGGCATAGACGATCGTTTGGTTGTTCTCGCTCGCGCGTGCAGGAACAAGCGTGTTGCACACGAGGCTGAAATCAGCTGGATTAGCAGTAGGCACGAGGATGCTTTTGACGCCCTTGTCTGCAAGGGCGCGGCAATGCTGGGCGAACTCCACGTCATAACAGATCAGGATCGCGGTTTTCACGCCATATAGGGTGAATGTGGTGTAGCTGTCACCGAAGGCAAAGACGGATTGCTCATTTGGCCCCCAAAGCTGAATTTTGCGGTAATGACCGAGTTTGATCCCGCTTGCATCAAATGTGCTGGCGCTGTTGAAAAGGGTTTCGCCGTCCCGTTCTGCCCAGCCAATTGTCAGGCCGCATTTGTGTTTTTGAGCAAGGGCGGCGCAGCGTATTTCCCAATCGTCCCCAACGGGCTGGGCCAGCTCTGTGTGGCGGTGCATTTGGTTGTACCCCAGCAGGTACAGTTCGGGAAACACGACCATTTGTGCCCCTTGTTTGGCGGCTTGGGCCAGTATCTCGTCTATTTTGGCAAAGGCATGGGACGGATCCCCTTGCGGAGACGGGCCTTGGTACGCTGCGATTTTCATTGCCTCTCCTTTCGCGTTAGACGCCTTCAAAACCCATGAAGACGTTGACAGTGTTCAAGCCGATTTCCGCGATGTCGTAGCCGCCTTCCATCACGAACAAAGTCGGCAGGTTTAGGGCGGCGATATCCGCGCCATAAGTGGTGAAATCAGTGGAATTGAGTTTGAAAAAGCTGATTGGATCGGTTTCGAACGTGTCCACACCGAGCGAGACGATGAGGGCGTCTGGTTTGTAGGCCGCAACCTTTGCCAGCGCATCTTTCAAAGCCGCGCGCCATGTTTCGAAAATTGTTCCAGGCGGCATCGGATAGTTGTGATTGAAGCCCGCGCCTTTGCCTTCGCCCACTTCATCAGCGTGGCCAAGGAAATGCGGGAAAGCATCCATCGGATCACCGTGCAAAGATGCAAACAACACGTCGTCGCGTTTGTAGAAAATGTCTTGTGTGCCGTTGCCGTGGTGGAAATCCACATCGACAATCGCTACGCGATCCATACCGTTGTCGCGCAAGGTTTGGGCCGCAATTGCAGCGTTGTTGAGGAAACAATACCCGCCGTACATATCAATGGCAGCGTGATGGCCAGGGGGGCGGCACAGCGAAAATGCGTTATTCCCAGCGAGAATTTCATGCGCGCCCGTGATGGCAACTTGCGCGCTGGCATAGGCCGCGTTCCACGTTGTTTCCGTCAGCGATGTTTCAGCGGCCAGCGCGTAGTAGCCAAGTAAACCGTCGATGTGGGTTGGTCGTTTCGTCGACATGCGGCGGGCGGGCCAACACGATGGGATGGATTCGCCTTTCATGCCCGCTGCCGCCCAAAGTGGCCAAGCGTCTTGGAGAAATTGTACAAAATCAGCGTCATGGATCGCAAGGATCGGGTCGATGCCGTATTCATTGGGCGGGGTGATCGGGCCAAGCCCAACTTCGGAAATTCGATCATGAATGTAGTGCGCGCGTGAGGGACGTTCAAAAGGCTGCACCAACTGGCCGCCAAACAATTCTGTTTTGGCGTCACGAAGTTTGTGTTTCTCTGAATAAATCGTTTTCATCAACTGACCCGCGCGTGAGTTTCAGAGAGCGGAGTGATCCGCTCTCTGACTTTTTGGTTACTTTTTCAAGTTAGTCCAGATCGTGTCATAAACCGCCTGAACCTCTTGCGAACAAGCCTGCACCAATTGACCCACAGGCGTGGCAGGTGGGTTGGATTCTGGCGAGCTTTTCACCGCATCAGACAGGAACGGTTCTGTACCATTTACACCCGCCGTGTAGGCCGCAAAGTTGGTCAGCGCCGCTGCGTTTTCTGGCTCCAGCATGAAGTTCATGAACTTGAGCGCATTGGCGCGGTTTGGCGCATCTTTCAACAGAACGATGTTGTCCATCCAAACCACGTAGCCTTCTTTAGGGAAGGCATATTCGACGTTAGCGCCTTCTTCGCGAGCCTTGGCTGAAAAGCCAGACCAGATCATGCCAACAGACGCATCGCCAGACACAAGCACATCTTTCGCCACGTCAGACCCAAAGCTAGCCCAATGCGGTTTTGCTGCAAGCAACATATCGTTTAGCGCCTTGAGTTGTTCACGATCAGTCGAACACTGTGGAATGCCCAAATACATGGACCCAAGCGCGAGGACTTCGCCTTGACTGTCCAGCACGTTAATCTTGCCTTGGACTTCTGCAGGTGGGTTAAAGATCATCGCAAGCGTGTCGATATCGCCTTTGTAATCGTCACGGTTCACAGAAAAGCTGGTGGAGCCCCACTGGTAAGGAACCGAGCTTTTACGCTCTGGATCAAAGCTGAGGTTCATTTGCTGGGACATGATGTTGCCAAAGTTTGGCATCTCGTCTTGCGTGAACGTATCGAGCAAGCCGTCGCCGCCCATGATCTCGACCATGTAATCTGACGGCACGGCAACGTCATAGGTTCCCATTTTACCCGCCTTAAGCGAGGCCAACATAGCTTCGTTCGAATCGAATGTGTCCATCGTGACTTCGACGCCAGCTTCGGCTGCGAATTTGTCGATCAGGTCTTGAGGCAGATATTCAAACCAGTTGTAAATCACCAGTTTGCCTTCAGCACTGGCGGCATTTGCAGCAAGCGACAGGGCCAGCGCAGAGGCGCCGAGTTTCAGTAGGTTTTTCAATTTAAGTCTCCCTTTGGATTGTCGGTGTCATTGTTTCTTGTCCCCCATCCGCCCGACGAAATAGGACAGGGTGACAAAGACCACGGATACCGAAAGCAGCAGTGTGGAAATTGCCATTATGTTGGGTTTGATGCCTTGTCTAACGGCACCGTAAATTGCAGTGGGCAGGGTTTCGACGCCGGCACCTTTGACAAAGTTGGTGATGATGAAATCATCGAGCGAAATGATGAAAGCCAGCAAAAATCCAGACAGGATGCCCGGCGTCATCAGCGGTAGAAGGATCAGGCGAAAGGTCTGAAAACGGGTGGCGTACAGGTCTTGGGCGGCTTGTTCAAACGTGTCCTCGATCCCTTGCATCCGCGCGGCGATGGGCAGATAGGCGAAGGGGATGCAGAACACAACGTGCGCGAGCACAATTGTGAGGTAGCCAGCCTTAAACCCGATAGCTGAAAAGAAAATAAGCGTGGCAACAGCGGTGACAATTTCTGGCACCATCAACGGCAGATTGATTAGCGCAAAGCTGGCGGACTTTCCGCGAAACTTGCCAGCGCGCAGCATTGCGGTGGCCGCCATCGTCGCGATGATTGTTGCCGATGTTGCGGCCAGCAGCGCGATGGTGACGGAGTTGAACGTGGCCGTTCTGAATTTCGGTGCTTCGACGCCGTAGAATACTTCGTGATACCAGCGCAGCGACATGCCGCCCCAACGGGTGATCGAGTTGCTGTCGTTAAAGGAGTAAATCATCACAACAATCAGCGGCGCATACAGCAGGAACAGACATAAATATGTCAGCGGCAAGAAACCCGGAAAGCGGCGCAGGTCGAGGTTTTTAGAGGCCATTATCCCTGCTCCCGTGTTTGTTGACGGGCGTAGAGCGTGAGCACGACGAGCACCATCGACAGAAGGATCATTGAAGCAGCAGCCCCGAAGGGCCAGTTGCCAGCTGCGCCTTTGAACTGCTCTTCGATCAGCGAACCGATCATGAAATTCTTAGCACCGCCCAACAGATCCGGCGCAAGAAACGCACCAAGGCTGGGCACAAACACAAGGATGCAGCCGGCGATGATACCCGGTTTCACGGCGGGCAGGATGATTTGCGTTAGGGTCACAGTGCGAGAGGCGTAAAGATCGGCGGCGGCCTCTGACAGGGCAAAGTTATAACGCTCAACGGCGGCGTAAATCGGCAGTACCATGAAGGGCAGGTAGGAATAAAACAGCCCAAGCTGGACGGCCAAATTGGTGTTGATGATGTGGATTGGTTCCGAGATTAGTCCCGTGGACAGCAAAAGCTCGTTCATTGGGCCGTTGTCGCGGATCAGGAATTTCATTGAAATCGTGCGGATCAGCAGGTTCACCCAATACGGAATAGTAATGAGGAACAACCAGATGGAGCGATTGCGCCCCGTGCGCGTGGCGATAAACCATGCCGTTGGGAAGCCAATGATAAGGCAGAACAGGGTTGCGAGCGCGGCTTGCCAGATCGAGCGCCAGAAGATGGTTATGTAGGTCCATTCGATCTTGGGTGGTTCGTCCCCAAACAGTCCGCGATCAAAGAAAAATTGGTCGTAGGCAGCCAGTGAAAATTCCCAAATTACACCGCCGCGAAATTCCTTGGTGAGGAAGGAATAAATTAGCATCATGCAAACGGGCACCACCAGAAAGAACCCGATGATGACCCACGCAGGTAGGATCAGCGGGATGCCAAAGCCAGCGTAGGTGCTGGTGTTTGCGGTGGGCGTGGGTTGGGGGCCTGCTGCCATCAGTCCACCAACAGACGGGCGGCGTCTGCCTCAAAATCAAGGCCGACGGATTGGCCGACTTCGGGGATTTGAATTTGCGTGGAGTTTTGCATGCGAACGGTGACTTTTTCACCGTCGGTCAAGGTGACTTCGACGTGGACATCCGTACCAAGATAGATGTGGCGCGATGCGTTGCCCTGCACAAGGCCCTCGCCTGCTGTTGTGATCGCGATGCGTTCTGGGCGCACGGACAAATGGCCCGGACCAGCATGTGCGCCATCCGCTGCGGGGCAGGTGATCTGCGCGCCGCCGGGCAAAATGCACGAGCCTTTGCCACCAGCAAGATCAGTGACATTCACGTCCAGCAAGTTCGTTTCACCAATGAAATCCGCCACGAACTTGTTTTTCGGCGCCTCGTAAATCTCACGCGCCGTGCCGACTTGTTGCACGTGCCCCCCTTCGATCACCGCGATGCGATCGGACATGGTGAGGGCCTCTTCTTGGTCGTGGGTAACGAAGACAAAAGTAATGCCCGTTTGCTGCTGAATTTGTTGCAGTTCCAAGCGCACCGCTTGGCGCAGTTTTAGATCGAGAGCGGACAGCGGTTCATCCAGCAACAAAACCTTTGGGCTGGGCGCAAGGGCACGCGCCAAGGCGACACGTTGCTGTTGTCCGCCCGACAACTGACTTGGCATACGATCCGCAAAAGCAGTGAGTTGAACAAGTTCCAACACCTCTCCGACCCGCGCCTTGGCCGTTGTTTTATCTTGACCAAGGCGGAGCAAACCGAACATGACATTTTGGGTTACATTCATGTGTGGGAACAGCGCGTATTGCTGGAAAACTGTGTTAACTGGCCGTTGGTTTGGCAGCAGATTTGCGATGTTTTGACCGTATAAAACAATCGCGCCCTTGGTTATGTCTTCGAACCCAGCGATGGAACGCAACAACGTGGTTTTGCCGCAGCCCGATGGGCCGAGCAACGTGAAAAACTCGTTGTCTCGGATATCGAGGTTCACGTCTTTTAGCGCGGTAAATGAGCCGTACATTTTGGTGACGTTCTGGATATCAACCGCGATATTGTCGTTTTCTGGCACTTTGATTCCTCGCAGCCAGACGTGGCCGCACCCCCAATTATTGACTCTTGAGCCTATTCGGGGCAATTCGAGGGGTATATACCCCCAACGTGGTACAACGTCATGGATGCAGAAGATCCCGAAATCCTATTGGCACGGGCGATCAAATCATTGAACGATGATCGGTTTGCGCGAGACTTGAACGCGTGGTTGCGCGGGCTTGCACATCAAGACAACACAACGATTTTGGCCTATTTTCGCAATCAAACACCGCGCTTGCTGATGACTGATTCTGAAACTCCCGACGTACACCGCAACATGGAACCGGTGTATTTGCGGGGGGCCTATTTGTTGGATCCATTTTACGAAGTCCATCGATCTGGCGCGGCGGCGGGGCTCTACCGGATCTGGGATATTGCGCCAGATCAATTCAACCGAAACCAATACTTTAATGAATATTACCGCCGAACGACGCTGATTGATGAAATTGCGTTTGTGGTTTGGCCATCGCCAGAAATAAGCGTGCATGTTTGTTTGGGCCGTGATGCGCGATCTGGTCAAAAGTTTTCAAGGCGGGAAAGGGCGACCGCGAAACAAGTTTTTCCAATTGTGCAATCTCTGGCCTGCGTGAATTGGGCAAAGCTGCGGTTTAGCAGTGCTGATCGCAAAGAAAATGTCGTTGATCGGATGATCCGTCTGGTTGCGGAAACAAACCACATAAATTTGACCAACCGACAAGCAGAGGTGGCGCTTTTGGTGCTTCAGGGCCATTCATCGACGTCAATCGGGCTGCGGTTGGGGATTTCACCCCAAACTGTAAAAGTGTTTCGCAAGCAATTGTATAAAAGATGCGAAGTGTCCTCTCAGGCAGAGCTGTTTGGCTTGATGCTTCCTATTTTGTCTTCCCAAAATGAACCCTTCGGATTGTAGATTGCCGCGTGTTTCCCCCATTTCGTTAGAAACATTTATGCGATGCGAATTTTGGGCTGGGACGCATTTCTTTTTTGGCTATCGTGGTGTCAGGATTTACGGGTCGCGCGAGCATGGTGAAAATGGCAGATAAAGACGATAGCGTTAAGGGATGCTGCACGCCGTCGCGTGGGGAAACAGCGCATTCTGTTGCGTCTGCAGATCGAATATCGTCGGTTGATCAAAGCACATCTGCAGTTTTGATTGCGGGTGGTAAAGCACTGGTCGGGACGAACACGGCGGGTATTCCGCACGATGGAGAAACGCCGCTGCGCAAAGTTAAGTTGAAGCCCTTTCGCATCAACCCGACTGTTGTAACAAACGCCGAGTTTGCGGAATTCGTTCAGGATACGGGACACGTAACCGAAGCAGATCGGTTTGGTTGGTCGTTTGTGTTTTGGTCAGAAGTTCCTGAGCATGTAGGTGCCACGCAAGCGGTGCAGGGAATTGAATGGTGGCGCCGTGTGGAAGGTGCGAATTGGCAGAACGTGAATGGGCCGAATACGCAAGCGGAGGCATATCATCCAGATCATCCCGTTGTGCATGTGTCCTGGAATGATGCCAAGGCCTACGCGGCGTGGGCTGGTGGGCGATTGCCAAGCGAAGCTGAATGGGAGCACGCAGCGCGGGGCGGTTTGGGCGAAGTGAAGTTTCCTTGGGGCGATCAAGAGCCTGATGATATTTCCAGTTTTCCCTGCAATATTTGGCAAGGGAAATTCCCAGATTTGAACAGCAATGCGGATGGGTTTGGTACAACTGCACCTGCGCGCTCGTTCGAGCCCAACGGAATTGGCTTGTTCAATATGGCAGGAAATGTTTGGGAATGGACAAATGATGCCTACACGATCAAGTCCCTGAAGAAAGGCGTGAAGGCGCGGTTAGCGGATATGAAGGGATACCGTCTGTCCAAGGGGGGATCGTTTCTGTGTCACAAAAGCTATTGTTATCGTTACAGAATTGCGGCGCGGTCAGGGTCTTCGCCCGACAGCACAACAACGCACCAAGGGTTTCGTGTGGTTTGGCCTGCGCCCTAGGCGCGGCGCTATGGTGCTTGGCGACGCTCGGATTGCGTATTATCGGTTCGTTCTGTGCTGCTTGCGATTCGTAGGCTACAGATTGGTTTGCAACGGAGGCAGCGACGTGAGCGCAGCTATCATGATCCCAACGTGGAAAGACGGCGTGTTACAACCCGTGGAAAAGCTGGCCGCGCATCAATTGGGGCTGCGCCACAAGGCGGTTTCTGTGTTTGTGATGGCGGGCACCAAAGTGCTGATCCAGCAACGTGCTTTGGGCAAATATCATACACCCGGGAAATGGGCGAACACCTGTTGCACGCATCCTGAATGGGGCGAGCAAGATGCGGTTTGTGCAGTGCGACGTTTGGGCGAGGAACTGGGAATCACAGGGCTGGTTCCAGATCATCGCGGGCAGGTTGAATACCGCGCGGATGTGGGCGGTGGGTTGATCGAGCACGAAGTTGTTGAGGTGTTTGTTTGTGACACGACGCTCGATCTAAAGTTGGCGTTGAACCCTGACGAAGTGATGGCGACACGCTGGGTTGAGATGGCCGATTTGCGATGCGAAGTTGCGGCGAACCCTGCGGAGTTTACGCCTTGGTTGGCGATTTATCTTGAAAAACACAGCGGCATGATTTTCGATTCAGCCGCTGTTTAAACGCCTAAATTTCGATAGACGTTTTGCCAGAGTTGCGCCAAAACGATGAGGCATTTTGCAAAGGATCGGTGACGCCCATGTTAGACAGTTTTGAATCCGAAAAGACCCAAGCCGCAGATTGGTTTCGTGGACTTCGCGACCAAATCGTTACCGAATTTGTTGCCATCGAAAACCGCCACGACAGCGATGATCCTGCTGGACAGTTTGAGGTAAGTAAAACCAAACGCAGCACCGATGATGGTTCAGATGCGGGTGGCGGTGAGATGAGCGTCATGCGCGATGGGCGCGTTTTTGAAAAAGTTGGCGTGAATATTTCGACGGTTTTTGGCACGTTGGGGGAACGGGCGCAAAACGCGATGGCGGCGCGCAAAGGTATCCCTGGGATGAAGGATGATCCACGGTTTTGGGCGGCTGGCATCAGCCTTGTTGCGCACATGCAAAACCCGCATACGCCAGCGGTCCACATGAACACGCGCATGTTCTGGACCCCACACGCCTGGTGGTTTGGCGGCGGTGCAGATTTGAACCCTTGTATTGAATACGAAGAAGACACGGCGCATTTTCACGGCGAAATGAAGGACGCGTGCGATCCCCACGGCGATACGCTTTATACCGAACTGAAAAAATGGGCGGATGAATATTTTTACATCCCGCACCGCCACCGCGCACGGGGTGTCGGTGGGATCTTCTTTGATGATCGAAACACGGGCGATTGGGCGGCGGATTTCCAGCTGACCAAGGACGTGGGCTCGGCTTTTTTGCCTGCCTATGTTCCGCTGGTGGATAAACGTCGTGTCATGGATTGGAATGACACAGACAAGGAAACCCAGCTGCAGCATCGTGGGCTCTATGCCGAATACAATCTGGTGTACGATCGGGGAACCAAGTTTGGGCTGGAAACAGGCCACGACGCAAATGCCGTGCTGATGAGCCTGCCGCCTGTAGCGAAGTGGTATTAACCGCCCCGCACGGTATCGATCATCAATTGCACATTTTCTGGATCAGCGTCGGGTGTGATACCGTGCCCTAGGTTGAAAATATGCGGCCCGTTTTTCAGCGCATCCACAACGCGGCGCGTTTCAGAAACGAGCGCGTCGCCACCTGTCACCATGTGGGTTGATTTCAGATTGCCCTGAACACAGCCATCGGGTTGAACGTGTTGTGCAACCCATGCCGCATCAACGCCGTCATCTACTGCAACACAGGCAGAGCCTATGGCGGCGTGAGTTCCCTTGTAACGCTCCCCTGCGCCACGTGGAAAGGCGATGACTGGCGTGTTTGGATGCGATGCTTTTAGGGCGGCCGTGATTTGTTGCATTGGCTTTATCGAATACGCGATGAAGTCTTGATCCAGAAGCGAGCCAGCCCAACTGTCGAACAGTTTCACGACCTCTGCGCCTGCATCAATCTGCATTTGCAGATAGGAAATCGTTGCTTGGGTGATGCGTTCCATCAACCCTTCAAAAACAACGCGGTTTTCCGCTTTTAACGCATGCGCTGGGCCTTGGTCTGGCGTGCCTTGACCCGCAATCATGTAGGTTGCCACTGTCCAAGGGGCACCTGCAAAACCGATCAACGTGGTTTCAGGCGGCAGGGCCTTGGACACCAATTTCACGGTTTCATAGATCGGGTTTAGGTGATCGTGAATATCCGTTGCGGGTTTCAGCTGATCCAGCTCGGCTTGTGTTGTTATCGTCGACAATCGCGGCCCTTCGCCCGTGACAAACCACAGGTCTGCGCCGAGGGCTTGGGGGACCAGCAGAATATCGGCGAACAAGATCGCGGCATCAAAACCGTACCGTTCAATGGGTTGCAAAGTGACCTTTGCCGCCAGTTCTGGATTGTAACACAGGGACAGGAAATCGCCCGCTTGGCCGCGTGTGGCACGATATTCTGGCAGATAACGGCCTGCTTGGCGCATCATCCAGATCGGTGGCGTCGGGAGGGTTTCGCCTGCAAGCGCGCGCAGGATCAGTTTTTGGGTCGTCATGGTAGGTAAAACTTCCTAAAATGTGTTGCGCCCGTTATGCACCGCCGCCATACCGAGATACAATAGTCGTAGGGCCGAGTTTACTGGCTCAGGAGCGTTTTATGTCAGTTCAATATCCAACACCAAGCCAACCATTAAAGATTGGCACACGCGGCTCGCCTTTGGCCTTGGCGCAGGCCTATGAAACGCGGATGCGGCTTGGGCAGGCATTTGATTTGCAGTTTGAAGCGTTTGAGATCGTGGTGATTAAAACCACAGGGGATCGGGTGTTGGATCGCCCATTGAAAGATATTGGCGGCAAAGGGTTGTTCACCCGAGAGATCGAGGCGGCACTGCTGCGCGGTGAGATTGATATTGCTGTTCATTCGATGAAAGATATGCCTGTCGATCAACCGAGCGGGCTGGTTCTGGATACGTATTTGCCACGAGAAGACGTGCGTGATGCGTTCATTTCGCCGCGCGTTTCCGGCTTAGCGGAGTTGTCGCAGGGAGCGGTTGTTGGAACATCCAGCTTGCGACGGCGGGCGCAATTGCTGTTGCGACGGCCCGATCTGCAAGTGGTGGAGTTTCGCGGAAATATGCAGACCCGCCTGAAAAAACTGGATGATGGTGTGGCCGAGGCGACCTTTCTAGCGATGGCAGGATTGAACCGTATGAAAATCCCGAACGTGCCAATGACCCCGATTGACGTGGACGATATGTTACCTGCCGTGGCGCAGGGCGCGATTGGGATTGAGCGCCGTTTGGACGACAATGCGATGGCGGATATGTTGACTGCGATTCACGATAGGCCAACGGGGCAACGGCTCGCTGCGGAACGTGCATTTTTGACGGATTTGGACGGGTCGTGCGAAACCCCGATTGCGGGGCTCGCGGAATTGGATGGATCAAACCTGCGATTACGCGGCGAAGTTTTGCGCCCCGATGGATCAGAATCGATAACGGATGACGTCACGGTTTCGATTGCAGACGGGGCTGCTGCTGGCAGCGCGATGGCGAAAAAGTTGTTGTCTGAAGCGGGTGCAGGTTTTTTCGACTGGCGCAGTTAGCAAAATTCGAGGTCACGTAGTTGCGAGTGTTTCGCAATTAAGTTTACAGTTGCGAATAATTCTCATATGCAAAAGTGGCACCAGTTGAAATGATAGGGAATCTTGACCGCATGAATATCCGAGTGACTTTGTTTGTCGTGATGAGCGTTCTTGGTTTGATGGTGGCGTCTGTCGCTGGTGCCGAAAAATTCAAGGCAGTCACAACTTTTACCGTGATCGCGGATATGGCGCGCAATGTGGCGGGTGATGTGGCGGTTGTTGAAAGCATCACAAAAGCGGGCGCTGAAATTCATGGATACCAGCCGACACCGCGAGACATTATTCGCGCGCAAGATGCGGATTTGATCCTTTGGAATGGTTTGAATCTGGAGCTTTGGTTCGAGCAGTTTTTCAGAAACCTGCGTGATATTCCGAGCGCTACGCTGTCTGACGGCATTGAACCGATGGGCATTTCTGAGGGCGAATATACCGGAAAACCGAACCCACACGCGTGGATGAGCCTGAGTGGCGCGTTGATTTATGTGAACAATATTCGCGATGCGTTTGTGTTGCATGACCCTGAAAATGCCGACGCGTATAAAGCCAACGCAGAGGCGTATAAACATCGGATCACAGATGCGATTGCACCTTTGAAAACAGCCATTCTGGCGGTTCCTGCGGATCGTCGCTGGTTGGTGTCTTGTGAAGGGGCATTCAGCTATTTGGTGCGCGATTTTGAAATGCGAGAGCTGTATTTGTGGCCGATCAATGCGGATCAACAAGGGACACCGCAGCAGGTTCGCAAGGTGATTGACGGCGTTCGTGAACATGAAATCCGTTCAGTGTTTTGCGAAAGCACCGTGTCGCAATCGCCCGCAAAACAAGTGGCGCACGAAACGGGCGCAGAATACGGCGGCGTCTTATATGTGGATAGCCTGACCGACGCGGACGGCCCCGTTCCGACCTACATTGATTTGCTGCGCGTGACGTCTGAAACCATTGCTGTGGGGTTGAGCAAGTGAGCGCGCTGAACGGCATTGTCGCGAAAAATGTGACGGTTACCTATCGCAATGGTCACACAGCGTTGCGTGATGCGAGTTTCGAAATTCCGACAGGTACGATCACGGCTTTGGTTGGAGTGAATGGCGCGGGTAAATCGACGCTGTTCAAGGCGATCATGGGATTTGTGCCTGCTGCCAAAGGCGAGATTTCGGTTCTTGGAATGCCTGCAAAACAGGCGTTAAAACAAAATATCGTGGCTTACGTTCCCCAATCAGAGGAGGTCGATTGGACCTTTCCTGTTTTGGTTGAGGACGTGGTGATGATGGGGCGATATGGCCACATGGGGTTTCTGCGACGGCCCTCTCAGGCGGACCGCGATGCAGTGACGAAAGCGTTGCAACGGGTCAATATGATCGAGTTTCGGGATCGTCAAATTGGAGAGCTGTCTGGCGGGCAACGCAAGCGTGTTTTTCTGGCCCGCGCCTTGGCGCAGGACGGCAAAGTCATCCTGTTGGATGAACCGTTCACAGGCGTTGATGTGCAGACTGAAGATGCAATTATCGCACTGCTGCGCGAGATGCGCGACGAAGGCCGGGTGATGCTGGTGTCGACCCATAACCTCGGGTCTGTGCCAGAGTTTTGTGATCGCACGGTTTTGGTGAAAGAGACTATTCTGGCGTATGGCCCCACAGAGGAAACCTTTACCCACGAGAATTTGGAGATCGCATTTGGCGGTGTTCTGCGCCACTTTGTTTTGGGTGGTTCTGATTTGCACGACGATGATGATGGCCGCCAAATCCGCGTGATTACTGACGATGAACGCCCGTTTGTTGTGTACGGCCATGAAGAAGACAAACCGAAATCCGAGGGCAGCGAATGATCGAAACGCTGCTTTTGCCGTTCACCTACAGCTACATGTTTGATGCCATGTGGGTGAGCGCGTTGGTGGGCGGAGTCTGTGCTTTTTTGTCGGCTTATCTGATGCTTAAGGGCTGGTCGCTGATCGGTGACGCGCTCAGCCACTCGATTGTTCCAGGTGTTGCGGGGGCATACATGCTGGGCTTGCCCTTCGCGCTGGGAGCATTTGCGGCGGGCGGTTTGGCGGCGGGCGCGATGTTGTTTTTGAACCAGCGTTCAGGGCTGAAAGAGGACACGATCATCGGCCTGATTTTCACGTCGTTCTTTGGTTTGGGCCTGTTTATGGTGTCTTTGTCGCCGACATCTGTCAGCGTTCAAACGATTACGATGGGCAATATTTTGGCGATTACACCGTCTGACAAATGGCAGTTGGTGATTATTGGTTTCGTGACTTTGGCGATTTTGCTGCTGAAATGGAAAGACCTGATGGTCACGTTCTTTGATGAAAATCATGCGCGCTCGATTGGGTTGAAGCCTGATCTGCTGAAGGTGTTGTTCTTTACGCTGCTGTCCGCATCCTGTGTGGCGGCGTTGCAAACAGTTGGTGCGTTTCTGGTTATCGCAATGGTGGTGACGCCAGGCGCGACGGCGTATTTGCTGACGGATCGGTTTCCGAACTTGTTGATTGTTAGTGTCGCAATTGGTTCGATCACCAGTTTTGTCGGCGCTTACCTTAGCTTTTTCCTTGATGGCGCGACGGGTGGATTGATTGTTTCCTTGCAAACGATCATCTTTTTGTTCGTGTTTTTTCTGGCCCCCAAACACGGCTATCTGGCGGCGCGACGACGTGCGGCGCGGGCGTTAGAGCCATGATGGATACGTTGGCGCAACCGTTCCAATTCGCGTTCATGAACAACGCGTTTTTCATGATGGCGATCCTGTCTGTGCCGACAAGCCTATTGTCCTGCTACCTTGTTTTAAAAGGCTGGTCGTTGATGGGGGATGCCATCAGCCACGCGGTATTGCCGGGTGTAGTGCTGGCGTATCTGATCAATATCCCTCTGATAATTGGGGCTTTTTGCGCGGGGATGATCTGTGCTTTGCTGACGGGGTTCCTGTCTGAAAACAGCCGTGTGAAGCAGGATACCGTGATGGGGATCGTGTTTTCTGGGATGTTTGGGTTTGGTATTGTCCTTTACACCAAGATCACGACGGATGTGCATTTGGATCACATTCTGTTCGGAAATATGTTGGGTGTTGGGGCAGAGCAGCTGTGGACGGCGGGTTTGATTGCGGCGTTTGTGGCGGTGATTATGATCGCAAAACGGCGCGATTTCATGCTGCATTCGTTTGACCCTGTGCAAGCCCAAGCCGTTGGGTTGCGGGTGGGTTGGTTGCATTACGGGATGCTCGCGATGATCTCGTTGACCATCGTTGCGACCCTTTCGGCCGTCGGGATTATCCTGTCGATTGGGTTGTTGATTGCACCCGGTGCGATTGCGTACTTGCTGACCAAACGGTTTGAACAGATGCTGATAATCGCGGTTTTGACGACTTTGGTGTCGTCCTTTCTGGGTGTTTACCTTAGTTTTTACATCGACAGCGCCCCTGCGCCGACGGTTATTTTGATCCTGACAGTGGTGTTTATCGTGGCGTTCATTCGCGCGAACATGGCGGCGCGAACCGCTTCTATTTCCTAAGATTTCACCGAATCCCTAGACCGATTGCATTTCATGTTCTACATTTTCAAAAGGCCATTCGCGCGTGCGTGGTTCTAAAAGTCATGCGCAAAAACAGGGAGCGAACATGAAAATCAATAAACTATTAACCACGACTATCTTGTCGGGTTTCATCGTTGCAACGTCTGCGTTTGCGGCTGATGAAGAACTGATCGTATTCGATTGGTCTGGATACGAAGACGAAGGCTTTTTCCAGAAGTACATCGAACAACACGGCGGATCACCGACGTTTGCATTCTTCGGGGAAGAAGAAGAAGCGTTTCAAAAACTGCGTGCTGGGTTCAAAGCGGATATTTCGCACCCATGCAGCCAGTCTGTTTCCAAATGGCACGAAGCTGGTTTGCTTGACCCATTAGACACATCGAAAATCACCCGTTGGAATGAAGTCAACGAAACGATGAAAGATGCGTTTAAAATTGACGGCGAATATTACATGCTTCCTGCTGATTGGGGTTCTACGGCGGTGACGTATCGCACCGATCTGGTGGATGCTGCAGACGTGGATAGCGTGCAGGTGTTTACAAACGCTAAATACGCAGGCCGCATTTCGCTGCCAGACAATGTTGATGACGTTTACGCGCTGGCCTATTTGGCGACGGGCGTAACGGATTGGACCAAAGCAACGGACGACGATTTTGCCAACGCAAACGCTTGGTTGCGCGGTGTTCATCCGATGGTTCGCACCTACTGGGCGGACGGCGCGGAGCTGGGTCAATTGATGACCAGCGGCGAGGTTATCGTAGCGTGGGCGTGGAACGAAACGCCGACCACTTTGCAAGCAGAAGAAATCCCTGTTGCGGCCAATCGCTCAACAAAAGAAGGGTCTTCCACGTGGTTCTGCGGTTATGTTGATTTGAAAGACGGCCCGAATGGTGTTGATAAAGTGTACGACTTTTTCAACGCTTGGATGGACCCATCTTCTGCGGCCTATATCGTGAATGAGTGGGGCTATGGCCACGGCAACCAAGCACAGATGGATGTGCTGGGCGCAGACGCGCTGGACGGTGCTGGATTGGGCAATATCGACGTGCCGATTCTTGCGCAGGTTCCGATGAACCAACAGTTGCGTGAAAAGATGATTGCTGAGTTCGAAAAGATCAAAGCAGGCTTCTAAAACCACCAAAAAAACACCGAAAAACACCAAAAAACGGTGTGAAAAAGGGCGCCTTTGAGCGCCCTTTTTTGATGTTAATCTTGGTTAATTTTGGGCCAAAAAACTGCAAAACAAATGTCCGCAAAGCGTATGCAAAGTGTATGCAAAGCGTATGGCACTTTTATTTGTTAACTTTGATTAACGGCCTGCGAATCAGAGCAGAATAATCGATTCGTTTCCCCAGCCAACGCGGGTTTTTGCGCCGCGTTCGAGCACGGCCCGCCCAGCGGTGTTGCGCATGGAGATTTCTACGGGTTTTTCGACGCCTTCGATTGTGACCTCGTAATAGGTCATGTCGCCGACGTAATAGGCATCGGCGATTGTTGCGGGGACTTCGAACTCGGTCGCTTTTTGGTCGTCGTACAGCAGGGTCAGCATTTCTGGGCGAATGCCTGCTTTGGTATCGGGGCCGACGCCGCTTGGGGCTTGTTCGTGTGGGATGAGTGCTGGGCCTAGGCCTGTGACTTCGCAGGCAATGCCTGCATCGGAGTCCGATTTGATCGTCACATCGAGGAAATTCATCACGCCGATAAAATCTGCCACTTGGCGGGTGATTGGGCGGCGATACAGTTCTTGTGGGGAGGCAAGTTGTGCGATGCGCCCGTCGAACATCACGGCGATGCGGTCCGACATGGTGAGGGCTTCTTCTTGGTCGTGGGTCACGAGGATGAAGGTGATGCCGACGGCGCGTTGAAGGTGGCGCAATTCGGATTGCATTTGTTCGCGCATCTTTTTGTCGAGCGCGGAGAGCGGCTCATCAAGCAACAGCACTTTGGGTTTCAGGACGAGGGCGCGGGCGAGGGCGACGCGTTGGCGTTGGCCGCCTGACAGCGCGTGGGAGGCGCGGTCGCCAAATCCATCGAGGCCGACCATTTTGAGGGTATCCGACACCAATGGGCCGATTTCGGATTTCGGTGTTTTGCGAGCTTTCAATCCATAGGCGACGTTTTCGGCTACGGTCATGTGGGGGAAGATCGCGTAGGATTGGAACACCATGTTGGTGGGGCGTTTGTTGGCAGGGACGCCGTCCATGGATTGGCCGTCGATCATCAGGGTGCCTGCGCTGATATCTTCGAACCCAGCGATGGTGCGCAGCAGGGTGGTTTTGCCACAGCCCGATGGGCCGAGGAGCGAGAAGAATTCGCCTGTTTCGATGTCAGCGCTTACATCATAGAGCGCTTGGAAGTCGCCATAGAATTTGTCGATACCAGAGAGGTGGATGATTGGATCGGTCATAGGAATCCTCCGGCATCTTCGATGCCTGTCTTACGCGCGGAACGGCGTCTGAAATATTCTGCGAGCGAGAGCAGGCCAAGGGAGAGCACCAGCATGACGGTGCCAAGGGCCATCAGGCTCGGGAGTTTTTGTGGGAAGCGCAGCTGGCCCCAAATGTAAACGGGTAGGGTCGGTTCGGTGCCAGCAAGGAAGAAGGCGATGATAAATTCATCAAGTGAAATGGTGAAGGAGATCAGCATCGAGGACACAATGCCCGGCATCACGAGGGGAAGTGTGACGAGCCAGAAGGTGCGAAACCGTGTTTGGCCCAGATCGAAGGAGGCTTCTTCAAGGCTTTGATCCAAGTTGAGGAAAGCGGAGGACAGGATCGCGATGCAGAACGGTGTGCAGATCAGGACGTGGCCAAGGACGATTGTGTAGAGCGACAGATCAAAGCCGAGTTGCAGGATCACGACCAGCAGCGAAACGCCGACGATGATTTCGGGTAGAACCAGCGGGATCATGATGAAGGCCATGATGGGCTTTTGGCCCGGGAATTTGTAACGCGCAGAGGCGCGGGCGGCGAGGGTGCCGAGGATTGTGGAAATCGCGGCCGTGGAGAGCGCGATCAGCAGGCTGTTTTTGGCGGCGACGTGCAGGGTATCGGCACCGATCAAGACGCCAAACCATTCAGTTGTGAAGCCCTTGAGCGGGAAGGACACGACGGAGCTGTCGTTGAACGCGAAGATCGGCAGCAGGAACGCAGGCGCGTAGAGGAAGATGAGGAACAGCGCGATGTAGAGTTTGAACCAACGGGATGCCATTATTTTTGCCCCGCCAGATATTTACGATTTATCCAAACAAAGCCGATGGAGATGATGGACACGAGGAACATCGCCGAGAGTGCGAGGGCCGCGCCCAATGGGGCGTTGTTGGCTTTTTTGAATTGCAGTTCGATCATGTTGGAGATCATCAATCCGTTTGGTCCGCCCACAAGGCGCGGCGTGACGTAATCGCCGATGGTGGGGATGAACACGATGATCGTGGCCGCGATGATGCCGGGCGCTGCGAGGGGGAGTGTGATGCGACAGAAACGGCGGATCGGGCCATCGCCGAGGTCTTCGGCGGCTTCGAGCAGGGAACGGTCGATTTTTTCCAGCGCGACGAACATTGGCAGGATCGCGAAGGGCACCCATGAATGGGCGAGCGTGAGGACGACGGCGTTTTGGTTGTAGAGGATGAACGAAAGCGGTTGTTCAATTGCGCCAAGGCCGAGGAGCGAGCCGTTGATGACGCCGTTGTAGCCGAGGATGACCTTCCACAGGAAAATCCGCATCAGGTAGCTGGTCCAGAACGGGATGGTGATCAGGAAAATCCACAGCGGTTTGCGTTTTGGCGCGACGTGAAAGCTGACGTAATAGGCGACGGGGAAGGCGAGGAAAACGGTGAGCGCGGTGACAAGTGCGGAGATTTTGAGCGAGCGCGCCATGAGGGTTTGGTAGATCGGTTCTGACCACGCCTCGATGTAGTTTTTCATCGTGAAGGTGCGATCCAGCGTGAGGTAATCTTGTGTCCAAAAGGACAGCGCGATGACCATTGCGATGGGCGCGGCGAGCAGGAGGAGCGCGTAAACAAGAGGGGCACTAATGAGCGCGAGACCTTGGGCGCCGTCGGAGCGCCGCCATTTGGTAAAGGCGTTCAACGGCGTTCCTTCAAAAGGGCTGTGTTTTGTTGTGCAAGCGTGCCTTCGGTTGGTTCTGTGGTTTGAGACAGAATAGGCATGATGGTGCGCAGGTGATCGTGATAGGTTTTGAGGCCGTATTCCAGATCGGACAGCATGATGCCGTCAAAAGCGGATGATTTCGTCGCTTCGCAGGCCCAGATTGTAAGCATCTGGTCTTCTTTCACGGTGTCATTGTCGATACGCCCCGACAGGTACCGCGCCGCCTTCATTTCGCGGCTCTCATCCGCGTGGCCGACAATGCCGCCGCGTTGTTTGGTTTGGGTCGGGGAAACGGGGATTTCTTGGTAGAAGAACACGCCGTCTGGGTAGAGGCCGATGACGGTGTTTGGGAACATCCCGAAATAGACCCACGCGTTTTGGTGGCTGTCTGGCAGGCCGTCTACTTTTGGCAGGATTTTGCGATAGTTGCGCACGCTCCATGATTTGGAGGGGCCTTCTTTGAACGGGCCAAAGGAACGGGAGGTGCCGTTGATGTAGGGTTCGTCGAAGTAATCTTCGCCGTATAGATCGTGCAGTCCCGGGTGGGCTTGGCGCACGTGATAGCCTTCGTTGTCCACATCGCGTACGGATTTCCAGTTTACGTCAGCCGCTTCAAAAATGTTGGTGGGTTCGCGGCAGATCATGTCTTCGGTGCGGTAGGGGCGGATTTCATCATCAAAACGGCCCATGACGGTCGCGACCGAAGGCTGCGGACCAGGTTGGAAACGCACAAAGACAAAGCCCATCCAGATTTCCATTTCCAGTGGCTTCAATCCCCATTTATCGGGGTCCAGTGGCGGGAAGGTGTCTTTGGATGCGATGCCGCGCAGGGTGCCGTCTAGATTATAGGCCCAGCCGTGGTAGGGGCAGATCAGCGCCTTGTTGCAGGTGCCACGATCGTCGCCCACAACACGGGAACCGCGATGGCGGCACAGATTGTGAAAGGCGCGGACTTCGTTGTCGTGGCCACGGATCACAAGGCCGCGTTCGTCAGCGATATCAAGGGTGACGTATTGGCCTGCGTCGGCCACTTCGGAGATGTGACAGACCAGCTGCCAGTGGGTGCGAAATAACATGTCGCGTTCAAGGGCGAACAGTTCGTTCGAAAAATACGCCCAGCCCGGAAGGCCAGAGCGATCCCAGTCAGCTGGAATTTCGGATTTGTCGTCGAGCATTCGGTAGTCTCCCCAGTTTGCTATGGAACGGCGAAACGCGCGCCAGAGCAAGTAAAAAGTTAAAGATGACCTTCGGTGCGCAGGTCGGCAGTGACCTTTTTAATGGCGGCGCGCAGGGTTTTCACAAGGAAATCCACATCTTCGCGGGTCAGCGTGAGAGGCGGTGACATGACGTTGAGATGCCCAATGGGACGCACCAACAGGCCCATTTCCTCGGCTGTGTTGGAAATGCGTTTGCCGATGTTAAGCTCGTCTGGAAGCAGTTCTTTCGTCACTTTGTCTTTAACGTTTTCCACACACATCATCAGCTTTTTGCCGCGCACATTACCGACGATTTCAAGATCGTTGAGGGTGTTGAGTTGTTGCTCAAAATAGGTGCCAACGGAGGCTGCATTTTCCATCAGGTTTTCGCGTTCCATGATTTCGATGTTTTTAAGGGCGGCGGCGCAGCAGACGGGGTGGCCCGAATAAGTGTAGCCGCTGGCGAACCAACGGTTTTCGTCGCCTTGGGAAATGACATCGTGGATGCGGTCGGAATAGATCATCGCGCCCATCGGCAAATAGCCAGAGGACAGGCCTTTGGCAGTGGTGATGATATCGGGGATGACGCCGAATTCGGATTCGATTGCGAAAAAATGGCCGAGGCGGCCAAATGCGGTGACGACCTCGTCGGCGACAAACAGGATGTCGTGCTTTTTGCACACTTCCCACATGCGTTTGAGATAGCCGCTTGGTGGCACAAGCACGCCACCAGAGGCTTGGATCGGTTCGGCGAAAAATGCGGCGACTTTATCTGCGCCGATTTCTGCAATTTTGGCTTCGAATTCGCCGACCAGTTGATCGGTAAACTCGGCCTCGGAGATGTCGCCTGCAGCGCGGTAAAAATGCGGGGCCGAAACGTGGTGAATGCCGTCGCTTTTATACTGAAATTCGGGGACTCTGTCGGCGGCTTTGTTGCCGATGGACATCGTGAGGTAGGTCGAGCCGTGATAGGCTTGATCGCGCGCGATGACGTGGGTTTTTTCAGGGGTGCCGTTGCAATGGTTGTAAAAGCCGATCAGGCGATAGGCGCTGTCCACGGCGGTGGAGCCACCCGTGGTGAATTGCATGCGGTTTAGATCACCGGGCGCAAGGCTGGCGAGTTTTTCGGCGAGCAGGGCGGAAGGGCCATTTGTCATGTCCACAAAGGTGGAGGAATAGGCGAGTTTTTCGATCTGTTCAGCGATGGTTTGCGCCATTTCTTTGCGTCCCAAACCTATGTTGGTGCACCACATGCCGCCCACTGCATCGAGGTAGGTTTTGCCGTTCGCGTCGGTTAAATGACAACCTTCGCCAGAGGCGACAACCATAGCGCCGTCCTTTTCGAAGCTGTCGAAATGGGTCCACGGGTGCAATGCGTGGCGTTGATCGAGCTCGCGAATATGAGCTTCGGCGTCGTTCAGGCGGTCCGTGGTCAGCATGATGTTTTCCCTATTGTTGGCGCAAAGTAGACAAGAGCGGACGGCGAGTTTCAAGCGGATTAGTTGCAAGCGCGTCGGGCTTAAATCAAATTTACCATATTTTACGGGGCATTCCTAAGAGGCTATTAGGGTTCGTCTGAATAACTGGTCGGGGGGATCGCTACGATCACACAAGCCGAAACGCCAGAGAAGATCGCGCTGATCGGAGCGACCGGCGGGCGAGAGAAGATCGCAATGACAGGGCGGATCGCAATGACCGCGAGGACCGCAACGACAGGACGGATCGGAATGACAGGGCGGATCGCGAGGATCGCACCAGCCGACGGGATAGGGATGACCGCGACGACCCAAATGCTAAGGTAGAGCCGAGCGCGAAAGAGGACACGCAAGATAAAGACGTGAGCGTCGAAAAAGGTGACACTGCGACGGCGGGGCAAGCCAGTGCGGGGAACGGCGCTGGGGCCGCTGCAGCGAAAACCACTGCTGCGACTGAGCGCGATATCCGCGTTGAAGGCACTGAGGGCGATGATCAGATCGCGGGTGGATTTGTCGGCACGCAAGGCAACACGCTTGCAGGGGAAGACGGTGTTGATTTCGTCAACGGAAATGTCGGCGATGACACGATCCAAACGGGTGCAGGGAACGATCTGGCCGCCGGAGATATGGTTGGCAGTGAGTGGAGCCTGTTCGAAGGCAGATGGGAATATAACGCGGATAACATTTCGACCGGTTCGCCTGTGGTGCGAAATTTCGACGATGTGATTTCCACTGGTGCGGGCGATGATGTGTTGCTTGGCAATGGCGGGGATGATCAATTATTCGCAGGTGCGGGCGATGATTTAGTGAACGCGGGCACTGGTGAGGATCGTGCCTTTGGCGGTGACGGCAGCGATATTTTGAACCTCGAAGATGGGGATGATTTTGGCGTTGGCGGACGCGGCGCAGATACGATCAACGCAGGCGACGGCGACGACGTTGTTTACGGTGATTTAGCTGATGGAAACATTTTGCAAGGCACACCAGAGGGCGTTAACCCGACCAGTTTCGCGCAGTTCGAGGAGGCAAATTCTGGATGGGCTGTGACGGATATCGATGGTCAATCGCAGATGAGCCAATCCGTCAGCACAGATGCTGGATCGAATTACACAGTGTCGTTTGAGGTGGCCGCGAACATTGCGAGCGGGGCAAGCAGTGCCAAAGTTGAGGTAATGTGGAACGGCGAGGTCGTTGGCGAAGTTGAGGTCACGTCAGGCGTTTACGAGCGGTTTGAAATTGACGTTCCAGGTGTTGGGGGCGACGGAGAATTGACGTTCCGCGAGGTGGCCCCTGCCGATACCGGGCCCGAGATTAATTCTGACGGGCCAATTGCGTTTTACGAAACAGAAGTTTCAATCGGCGGCGAAGATGTTTCGGTATCCGCGTTTGCCCCTGGGCAAGCCAAATTGTACCAAGTGATTGATGGGCAATTAAAGGTCTTTGATCCAAGCACAAATGAATACGAAGATGCGGGCGATCCCACTGGGTTGGGGCTGAATGCGATCGGGTTTAACGTCGAAGACGATCTGATTTATGGCATCGCGAAACAGGCTGGCGTGGATTCGCTCGGCAATGCAGTTGACGTGCCAGATTTGGTGATGCTCGATGCGGAGGGCAATGCGTTCCGGATTGGGGACGCACCCCATGGCGACTTTGTTGGAGATTTTGACGATAGCGGGAATTTATGGACGTTCCAAAACGGTTTGAACCGTGTCACCAAAATTGATGTGGATAACTTGGATGCCGATGGCAATCCTACCAGTCAATCGTTTGATTTGCCGAGTGATCTGTTTGGCGGAAAAATCTATGACATCGCATTTAATGCGGCGGACAATAGCTTTTATGCCGTTGAAGCGCCGGGTCAAAATGGTGGCGAAGGTGCAGTCCACCGCATCGACATGAGCGAAGTCGAAGCGGGCGGTCAGCCCGTCGTCACATCCCTGCCAATTTCGGGCACGTTGTTTGACGGTGAGATGGAAACGGGCATGGCGCAGGGGGCCTATGGCGCGGTGTTCCTCGATGGGGATGGCAACCTGTATTACGGAATGAACCGTGGCGATCACGATTTCGATGGAACCACTGAAGCGCAGGGGGGCATTTACGGTGTTCACATGGATTGGGAGGATGGAACGGCTTATGCCGAGTTTATGGCGGAATCTGAATCTACGGGTCGCAATGATGGTGCGGTTGATCCGCGTTCGCCCGATGCTTTTGCGCCCGTCGATACCGAAGCGACCGTTCTGATCCGCAATCCAGAAGTGACTGATCTGTCGGGTGGCGATGACAGTTTGCGCGGCGGTGCTGGCGAAGATGAAATCTATGGCGGCGGCGGTGATGATGAAATTCACGGCGGTGATGATGATGATGTTTTGTCTGGTGATGCCGGCAATGACGCAGTGTACGGCGGCGAAGGGAACGACGATATTTCAGGCGGGGCTGGCGATGACAGGCTGTATGGCGGTGCTGGGAGTGACACGTTGTCGGGCGGCGACGGCGATGATTGCATTCAAACCGATGGCGGCAACGACACGGCCTATGGTGGCGACGGCAAAGACACGTTGGTTGGCAATGACGGCCAAGAAGAGCTTTATGGCGGGGACGGCGCAGATTTCATCCTTGGACGCGGCGGCGACGACATAATCTTTGGCGGTGCTGGTAACGACAAAATTGTGGGCGGATCAGGATCTGACACCATCGAAGGGGGCGCTGGGGACGATCAATTGTGGGGCGGCGAATGGTCTGCGGATGGCAGTTCAGACACGTTCATTGTGTCCGCTGGGAGTGGCAAAGACATGATCCACGACTTTGAGGCAGATAACGATGTAGTCGATTTATCCGCCTATGGATTGGAGTTTTCGGACCTTGCCAACCTGATGTCAGATCAGGGTTGGGCCACAGAAATTGACCTGAGCGGATTGGATGGCGGGCAAGCGGGCGACAAGTTGATCCTGAAGTCCATCGACCCTGATGACCTGGATGAAAGCAATTTCATTCTTTGATCAAAACTGGCGGGCACGCGATTACAAGCGAGCCGCCTTTTAAGGCGCGAATGCAGTGAAAAATGTGAACCCTTTGACCCAGATCAAACGGCTGATGCTGCCATTGGTGGTGTTCAGCCTGATCACGAATCTGGCTGTTTTGGTCAGCCCGATTTACATGATGCAGGTTTTGGATCGCGTGGTGCCAAGCGGCAATTTGAATACGTTGCTGTTGCTGTTGCTGGTGGCGCTGGGCCCAATCGCGACCCATGCCATCGTCGAATTTTTTCGCGACATCTGCCTGACGCGCACCGCACGTTGGGTTGAAACTGTTGGCGCGCGCGCCGCATTAAAAGCCAAAGGTGAGGAGCGTCAGGCCGCGATCAAAAACGTCGGGGAGCTGGCGGCGGCCTTCAAAGGTGGCTTGGCGGTGACAACGCTTAACATCCCGTGGGTTCCGGTTTTCTTGTTTGCGTTGTTGTTAATTCATCCCCTATTTTTAGGGCTGATTGCGGGCATTGTTGGTGCGACCTGGGCGCTCTCAAAGGTGTGCGAATTTCTGACAACGGATGCGCAGCGCCAAGCAAGTTCAATTTCCAGAACCGAATTAACGACGCTGCAAGACGCGATCGACACGGTGTTGGTTGCAGGTATCCGCACCATTCTGGAGAACCTGACAAGGCGGTTTTTTAGCTTGCAACGCCAGCGTCACATGTTCGAAGAACAGGCTACTATTACGCAAACTCTGCAAACGTCGGTGTCTGGTTTTTTGCGAACGTCGGCGCAGATATTATCCCTGACGTTGGGCGCATTTCTGGTGGTTCGCGGAGAGCTGACCGCAGGTGGGATGATCGGGGCGTCGATCATTACCGCCAAAACCATCGGCACGATCGAAGCCAGCCTGACGAGCATGGCGAATATTCGATCGACGTTCACGGCCTATCAAAATTTGGGAACACAATTATGTGCAGAAAGCCACGGCCCAACCGAGGTTGAATCCTTGTCGGGAAAGTTGGTTGCGCAGGGTCTGATTTTTCCGCGCGGCGGTGGTGCGCCACCGCGTTTGGATCGCGTTACGCTCGATCTGGCGCCGGGTGAATGTTTGGCGATTGTGGGGGATTCAGGCAGCGGGAAAACCACGCTGTTACACGCGTTATGCGGCATTGATCCTGCCCCGATTGGATCGGTGTTTTTGGATGAAAGCGAGGCCCGCGTTTTAGGGCCTGAAACCATTGCGCAAAATATTGGGTATCTGCCGCAGCAGGCCCGATTGGTGAAAGGCACCTTGGCGGAAAATATTTCCTGTTTTGAGGAGAACCCATCTGACACCAAAATTATCGCGGCGGCGCGAACGGCTGGCGTGCACGGTTTGATTTCGGCACTGCCGCAAGCCTATCAATCGGACATGGGGTCGGCGGCCTATCTTTTGTCGGCGGGGCAAAAACAAAGGGTCGCGCTGGCGCGTTCAATTTATCAAAAGCCGCGGTATTTGTTTTTGGATGAGCCGAACGCGTTGCTGGATGCAATTGGGGAGCGGCAATTGTGCGATACGTTGGCGGTTTTGAAATCCCGTGGGACAACGATTGTGATGGTGTTGCACCGTTCAGGTATTATGGGGTTGGCGGATAAAGTTTTGATGATGGATCAAGGCCGGATGGCAGATTTTGGCCCCCGAGCCGAGGTTTTAGGGCGGATGAGCAACGGCAAACAGTGTTTGAAAATCCCGCTGAATGCGGCCTCGGTGCAAGATTTGAACGATTGGATTGTGGCGCAATTTTCACGCCATTCCGACCAAGAGTTTTGTGTCAAAGCGGCGATGGTTGGCACGGAATTGTTCAATGCAGCGTGTCTAAATGGCCCAGCCGATGAACAACGCGATGCGATTTTTACCTTCCGTTTTCAAAAAGAACATTTGTGCGAATTGGTGCTGCGTGAAGAACGCCAATCCGCCGCTGCCGAAAAAATGCCGAAGATAAAATCGCTTATTCAACATCCCGAGGTCAGCATGCTGGATCTGCCGTCCGATGAAATTGCGCTGGCAGTGGTGGCCCAAATGGCGGACGCATTAAAGGTGGAAAATATTAAAGATGCGTCGCTGTTTTCTGCCATTTTATCGAGCGATAAATCCCAATCCGCAGCCAACGATTTGAGGCCCCATTGATGGAGCTGCAAGATACAGAAAATGCGTTGCCGTTTTCGGTTACTCGCCCTTTGTTCATGGCTGCGATCATGCTGGGTTTGGCGTTGTTTGCGCTGGGAACCTGGGCCGCAGTTGCTCCATTGGCGACGACAATTCGCGCGAACGGCACGATTGCATCCTCTGCTCCAAGTTATGATGTGCAGCACCCTTTTGGCGGGCATATCGTTTCTGTGATGGTCGAGCATCAATCGGTGGTTTCGATTGGGCAGGTCATTTTTGAACTGGATGTTTCGGTTCAAGGGAAAAACCTGTCGCTGGTTGAGGGGCATATCAACCAGTTGCGTGCAGAGAATGAGATCATCCGAAACCTGCTGGGGCTGGCGGCGCGCGATGACCTGAGCGGCGCGCCTGATCCTGCGTTAATTGCGCGGTACGACGGTATGCAGATGCAGCTGGAAACGGAAATTGGAACAGCAGAGGCGACAGCGGGCGCGGCCGTGTTACGCGGGCAGGCGATTGAAGCAGGAATTGCGATTTTGCAGCAGCGCGTGGCGGCGTTAACGCAGCGATCCGAGCAGATGACGGCGTTGGTGAAAAAAGGTGTTTTGGCCGCGGCCCAAACAGAAGGGCAGACCGATTTATTGTTGTCTGTTCAATCGCAAATAAACACGCAGATGTCGGATTTAATCCAGCTTCGGGATCAGCGGGACCAAGCAGAGGCGAATGCCCGAAACTTGCGCACAAAACATCGCGTTGCCTTGCTCAATCAGTTGAAATCGAACGGCGAACGATTGCCAGAATTGCAACGCCAAGCAGTGAATTTAAGGTCGGAAATTGACAGCGCGATTGTACGTTCGCCCGTGGATGGGGTGGTGGTTTTGTTGGGGTTTGATACCGAACAAATGTACGCGCCGCGCGGGACAACTTTATTGACGCTGGCCCAACCGCTGAAAGATCCGAGCGTGAATTTCACGATTCCAACCCAAGCAATTGATCAGGTGCGTGCCGGGATGGAGGGATCGCTGACCATTCCCGCGTTGCCCCAGCGAAATCTGCCGAAGGTACGTATTCGGCTCAGCTCAATCGCGCCCGATGCCAAACGGGATGCGGATGGAAATGTTTTGGGCTATCCCGCGCAGGCGCAAATTAACCCCGACGACATGAAAAAAATCGTCGCGGCGATGGATGGCGATTTGCATTTGGCAACGGATATGCCCGTAAGCATCGCGCTTGAGGGGCGGAGCGTGACCTTTGGCCAATACCTGTTTGCACCCTTTATGACGATGTTCAAAGGGTCGCTACAAGATTAGGGATTAGCGCCCTTTCCATACGGGATCGCGCCCCTCGGCAAATGCTTTTGCCCCTTCCAACTGATCCTCAGAAGCGTAAAGCGTATCGACGGATTGCAGTTGTCTTTTGGTAATGCGATTCATCGTGTCTTGGAATTTGCTGTCTTCAGCATCGCGCACGATTTCTTTGATTGCGGCGTAAACCAGCGGTGGGCCGCTTTCCAAAAGACGGGCCAAATCCCAGGCCTTTTCCATCAAATCAGCGGCGGGATGGATGTGATTCACAAACCCCCAACGATGCGCTTCCTCGACATTCAGCCAGCGACCCGTCAGCAACATTTCCATTGCGACGTGGTAGGGGATGCGTTTGGGCATTTTGATGCTGGCGGCATCTGCCACGGTGCCTGAACGAATTTCAGGCAGGGCGAAAGACGCGTGATCTGCGGCAAGGATAATGTCTGCGGAAAGCGCCAGTTCCAATCCGCCACCACAGCAAATTCCGTTCACGGCCGCGATGACGGGTTTGGTCATGCCGCGCAATTCTTGCAAGCCACCAAAACCGCCGACGCCGTAATCACCGTCGACCGCGTCGCCGTCTGCGGCAGCCTTTAGATCCCAGCCTGGGCAAAAGAATTTCTCGCCGCCACCGGTGATGATTGCAACGCGCAGTTCGGGATCGTCGCGAAACGCGGCGAAGGTGTCGCCCATGATTTTGCTGGTTTCCAGATCAATGGCGTTCGCCTTTGGGCGGTCCAAAGTTATTTGCAAAATGCCGCCTTCGCGGTGGGTTTTGATCGGGTTTGTCATGTGTTCGCCTTATGGTTTGGGGTCGCGGCGCAGCAAAGCATCTGCGGCGATTGCGTCTGTGGGTGTGCAGATCAGCGGGTTCACTTCAACTTCTTCCAAGCCGTCGGCGTTGGCAAGCACGTAGTTTTGGATCGCTTCGATTGCATCGAGAATCGATGGCATATGCGCAGCTGGTGCGCCGCGAAATCCCGACAGGAGTTTTGCGGATTTCAAGGAAAGAAGTGCGGATTCCATGCCTGCACGCGTCGCCGGAATGAGAAGGGAGGCGCTGTCGTTCAGAAGTTCGGTGAGCGTGCCGCCTGCGCCAAGCGTAAGGACAAATCCGTGCGCGGGGTCTTTGACAACCCCGACGAGGAGTTCGGCCACGCCGCCTGTTAACATTTCTTCAACGAGGAAGGCATCCGTTGGCATCGTGGTTGCGGCGTCTGTGACGGATTGAGCGGCGTTCAGGTTCAGGGCAACGGCCCCTGCTTCGGATTTGTGGGCGATGCCTTCGCCCTTTAGCGCGACGGGAAAACCGATGGCTTGTGCGGCTTTTGCGGCCGCGTTTGGGGATTGTGCGCGGGTCGATATTGGAACGCGAAGGCCGTGGCTGGCAAGGGCGGTTTTTGCCTCGGCTTCGGAAACGATTTGCGGGTCGTTGCTGGGCGTTGGCAATAAAATGGGTGCGGTTTCGGGTTGGGTGAAACTGGCGGCGGCCGCAACGGACTCAATTGCTTCGGCAAGGCCGAGCATCGGCACGACCCCCAATTCGGCCAAGCGGTTTGCCACGGTTTCGGACAAGTTTTCAGGCAGTGTTGTGACCATTGCGACGTTCGCGCCTGTTTGCGCCTTGGCACGGCCAGCGGCGGCGATGGCGCAATCCCAATCGGCATCGCTGCACCGATCTGCGCGAGGGAAATCGACGATCAGCAACGTGAGCGCGAGGTGGGGTTCCATCATGGCGGACCACGCGGCGGTCATGGCGTCGGCGTCGCGCCAAATGTAGGTGTGATAATCGAGCGGATTGGCCAGTGCCACCATCGGGCCGAGCGCTGTGCGAAGGTTAGTTTTTTGCGTTAGCGTGAGGGGTGGGAAGGTGACGTTGTGGCCAACGGCGGTGTCTGCAGCAAGGCTGGCTTCGCCCCCTGAACAGCTGATGGACGCGATTTCTGCGCTTTGCAGTGCGCCCGTGAAATGCAGGAGTTTGAGGGTTTCCATAAAGGTTGGCAGGCTGTTGACCCGCGCAATATTCAGTCGTTTCAGCAAGGCATTTGCACCGGCATCGCCACCCGCGACGGATGCGGTGTGGGAAACGGTTGCGGCTTTGGCTTGGTCGGATTTGCCGACTTTGAGGGCGACGATGGGCTTGCCCAATTGCTGCGCCACCGCTGCCAATTTTTCGTAGGCGCGGATGTCGTTGAAACCTTCGATGTGGAGGCCGAGCGCGGTGATGCGTGGATCGTTCAACAGGTGGATGCCGATATCTGCCATGCCTGTTTGCGCCTGATTTCCCGCGCATGCGATGGTGGCGATGGGTAGGGCGCGCTGTTGCATGGTGATGTTGATCGCCATGTTGGACGACTGGGTGATGATCGCAACGCCGTTGTTAACGGTTGCGCCGCCGTGTTGGTCGGGCCACAGAATTGCGCGGTCCAAGTAGTTGATAATGCCGTAACAATTGGGGCCGAGGATCGGCATGTCGCCTGCGGCTGTGACCAGTTGTGCTTGCAGATCGGACCCTGTGTCGTCTTCCTGTTCTGCCTCAGAAAATCCAGAGGCAAAACAGATTGCGCCCCCTGCGCCCATTGCGTTCAACTGGGCAACGACATCGAGTGTTACGTGACGGTTTACGCCGATAAAACAGGCGTCTGGCGGTTCTGGCAAATCGGCGAGTGATGCGTAGCTGTCGATACCCGCAAGTGGTTTTTGTTTTGGATGAACGGGATAGATCGCGCCAGTAAAGCCGATTTTGATGGCTTGTTCAGCCACGGCTTCGCACCATGCGCCGCCGCCGATGATGGCGATGGATTTCGGATTAAATAGACGTTGGAGTGTCATAAGTTCGTAACCTTAGACGAATGGGCATGTGATTGCTGTGACGGGATTTGGATATTTTGGGCCAAAAGAAGCAAGGGTTTGTTAACCAGAATCGCGGTTAGTAGTTTTGCGGTACAGGTTGGGAAGCCGATGACCGCGCCAGGAGAAGGTCCTCTGTCAGCCGGAAATGGGGCAGAGGACTGGACCTTAATCTGCCACTTTCTTCTGGCCTTAAATATCCCCCGCGCGGAGCGCATTAAACCTATGCACCGAGCGGGCGCAACAGATCGCGGCTGATGATGTGGCGTTGGATTTCGGATGTGCCGTCCCAGATACGTTCTACTCGGGCGTCGCGCCAAAACCGTTCTAGCGGGTAATCATCCATCAGCCCCATACCGCCGTGTATTTGAATTGCGGTGTCGGTAACACGCGCCAACATTTCGGAAGCGTAGAGTTTTGCGGAAGCAATTTCGCGGTTCGCTGGCAGGCCTTTGTCGAGGCGATCAGCGGCGGCGAGGGTGAGCAGATCGGCGGCGTCGATTTCTGTGATCATGTCGGCGATTTGAAAACTGACGCCTTGGAATTTACCGATTGGCTGGCCAAATTGTTCGCGTTCTGCGGAATAGTTCAGCGCGTAATCAAACACGCGGCGCGCGCGGCCCACAGACATTGCGGCGACGGTGATGCGTGTGGCGTAAAGCCATTCGTTCATGACCGCGAAACCGCCATCAACTTCACCCAAGACCTGCGCGTCTGGCAGGCGGCAATCGTCGAATTCTAGGATCATATTTTTGTAGCCGCGATGGGATACGGATTTGTAACCGTCGCGGATTGTGAAGCCAGGTGTGCCGCGATCCACGAGGAATGTGGTGATGCGTTTTTTCGGGCCCTTTGGCGTGTCGTCTTCGCCTGTAGCGATGAAAACGATGATGAAATCGGCGTGTTCTGCGCCCGAGATGAAATGCTTTGTTCCGTTCACGACCCAATCACCGCCGTCACGTACCGCGTTGCATTTCATGCCGCGTACGTCAGATCCGGCACCCGGTTCTGTCATGGCGAGCGCGTCCATCCGTTCGCCGCGCATGGCAGGCATCAGGTAGCGTTCGCGTTGTTCTGGATTACACGCCATCAGGATGTTTTGCGGGCGCCCAAAGAAGTGGTTGAGCGCCATTGAGCCGCGCCCAAGTTCACGTTCCACCAGTGCGAAATCGGTGTGGTTTAGGCCAGCGCCGCCGACCTCTTCCGGGAAATTACAGCCGTAAAAACCAAGCTCTAGGGTTTTGCGTTTAATCTCATTCGCGATCTCAGCAGGGACTTCGCCAGTGCGTTCGACCAGTTCTTCGTGGGGGTAGATTTCTTTTTCAACGAAGCTGCGAACGGTTGAGACGATCATCTCTTGTTCTTCGGTTAGGCCGTATTGCATGGCGGTGTTCCCTGTAGAATTTTTACGATTTTGTGCGCTTTTTAGAATGTTCGCGCAACCGTTGTTTCATCGCTTCTTTGCCTTGGGCTGTGCCGTCGTGCCAGCTGCCAAACAGGCGGTCCCACGGCACATCGAGGTTGCCGTAGTTGCATTCAAAAAAGCGGTGGTGGATTTGGTGGTGGAACATGCCCAGATTTAGGCGCTTTTTGTTACGAAACATCACGCCCTCAAAGCCTGTGTGGGTTGTGATTGCGTATAGGCCGTAGAACATGAGGTGAAAGATGACGTGGACGGGATGGCTGGCGATCGCAAAGTGGGTGAGCACGGTGCCAAAGTAGAACAAGTGTTCAACGGGGTGCATAGACAGGCCAGACCACGGGCCGATATCGGTGTTGCGGTGGTGCAGGGCGTGAAAGCGGTACATCAGGCCCGTGTGCAAAAATCGGTGCATCCAGTAGAAATAAAAGCTCTCCCAGATGGGGATCAGGAAGAAGATCGCGACGAACCAGATGGGGTTTGTGTCAAACGTGATAACGTGGGCATAGCCGTTGGCCATCGACCACCAGAGCAGGCATTCGAATGCGGACCAAATTGTGACGCCCGAGGCAATGGTCCAGAGCATGTTGTCGAGGAGTTGGCTGTCGAGCGTGAACATCCGGCCCATGCGGGGGAATGGGCGCGGATCGTATTTTAGAGTGGTGTCCTGCATCGCGTATTTGTGGAACCACAAATGCAAAGCGCCTGCGAGCAGGGTGACGATCACGGCGTTGCGCGCCCAAATAAGGGCGATCCACCAAACCTCAAACGAGGCCGCTTGCGCGAGTGTTGGGCTGGCGAGCGCAAGGCTCGAAAATGCGATGGCGACAATGGCGAGGTGGACCGTGATGAAAAACCAGCTGTCGAAATACCAACGAAACGCGGCGTAGGGTTTGGGGGGCCATTGCCAAAGCGGAGAGACTTGGATCGGGGTTTCAGGCAGGTGGTTCCACTCTTTGCGGGTGGTCATTGGTACATCTTCTTTTTGCGCGCGCGGGTCTCAACTGTGCCCTCGGCCGTGCCGTTGTGGAAGGTGCCGAACCAGCGGTCCCACGGCATTTCTTGGTTGCCGTAGTTGCACTCGTAATAGCGGTGATGCAGCGTGTGGTAAAACGTGCCCAGTTCCAACTTGCGTTTGTCTTTGATCAGCAGGGATTCATAGCCTGTGTGGCTCATGGCGGCCCCAGGCGCGAGGTACATGACGTGGAAGGCGATGTGCACGGGGCTGGAGGGGATGATCCAGTGGATGCACAGCGATGTCAGATAGAAGAAGTGTTCAACGGGGTGCATCGAAAAGCCAGACCACGGGCCGATGTTGATGTTGCGGTGATGCAGGGAATGCACGCGCGTGTACATGAACGGCACGTGCAGAAAACGGTGGATCCAGTAGAAGTGGAAGGCGGACCAGACGGGCAGCGCGAGGATAATCGCGATGAACAGGATTGGGTTGCTGGTGAATGTGATTGTCGGGACGTAGCCGTTGGCCATGAGCCAGAGTGAGACCGCCTGAAAGACAGTGATTTGGGCGATGCCGCTGGTGAGGGACCAGAACATGTTGTCTTTGACTTGGTCGCCAAATTTAAAGGTTCGGTTTTCGCGCATCATATCGCGGTGGGAGAATTTGAGCTCTTTTGCTTGGGCCTTACGCGTGTAGAAATACCAGTGCAGGCCGCCTGCAAAAACCAGCAGGGCACCCATGTTCACGGCCCAGATTTGGGCGACCCAGCCGATGGCGAATGTCTTGGTGGTTTCAAGGGATGGGTAGAGGAAGAACCAGCAGAATAGGCCCATCAAAAATAGGAGCATGAATTCGGACAGGCGCAGCCAATTGCGGGCGAAATAACCGCCGATTGAACGTGGGCTAGGCGGCCACTGCCAGATGGATTTATCGGGAAGGGGCAGGTCTGGGTGATAGTTCCAGTCGCGGTTTTCAGGCATTGTTAGCTTGCATAGTTGGAACCTTCGTCGTCGAGGATGGCTTTTAATTCGGCGAGGTGGCGGTCGGCTTGTTCTGGGTATTCTTCTTGCTCACTGGCGGCTTTTTCGGCGATCTCGTCGGATAGGACGCGGAGTTTTTGGCCTGTTTGTAATGCGCGGATGTAGGTTTCGGCGGCGCGTTCAAAATAGTACAGGCGGTTGAAAGTGTCCGCGACGCTGTCTCCGATGATCAGGATGCCGTGGTTGCCCATGATCATGACTTTTTTCTTGGGGTCGGAAAACAGGGCGGCGCAGCGTTCGCCTTCGCCTTCAAACGCGAGGCCGCCGTAGTGATTGTCGATCACGTAGCGATCAAAGAAAATGGCGGTGTTTTGATCGATTGGCAGCAGGTTGCTGTCTGCGAGAGATGCCAGAACGGTGGCGTGGACGGAATGCACGTGCATGGCGCAACGGGCGTGTGGGCAGTGGCGGTGGATCGCGCCGTGCAATCCCCACGCGGTGAGGTCGGGTGCGCCCGGTTTTTCGAGCACGTCTGGATCGTTTGCATCGAGCAGCAGCAGATCGGAGGCTTTGATCCGTGCGAAGTGCATTTGGTTGGGGTTCATCAGGAACTGTGTGCCGTCGTCGTTTACTGCGAAGGAAAAGTGGTTCGCGACTGCCTCGTGGAAATTCAGGCGCTCGGTCCAGCGAAAGGCGGCGGCGAGGTCTACGCGTTCGGCCCAGTGATCCATATTCGTGTGTAATTGTGCGACGGCCATGATGCTCTCCCTTGTTGGGGATATGAAGCATGGCGGCAGGGCCATTTGCAATGCTGTTTACGACGTGGGTTTGGCGTAAACGGATGGAAAACCCCACGGGATGGTGCCCCGCCCCGTGGGATTCGTTTGTGCTAGTTCGTTTTGAACTCTGGGTAGGCTTCCATGCCCAACTCAGAGCGGTCGAGGCCCATGATCTCGGCTTCTTCGTCCACGCGGATGCCAACGATGACTTTAAGGATCAGCCAGACCAGCGAAGAGGTGATGATCACAAAGAATGCAACTGTGAGGATGCCAAAAAGTTGTGCACCAATAGTTGCGGCAGGGTTGGTGAAGACCACGGCGATTGTGCCCCAGATACCTGCAATAAGGTGAACTGGGATCGCACCAACCACATCGTCGATGCGGAATTTATCCAGCAGCGGGATCGTGATGACCACAATGATGCCGCCAACAGCGCCAATCAAAGTTGCCATGCCAATTGATGGTGTCAGCGGTTCTGCGGTGATGGACACGAGGCCAGCCAATGCGCCGTTTAGGATCATTGTTAGGTCTGGTTTCTTGTACAACAATTGTGTGGCGATAAGGGCTGCGACCACACCACCTGCTGCGGCGGCGTTTGTGTTTACAAAGATGCGCGAAATGTCGGCGATGTCGCCCACGGTGCCCATCGCAAGTTGCGAGCCGCCATTAAAGCCGAACCAACCGAGCCACAGAATAAATGCACCAAGTGTCGCGAGCGGAAGGTTTGAACCCAAGAATGGTGTCACTTTGCCGTCTTTGTATTTGCCGATGCGCGGGCCGAGGATAATCGCGCCTGTTAGAGCTGCCCAACCACCGACGGAGTGGACGACTGTGGAGCCGGCAAAATCTTGGAAATTTGCGACTTCAAGGAAACCACCGCCCCATTTCCAAGACGCTTGGATCGGGTAGATCAGGCCTGTCAGGATGATGACGAATACAAGGAATGGCCATAGTTTGATGCGTTCAGCGAGTGCGCCAGATACGATGGAGGCTGTTGCGGCACAGAACATCAGCTGGAAGAAAAAGTCCGAGCCAACAGAAGCATAGGACAGATCGGCATCTGCTGCGGCTAAGCCAACGGGTTCGAGGGAGGTTGGGGAGAATGCGCCCAAAATGTTGGAGATTGTCCAAGCGTCGGCTGGGTACATGAGGTTAAAGCCGATGATGTAATAGGCCAAACAAGCAAAGCCAAAGAGGCCCATGTTTTTGGTTAACTGCATCGTAACGTTTTTAGAGCGCACGAGACCTGCTTCGAGCATAGCAAAGCCAGCGGCCATGAAGAACACCAGAAAACCAGCGATCAAGAAAAGAAGAGTGGTGAGGATGAAGCCCACTTCGGTCGGAACAGCGGTGGGCGCATCCTGTGCAAAGGCGGTTGCAGGAAGGAGGGTAGCGCCTCCCACGAGGATGATTTTTTTCAAAGGAGTGTTCATTGTCGTTTCCTAGTTCTTTGTCTGTGTCGGCCTAAATTGCGTCTTCGCCGGATTCACCGGTGCGGACGCGAACTGCTTGTTGGACTTCAAGTACGAAAATTTTGCCATCACCAATTTTGCCAGTTTTTGCGCTCTCTTCGATTGCGGCCACTGTTTGGTCGACCATGTCCGATGTCACTACTATTTCGAGTTTAATTTTTGGTACGTAATTCACGTCGTATTCTGCACCGCGATAGATTTCGGTATGGCCAGATTGAACGCCGTAGCCTTTGATTTCTGTAACCATCATGCCTTTGACGCCGATTTCGGTGAGCGCGGTGCGGACCTCTTCCAGCTTAAAGGGTTTAATTGTTGCTATTACGAGTTTCATCGTGTCCTCATTTGTTTGGGTCGGTGCATGTGTTTGCTGATGGGGCAAGCAACGAAGAATTGAGCGTCGGGTGCAATGCCTTGGCAATGCTGCAGTGCAGAAAACTTCGTTTTTGCATAAAAAATGTACACAACAGGCTTTCTGACCAAATTTTATGCAAAAAAGATTCTAACAATCGTGACCTCCTTGCACTCCACAAACATGTATAGAAAGACTATCTTAGGAAAAATGACCTAAATCAGGCACGAGCGGTTATGGCACAAAATGGAAAGCGGCGCACGTTGGTTGCGCCCAAAAGGGTGTTTAAGTCCAAAAAGGCGAAGGCTTCTGTCTCGTCTAGTGTGGCGTCGTCTTTGGCTTCCAAAATGACACCGGGCGCGGCCAAGAAAAAAGCGGCTGCGACCCCAAAGCCAAAAGCTAAGAAAGCCCCGAAGCGCAAAGCCAGTGGAAATATCTTTGTTCGGGCGTTCAAATTTGTGTTTGGCGGTATCCTTCGGATTTTGTGGTGGGTGTTTTCGCGGCTTGCGGTTGTGACGGCCGTGGTGGTTGGCGGATCGACTGCCTATTATTATTCGACATTGCCTGATGCGTTGGAATTGATGGATGATCGCCAGCATGGCTCGGTCACGATTTTGGATAATACGGGCCAAGTGTTTGCGTGGCGCGGGGATCAGTTTGGCGGTTTGGTGGATGCCGATTCTGTTGCGCCGCATTTGAAAAATGCCGTTGTTGCGACCGAGGATAAACGGTTCTTTCGTCATCTAGGGATTTCACCGCGCGGTATTGCGGGTGCATTGCGCACCAACATTCGCGAAGGGCGGCATCCGCTAAAGGGGCATGGTGGTTCAACGATCACGCAGCAGGTTGCCAAGCTGGTGTTCTTTTCTGACATGGGGTCCAAGGAACGCAAAATCAAAGAAGTGCCGATGGCATTCGCGATGGAGCTGAAATACACCAAAGCGGAAATCCTGACCATTTACATGAACCGCGCATACTTGGGTGCGGGCAGCAACGGGTTTGAGGCTGCAGCACAGCGGTATTTTTCGAAATCCGCATCTACTGTGAGCGTTCCTGAGGCCGCGATGATGGCTGGCCTGTTGAAGGCACCTTCGTCTACCGCGCCGACACGCGACATTGGTAAGGCGCAGGATCGCGCGGAATTGATCATAGGGTTGATGGAAAAACAGGATTATCTGAGCGCACGCGAAGCCGACGCAGCGCGGGCCAATCCTGCGCAATTGTCGGCCACGGCAAAGAGGCAAGTCGGGACATATTTTGCGGATTGGATCGTGGAAGACGGGCCAAATTTCCTTTTGAAGCAAACCAAAGAAGATGTTGTTATTCGCAGCACGTTTGACAAGCGGGTTCAAAAAGCTGCGGAAGACGGAATGAACTTTGTTTTTGAAAACAAGGTCCGAGAAGGATCAAAGGCGCAGGCCGCGATTGTTGTTTTGTCGCGCGACGGTGCGGTGCGTGCGATTGTGGGTGGCAAAAAGACTGGCAATGCGGGCGGGTTCAATCGCGGAACACAGGCATTGCGCCAGACAGGTTCGTCGTTCAAGCCGTTCGTTTATGCTGCCGCATTGCAAGATGGCTGGCGCTGGGACACGACCGTTGTGGACGAGGCATTCTGCATGAATGTGCCCGGTTCCGGTGAATATTGCCCCAAAAACTATACCAAGAAATATGAAGGCGAGATGTCGCTGACCAAGGCGTTGGCCAAGTCCAAGAACACGGTTGCGGTAAAGGTTGCGGTTGCGATTGGCACGGATAAAGTTGCGAATATTGCGCAAGGCTTTGGCATTCAAAACAAGATTTCCCCCGGACCAGCGATGGCGCTCGGGGCATCGGAAAGCACGTTGCTGGAAATGACCGGCGCCTATGCGGGCATTCTGAATGAAGGCGTGGCGGTAAAGCCGTATGGCCTTACAGAGCTGACCATTCAGGGTGAAAAGACGCCGATGATGGTGCATTCAAATGCGGCAGGTGAGCGTGTGATTTCCCAGCGTGCCGCGGGCCAGTTGACGTACATGATGAACCAAGTTGTTGAAGCTGGCTCTGGCGGTAAAGCGCGGATTGATGGTGTGGAAATTGCAGGCAAAACAGGCACGACGCAGGGCGCAAAAGATGCGTGGTTTATCGGGTTTAACAGCGATTATGTTGTTGGTGTTTGGATGGGCTATGACGACAACACAAAGCTAACGGGTGTGACGGGCAGCGGATTGCCGACGGATATTTGGCGCGAAACCATGACCCGTGTTTTGGATGGCCATATTCCAGCGCCGTTGCCGATGTTTGTGCCGCCGCGCAAAGTTGTTGAACCGACAGTAAATGCGCGCAACCCGTCGCGAAAAAAGAAGGGCAATGATCCATTGCGTGATTTGGCCCAGCAAGTTGAGCGCGACTTAAAGAAGCTGGAAAAAGACGCCGAGAACATCGTGGATAAAGTGTTGGGCAGCATTTTTGGACGTAAGAAAAACTAGGCAGGTGCAGGAGGCTTTGTGCGGTTAATTTTTTGGAACTGCAACATGGCGTTTCATCGAAAGATTGAGGCGATCCTGCCGTTAAAGCCAGATATTGCCGTGATTTCAGAATGCGCTGCGCCCGAAATACTGGCCCTACGCGGGTTGGATCGGTTCAGCCCTGAAACCTGCCTTTGGATGGGCAAAAATCCGAACAAGGGGCTGGGGGTGTTTGCCTTTGGGGATGTGGCGCTGCAGCGCGCGGAGCCGTTTTTCCCGACGCTGGATTTTGTGTTGCCCGTGGTTGTGACGGGCGCAGTGCAGTTTAACCTGCTGGCGGTTTGGGCGCAGAATGCCAACAGCGGTAACATTCGAAAACACACGTTGGGGCCGTTGCGGCGCGGGCTGACCAAGTACCGCGATTTTCTGTCTGGCGGGCCAAGCGTGATGGGCGGTGATCTGAACAACAACATCTTTTGGGACAAGCCAGGTTGGCGGATCAATCATTCCAAGATGGTTGCAACGGCAACGGATTTGGGGCTGGTCAGTGCGTATCACGAGGTGATGGGCGAACCCCAAGGCAGTGAGAGCATCCCGACACATTATTGGCGGGATCGTAAAAAGGACGGGCCTGTGTACCACATTGATTACGCGTTTGTGCCACGCAGCGCGCAGATCAATCGGTTTGAGGTGGGCAGGTTTGAAGATTGGGTCGGCAACGGATTGAGCGATCATGTCGCCCTGATCGTGGATATTACGTTTTAAACGAAAAAGGCGCAGCCAATGGCCGCGCCCAAATTCAAATTCCAGTCTGTTTAAGACGCGGTTTTGAGGTGTGCGATCAGTTTGTCGATGTCACCGCCGCGACGATCCAGCATTGCGCCGATTTCTTCGCGTTCAAGGCGCAACATTGAGATGCCTTCGATGATGATGTCGAACATTTTATCACGGCCAGATGCGTCAGACACTTGCCATTGCACCAAGAACGGGCGTTTACCTTTGAAGGTAACGCTGCTGTCCACCAGATAGCCGCGTTTGGACTTCTGGGATTTTGTCACCAAGATTTCTGCACCAATAAACTTGCGGAAGCGTTTGCCGTATTTGCGCGAAACGTATCCTTGGAACGCTTTGGTGTAGGCGTTGATTTGTGATTTGGATGCGCTGCGACGTGCGACGCCAAGCGATGAACGCGCGATCACGGGCACATCTGCGTATTTCGCAAAGATGCGTTCAAAATCACGGAACATGGCAGATTCAGATTTGCCAGCGTTAATGACGCGGAAAATTTCGCCCGTGAGTTTGCCGATCAGGCTTTCTGCGTCTGATTGTGACAAAGCCAAGGCTGGGCCTGCCATCGGAAGGGCGGCCATCATGGCCATTACGGCACGGCGGGTGAATAAATTAGTCTGCATAGGGATCCTCCAGATCCTCCAGGTTATCGGCGGAGGAACCAATATTGAAACGGCGGTTTTGCAGATACAAAGACCGCGCGGCGACATAGCTGTCCTCTGACTCGTAGAGGATGCCGTTAATAGCGTCGTCATATTCGTTGCGGTCGCCAACCTTGTCTACGACATAAAGCGGGAAGGTGACTTGGCGTGCTTCGGATGGCAAGAAATTGCCGACCGGATCAAGGAAGAAATCGACCACAAGCCCGTAAGTTTCGCGTTCAGTCCGTGGGCCGTAAACAGGTACTTCGAGGTATCGACCCTCTGGGAAGCCGTAAACCGCCAGTGTTTCGCCGAAATCAGTTTCAACGTCTTCTTCCATGCCAAGCGCGGTTGCTGCATCGAAAATGCCGCCAAGGCCGAAAATCGTGTTGGTCGCAAAACGAATGGTGTTTGTTGCCACATCTTCGAAGTTGAACTGCAAAAAGGAGTTTACGATTTCGCCCGGGATCGCGAGGTTCGCGGCGACGTTGCTGATGGCACGGTCTGCCTCAAACGGGACGGTTTTGCCGTAGCCACGCGCGACGGGCGCAACAAGATGCGTATCCAAGGCTTTGTTGAAGTTGTGAACCTTGCGGTTTTCAGCCTCGTCAGGGTCGTGGATGGCGGTTTTGGAGGACGGGGAAGAACAGGCAGAAAGCACAGCAAGTGCTGCGATGGAAATTAGGGCTCGAAAGGAATAGATTTTCATAATTGGCAACGTTTTTTAAGGTTTCGAGCCGCCGTCATACGCGGATCGCTGGTTGGTGTCGATATCGTGCAATGGTTTTGTCAGGATTGTTGTTTTTGTGCCGTAACACCACTAAAGAGTCCATCTAATGCGATTGCTATTTATGTCGAGTGCAAAATTGCGAGCGTTAAGTGATTGATATTGGTCATATTATTTCCCACCTTTTGTTTGAAGCATTTTCAAACGGCACTGAAACCGATAAAGTAACGCCTTAATGGTTATTCTTTAAGAGTATTGATAAAGTAATGTGTAAATTCAAAGCAGTAAAAGAACTGGAACACGTGTAATGGCTGGCGAAAAGATGCATTATCCAGTGGGGCTGGCGGAATTGCGTGATGTGCGTAAACGCAGCCGTGGTTTGTTTGTCTCGGTCGGATTCTTCAGTGTTTTCGTGAATTTGCTGATGCTCACCGGCCCGATCTTTATGCTGCAGGTCTATGACCGCGTGCTGGGCAGCCGATCTGAGGCCACGTTGATGGCGTTGTTTGTGCTGGTGGTGCTGCTGTATGCGCTGTTTGGCGTGCTCGATTGGGCGCGGGGGCGGGTTTTGGCCCGTGCTGGGGCACAATTTCAGACCGATTTAGATGAACGTGTGTTCAAGGCGGTTCTGCGGGTGCCCGCGCAGCCGGGATCTGCGGACAAAGTACAATCTGGACTGCGCGATTTGGAAGCCGTGCAAAAATTGATGACCTCGCCCGCGCTGTTTGCGGTGTGCGATATTCCTTGGACGCCGATTTTTGCCATCGCGATTTTCATGTTCCACCCGATGTTGGGCTATTTGGCGTTGGCGGGTGGTGCGTTGTTGATTGTGGTGACGTTTGTGAACCAGTGGGTTTCGAAACGCGGCATCATCGAGGCGCAGGTTCAAAGCGCGCAGGCAGATAGTTTTGCCAGCAGTGTGCGCGATGATCGTGAAGTGGTTCAAGGGCTGGGGATGCGCAGTTCTGTGATGTCGCGGTGGCGCAAATCGCGGGATCAATCGCTGGGATCAAGTATTAGATCGAGCGATCTGACAGGCAGTTTTTCATCCTTTACCAAAGCGTTTCGTCTGTTTTTACAATCGGCGATGCTGGCCCTTGGGGCGTATCTGGTTTTGCAAAATCAACTGACACCCGGCGCGATGATTGCGGGGTCTATTCTAATGGGCCGCGCGTTGGCACCGATTGAAATGGCGATTGGTCAGTGGCCGCTGGTGACGCGGGCTGGTCAGGGGTGGTTTAACCTGTCGCGCTTGCTCGAAATTGTACCAGAGGAAATTGCCCGTACGCCGCTGCCGCGCCCTGCGGCGTTGCTGGTTGCTGAAAACCTGACAGCTGTGCCCCCCGGTGAATCGCAAGCCAGCCTGAAGATGGTATCGTTTCGTGTAGAGCCGGGAACCGCGCTCGGGGTAATTGGGCCATCGGCGGCGGGTAAATCATCGTTGGCGCGGGTGATCTGCGGGATTTGGCGACCTGCGTCTGGTAAGATCCGTTTGGATGGTGCCGCGCTCGATAATTATGACCCAGATGTTTTGGGCGGCTACATCGGGTATTTGCCCCAAACCGTGACTTTGTTTGATGCAACGATTGCCGAAAATATTGCGCGGATGTCGGAAACACCTGATTCCGCTGCTGTGGTGGACGCCGCTAAACGGGCGGGCGCACATGAGATGATTTTGCAGCAGCCACAGGGGTATGACACGCCGATTGGCAACTTTGGTGGGCGGCTATCAGGTGGGCAACGGCAACGATTGGGATTGGCGCGCGCGTTGTACGGTGATCCGTTGATCCTTGTGCTGGATGAACCGAATTCGAATCTTGATAGCGTAGGGTCGGAGGCGTTGAACGATGCCATTCGCACCATGAAATCCGAAGGCAAATCTGTGATTATCATGGCACACCGTCCTGCGGCGATTGCCGAATGTGAAAACCTGTTGGTGCTGGAAAACGGGATGCGCAAGGCGTTTGGCCCGCGCGACGAAGTGTTGAAAGATCAGGTGCGCAACGTGGCGCAAATCATAAGCGCGTTGAAAAAAGGAAAAGCATCATGAGCGGGCAAAACCCACCAGCGCGACGGAAATGGTCGGCCAAAATGCCGATGTGGTTTGGCATGCTGTCGGTTGCCATTTTGTTTGGTGTGCTGGGGGTTTGGGGAAATTTTGCCACCATTTCTGGGGCGATTATTTCCAGTGGCATGATCCAAGGCGAAAGCCTGCGTCAGGTGGTGCAGCACCCCCAAGGCGGTGTGGTCGGTGCCATTGATGTGAAAGAGGGCGACCGCGTTGAGGCGGGGCAAGTGTTGATCCGTTTTGACGATAAATTGCTGCGCTCGCAGCTGACAACTGTCGATAGCCAGCTGAAAGAGATTTTCGCGCGTCGCGCACGGTTGATTGCAGAGCGCGATGATGCAGACAGTCTGGTGTTCACGCCCGAGCTGGTGGAATTGGGCAAAACCGACCAATCCACGGTGCAATTGATGCAAGGCCAAACGCGATTGTTCGAGGCGCGGCGCAAATCGTTGCAGCAGCAAACCAAGCAGTTGAATGAGCGCAAAGTGCAAATCTGATTGCAGATCAAAGGGGTCGAAGCGCAGTTGGTTTCATCGTCCGAACAGGCCGCGTTGATCCAGCAAGAATTGGCTGGGCAGCAGTCGTTGCTCGACAAAGGGTTGGCGCAGGCAGGGCGTGTTTTATCGTTGCAGCGCGAAGCATCACGGTTGAACGGATCTGTTGGAGAATTGAAAAGCTCTGCTGCGCGCGGTGAAGCGCAGATCATCGAAACGGATATCCAGATTTTGCAACTGTCCAGTGCGCGCCGTGAAGAGGCGATCACCACGTTGCGCGATTTGACCTATACAGAAATTGAGATGATTGAGCGTAAATTGTCGCTGGATGAGACCCTGTCGCGCATGGATGTGCGCGCGCCGATGTCTGGGATTGTGCATGGCCTGACGGTGCATGCGCTGCGATCTGTTGTGCGTGCGGCTGATCCGATCTTATACGTTGTGCCATCGGACAGTGCGCTGGTGATTAGCAGCCGGATTGAGGCGATCCACGTGGATCAGGTGCATGTGGGCCAAGACGCGAGTTTGCGGTTTTCGACGTTTGATCAGCGCACCACGCCCGAAATTTTTGGCAAAGTCGTGAAGGTCTCGGCCGATGTGTTTCAGGACGAAGTGACGGGTGGGTCGTATTATTCGGCGGAAATTGAACCGAATGCGGGCGAGATGGATCGGTTGGGGGACGTTGAATTGCTGCCCGGTATGCCCGTGGAGGCGTTCATCAAAACCGAGGATCGTTCGCCGTTAAGTTACCTCACCAAGCCGTTCATGGATTATTTCAACCGCGCCTTTCGCGAGAGTTAATCTGCGAATTAGCGCTCAATTCATGTGGTTTTTCGCTTGCAGGTGAGGCCGTGTAGAGTAGCGTGGCGGCAACTTTTCTTTGGAGGATATCATGGCTGGAATTTACGAAACGCGGCTGAATGAAATGGGCCACACGGTGCCAGATGCACCTGCACCTGCGGCCAATTATGTGCCTTATGTGATTGTTGGCGACATGGTTTATGTGTCGGGCCAGATTGCAAAAGACAGCGATGGTTTGATTGTGGGCAAGCTGGGCGATGACATGGACATTGCGGGTGGCCAAAGTGCGGCGCAGGTCTGTGCGTTGAACCTGATTGCGCAACTAAAGGCAGCCTGTGGCGGCGATTTGGATCGGTTGAAACGGGTTGTGAAGCTGGGCGGATTCGTGAATGCGACGCCCGATTTTGTGGATCATCCCGCGGTGATTAACGGTGCATCCGATTTTGTCGGCGAAGTTTTTGGGGAAGCGGGCGCGCATGCCCGTGCGGCGGTTGGCTGTTCGTCTTTGCCCTTTGGTGTTGCCGTTGAAGTTGAGGGTATTTTCCAGATTTCCTGATGTTAGATGCGTTCAAAAAAGCGCCGCTGGCGCACCGAACCCTGCATGACGTGCGCGGTGGCCGACCCGAAAATTCAATGACGGGGGCCAAGGCTGCGATGGCGGCTGGCTATGGGCTAGAAATTGACTTGCAGATGTCCTCGGACGGTGTGGCGATGGTGTTTCACGACGATATTTTGCAACGATTGACGCGGCATTACGGGCGGGTGAACGAGCATTCGCTGGCGGAGTTGTCGGCCATGCGGTTGAGCCACGGTGATGAGGGTATTCCGACGTTTGCGGAGTTTCTGAAGCTGGTTGATGGCGCGGTTCCGTTGTTGGTTGAGGTGAAGGATCAAGACGGCGCGTTGGGGGAAAATACGCATGGGGCAGAGCAGGCGATTTGCGCAGATTTGAAAGGATACAAAGGTGCGGTCGCGCTGATGTCTTTCAATCCGCATTCGGTTGCCAATTGTGCAAAGTTTGCCCCAGACATTCCGCGTGGGTTGGTGACAGACCCGTTTTTGGCAGATGATTGGCCAGATGTGGATGGCGCGCGATTGACAGAGCTGGCGGGTATTCCTGATTACGACCGTGTTGGCGCAAGTTTCATTTCCCACAACGTGAATGATTTGGGCAGCGCGCGGGTTGGCGCGTTGAAAGCGCAGGGAGCGGCGGTGTTTTGCTGGACGGTTCGTTCGGCTGAACAAGAAGCGCAGGCGCGGCGGATTGTCGATAATGTGACGTTCGAGGGGTATTTGCCTTGAACCCGCAGCCGCCAAGGCCATTTTGTTTCAGATGACGGATGAAGCACAAATTGAAGTAACGGTTGTTGGATCGCTCGATCAGGTGGATGCGACAGAATGGGATTTGTGTGCGTGCCCCGAGGCGGGCGATGGCCGCGCGATTGATCCGTTCACCACCTATCGTTTTTTAAAAGCGTTGGAGGACAGTGGATCGGTTGGTGCTGGCACGGGCTGGGAGCCACGCCATGTTTTGGCGCGCCGCGATGGGGCGTTGATCGGGGTGATGCCGTGCTATGCCAAAAATCATTCGCAGGGCGAGTATATTTTCGATTTCAACTGGGCCCATGCGTACGAAAATGCGGGCGGGCGGTATTACCCGAAATTGCAGGTGGCGGTGCCGTTCACGCCTGCAACGGGGCGGCGATTTTTGACGGCTGCGGGCTGCGACGAGGTTGGGATGTCGGCGTTGGTTCAGGGCGCGGTGCAGTTGGCTGCGCAAAACGAATTGTCGTCGATCCATGCCACGTTTTGCACGGAGGCCGAGGCGTTGGCAGGGGCAGAGATGGGGTTGTTGCATCGCACGGGGCAGCAGTTTCATTGGTACAACGATGGGTATGAGGATTTCGACGGGTTCTTGGCTGCGCTGTCATCGCGCAAACGCAAAAATATCCGCAAAGAACGGCGGGTGGCACAGGATTTTGACGGCACAATCCATCAGTTTACCGGCGATCAGATCACGCCAGAACACTGGGATGCGTTTTGGCAATTTTACCAAGACACGGGCATGCGCAAATGGGGAACGCCCTATCTGAGCCGTGAATTTTTTGAAATTGCGCAGGACACAATGCGCGATGATATTTTGCTGATTATGTGCGAACGCGACGGGCATTGGGTTGCGGGCGCGATGAATTTGATTGGCCGCGATACGCTTTATGGGCGGTATTGGGGCTGCCAAGAGGATCACCCGTGTTTGCATTTTGAGGTGTGCTATTACCAAGCGATTGATTACGCGATTGAACATGGTTTGGGTCGCGTAGAAGCGGGGGCCCAAGGGCAGCACAAATTGGCGCGGGGGTATTTGCCGTCAACCGTGCATTCGTTGCACTGGATCGCTGATCCGGGGTTCAAAGATGCGGTTGCGCGGTTTGTGGATGCGGAACGCGATGCAGTGGATGAAGAGATCGAAATACTGACGGATTATGGGCCGTTTCGCAAAGATAGGGATGAAGATGATGGCTGAAAAACTGAGCGATGAGAGCGTTTTAGAGCCGCTGTTCGCAAGTGGTTGGGAGCGGGTTGCGGGGCGCGATGCCATTCGAAAAGAGTTCAAATTTAAGAATTTCATCGATGCCTTTGGGTTTATGACACGCGCTGCGATCTGGGCGGAAAAATGGAACCACCATCCTGAATGGTCGAATGTTTACAACCGTGTCGAAGTGGTGTTGATCACCCATGACGTGGATGGCTTGTCCGAGTTGGACGTGAAGCTGGCAAAGAAAATGGACGCGTTGGCGGGTTAGGGAATTATTATGGCTTGGATTGGTGAGTTGGTCGTGAACGTGGCCTATGCGGGTGTGATTCTGGTGGCTGCGATTTGGCTGAGCGGGTTGCTGCGCGGCTATATTATTGGGTTTTCGCGACAGTACGAGGACATTGACGAGACCCTATTTGCGTTTCTAGGCAGCATTGCGCGGTATGCGATGATCGGCTTTGCGATCATCTTTGTGTTGGCGCGGTTTGGGATACAAACGGCATCACTGATTGCGGTTATTGGTGCGGCGGGGCTGGCGATTGGGTTGGCGTTGCAGGGTACGTTGGCGAATTTGGCAGCGGGTGTGATGCTGGTGATATTCCGCCCGTTCAAGATCGGTGATTTTGTGGAATTGGGCGGACTGTCTGGCACCGTAAAAGAGGTAAACCTGTTCACAACGGAATTGGCGACGGGCGATAATGTTCAGATTATTCTGCCAAACGGCAAAGTGTTTGGGCAGGCGATCAAGAACTATTCTTTCCACGATACGCGACGTGTGGATTTGGTGTTTGGCGTCAGTTACGCCAGCAATCTAAAAACGGCAGAAGAGATTTTGCGCAAACTAATTGAGGCGGATGATCGAATTTTGACGGACCCTGAAAGTTTTGTGAAAGTGACAAATCTGGGGGACAGTTCGGTTGATTTCACGCTGCGGGTTTGGGTGGAATCGAGCGATTACTGGAACGTGAAGTTCGATCTAACGCGCCAAGCCAAGGATGCGTTTGATGCGGGTGGAATTGATATTCCGTTCCCGACTACGACCGTGGTTCGCGCTGAAGATTAAGGCAGAAAAAGGGGGCTTTGTCGGCCCCCTTTTAGAATTTTATACCGCTTCGAGCAGGGCTTCGCCGCCTGAAACATCACAGACGCCAGGGTTTTCTTCTTCTTGCAGCACTGTGATTTTGCCGTCGTCCACGATCATCGCGTAGCGTTTTGAGCGATCAATCAAGCCAACTGGCGGCGCAGAAAAATCGCGACCCATTGCTTTCGTAAACGACGCGTCGCCGTCTGCGAGCATCTGAATGCCAGCTTCAGTTGCGCCCGTTTGTTCGCCCCATGCTTGCATCACAAACACGTCGTTGACGGACACGCAGATCACTTCGTCTACGCCTTTGGCTTTGAATTGATCAATTGTGCGCATGAATGACGGCACGTGGGCCATCGAGCATGTGCCTGTGAATGCGCCCGGCAAAGCGAAGATCGCGAGTTTTTTGCCTTTGCCGAATGCGTTCAAATCCACCACTTCGGGGCCATCAGCGCCCATTTTTGAAAGTTTTGCGGTTGGGAGCGTGTCGCCTGTTCCGATAGCCATTGCAGTTTCCTTTTGAGTTGGTTTTAGGTTGAGCATAACTATAGTGCGGTGACGGCGGTGTGCCAGTCCAAACGGAGGCGTTTTATGGGTCATGTGGTTGTTGTGGGTGCGGGGCAAGCAGGGAGTTCTTGCGTTGCGAAGTTGCGCAATTCTGGTTTTGAGGGCGAGATCACCTTGATCGGGGCGGAAACTGCGCCACCATATCAGCGCCCGCCGCTGTCCAAAGGGTATTTGCTGGGTGAAATGACGCTGGAGCGGATGTATCTGCGGCCCGAGAGTTTTTACGCTGAGAACGGGATTGAGTTGATTCTTGGCGCCGAAGTGAGCGGCGTTGATGCGGGTGCGAAAACCGTGACGGTTGCTGGGCGTGATCTGAAATATGATGATCTTGTTCTGACGACCGGGTCTGCGCCGCGTCGATTGCCTGCAAGCATTGGCGGGGAATTGGACGGTGTTTACACGGTGCGCACGCTGGATGATGTGAATGCGATGGAGCCTGAGTTTGCCGATGGGAAACGGGTGTTGATTATCGGTGGCGGGTACATCGGTTTGGAAGCGGCGGCGGTTGCGGCGAAAAAGGGTGTGTCGGTCACGTTGGTTGAAATGGCAGATCGGATTTTGCAGCGGGTTGCAGCACCCGAAACATCTGATTTTTTCCGCGCTTTGCACAGGGCGCACGGCGTTGAAATTGTTGAGGGTGTGGGGCTGGATCGGTTGACTGGCGATGGGCGTGTGTCTGGCGCGGTTTTGTCGGATGGTCGCACGCTGGATGTGGATTTTGCGATTGTTGGTGTGGGGATTGTGCCCGAAATTGGGCTGGCTGAAATGGCGGGTTGTGTCATCGACAACGGGATTTCGACGGATGCTGAAGGACGTACCTCGGTAGATGGAATTTGGGCGGCAGGGGATTGCGCGTCTTTCCCGTATCGCGGTGGGCGTATTCGGCTGGAAAGTGTTCCAAACGCGATTGATCAGGCGGAAATCGTGGCGCAAAATATTATGGGTGTTGGCAAGGAATATGTCGCAAAGCCTTGGTTCTGGTCGGATCAGTATGATGTGAAATTGCAGATTGCTGGGCTGAATGTTGGGTATGACACGGTTGTAACGCGGGCGGGCGATAAGCCGGGTGATGCGTCGTTTTGGTATTTCAAGGGCGATGAGTTACTGGCGGTGGATGCCGCAAATGAACCGCGCAGTTACATGGTTGGCAAGCGGTTGATCGAGGCGGGGAAATCCCCTGACAAAGCGGCGGTGGCAGACCCTGCGGTTGTTCTGAAGACGTTGCTGTAATGCGGATTATTTCGGGGCGGTTTAAGGGAACTGCGCTGGCGTCTGTGGGCAATGGCGATGCGGGGGCGCATTTACGGCCCACGACGGATCGCGTTCGCGAGAGCATTTTTAATCTGTTGGTGAATGGCGGGTATGGGGATCCGATTTCGGGTATCCGCGTGCTCGATCTGTTTGCGGGAACCGGCGCGTTGGGGTTTGAGGCGTTGTCGCGTGGGGCGTCGTTTGTGCAATTTGTCGATGATGGGCGCAAAGCGGCGGCGTTGATTTCTGAGAATACAAAAATGTTGCGTGTGCAAGGCGAGGTGAAGCTGGCGCGCCGTGATGCGTGTAAGTTGGATGATTGGAACGGCGATCCGTTTGGGTTGGTGTTTTTGGACCCGCCTTACGGCAAGTCGATGGGCGAGACGGCCTTGGCGGCTGCGCTTGTCGGTGGTTGGCTGGCAGATGACGCGTTGATTATCTGGGAAGAAAATGCGCAGCAGGTTTGCCCTAAGGGGTTCACGATGTTGGACGCGCGAAATTATGGCGACACTTGGGTGCATGTTTTAGAGGTGGCTTAGGGCGTTGCCCTCTTGGCCCGAGGGCCAATTCACCCAGAATATTTTAGGCCAGAAGAAACGGGGGGCGGGTTGTTTTTAGCGCGCGTTTCGCGTTTGGTTTTCGGATGGAACTTATCAGCAAATTTTGGCACGGGCGATTGGGGTTTGTTTGGACCATTCTAGGGCTGATCGGGGTGTCTGGCGCGCTGAGTTATGGGGCGGCTTGGATCGGCTGGCCGGTGATTTTGGTGCTGGTGGCGGTGTCGATCTGGCAGGGGGTTGGGGCGGTTCGGTTTGGGGAACGGGTGCTTCGGGACGGGGCATTGTCGCGGGTTTATGGGGCTTATGCGTCGATGGGCGTGGCGTTGGTTTCGAATTTTTTGGTTGGCGTTGGAGTGTTGTTACCAGCGCCGCCTGTGGATTTGGCGGTTAAGGGTTATGCGGCGAAGGTTGCGGTTTTAGACGGTGTTGCGACTGTTTCTGGAGATATTGATTATCAAATTTTGACGGAGTTAAAGACGACGCACGGGGTGCGGCTAGTTGTTTTGCAAAGTGCTGGTGGCAGTGTGCAGGCGGGGCGGGCCATTGGGTTGTTTGTGTCGGCAAACGGCATTGATACGCGGGTGGATGGGCAGTGTTTTTCAGCCTGTACGTTGGTGTTCGCGGGCGGTGTTCAACGTGCATTGGGCCCCCAAGGGCAGTTGGGGTTTCACGGGTATCGGTTGGATGAATCGATGCGTGTGCAGACGGTGAGCAAGGATGTGATTGAAGACAAAGACCGTGCGTTTTTGATTGCACAGGGGTTTGATGCTGTTTTTGTCGAGCGCGTTTTTGCGACTCCGTCTGCGGATTTATGGACGCCAACGATAGCAGAATTAACGGCGGCGGGTGTTTTGCGGTAGGCGATGTTGCATACGCTTGCAAAATGGGTTGGGGCTGATAGTTTGACAGTCACGGATTTGTGAGAAGGATCACCCCATGACCAAAATTTTGACCAGCCATGTTGGATCATTGCCCCGCACGCAGGAGGTTGTTGATTTCATTTTCGCGCGTGAAAACGAGCAGCCTTACGATCAGGGCGCGTTTGATGCCTGCATGACGGCGGCGGTAGATGAAACGGTGCGCAAACAGGTTGTGGCGGGTGTGGATATTGTTTCGGACGGCGAGACATCGAAAATTTCCTATGCGACCTATGTGAAGGATCGCTACACTGGGTTTTCGGGCGATAGCCCACGCAATGCGCCCGCAGATTTGAAGATGTTTCCGACGTTTTTGCAGCGTTTGGCAGATGACGGTGGCACGCCGCAATACGCGCGCCCGATGTGCACATCCGAGGTGAAATCCAAAGGGCAGGGTGAGCTGAACAAAGATATCAGTAATCTGAAGGCGGCGATGGCCAAGCACGGCGTAGAGCGCGGGTTTATGAATGCGGCGTCGCCTGGGGTGATTTCGTTGTTCTTGCAGAATGACTTTTACAAAACCCGAGAGGCGTATCTAGGCGCGCTCGCGGATGCGATGAAGGCGGAGTATGAGACGATTGTGGCGGCTGGTTTGGACGTGCAGTTGGATTGCCCTGATCTGGCGTTATCGCGGCACATGCTGTTCGCCGATCTGTCGGATGCGGAGTTTGTGAAGGTGATTGAGGGCCATGTTGACGCGCTGAATTATGCGCTCGAAAATGTGCCACAGGAACAGGTTCGCGTGCATATTTGCTGGGGCAACTACGAGGGGCCGCATTGTTGTGACATCGACATGGACACGGTGTTCTCCACGTTGATGCGGACGAAATCGAAATATGTTTTGTTTGAAACATCGAACCCGCGCCATGCCCATGAATGGACCGTTTTCCGTGATCGCAAAAACGAAATTCCAGACAACAAAGTGTTGGTTCCGGGCGTTGTGGATACGACGACAAACTTTATCGAGCATCCAGAATTGGTGGCGCAGCGCGTTGAACGATTTGCGGACATTGTTGGTGCGGACCGCGTTGTGGCGGGGTCTGATTGCGGCTTTGGCACGTTTGCGGGTTTTGGCGCGGTTGATCCTGAAATTGCCTATGCGAAACTGGAAAGCCTGTCCAAAGGTGCCGGGATCGCAAGCAAATGACGCCGTCTTTGATGGCGCTGTTGCGCGACGTCGATACACCGACGGTTTGCAACGCGATTGAGGTGGCGCAAGGGAAACGCGGGTTCAATGATTTCACGCGCGGCACCATGCAATGTTCGGATGTGACACAAGCGGTTGTTGGCTATGCGCGGACTGCGAAGATTGCTGCCGTGGAGGCCCCGAGCGAGCCAGCGGATGTGATCAAAGCGCGGCGGATGGATTATTATCGGCACATGGCGGATGGCGGTGCGGGCTGTGTGGCGGTGGTTCAGGATCTGGATTATCCGCACGCGATTGGCGCCTATTGGGGCGAGATTAACACGACTGTGCACAAGGGTTTTGGCATGGCGGGCGCGCTTACGAATGGGGTGATGCGCGACCTTGGTGATTTGCCGAGCGATTTTCCTGTGGTGGCGGGATCCATCGGGCCAAGCCACGGGTTTGTGCATGTGCGCGAGATTGGCACGCCTGTTGAAATTTTTGGCATGACAGTGAACGACGGCGATTTGGTTCATGCGGATCGCCACGGCGCGTTGGTTATTCCGAGCGATTTGGTGGAGGTGTTGGAAGCGGCGATTTTGAAGCTGTTGGAGACCGAGAAAGTTGTGCTGGAGCCAGCGCGCGCCGAGGGGTTTGATTTTGAGGCGTTCGAGGCGGCTTGGGCTGCATTTGAGGCGTCGCGGACCTGAGGGCGGGCGGCGGACGCTCCGTTGGGGATATTTTGGGCCAGAAGAAGGTGGCGTTCAGGTCATTAGGTAGAGTGTGAGTGTGGTGGCGTAGGTGAAATCGACCGCAGCGCAGCCCCACGTGTACCAACTGAAAAATGGAATGCCTGCGCCGTAGTGTTTGGCGACGTCCCACAGGCCGTGGCCTATGATTGCGGCAATTACAAAGAGCGGTGACAGGATCGGGCCGAGCACGGACAGTGTGATCAAGATGATTGCGACCAGAAATTCGGTGGAAATGTAGCGGCGTTTTTGGATCGCGCTGGAGATGTAGACGCCGTTCATAATGATGGAGAAGATGGCGGCGATGACCCAAACGTGGGCTTTGGGCAGGCTAGCGTGGCTGATGATTAGGGCAAAAACATAGAGCGCGCTAAGGGCTGCAAGCCATGTTGGGCGTGGGAATATCTTGATGAGTCTGTGCATCATTTGTACTTGGTAATGCTTCCAGTAGCTGGAAGGTCAAGCAGTATGTGCGGAGGCGAGCGCGAGGCCTTCAACGATGCCGGTAAACGCGCTTTGGTGTTTTTGGGTGGCGTTGGGGAATCGCGCGGTAAGTTCGGATTGAACAGCCGACATCAGCGAGGAGCCGCCCACAAAAATGATGGTGTCGATTTGGTCGGTTTCGAGTTGCGCCATGCGCAAGGTCTCAGTCGCGGTTTCGCCAATCGCCTTGGCATGGTCGTGCAGAGATGCCGACAGGTTTTCGCCGTTTAGCGTGGCGGTAAGGCCGCGTTCGATCAGGCCAAGGTCAATCGGGGTTGCATCACGCTCGGCCTTGTTTGTTTCGATTTTGGCCCGTTCAATCGTAAAGGCAAGGTCGTGGCCAAGTTCATCTGTAAGAATGGTTTGCAGGCGTTCAAACAGGTGCGGATCGACGCCGACACGGATCAATTGTTCGACGTTGCGCCGTGTTTCTGCGGTGTACAGGAACGGGATTTTTTCCCACGTTGCGAGGTCTTGGAACAGGGCATTTGGGGCGGTGAGGAGTTCAGCGCCGAGTTCCTTGCGGATTTGTGTGCCACGGCCAAACAGCGGCATGATGTGATCAAAGCTGATGGATTTATCGAAGTTCGTGCCACCGATCCGCACGCCGTAGGAGGCGATGATTTCGGTGTCTTCGCCGTGGGTGCGAAAGACTGTAAAATCCGATGTGCCGCCGCCAATATCGACGATGAGGTTAAGTGATTTGTCTGGGAGTGGGCCTGCGGCGAGGGCGGCTGCCTCTGGTTCGTTCAAGAAGGTCACATCGCGAAACCCTGCGCGCTCATAGCATTGTTGCAGATCGCGTAAGGCCTGAACATCGCGCTGGGCATCGTTGGAATGGAAATGAACGGGGCGACCTGAAAGGGCATAGGGGAATTCGGTGTGGCAAGTTTCCTCGGCCCGCGTTTTGAGGGCTTTGAGGAAGCGCGCGATGATGTCCACGAAGGTGATCGTTTCGCCCATCATGCGGCGCGGTTCATGCATGATGGATGTGCCGAGCACGGATTTGAGCGAACGCATGTAGCGCCCATCTGATCCGTTGATCAGGGCGCGATTGGCGGGGGTGCCGAAGGTGGTTTTGCGGGTGTCAAAATCGAAAAATACGGATGTGGGCAGGGTCTGTTCGCCTGCTTCGAGTTCGATCAGGAACGGTTGGCCGTTCACGCAAATTCCAGCGGCTGAGTTGGAGGTGCCGAAATCTATGCCAAGGGTGTTTGTGGTGTTTTGCATTCGAACGGCTTTCGGTGAACGGGTGGATCGCCGATTTAGGGGAAAGGTGCGTAGGGTGCAAGGGGGGACTCGTGCATTCAATTCTGCACCCCGACAGCATTGCGGGAAAACAGGCTTTATGTTCGTAGGTTTTCATGTCTTGATGGTGTGAATTCACAGGATGGGAAGCACCGCGATGAGTTTTGAAACATGGATTGCCTTTGTGATCGCCAGTGCTGTTGTGGTGCTTATTCCTGGCCCGAACATCATTCTGACAGTTAGCCATGCATTGCGAAGTGGGAAGCGGTCGGGGCTTGCGACTGTTCCAGGTGTTTCTTTTGGGGCGTTGGTTGGCATGTCGGTTTCGTTGGCAGGCGCAGGGGCGGTATTGGCGGCGTCGGTTACTTTGTTTTCGTTCCTAAAACTGGCGGGTGCTGCGTACCTAATTTGGTTGGCGTATTCGTTGTGGACAGCCCCTGTCGCGCAAACGCAGGTGGGCGCAAAAATAACCGCCCAGCCGTTGAAAACGTTGTTTTGGCAATCCTTCCTTGTAAGCGCGTTAAACCCAAAAGGGCCTGTTTTCTACATCGCGTTTGTACCGCAGTTTATTGATGTGGCAGGGCCTGCATTTTTGCAGTTTGCAATTTTGATTGCGACTTTTGTGGGCGTCGCGACGATCAATACATTGATGTGGCTGTTCTTTGCGAACGGGCTACGGATGTATTTTCAAAAACCAAAGGCCATGCGGATGTTGAACCGCACAGGTGCTGGGTTTCTATTTGTTGCAGGTATCTTTACAGCGCGGACGACACAGGCGTCCTAGGGAAACCTGTGTCGTGAAAAATATCGCCGATTTCTAAAGTGACATCGTCCGCCCAGCAGGATCGCTGTTGGCGCGGATGCGGAACAGGCTGGCTTCACCTGTCATGCTCGGCTCAAGGCTGTGGGCTACGTTTGGCGGGATCGCAACGGTGTCGCCAGGGTTCAGCGTGGTTGTGCCGCCCTCCCACGTGAGGCGCCAGTGGCCGCGCATTGGCATGATGACTTCGTGATCTGCGTGGGTGTAGGGCGTTGTTGGGATGGAGCCGCGCGTGATGAATTCTACGTCGAACCCCGGGCGATCGCGCAACAGGCCGCTTTCGCCGATCACGTCGCAGGGTTGGTTGTCGGCCAGTGCCATCATGTCCCAATAGCGGGCCACGTAATGGGGGACGACCTCGGTGGTTGTGGGTTCGGGGAACTCTTTGAGTTCTTCGTCTGTCAGCAGGGGCATCGGGCTCACGCCTTGGGACAGGGTTTCACCCTTTTTGGTGTCGTAGAGTTTGCTGTTGTCGCCAAGGATGAGGCCGTGGGCTTTCGCATCCTCGATCACTTGGGGGGCCCAAACAACGCCGCCGCCTGCATCGTCGCCACCTAAGATCGCCATGATCATGCCGTAGTCAGTGCCGATGTTTTCAAAGCCACGAAACATGTGGGTTGGGATGTTGATGATGTCGCCTTCTTGCAAAGTTACCTCGCCTGCGTCACCAAAGCGGCCCCAGAAGAAACGCCATGTGCCTTTGAGCACAAAGAAGACTTCCGCCGTGCGGTGGGTGTGCAGGGAGTTGCGGCATTTGGGCGGTTGACCCGCCGCGCCGATGTTAAAGCCAGGTGTGTCGGCGATGTGCACGTGTTGATCGGCGGATTCGGACACGCCGCCACCGATGATGGTGAAGTTTTCCTTTTGATCGGAACCCGGTGTGTGGGCGTCGATAAAGGCGGTTTTACATGGGATCAGATCGCCGTAACGAACGATGCGAGCTTCCATTTCGGTTGGGGTCATGGTGTTTCCTTTTGAAGTAATGCGGCGGGGTCTTCGCCAAGGTCTTTGAGCCGATCTGCGAGCACGCTGACTTGGCGGTCGAGTTCGGAAATGCGGGGGCCGAGCAGGGTTGCGATTTCACCTTCGTCGAAGCGTTGGGTTATGTATTTCGGGCAATTCACATCAATGGCGGTGATCTTGATTGTGGTGAGACGTTCAACGGGGCCTTGGCCCTCTACCGCTAGTTTTTCGGCGAGTTCTGGATCGTCTGAGGCCTCAACCATTTTGGCGTGGCCGATCATTTTGATGCGGGCTTTGGCAGCGTAATCCATCAGAATTAGGGATACGCGATCATCGGTTTGTAAGTTGCCTTGCGTGATGAATTGTTGGTTGCCATGGTAATCTGCAAATCCGAGCGTGTCCTTTTCGATGACTTTCAAAAACCCACGTGGGCCGCCGCGATGTTGGACATAGGGCCAGCCGTTTTCGACCGTGCTGGCGATGTACATCGTTGTCGTATTGGCGACGAAATCGCGAAACCGATCGGTGATACCGTCGGTCCAGCGGTTGGCGTACATCTTGGCAAATTGATCTCGCTTGCCGACCTTGTGTTGCAGATCGAGCGCGGCTTGGCCGAACAGATGGGTGTTGTAGGTGTCCACGGGTTATCCTGTGTGCAGGATGATCTGTTTCCAGACCGATGTTTCATCGAACAATGTGTATTCGCGGCGCAGGCCCCATGGACCGAATTCGGCGTGGCTTGCGCCCATGATGTAAACCTCTGCGCCTGTGGGTTGGCCAAATGCGCCCCAACCTTCGTGCTTGCCGTGCAGCGCCCAGCGGATGGCGGCGCGCGGTGGCATCATCGGATCATCGCGGCCGATTTGGTGTTCAATCGTGAAGGTGGCGTTTGGAAAGGAAGATCGAAGAGAAGTCCAAAATTTATCTGCATCGCCGTGGGAAATCCCTGAACGGCCGCCTGCGTATTCCAGCTGGCAGGCGCGGTCATATTCGGCGGGGATCACGGCGAGGTCTGCGCCCATGATGCGGGTCAAGATATCGGCGTATTTTTGGCCCCATTCATTGTCGTTGCCTTTGCCAAGGTATGGCCCAGCCTCGTCGATTGCAGGGGTGAAGGGTTTGATGCAGACCTCTGCGCCGCCCTCCCGCGTGATGGAATCACGGGCGTAATCGGCGGGATCCCAGCCCATTTGGCGTACAATTGCGCCTTGGTCGCGGATCAACCATTCGTCGTTAATCTGATTGTTGATGGCGTGGCAATCCGCGATGATGCGGTAGGATAGGCGCTTGCCTGTTGCTTTGCCGTAAACGCCATCGCCCGTGTGCGTGGCGGTGGAATGCAGGCGGTGAGAGGACAACATGCCGTCTTCGGGTGTGCCGCTCCAGATCACGTCTTCGCCGTAAAGGGTACGGTCAGGAAATTCGGCGAGGGTTGCCATTGTGGCGGCGATCACGCCTTGGTTGCCTTTCACGAAGCCCCCTGGGGAGCGGACAGGAATGTCGGGCGCGTAGTAATCGTGCAGCGTGGCGAGGCCGCGATCTTCCCAGATTTCTTTGGTGATGCCGATGATGTAATCGGGGAAATCTTTCCAACGATTGTCAAATCCACGCATGGTTTATCCTTTTGGGTCTGGCGCAGAGCCGCGAATGATCAGCGGTCCGTCGATTTCAATTGTGCGGGGGTGCGGCGCGCCGTCCTCAATCGTTTCCATCAACAGGGTGACGGTTTCGGCCACCATGCGATTGGCGGGTTGGCGCACAGTCGTGAGGTCGTAGGCGGGCCATGCAGCGGGGGGGACATCATCAAAGCCGACGAGTTTCACATCGTTCGGTACGTGTTTTGCGAGGTCGGATCGCAACACGTCCATGACAGCAAATGCCATGTGATCATTGGCGACAAACACGGCGTCTGGGTGATCGGTCTTGGTAAACATATCAAGTGCTGCTTGGCGGGCCTGATCGGTGTGAAAGTTGCCAACGGTGCGCGAATGGAGTGACAGGTTTGCGGATTTGAGGCCTGCGATGAAGCCTGCTTCGCGGTCGCGCTGGGTTGATGCGCCTTCCCAACCAGCGATGTAGCCGATGCGTTTTGGGGCGTGAGAGGTGAGGAATTTGGCGACTTTTTGGCCGCCTGCGAAATTATCAGATGTGACGCAGGATAGGTTTTCGCCCACTTGCGAGCGGTTGAAAAATACCAGTGGAATGCCAGCGGAGGCGCAACGATCCGCGAGGTTGGAGGACATGGAAACGGAGGCTGCGACGATGCCGTCGACCTGATAATCGAGCATGTCATCGACGATGGATTCGATGTTTTCAGTGGTGTTGGAGGCCATGAAAATCATCACGTGATAGCCGCGTTCTTGGAGGGCGTTGGACAGTTTTTCCATCGCATCTGGGTAGAAGTAGTTATCGAGGTAAGCGACGACGAGGCCGATAATGCGCGAACGGCCCGTGATCAGGGACCGCGCGAGCACGTTGGGGCGGTAGCCAAGGTCTGCGGCGGCTTTTTTGACCTTTTCAACAGTTTTTTGGCTGGCGGATGCACCTTTGGTGAACACGCGGCTGACGGCGGATTGGGACACGCCTGCGCGTTTGGCGACGTCTAGGGATGTGACCTTATCGTTGGGCATTTGATGCGGCCTTTATTGAGTATTTTTGGAACAAAGAAACATAAGAAGCCGCCCCAGTTGAGGCGGCACTTCGTTGGATGATGTTCCGGGGGTTTTGCATCAATCGGCTGTCCAACCGCCATCCACGAGGAGGTGGGTTCCTGTGACCAACGCGGAGGCATCAGACGCGAGGAAGAGGGTTGCGCCCATGATGTCTTCGACTTCACCGATGCGCCCCAATTTGATTTTGTCTTCGATCCACGCGACCAGTTCTGGGCGTTTGAAGGTTTGTTCTGTGAGCGGTGTGCGCACGAAGGTGGGGCAGATTGTGTTGACGCGGATGCCGTGTGGGCCCCACTCAATCGCTTGGGCTTTGGTGTAACCCTCGACCGCGTGTTTGGAACCGCAATAGACGGCGCGTTCTTGGCCACCGACGTGTGCCATTTGGGAGGAGATTTGCACGATGGAACCAGGTTTTTTCGCAGCGATCAGGCCTTTGGCGATAGATTGCGCGAGGAAATACGCGCCTTTGGCGTTGAGGTCGGTCATCGCGTCAAAGTCTTCCTCGGTGGTATCAATCGCGGGGGCGTGGCGTGCGAATCCTGCGGAGTTTACGCAGATATCATAGGGGCCAGTTTGCGCGATTTTGGCTTGCATGGGGGCGATATCCGCGACGTCCATTGCGATTGTGTCGACCTTCCAGCCCTCGGCACGCATTTCTTCGGCGGCACCCTGCATGCGATCCACGTTGCGTGCGGCCAGTGTGACATGCGCCCCGTATTCGGCGAGCGAAACGGCGCAGCCAAGGCCGATGCCAGATGTGCCGCCCGTAACAAGGGCGCGTTTGCCATCAAGGCGAAAGGAGGGAGTGCGGGGCAAGGTCATGGTGTGCGTCCTGTGTAAGGTGGTTTCAGTTTGTTGAATTCGCGCATCCGCGCGAGGACGTCAACGCCGAGCTGGTTAAATACGGAAAGGATGTCAACGAGCACCCAGTTTTCCCGAATGAGGCCGTTTTCAATGCGCCAGAAATCAAGGCTGCGCAGGGTGATTTTCTTGCCAGTTGGGGCGATGCCCATCCATCCATCGTTCAGGTGGGTTTGTGCCATGTTCGGCCAACCTGTGACGGCGACGTAGGGGCCATCGGCGAAAAAGTGGTGGGTGATTTCATCTTCATGTTGGCCGCGATCTGGCATGGCAGCGAGGAAGGGGATTTGGTGGATATCGCGAAAGCCCGAGACGCCGCGCCCTGTGCCGATGCCTGCGGGGCCGTACCAGCTAAAGTTATTGTGCCAGAAACGGGTTAGCTCCATGACTTCGGGGCCGCCTGTGGACGGGTGTTTGATCATGTGTTCGAGCATATCGAGGATGATCTGGCAGTTGGTGGCGTTCTGATCGGGTGTTGATTTTGCACGGTTCAGGCCGTCTTGGGTGGCGGGGGACGGTGCGCGCCATTCGCGGCCCAAGCTGGGGGCCATTGGCCATGCACCTGCCTGCATCATCAGTTCTGGGATGTCCCAAAGCGCCTGCATTTCGGTGATTTTGCCGTCTTGGATGCGGTAAAATTCGTGAAAGCGCATGTGGGCTTGAAGGCCCGTTGGCGGGATATCGAGGAAGGGGTGCAGGAAGGTGCCAGTGTAGTAACCGCAGCAGCCGATCCAAGTGTGGCCTTGGTTGCAGGTGCCGCTGGTGACGATCGTATCGCGGCGCTCAAGGTCTGGGATTGCGGATGTGAGCGGGGTGAGGGCAGTGTCGAAAAATGCGGTCGCGCCGTTGAGCGTTTCGAAGGGGAAGGAGAGGCGCAAGGGGGCGTCAGGGTGTGCGATATCCAACAGCTCACTACGGGCTGTTGCTGTGTCGCAGTGGTAGAGGGCAGCGCGGAATTTGGCGGTGATATCGTTCATGCCGCTGACCATGTGTCTGGTGTTTCGGGGTAGGTGATTGCGCGGAACGGCGGGAAATCGGCGTAGCGTTTTTGGCGTTGTTTTAGGGTTTCCGAGGGTTCTGCATTTGCTGCCAATAACGTGCCGCGCGGGGCGATGTAGCTGGAAATAGTGCGTTTTGGCTGTTCGTTCCAAGTGAGGTTGAAACAGGCGAGTTTGGGGAAGAACCAGATGGCGGAATAAGGGATGTGGTCATGCAGCCAATAGGCTAGATCGCGCCAGTCTCGGCGTGGGTGTGGATGGTCGCCGTACTGATCTGCGAACCACGGGATAACGACGGACACGCATGCGCCGATGTGGCCGTTATCGTCGCGGTAATCCCACATGCGCTGCGCCTTGTTCGCGCGGTTGTGGGAGCAGTTGAGTTTGTTGTCGTTGCCAAATTGGTTCAGCATTGGGGAGCGATAACCTGATCGGATCGCAAGGGGGCCGAAGGTTTCGACCATCGGATCCAGCAGATTTTGCGCGAGGCCTTGGGCCGCGGTGATCATCGTGTCGGGATCGTCTGGGATATTTGGAATGCCGTGAAACGCCGAGATTTCAGAGAAGAAAAAATCACGCATGAAAAAGTGACGAGATAGGCGGGTGCGCCCCAAAGTTTCGAGTGACCACATGGATTTTGGGGCGCGAGTTGTCATGATTTTTCGGGTTCGCGGTAGGCCGCGCCTTCGCCGTAGGGCACATTGATGCCACCGTAGCGGCGCACGCGGACGTTGCATTGTTCGGCGTGGCCGACGAAGCCCTCAAGCATGCACAATCGAGAGCCGTATTCGCCGATGAGGGTTGCGGCCTCGTCTGTGGTGATTTTTTGATAGCTGTGGGTTTTGAGGAATTTCCCGACCCAAAGGCCACCCGTGTAACGGCCTGCTTTTTTAGTTGGGAGCGTGTGGTTGGTGCCGATGACTTTGTCGCCGTTGGACACGTTGGTGCGCGCGCCAAGGAACAGTGCGCCGTAGCAGGTCATGTGTTCTAGAAACCAATCGTCGCAGTCGGTCATGACTTGGACGTGCTCGGACGCGATGTCGTCCGCAACGGTAAGCATTTCGTCGTAAGTGTCGCAGAGGATCACCTCGCCGTATTCTTCCCAAGACACGGAGGCCGTGTCAGCGGTTGGGAGGATTTCGAGGAGGCGGTCGATTTCAGACAACGTGTCATCAGCGAGCTTTTTGGAGTTGGTCAGCAGGACCGAAGGGGAGTTGTAGCCGTGTTCGGCTTGGCCGAGCAGGTCCGTGGCGCAAAGTTCGCCGTCGACTGTGTCGTCTGCGATGACCATGGTTTCGGTGGGGCCAGCGAACAGGTCAATGCCGACGCGGCCGAACAGTTGGCGTTTTGCTTCGGCCACAAAGGCGTTGCCGGGGCCGACGAGCATGTGGACGGGATCAATGGTTTCTGTGCCAAGAGCCATCGCGCCGATGGCTTGGATGCCGCCCATGACGTAAATATCGTGCGCGCCGCCAAGGTGCATTGCAGCGATCACGGCTGCGTTTGGCTTGCCTTTGAAGGGCGGCGTGCAGGCGATAATGCGGGGTACTTTGGCGACAGATGCCGTGGCGACGGACATGTGCGCAGAGGCGACCATTGGAAATTTACCGCCCGGAACGTAGCAGCCGACGGATTGCACGGGGATGTTTTTGTGCCCCAAAATCACGCCCGGCATGGGTTCGACTTCGATGTCCAACATGCTATCGCGCTGGGCCTGGGCGAATTTGCGGACGTTTTCTTGGGCGAATTTGATGTCGGCAAGTTCGCGATCCGTGAGGGATGCGATCAGGGCGTCGATTTCGGATTGCGACAGTTTGAAAGACGCGGGGGAGTAGTTGTCGAATTTTTCGGACAGTTCGCGTACGGCGGCGTCGCCACCCGTTTCGATCTGTTTGAGCGTGCTTTCCACGATGGCGCGGGTTTTGGCGTCGTCGTCGGCGCGATCTTGCGCGGAGCGGGCGGTTTTGAGGTAGGTGATGGCCATGTGTGGTGTCCTGTCTTTCGAATTACGCGGGTGCGGGCGGCGTTTCTTCGCCCCGATCATAGATTTCCCAGCCTTTTCCGCCAAACACATCGACGCCGAGTTGGGACAGGATGTGGGGGAAATCGACCATGACCCAGTTGTCGATGATTTTGCCGTCTACGACTTTCCAGAAATCCATGTAGCGGATTTCAATGCGTTTTCCGCTGGCTTTGAGCCCCATGAAATCGCCGCCGTGGGTGGCTTCTTGACGCCCGAACGCGGCGGCCCATTCGCCCATGTAAAGGCGGGCTTCGTCGATGCAGGTTTTGTCGTGAAACGCGGCTTGGAATGGTTTTTGCCAGTTGTTTTGAAACTCGCGAATGCCCTGTTTCGATCCGCAACCGGTGTTGCCCATCCAGCGAAATGTTTCTGAGAAAAAATCGCCTATGTCGGCGATACGATGATCGTTCAAGCCGTCGACCATGCCTTCAATTACGGCGCGGGTTTCGGCAGTTTTTGACATATCTGTGTCGCGCGACAAGACGGCCTGTTCGGGGCGTGAACCTTTCATTTGGCGGCTTCCCCTTATGCCAGACGTTCGCCAGAGGTCGCATCGAATGCGTGGCAAATGGCGGATGGAACAGAGACTTCGACCATGTCGCCGATGTTGGCGCGGAAATCTTTGTGGGCTTTCACAGAGACCAATTCACCGCCTGCTTTGAATGTAACCATTGTGGCATCGCCGAGTAGTTCCATCGTATAGACGGGAGCTTTGATCTGGCCACCGCTTTCCGTGAGTTGCGCATCTTCGGCGCGAAATCCGAGGGTTAGGGGGCCGTCAGCGGCGGTCATCCCTTCGATTGTGGTGTTTTCTGCGGTGAATGTGCCGCCCGAAACGGAGCCGTTCATCAGGTTCATGGCGGGGGAGCCGATGAAGCTGGCAACGAAGGTGTTGGCGGGGTTGTCGTAGATATCGGTGGGCGTGCCGACCTGTTGCACGATGCCTGCTTTCATCACGACAACACGGTCCGCGAGGGTCATCGCCTCGATCTGGTCGTGAGTCACGTAGACGGTTGTGACCTTAAGTTCGTGGGACAGGTTTTTGATCTGCGCACGGGTAGAAACGCGCAATTTTGCATCGAGATTGGACAAGGGTTCGTCCATCAGGAACACGTTTGGTTCGCGCACGATTGCCCGCGCAAGGGCAACGCGCTGACGTTGACCACCCGACAGTTCTGCGGGTTTGCGATGCAGGAAATCATCCAGTTCAACCATCGCGCTGGCGCGGCGGACTTTTTCATCGTGGGTGGCTGGGTCTATTTTGCGAACCATCAGTGGAAAGCGGATATTTTCGTAGACGTTCATGTGGGGATAAAGCGCGTAGGATTGGAATACCATCGCCACATCGCGATCTTTCGGATCAAGGTCGTTGATCACTTTGCCGTCGATGATAATTTCGCCT
>Ga0233426_10000054_pt1 | contig 119296 bp, 105 predicted proteins | sample SI_118_April2016_6_FD_179875 | JGI IMG/M metagenome (GOLD analysis project Ga0233426, IMG submission 179875) | Seawater microbial communities from Saanich Inlet, British Columbia, Canada - SI_118_April2016_10_MG | ecosystem: Environmental > Aquatic > Marine > Inlet | place: Canada: British...
TGGGTTTCTATTTTTGCCAAGGATTTCCTTTCAGGTATGCATCACCAAAGGGAGTGAGTCTCTCATTCTCCTCAAAAGGAAACATACAACGAATGTTTTTTGGTTTACCGAAACTTACAGAAAAAAACTATTGAGAGAAAATTTGTGTTTCTGTGCTTACTTAGAATTTCCGTTTGGGGGTACACGATCAATCGCGTGAATTCTGTGTTTTTTGTAAAAGAAGGTCAAACCTTCAAGATATGTTTTTTTGTTGTCGAAAATATTATCTTTGATCTAGAAAGATAATTTTTATTTAGATGTTTAGAGAGGAAAAAATAACAGTGTTTTTAATTTTGGCTTCTGTTTTTTTTGGAGACAAAGTTATGGGACAACAAAAAAAAGTAAATAAGGATTATACTCCTTATGAGCTATTATCTAGTTATTATAATAGCTCAGAATTTAAGCCTTTTAAAAAGAACACTTGGTATACGGGGTTGGCTTTCTCATGGGAGGATAAGGAAAGTGAAAACAATCAACAGCTTTTTCAGAAAATCTTATCAGGAAATAATAATGATTATAGCATTTCCGTAAAGGGAGGGTATTATACGCAAGATTATAACATGATTGGCTTGAAGTTTAATTACTATCAAGAAGCTTTTAACGGAAAAGTGTTGCGTGATTCTGATTCAATTCAATCCAATGCGTTGACTAGAGGTTATGTGGTAACTCCTAATTTACGATCCTCTATTCCTTTGACTAAAAATGAAAGATTTAGTTTTTTTGTCGAATTGAATGTAATGGGAGGGTTAGAAACTTCATTGGTCAGAAACACAAAAAATATTGATGAGGTTTCTAAAACTTACGGAAAGAATTATTTATTTGGAGCTGCAATAGCTCCGGGAATTACATTTTTTGCTATGGAAAATTTTGCTTTTGAGGTTCAATTAAATGTTTTAGAATATCGCTTGAAAGTTTCTGATACCACGATTGATGGAGAGGAGCAGACGCGGGTAGTTCAGAATAAATTGGGCTTGAATATTGATTTACTTAGTTTGAATTTAGGTTTGGCTTATAATTTTGGAAGGAAATAAATTATGATGAGACATTTTTTACATTTTATTGGAATCGTGGTCTTGTTTTCTTCATGTGTGAAAGAAAATCATTTCAGGTATTCTCCTTATGGGAATATCAAAGATATAGAAATAAGCAATCAGGCAAGTAAAGCAACGATTGATCAAGAGAATTTAACAGTGCAAGTTGAGTTTCCTGGAGGGGTAGATTTGTCTTCCTCTTTGATACGTTCAATTAGTTTGTCATCTTTTGCAACTTCTAATAAAGCATCAGGGGATATGTTAGATTTGAATCAAATAGCGGAAATATTAGTAACTGCTGAAAATGGTAATGTAGTCTCTTGGAAAGTAGAACCTTTTATTGCTTCTTCAACACCGCAATTGGTAAATGGAGATTTAAACGCATGGTATCAAACGTCAAGTGGGGGGTATTATGAGCCAGGATTAGATGAAGCAACAACTATTTGGGGTACAGGAAATCCTGGTACACAAATTTTGAAGTTATTGGCAACAACACCTATTGAAATAGAAGATGATAACCTTGCAGCAAAGTTAGAAACATTAGATAATGGGGAATTATCGGGAGCTTTTGGGGCGCCAATTTCAGCGGGGTCTATTTTCACAGGGAAGTTTGATAAAGATAAAATTGATCCTTCAAACCCTCAAGCAGCCATAGATTTTGGGACGCCTTTTTCAGGGCGACCGTTGCAGTTACAGTTCAAGTACACTTATAGTCCAGGTCCAGTAAATAAGGATAAGAATGGGAATACACTTTCTTACGGGGATCAGTGCGATGTTTATGCCTATTTAGAAATTAGAACGACAGAAAAAATTGAACGATTAGCGACAGCTTGGTTTAGAAGTGGTGATTTCCAAAGTGATTTCATAACAAAGAATATGGATTTTACTTATGGTGCTCTAGACAATTCTTTTCCGGATTATATGAAGCCTGAAAATGGTTTATATGTAAGCGCTGATTCCGCTTCTTTTGTGTTGCCTACGCATATTACCTTCGTAGCTTCTTCTAGTTATGATGGTGCCAATTTTGCAGGAGCAATCGATAGCGAACTGGTGGTTGATAGTATTGAGATGGTTTATGAGTAATTTCGAATTTTGAAATTAAATTTCATATTCCCCGAGTTGAATCAATTCATAAATAATTTTAGCCTCCATGATAGAGTCGTCGAGACCTCTGTGAGCCTCTATTTTATGAGTAGAAGGGAAAAGTAGGTTCCAGGCTTCTTGTGCTTTAGGCCATTTGTATCCTCTTGATCCTTTGATTTTAAAAAAATCTGTGCTCGCCTTCATAGGGCATGGTACACATGGACCAAGATCAAACCCATTTTCTTTCAGGAAATTACGGTCAAAGTCTCTGTTCCATGCGGTTATTCTTCCTTTGAAGGGATTTAGGATGTTTTGTATTTTAGAGCTGTAGTCGATCAAAGGTTTTGCGCTCCTAATCTCTTCAATGTTCATAAAACCATTTTGGAAAATCCATGAATTTCTGTGCCTCGCAGTTAGGTTAGGGTCTTTGAAGACTTCGTCAAAAAGTTCTGTGATCTCACCTGTTTCAGTGTTCAGTTTAACGATCCCTAATTCTAAAATATAATCGTTGGCAGGACTCAGACCAGTCGTTTCAATGTCTAGAACTAAAATTTCGTTTTCCATAATGAGTTTGTATTTTTCAAATATATAAAAATATGTCTTTTAGGTGTTTTTGAGAAGTATTTTTATACAAACAAAAAACCGTAAAGAACTAAATCTTTACGGTTTTTAAGTGGTGCCTCCAGGAATCGAACCAGGGACACATGGATTTTCAGTCCATTGCTCTACCAACTGAGCTAAGGCACCAATTTTGCTAAGCTTTACATTGTTGCGTTCTGCTTAGCGGTTGCAAATATACAGTTATTATTTTGTTATTTCCAAACTATTTTTAAAAAAATGTATTTGTATATTTGGCTATTGAATCTTTTTTATGGCTTATTTGATAATTGATGCGGGTAATACTCGAATAAAAGTATTTGTTTTTGAGGAAGATACCCTTGTTTTAAATGCTGTTTTGGAGATAGGATCTTTTGAAAAAAAAATATTAAAAATATTTAGAGATTTTCAAATACATAAAACAATCCTTTCTTCTGTGGGCTCGTTTCAAGAGAGAATCGTAGCTGTGGTTTCTGAAAAATCGGAATTAGTACTTTTGTCAAGTAAGACATCGGTTCCTTTTAAGAATTTATATGGTACGCCAAACACCCTCGGTGTGGATAGAATAGCATTAGTTAGTGCGGCTTCTGTTTGTTTTCCTTGTAAAAATGTGTTGATTATTGATGCTGGTACATGTGTGACATTTGACTTGTTAAATAATAAAAATGAGTATTTGGGGGGAGGTATTGCTCCGGGATTAAAAATGCGATATAAAGCATTGCATACCTTTACTGAAAAATTGCCAAATTTAGAATTTAAAGACCCAAAGGAGCTTGTCGGTAAAAACACGGAGGGGAGCATTCATTCTGGTGTTGTAAACGGATTGGTTGCAGAAGTGAAAGGTGTTTTGGAACAATACGAACAACGATATCCCGATTTAACAATAGTTTTAACAGGTGGAGACATGATTTACTTGTCTAAAAGATTAAAAAATAGCATATTTGCGAATCCAAATTTTCTAATAGAAGGTTTGCACGCAATATTGAAACACGAAACTCAAAAATGATACAGAAAACAATTTTGTTTTTTGCTTTATTATTATCCATGTCTAGTTACGGGCAAAAGCAACAAGCATCCCCTTATTCTTTTTTCGGAATTGGAAACAACTTCCTGAGCAAGACTGCAGAAGAAAATATCATGGGTGGTACTGGTACAGCTCTTTCTGTTCCTGGGAATTTGAACTTTAGTAATCCTGCTGCTTTAAGTGGTATGATGTTTACTACGTATTCTGTTGGAGCCATTAATACGGTAAATCAATTGACCGATAATGAAACTTCACAGAAAAATTCTGTTTTTTCCATTTCATATCTGGGACTTGGAGTGCCTTTGGGTAATAAGGGTGGTTTGATAGCTGGTTTTAGAGCTCGATCTGGAGTGGGGTATACGATGTACGCCACAGATGCAGAGAATCAATCCAATACTTATACGTTTGAAGGATCAGGCGGTGCTAGTAGTTTGTTTCTTGGAGGAGGTTATCAAATCTTTAAAGGCTTTTCTTTAGGGGTAGAGGCTTCTTTTCTTTTTGGATCAGTAGAGCATGTGGTGAAAGGAAAAACGGAAGGGGTAATTTACGATACACAAGAGATGTCGGACTCTTCTTTAAGAGGTTTAGAGACCAAATTGGGTGCGTTTTATTCGACGATGCTAACCAAAACAAAAAGTTTTAGTATTGGTGTGTCCCTTGAGAATGAGAGTACAATAAAAATTACAGAAACGAGCACCTTTTCTAATGGCTTTTTCACAACGGATCAAAGTTTAGTAAGAGAATCCCTTGCGCCTTTAACTGTAAAAGGGGAAACCGTTATTCCGTTAAATACTACTTTTGCGATTGCCTACGGTAGAAGAAGTAAGTGGCAAACTAGTTTAGAGTACAGTTCGAGAAAAGCACAAACATTTTCGGGAGCAACCTTAGTGAATAATACAAGGGGAATTGTGTATACGAACTATTCCCGAATTTCTTTTGGAGGGTATTACATCCCTAAATTTAATTCACTTAAAAGTTATTTTCAGAGAGTGGTCTATCGCTATGGGTTGCGTTATGAGAATACAGGGATGGAATTTTCAGGAGTGCCGTTAACCGATGTTGGCATGTCTTTTGGAGTAGGTTTACCTTTAGGTAAAGGACTATCATCATTGAACATCGGTTTGGAATATGGCGTCAAAGGAGAAGTTTCAGCTGCACTTGTAGAAGAAAAGTATTTTAATGTTAGGATGAGTATGGTGCTAGGAGATAAATGGTTCCGAAAAAGAAGAATAGATTAACCAAAATAATAGATACTTAAATAAGATGAAGAAAATTATATTATTGATAACATGTTTGGTTTATGGTTTTAATGCACTTGTTGCTCAAGAGCAACCGAGTCAGGAAGCTATGATTAAATACAACCTTTTTAAAGGGGATTATAAATCTAAAAACTATGAAGCAGCATACGAAAATTGGATATGGTGTTTGGACAGTGTCCCAACATTATCGGTGAATATTTATAAATTAGGGATTAACATAGCGAAAGATAGGTTTAAAAAGGCTTCTAAAGAAAATAAGGAAGCGGAGATTGCTTTGGTAAGAAGAGTTTATGATCAAAGAATTGAGCTGTTTCCTAAAGATTTGGCCAAAGTTTATAGTGATTATGCTGATTTTTTAATTCTTGCGAAGCAACCAGAACAAGAGGTTTTCGAAATGTTGAAAAAAGCCTATAAAATTGATCCTTCTAAAATGGGTGTAAAATCAATTTTTAGATATTTTCGATATGTAACAGACGAATATAAAGAAAAGGATGTTCAGTATATTTTTGACACTTATGATGTGATTGTAAAAGCGGTTGATAAAAAGTTAAATTACTATGCAACAAAATTAGATCGCTACTCTACAAAAATAGAACAAGGTAATGTACTCTCATCAAAAGAAAAATCATTAAAGAAGGCTTATGAGAACAACTCAAGATCCGTTGGTCAGGTGGTACATGGATTAGATAAAATAATAAATGACTTATCGACATGTGAGCGTTTAATTCCATTATATACTTCGGATTTTGAATCGAATAAAGAGAATGGTCCGTGGTTAAAATCAGCTGTAAACATGATGTATAAGAAAAAATGTACAGAAGACCCTTTGTATGATAAATTAGTTGAGGCGTATGTTGCGGCAGAGCCTTCTCCAGAAGCATCGGTATTTTATGCAGGTATTTTAGTTAAGAACAATAACATGAACAAAGCCACAGAGTATTTTTTAAAAGCAGTTGATCAAGAGTCAGATCCTTTTAAAAAGGCAAATTATGAATATAAAATAGCACAAATTCTGAGAAAAAAAGGTTTGAAATCAAAAGCAAGAGCCGCTGCTTTACAGGCAATAAAGTACAAAAGAAGTATGGGAGAGGCTTACTTGTTAATTGCAAATTTATATGCTTCTAGCGCAAATAAATGTGGTTCCTCAGAATTTGAAAAAAGAATGGTATATGTAGCGGCACAAGAAATGGCACAAAAAGCAGCAAATGTAGATCCTGTAAATAGGTCTAGAGCATTGAAATACGTGAAGAGCTACAAAGCCTCTGCCCCTGATAAAAAAGCAATCTTTACGGAAGGGTTGGCTTCAGGGAGTACATATAAAATTGGGTGTTGGATTGGAGTTACTGTAAAAATTCCTTAATTTAGAGGGAGTTGAAACTCTCTCTCCAAAAAAAGAAACCGTTGAAAAACAATTTAAATTATATTCAAAACATTGTTGCCTTGTCTTTGGTAGCAATGTTTTTTTCATGTAATAATAGCGTTAAAGAGGTCAACGATTTTTTAGCAGATAAAAATCTTCCTGTTGGAGAATCTCAAGATGTAAGACATGTTTACAAAGACTCAGGTAGGATTGTAACACGAATGAATACTCCTTTGTTGTACGATTTTTCAAATAGAGAAGCCCATCCTTATTCAGAGTTTCCAAAAGGAATAAAAATTGTAACCATCAGTTCGTCAGGAACCGACTCAACAACAGTGATTAGCGACTATGCAAAATCATATACTAAAACACAAATATCTGAATTGGTTGGGAATGTAGTCGTATATAACCATACGGAAAAATCGATACTTAAAACGCCCCAACTTTATTGGGATCAAAAAACAAATTATGTTTTTACAGAACAAAAATTCTCATTGATAACTGAAGGGGATACCATCTACGGAAAAGGGTTTGAATCGAACATGGATTTGTCTGGTTGGCTATTGAAAAAGATTACAGGAGATATAAAAATTAAAGAAAAAAATAATGAATACATACGCTAAATATATTGAAGTTGCATACGCGATTATTGGAATCATCTTTATCGGTGATGGTCTGATAACGTTCACTGAAGACAGATCAAAATCTTATATCCGCATTGGTTTTGGAGTACTTGCTATTTTCATGTTTTTTTTTAAAAGAAACTTTAGAAAGAAACGTTCCTAAGTTTAGATAGAATCAGGTATATGGAAATAGAAATTACGGTTATTATTTTTTCAATATTGTTTTCCGCTTTTTTTTCGGGAATGGAAATCGCATTCATCTCTGCGAATAAACTGCATATAGAATTAGAAAAAAAACGAGAAGGATTTACTAATGTCATCCTCGCCAGGTTAACAAATAATTCTTCGAAGTTTATTACTACAATGTTGGTTGGTAACAATATCGCTCTTGTTGTTTATAGTTACTATATGGGGAAACTGCTAGTAGATACCTTTATTCCGTTAATTCCATTCGATTTAAATGATTTGTTTGTTTTATTTTTCCAAACATTTATTTCGGCAATAGTAATTTTGGTGACCGCTGAATTTTTGCCGAAGGCAATTTTTAGAGTATATGCCAATGAAACGATAAAACTTTTTGTTTTTCCTGCATACTTCTTTTACTTGTTGTTTTACTTCATAACTGATTTTATTAGTAAAATTTCTGATTTTTTTTTAAAAACATTTTTTAATTCAAATGTATCAGAATCCCAAAAGGAATTTACTAAAGAAGAATTGGGCGATTACATTACCGAGCAATTAGATACTTCGGATGAATCAAAACAAATAGATTCTGAAATCCAGATTTTTCAAAACGCGTTGGATTTCTATAATGTAAAAGCTCGGGAAATAATGGTTCCTAGAACTGAAATTACAGCAGTAGAGATTCATGAATCTGTAAAGAATTTAAAAAATATTTTCGTCGAAACAGGTCTTTCCAAAATTATAGTTTACAAATCATCTCTAGACGATGTAGTAGGTTATGTAAGGGTCTATGATTTGTTTTTGAAACCGGAAAGTATTAAGTCGGTTTTAATGCCCGTTGAGATTGTACCCGAATCTATTAGTATTAGTGATGTTTTAAATGTTCTCACCAAAAAGAAAAAAAGTATAGCGCTTGTTTTAGATGAATATGGGGGTACTTCTGGTATGATTACTGTCGAGGATATTATTGAAGAGATTTTCGGTGAAATTGAAGACGAACATGATACTATCGGTCTTGTGGATGAATGCTTGGAAGAGGGTGTGTATAAGTTTTCTGCACGTTTGGAAATCGATTATATAAATGACACCTATAATTTGGGTATTCCAAAAGAAGAAGGTTATGAGACTTTAGGTGGATTTATACTTGAACATACAGAGAGTATTCCTGAAAAAGGAGCCATCTTAAAGCTGGGAGATTTTGAAATTCAAGTGACAGTTGTAACAGGCTCTAAGATTGAGGAAGTGATGTTTCGTGCAAAGGAAAATTAAGAGCCCTGTTTTGGCATTTTTGTTTTATATGTCATAATTCTTTTTCGATAAAACTTTATCATTTAATAAACTTTCACCTTTTTTTATTAGAGAGGAAATTGTATTTTCGCACACTATCAAATAAATTATAATAAAAATATAGCATGGCAATATTATCAAAAATTAGAGAACGCTCAATGTTTTTAATCGTTATTATCGGTTTAGCGTTGTTTGCTTTTGTTGCAAGTCCAAAAGATATTTTAGACTTTTTTAATTCAAGTAAAATAGATTCTGTAGGAGAAGTGAACGGTGAGGTAATTAGTAGAAGAGAGTTTGCAGCGCAAGTAGAAGCTTACAAAGCTAATGTAGGCCCTAATGTTTCTGAAACTAAGGCGGTAAATCTAGTTTGGAACAATGTATTGAGTGAAAAGATCTTTAAAAGTCAGTTAGAAGAAGCAGGTATTGTAGTTGGAGAAAAGGATATTTACGATGCTATTCTTGACATACCTTCGATCAAAAATGCCGAAATATTTAAAAATGAAATCGGTTCATTTGACGAAGAAAAATTCAAATCTTATTTAGCAAATTTAAAGTCTAATTCTAAAGAACAATCGAATAATGCTTGGTTGAATTGGTTGCAGACTGAAAAGAGTGTAAAAGCAAATATTGAAAAAGCAGCGTATACGCAATTAGTACAGTACGGTGTTGGGGCATCTTTGAAGGAAGGAGAAATGGCTTACTTGCAAGGGCAAACTAAATTAAGCGGTTCTTATGTTTATGTTCCTTACACATCTATTAATGACGAAGATGTAGAAGTGAGTGTTTCCGAAGTTGAAGCATATGTAAATGCGCATAAGGAACAGTTCTCCACTGATGAGACACGAGATATTAAATATGTGAGTTTTGATATCAAGGCATCACAAGAAGATGAAGATGCTTTACGAGATGACTTGAATTATATCGTCCCTAGATTTGCAAAGACAGAATCGACAAACGAATTTATTGAAGATGAAGGTTCAGATATTCCCAATGAAAATAAGTTTTTATTCAAAAATAATTTACCGACAGTTGTTGCGGATGAGGTGTTCTCTGCAAACATTGGAAATGTAGTTGGGCCTTATAAATTTCAAAATCATTTAAGAGTTTCTAAAGTCGCAGATTTTATGAACTTGCCTGACTCTGTGCAAGCAAGTCATATATTAATCTCATATGCTGGCTCAAGATCAGCGAGTCCTGAAGTTACAAGAGCGGAAGATCAAGCTGTAACATTAGCAGACAGTATATTAAAAGTAGTAAAAAGATCACCATCAAAATTTTCAGCTCTTGCAAGATCTTTCTCATCAGACAAATCTAATTCTGAGAAAGGAGGATCATTAAATTGGTTTACGTACAATCAAATGGTTCCTGAGTTTAGAGATTATGCTTTTCAACATAAAAAAGGAAGTGTTGGAATCGTAAAAACTATTTTCGGCTACCATGTGATTAAAATTACAGGTCAAAAAAATATTCAAAAAGCTGTAAAGTTAGCTACAATTGCAAAAAAGATTGAAGCTTCTGAGGAAACTGAAAACAATATATTTGAACAAGCTGAACAGTTGTCTTATGATATTTCAAAAGGAGTGTCTATCGATGAACTAGCAAAGGAGAATAATTATATCGTTCGTCCTTTAGTAGGTTTAAAAGCGATGGAGGATGCTGTTTCTGGACTTGGAACTAATAGAGGAATTGTTCGTTGGACTTTTGACGAAGAAACAAGCGTTAATAGTGTGAGACGTTTTGATCTTGAAAAAGGTTACGCTGTTGTGGTTTTAACAAATAAAACGGAAAAAGGAGTTACTTCTGCTTCTGCAGCATCTACAAAAGTGAAGCCTATTTTAATTAAAGAAAAGAAAGCAGCTTTGATTACTGCTAAAATGAATGGTTCAGATCTCAATGTTATTGCCACTGAAAATAGTACAGAGGTGAAAACATTTAGTAATGTTACTATGGCTGCACCAACTTTATCAGGAGTTGGAATTGAACCAGGAGTTGTAGGGGCGATTTATGCATCAAATGTAGATACGTTAGTAGCTAACGTAGTAGGTGTAAAAGGTGTTTTTGCAATTATAGTTTCTAAGAAAGAAGTTCCTGCTGAATTGCCAAGTTATGAAGGATCAAGAACTTCATTGGCAAAACAAAACCAAGGAAAGTTATCGAGAGAGTTGTTTAATTCTTTAAAAGAATTAGCCGAGATAAAAGATAATAGAGCTTATATTTATTAAGCTCTCATTGAATAAGCTAAAAGCCCTGAATGTAAATTCAGGGCTTTTTTTATGTCTTTAGTTTGGGTATATCTATTGTCCGTACAAGTTTATAAAGATGAGACTCGTTTATTTATAGTCTACAGGCTTGTATTTTTGACGTATTAAGAAGTTAGGCATGCGTTATATGTTTAATGTAATTTTTGTAAACTTTATAAATAAAAGTATTTAGCGATGCGAGTTTGTTTTGTATAAAAAAATCCCATCAAAATAAATTGATGGGATTTTATAATTGTAAGAAAATAGATTAGTCTCTTTTTTCTCGTGGTTTTCTGTCGTCTCTGCGATTATCGCGTCCACGGTTATCTCTACCTTTAGAGTTGTCTCTAGGAGGTCTAGCAACATATCCTTCTGGCTTTTCTAATAAAGCTTTACGAGACACTTTTTCTTTACGAGTTTTAGGATCAGTTCCAAAGTACTTCACTTCAAACTCATCACCCATATTAATTACATCAGAAACGTTCTCAGTTCTTTCCCAAGCAATTTCACTTACGTGTAATAAAACTTCGTTTCCTGGTGCGTCTAGATACTCAACAACAGCACCAAAATCTAACATTTTGATTACTTTAACTTTGTAAGTATCTCCTTTTACAGGCTTGAAAGTAATCGATTCAATTTTAGCTAAAACTTGTTCAATTCCTTCTGATCCTGTTCCTAAGATTTCAACAATCCCTTCTTCAGTAACTGGGTCTTCGTTGATAACGATTGTACAACCAGTAACTTTTTGTAATTCTTGAATATTTTTACCGCCTGGTCCAATTAATGCACCGATAAATTCATTAGGAATTCGCTTCGTAATCATTTTAGGAGAGTGAGATTTCACGTCTTCGTTTGGTTGAGCGATAGTCTCAGTGATTTTATCTAAGATATGTAAACGCCCCTCACGAGCTTGTTTCAATGCACTTACTAAGATTTCATACGATAAACCTTTTACTTTGATGTCCATTTGACATGCTGTAATACCATCAGCAGTACCTGTAACTTTAAAGTCCATGTCACCTAAATGATCTTCATCTCCTAAGATATCAGAAAGTACAGCATAACGATCACCATCAGAAATCAATCCCATAGCAATACCAGAAACTGGTTTTGTCATTTGTACACCTGCATCCATCATCGCCATAGTTCCAGCACAAACTGTTGCCATAGAAGAAGAACCATTAGATTCTAATACCTCAGATACAACCCTTACAGTGTAAGGACAGTCATCAGGAACCATTCCTTTCAATGCTCTCTGAGCTAAGTTTCCATGCCCTACTTCTCTACGAGAAGTTCCTCTTAAAGGTCTTGCTTCACCAGTACAGAAAGGAGGGAAGTTATAGTGTAAGTAAAAACGCTCTTCACCTTCGTTCGTAGGAGAATCAATAATATTAGCATCTCTAGAGGTACCTAAAGTAACTGTTGCCAAAGCTTGAGTTTCCCCTCTAGTAAATACAGAAGAGCCATGGGTAGAAGGTAAATAATCTACTTCACACCAAATAGGTCTGATATCTGTAGTCTTACGTCCATCTAAACGTAAACCTTCTGCTAGAGTTAATTCACGTACCGCTTCTTTTTGAGTTTTGTTAAAGTACTTGCCAACTAAATCTCCGTACTCTTCTAATTCCGCTTCAGTGAATGCAGCTTTAACTTCTTCTTTAACTTCTGAAAAAGCATCTGTTCTTTCAACTTTAGAAGTTCCTTTTGCAGCAATAGCATAACATTTATCGTATGCTAATCCGTTAATTTTTTCTGCTAGTTCTTCGTTTTCATCTGCAACAGCATACTCACGAGTTTCTTTTTTTCCGAATGCTTCTGCTAATTTTACTTGAGCAGCACATTGTACTTTGATCGACTCATGTGCAAACTTAATTGCATCTGCCATTTCTTCTTCAGAGATTTCATCCATCTCACCTTCTACCATCATTACTGATTCAGCAGAAGCACCAATCATCATGTCTATATCAGATTCTTCTAATTGAGCTCTTGTAGGATTGATTACGAATTCTCCATTTATTCTTGCTACACGTGCCTCAGAGATTGGAGTCTCAAAAGGAAGGTCACTTAATTGGATTGCAGCAGAAGCAGCTAACCCAGCTAAAGCATCAGGCATAACGTCCTCATCATGAGACATTAATTGAACCATTACTTGTGTTTCTGCGTGGTAGTCTTTCGGGAATAAAGGACGTAATACACGGTCAATTAAACGCATTGTTAAAACTTCAGCATCACTTGGTCTTGCTTCTCTTTTAAAGAAACCACCTGGATATTTCCCTGCAGCGGCAAATTTTTCTCTGTAGTCTACCGTCAAAGGTAAAAAGTCTACATCACTTTGTTTGTAATTGGATACTACGGTACACAACAACATTGCTTTTCCCATTTGCACAACAACGCTTCCATGAGCTTGTTTTGCTAGTTTCCCTGTTTCTAACGAGATTGATCGTCCATCTCCAAGGTCGATAACCTCTCTAAATACTTTTGGAATCATACTTTAATTTCTAAATTTTGTTACTAAAAAATGTGTGTGTTGTTTCGGGGTTGTTGAATTCCCTGTGGAGTAAAATACTAGTACCAAAAATAAAAAGAGGCAATATTCATTGCCTCTTTTAGAGTTTTTTATTTTCTCAAGCCTAATTCCTTGATAATTGCACGATATCTAACGATATCAGTTTTGATCAAGTAATCAAGTAAACTTCTACGTTTACCTACCAATTTAACTAGTGAACGCTCTGTGTTAAAATCTTTACGATTGTTTTTTAAGTGTTCCGTTAAATGATTGATACGTTCCGTGAACAAAGCTATTTGTCCTTCTGAAGAGCCAGTGTTTGTTTCTGATCCCCCGTGCTTTTTAAAAAGCTCTTTTTTTACTTCAGCTGTTAAATACATGCTAACATTAAATTTTAATTAATAATTTTTATGTATTGATAATATATATTATCAAGGTGGCAAATATAGTATTATTTCTCTAGATAACAATTTGTTTGTTAAATTATGTGTGTTGTATTAAACCTTTTAGTAGTTTTATTGTCAGATAGTTAAAGGTAAACCAAACAAATTTTAATTATGATGAAAAAAACTAAGTTATTTTACCATGTTTTGTTATTGATGTTACTATTCTTAATAGCAGGATGTGAATCAGAAAAAACTATTGATGAAGAGCAGGTTTCTTCAGAAACTATCGCTTCTATAGAAGATGCAGATGATATTGTTGATGAACTTGTTTCTATTTTGGAAGAAGTGTATGCTGATGAAGAATTTGCTACTGTGGCTTTTAAAGAAGAAAAACGTGAAAAATATTTACCTGAATGTGCTGTTAAAACAGTAGAACGAGAAGCAGGTATAAAAAATGTTACCATAGATTTTGGAGAAGGATGTACCATGAAGAATGAAAAGGTTTTAAAAGGAAAATTACTAATGTCTTATTCAAATGATAGGTCGCTAAAAACGCGGACAGTAACTCATGGATATGAGGGTTTCTATATAAATGATAAGCAGGTTTCTGGTGAGAGTAGTTCAGTGAAAGTATATTCTAATGAAAACGGGAATCGCCAAACTACCTTTACAGATTCTATTTTAATTACATGGGATTCAGGAGAAACGGCTTCAAGAGCAGGAGCTCGTATTACTGAATTAATTTCAGGCGGAGAGCAAGAAGGATGGGCTTCAAAGGTATATGAGATTTCTGGTAATTGGACATCAACTTCAAAAAGAGGGGAGGTTCATTCTGTAGAAATTACGGAAAAGTTGCGCAAAGAATTGGCTTGTAGGTTTATTGTAAGTGGAGTAAAAGAAATTTCGAAAATTAATAAATCAGGAATTTTAGATTTTGGTGACGGTAGTTGTGACTCTAAAGCAACTTTTACAGATGGTGATGGAGTAGTTGAAGAGATTGAGCTGCAAAAAAATAAAAGAAAATAGAAATAATTAAGAATGGAAATAAAAAAAGCCCCATAATTGGGGCTTTTTTTATGATCTTATTTTTTCATTTGAAATCAAATCAATATATAGATTGATTTGTTTTTTCAATTCTTTTCTTTCGTAAATAGCATCTAAGAAACCATGTTCTAATAAAAATTCAGAACGTTGGAAGCCTTCAGGTAAATCCTTTCCGGTAGTGTCTTTTACAACACGTGGTCCTGCAAATGCAATTAAGGCATTCGGTTCTGCAATGTTGATATCTCCTAACATAGCAAAAGAAGCAGTAATACCACCAGTTGTTGGGTCTGTGCATAAAGAAATGTAAGGAACTTTTTCCACAGCTAATAAAGCTAATTTAGCAGAAGTTTTTACCATTTGCATCAATGACAATGGCGCTTCTTGCATACGAGCACCACCTGATTTAGAAATCATTAAAAATGGAATTTTATGCTTTATAGAATAGTCAATTGCTCGAGCAATTTTTTCTCCTACAACGCTTCCCATAGAACCACCAATAAAGGCAAAATCCATACAAGCGATTACCAAATCTTTCCCTAAAGATTTCCCAACCGCTGTTCTAACGGCATCTTTTAATTTTGTTTTTTTCTGTGCATCTTTTAGTCTATCCGGATATGCTTTTGTGTCTGAAAAAGTTAAAGGATCTGCTGCTTCTAAAGAAGCATTCAACTCTTTAAATTTATCGTCAAATAATATTTCAAAATATTCGGCACTACCAATTCTTACATGGTATCCATCCTCACGACTAACATAAAGATTTTGTCTTAAGTCTTCAGTATCAACAATTTTTCCACTAGGAGTTTTGTACCATAGTCCTTTTGGTACATCTTTTTTAGCTTCAGTAGGGGTGTTGATCCCTTTCTCTATTCTCTTAAACCAAGCTGACATAATTTTTTCTATTTTATAGTTGGCTAATTTACTAAAAAAATAAAGAGAAACTGAAATTAAATTCAGTTTCTCTTTAGGTGATATTTTAAATGTTTTTACTCTTAAAGAGTGTTTACATTGTTTAAATCTTCGAAAGCTTTGATCAAACGAGCTTTTAAAGTAGCTTCACCTTTACGTAACCATACACGAGGATCGTAGTATTTTTTGTTAGGTGCCTCAGCTCCTTCTGGGTTACCAATCTGAGACTGTAAGTATGCACTATTATCTGAGAAGTAATCTCTGATTCCTTCCATAAATGCATATTGTAAATCAGTATCAATATTCATTTTAATAGCACCATATCCAATCGCTTCTCTAATTTCTTCAACTGAAGATCCAGATCCACCATGGAATACGAAATCAATTGGGTTGTGCTCTAATCCATGCTTCTCTTCGATGAATTTTTGAGAGTTGTCCAAGATTTTCGGAGTCAATTTTACATTTCCTGGTTTGTATACACCATGCACGTTTCCGAAAGCAGCAGCGACAGTAAATCTTGAAGAAACTTCAGAAAGTTGCTCGTAAGAATAGTTTACTTCTTCTGGTTGTGTGTATAATTTAGACTCATCAACATCAGAATTGTCCACACCGTCTTCTTCTCCACCAGTTATTCCTAATTCGATTTCCAAAGTCATTCCCATTTTATCCATACGCGCTAAATATTCTTTACAGATAGCGATATTTTCTTCCAATGGCTCTTCAGATAAATCGATCATATGAGAAGAGAATAAAGGCGATCCAGTTTCAGCAAAGTGCTTTTCTGAAGCGTCTAACAAACCATCAATCCAAGGCAATAATTTTTTAGCAGCATGGTCAGTATGCAAAATTACTGGTACTCCGTAAGCCACAGCCAATTCGTGTACATGTTTAGCTCCAGCAACAGCTCCGGCAATAGCAGCGTTTTGATCTGAATTATCTAATCCTTTACCAGCATTAAATACAGCGCCTCCATTCGAAAATTGAATGATAACAGGTGCGTTTAATTCTTTTGCTGTCTCTAAAACAGTATTGATTGTGTTGTTTCCTGTGACATTTACAGCTGGGATAGCAAATTGTTTCGCTTTTGCTAGTTTAAAAATTTCTTGAACTGCGTCTCCTGTAGCAACTCCTGCCTTGATATTGTGACTCATGGTTGTTTGATTTTATAAAAATTTAATACAAAAGTAATAATTTAAAATGATATCTTGTTGATTTTAAATTACTATGGTTTCATAAATAAACGAAATCGATGTAGGAATTTATGTTTTATAATGTGTCCTTTCGAGCTGTTAAAATTTTAAAAAGGATAGTTGATTCCTATATTTATTACTGCACTTTTGAAGTCGTAATTTTGGAACCACCTATTTCCTTCCAAATATGGTTCATACGTTTTGAAGCCTAGATCTGTTCTAAATACAAAAAAACTAAAGTCATACCGAAGTCCTACTCCAGTTCCAATAGCACTATTTTTTAAAGAGTCCCAATTTGTAAATTTATCTCCAGGGGCAGAAACTTCAGAGTCTGTAATGTCCCAAATGTTTCCTGCATCTATGAAAACAGCACCTTTCAAACTTTTCGTAACTCCGAATCGATATTCGATATTTGTAATTAATTTTAAACTTCCAACATTGTATTCTAGGAGATTGCTGTTTGATCCCGGTCCTAGTTCGTAAGTTCTATATGCTCGAATGTCACTTGACCCGCCGATAAAATAACTACTGGTAAAGGGGATGTCTTTTGAATTTCCATAAGGAATCGCAATTCCAACAAAAGTTCTAGATACGAGTACAGTCTTTTTTGATGTGTTCCAGTATTTTATAAATTCAAAATCGGTTTTTACGTATTGAGCAATTGGTGTCTCAGCAATAGTTTTTAACCCATCTTCATTTGTTTTTTTTACTAGAGCTGTTGTAATATTACCTGCAGCAATAAGTTTTGCTTTGAAAAACATGTAGTTTGTGTCTTTGAAATCTGTTTTTGTTGTGTAGGTAAAAGAGTAGGTGGTTGCAGGTATTACAAAATCGGTTGTGATAATTTCATTTCTTTTTTTTATGTTTTGTGTAAGTTTGTATGCATCAGGGTCATTTTGAGCAAGGTCTTCAGAGATATCATCAATAAATTGAAGTGCGTTGTCTTCTGTTAATGGATAGCTAGGGTAATACTCTTGTTGAATTACTTGTAGGTCATTATATTGAGAGGAGTATATATAGAAGTACTGGTTTTTATTGAGGTTTTTAACATATTGAATATTTAGAGGTTCAAATGTATGTTTCACTTTCTTGTTAGGTGTCCATGAGTAATCTACGAATGATGTAATTTTTTGCTTATCTAGGCCAATATTTTTTTGAAAACCAGTACCGATAGAAAATATTGTTTTAGGAGCCATTCTTTTGTTGACAAAAGAATTCCAACCAAAAGGCATGACAATTTTTGGAACTTCCAAAGAAGCATCTGCACTTATTTCCCAAGAGCTAAAAGGTCGATTGTTCTGGCCACTAAGGTTTTTTGCAACATCAAAAATAGAGCCCTTAAAAGATAATTTAAAAATTTCTGCATTTCTAAATGTATTCCTGTTTATAAAAGCAAAACCACCGGCAAATCCTAATTGTTTTACATTCGAATGAATTACCTCTGTGTTCATGTTGATAGAATACTTTTTTAAAGGACTTAGAATGATGGTGGCAGAAAGTTCATCATCATTTAATTCTTCGTATTTTATTTTGACCATTTTAAAGTTTTTTAATAGCTTTAAATGTCGCCTTGTCAATGATTGTGCGCTGTCTTTATAGATGTTTCCGGGCTCAATAAAAACTGAATTTAACAAAGATTTAGGATGGTATTTTAGTTTGTCGTGTGAGTAAAAATCAAAACCGTTGTAATGGGTAGTGTCTTTAAAAGATTCATTTTTTCTTTCGTAGCTATAATCTGTAAAGATTCTTATCTTTGAAATACGTTGAACGTGTAAAGGTTTTGTTTCGATAACTCCTTCATTTTCAGCGAGACGATCAGTAATCTTCAAAATAACGTCTGTTTTATAGTTGGCTGCTGTTGTATCTATTTCATGAAAGCCAATCTGATTTTCTGCGAAATGATAAATTCCCGAGTTTCTAAATGTTCTTGTTAGACGATCTGCTTCTTTTTTGAAGTTTTTATCGCTGTATATGTCCCCTGCTTTTAAAAAAGAAGCTGTTTTTGTTCTTTGGTAAATGGAGTCTAAAGTTTTACTGTCAATTATGGTCTTTATTGTGTCTAATAAGAATGGTTCGTTTTTAGTTATTTGATATCGAACATCTGCTTTTTCAATTTTTAAACGGACATCATATTCTACATTTGCATTGAAATATCCATTATTGAAGTAGTAGTTCCTTAATTTTTCGGCTGTTCTTTTTGCTTTAATTTCATCTAAAATTACAGGAGCTTGACCTCCTTCTAAAAACCATTTGTTTCTTGATTCATTCAACTGCCTCATTCTTTCTGTTTGCTTTTCTGAAAAAATGTTCTTCAAAGCACTGAATGTTTTAGGGTGCTGTTTTATTTTTTTTGCATAATCTTCTTCATAATTTTTGTTTCCCAAGTTGTAGAAATATAAAGGGAACAAGATTCCAAGGAAAGCTGTGTTTGGTCGTTGAATGATAAATTCCTTTGCTTCATTGTCTATTTTGTTTTTGTCGTCGATATAAATTTTATTTTTAGACAACATAAATGCCCCTTCGGGAACATACTTAGTAGAGTTACAGGCATTGAAAGCCATAAGAATTCCAAAATAGAATAAAAATGATATCTTAAGATTTTTAACTAACAAGGGTCTTAAATATTTGTTTTCAAAAATAGTACTTTTGAATGGTTAATTCACACAAGTTAATCGTTGAATGAATCAGAATTACTATTAGAAGTATAAAAAGTCTATTTTTGTGTTAGTTTTAAAATCCGTTACCCTAATATCAAAGATCTTTCTTTTTTAAGAAAAGCATACGTTAATCATATATATGGAGTTGTCAAAAAATCAAATCAAGTTAATTAAAAGTTTAGGCCAAAAAAAACAGAGGAGTAAGCATTCGTTGTTTGTGGCGGAAGGGAAAAAAGTCGTAAAAGAGTTACTAGCTTCTAAATTGATACTTGAAAAATTATTTGTAACACCGGATCTAGAAAACTTGTTTTTAAATTTTTCTTATCAGGTCCTGTCTGATTCAGATTTAAAAAAAGTAAGTAATTTGAAAACTCCAAGTGGAGTTTTGGCTCTTTTTAAAATTCCAAATAATAAAATTTTAACGAATCAAGGATTGACGGTGGCTTTAGATTCAATTAATGATCCCGGTAATTTGGGGACAATTATTAGATTATGTGATTGGTTCGGAATAGAGAGATTGATATGTTCGGAGAATACGGTAGATTGTTATAATTCTAAAGTAGTTCAAGCTACAATGGGATCTCTATCGCGTGTCGAGATTACTTATCTCAATTTGGAAGAGTTTTTGAAAAAATGTAGTATTCCGATTATTTGTGCAGACATGGAGGGTGAGAATGTTTATTCTACAGATGTGCCCAAAGAAGGAATTTTAGTAATGGGTAATGAAGCTAACGGTGTCTCTTTATCTGTAAAAAAGCTGTGTGATAAGATTTTAATGATTCCTCGATTTGGTAGTAAACAAGAAACGGAAAGTCTTAATGTAGCAACTGCAACAGCAATATTACTCAGTGAGTTCAGGAGAGTAACACGTTAAGTATTACTCAAACGCAAGTTTTATAAATAAACTTCTAGACCCCATAAATGCAATAGGATCTGTCCAAGGGCTTTCACCATTACTTGGTTCATCGTAGTATATTTCATTTGTCAAAGCAAATTGTCCTCTAATAGAAGGAGAAAATTTGAAGTAATGGAAATAAAAGTCAAATCCAAAACCTATCTCATACATAAAGTTATGCGTTTGGGTTCGAAATTTTCCACTAAAGTTATCATCTACACTGCTTTGATTGCTAGAGAAATTATAATCATAAGAAAACCCACCAATTAAGTAGGGTCTTACGTTATTTAACCTAAGCGCGCTATACTTTAGTAGTACAGGAAAGTGTAAGTAGTTTGATTCAATTTTAGCAGAAGTAAAAGGGTCAAATACACTATTTTCAGGATTGTTGTTGTCGATAAAGTGAATCGTACTTTCATTACTGATCAGACCTGGTTCAAGACGAAGGTTGAAGTGTTTATCAATTTTCATATCAGCAATTAAACCGACATTAAAACCAGTTTTACTATCCAAGTGGATGCTAGTATTTGGAAAAATATTTTCCTTGTACGTGATTTTGTAATCACTATTATTCCAACCTAAATAAAAGCCCCAATGTACTTGGTACTTGTCAAAACTAGGAAGTTGATTTACCTTTCTATCTTGTGAATAGGTGTTCAATGATAATAGTAGGACTGATAAAATGAGGAGGATGTTCTGTTTTTTCATTAGAGGATTTTTGAAGTACATCAAATATATTAATTTTTTGTTGCCGAGTAAATAGAAGCCACTCCAAATGTAACAGGAATGTCTATACAGTTACTAAACCCATTTTTTTCCAAAATATTGTTGAAGGCTTTACCAAAAGGAAAGGCATTTGCTGATTTTGATAAATATGAGTAGGCGGTCTTGTCTTTAGAAAATAGTTTCCCTATCAATGGGAGTATCCATTTTGAATGGATTTGATAGCCTTGTTTGTATGGAGTTTTTGTAGGTACAGCAGTTTCCAACACAACAAAAGTTCCACCTGGTTTCAGGACTCTTAAAATTTCCTTTAACCCTTTGTCTAAATTTTCAAAATTTCTAACTCCAAAGGAAACTGTGATTGCGTCAAAATAATTATCTTCGAATGGAATGTTTTCAGAATCTCCAAGCACCATTTTTACGAGGTTCGATAAATTTTTGTCTGCAATTTTTTCTTTTCCAACTTCAAGCATTCCAGCAGAGATATCTAATCCCACCACTTCATCAGGATTTAAATCTGCCATCATGATTGCTAAATCTCCGGTTCCGGTTGCAATATCTAATATTTTTTTAGGATTGTTCTTTCCGATCAATTGGATGACTTGTTTTCTCCATTTCACGTCAATTCCAAATGAAATGACACGGTTTAGTCCATCGTAATTTTCAGAAATAGCATCAAACATTTTTGCTACTTGCTCCTTTTTTCCTAGTTCAGAGTCTTTGTATGGAGTTATTCTTTTTGACATAAGTTATTGAAATTTATCCGTTTACTGCCACAACGGCACTTACTTTATTAGGAAGCATTTCTTTAAGCATAGTTTCAATACCATTTTTTAAAGTAACTGTTGAAGATGGACATCCGCTGCATGCTCCTTGTAAAATTACATTTACCACTTGAGTTTCTTCATCGTAAGATTGAAAAACAATGTTTCCACCATCATTAGCAACTGCCGGCTTTACATATTCTTCAAGAATTCCTGCAATATCTAACGATGTTCCTTTCAATTCTTTAATGTTAACATTAGAAATTTCCACCTTTGGCATTTTCATTGTTTCATCAATGATCAATTTATTTTCTTCAATATAAGTTTTGATAAACTGTCGTAAATCATTTATAATGTCTGAATTCCACTCAACACTATCGTTTTTGGTAATTGAAACATAGTTCTCAGCGATATAGACTTCTTTTACAAAAACGTATTTAAAAAGTTCAGCAGCTAAAGGTGAATTTGTTGTTTCTGATTCGTTTTTGTACTCGAAATCATTCTCAGTTAGTAAACGATTGCTTCCAAATTTCATTACCTCAGGATTTGGTGTGCTTTCTGCGTAAATTTCAATGGATACTTTTTTAGGTTCAGCGGCACTTGTAACTACTTCATTTCCTTGATTTAAATACATCTCAATTAATTCTCTAATTTCATGCTCAATATCTGACCATTCAACAATATCAAATTTTTCAATAGCAATAAAATTTGCACTGATAAAAACTTTACTTACAAATGGTAAATGAAATAACTGATTAGATAAAGGCGACTCCTTAGTTTCGTCTATATTGTTGTATTGATAACTACCACCTTGCGTTAACAATTGATTGCTGTTGAATTTAACAATACTCGGATTGTTAGTTGCTTCTATTGTAATTTGATGTTTGCTCATCTTGCTGAAATTATTTTATGCAAAAATAAGCTAATTACTCCGAAAATTGAGTTAGATATATCGAAACTTCAAATCCTCGAAAAAAATGTATCTATATCATTTAATAAGATGATTTAAAAAGTAAAAGAAAGCGTTGTTGTTATTCTGCTACTAGCATTTAAAAGACTAATGATAGTTACGGGTTCAGAATTATGGTAGATGGAATACGTGTCGTCTATTTCTGTGTATTGATACGCAAAGTCTAGTTTGGCATGCTTGAACTTTAAACCAAGTCCTGCAGAAACTCCTTTTTTGTAAATAGTGTCTTCTTTAGACTTATAAGGACTTTCTTCTAAAAACGCTCCTCCTCTAAGGCTTATTTGATTGAATCTTAATTCCCCACCCCCTCTAATCCCTCTTTCGGTGGTCAAATTGTTGCTGATTTCTTCTCTTTCTTGACCAAAATTATAGCCATCTTTTAGTTTGATCAAACGATAGTTTTTTTGATGATAGTCGACGCTAATCAAACCATGTTGTCCTAAAGTAATGGCAGCACTTGCAGTCCATTTTTCTGGAGTGTTTAAGTTGTAGTTATATGTAAGAAGTTCTGCGTAACTCGAGTTCGTGTTTGTGTAATCTTCAGCGATATCACTACTGCTAATATTCAGATATCCTTGTTCTTGGAAACCAGTGTAAGAATTGTCAGTGTCGTAATCTATAGCATTGGATTCTTCAATAACCTCTGGATACCAAACAGGGCTCTGATAAGCAACTCCTAATCTTAAATTTCTAAAAGGTTTTAAGATGACTCCAATACCTAAAGAGACTCCTGTACTTTCTTCGGATACAAATTGATCGTAGAATGCATCTAAAGTATTTCCATTTTCGTCAGAATTGTATTCTGTCAAATAAGTTTCCTGTAAGAATTCTAAAGTATGGAAATTCATGGCAGCCCCAATATAAAAGAAATCTTTGTATGCTGAGGAAAGTGAGAAGTTATATACTTCATGTTTTCCATGAGTTGTGTTTTGGAAAATTTGTTCATCAGGAATGTTATAAGGTGTAAAAGTATCATCATATGGATGCAAGTCGTAACGAACAAAATTCCCATTATTTCCTCTTGAGGTATAATCTACTCGAAAATCGTTTATCATACTGTAGTTAAAGCCTAAAGTAAATTTTGACCAGTCAGAGCTTTGGTAAGGCGCATCAAATACAATAGCCATACCAAATTGTGGGAATCTTGACCTTGAGTTAGAGTTATAGGATGTTTTCCCGTAATAATAGGCGTCAGTATTTAAATTGGTGTGAGAATAGGTTAAGGATATTTCTGTTCTTGCAAATACAGCACCGCCGGCTGGGTTTTGATACATAGAACTTAATTCGCCTCCAAGAGCGCCGAAGGCACCACTCATGGCATTGTATCTAGCAGATCCATTGTAGTTTTCTTGGCTAAATAAAACGCCTAGATCCGTATAGCTAATGCTTTGAGACAATAGAGTGCTGCTCACAACGAATAAAACTGAAAATAAAAATATTTTTTTCATTATTGAGATTTTAGGTGATTGTTAGAAATCAAATAGATTATCTGCTTCTACTACTGCTTCTACTTGATGAACTAGATGATCTTCCTGAGCTGGATCTAAAGGAGCCACTTATAGAGGAAGCGCTACTGCTTCTGCTTGAAGAACTGGATTTTGACGGCGTATAACTTCTAGAAGAACTACTTTTATAAGATTTGCTTTCGGAGTAACCTGAGCTTCTGCTACTGTTGCTTGAGCTGGGTGTGTAATTTCTAGTGCTTCTACTTGAGGATCTTGTTCCATTGCTCCGGGAGTTTGTATAGCTGTTATACTTGTTGGAAGTTGCATAGTTTGATCTTCTCGCAGAAGCAGTAGGTTTGAAACTACTAGAGCTTCTGTACGCTGAATTACTTCTGGTTGAATTGACAGAGCTTCTGTTTCCTGTTCTAATATAACTTGAGTTTTTACTGTATGGTATGCTTCTTCGTAGATTATTTGCTGGGTAACTAGAATTGTAATTGATTCTTTTACTGTAATAAATATTATTTGGGTATCTGTGGTAATGATAGTTATAGTAAGGAAGGTAGTAAATAGGTGTGTAAAAATTCATCCCATAATAGGTTGTGCCATAGAAAAATGGATCGTAATAACCAGCCGTCCAATAGGGTTCAGTGGTATTGTTTATATATACATTGGTAACATTTTTTTCTACGTTAGCTGGTTCTTGGTAATAATCTCCTTTAGGGTTTTCAGGTTGTTCGTAGTATAAATCTTCTTCAATGTCAGACACGCCGTTTGAAAAAGTTCTGTAAGGGTCGCTGATTGTTTGTTGCTGAGTCTTCTTTTTCTCTAGTGTAGGGTAAATTCCATCAGGGTTTTCTGCGTAATATTGAGAAGAACCGCAAGAAGAAAGCTCAATTAGTAAAAGTAGGACAGGAGTAAAACCAATAATTTTATCGAAATAAGTAGTTGTTAGTTTCATAATCCTTGATTTTTTATTGTTGAACAATCTAAATTTAATTAGTTTTGCCAAACGATTTCAGCTGATATTATGTTGAAACTACAATATTTATGCCAAACTTTTATAGATGAGCGGGAAATTAACAAAACGAAGTGAGGATTACTCAAAGTGGTACAATGAATTAGTTGTCAAAGCTGACTTAGCAGAAAACTCTGCGGTAAGGGGTTGTATGGTTGTCAAGCCTTATGGATATGCCATATGGGAAAACATGCAAAAAGTATTAGATGAGATGTTTAAAGAAACAGGTCATGAAAACGCATATTTCCCCTTGTTAGTGCCGAAAAGCTTGTTTGAAGCGGAAGAAAAAAATGCAGAAGGTTTTGCAAAAGAGTGTGCTGTTGTGACGCATTATCGATTGAAAAATGACCCGGATAAAGAAGGGAAGTTAATGGTAGATCCAAATGCGAAATTAGAAGAAGAATTGGTTGTGAGACCCACTAGTGAGGCTATTATTTGGAATACCTACAAAGGATGGATTGAGTCTTATAGAGATCTTCCGTTGTTGGTAAATCAATGGGCGAATGTGATGCGATGGGAGATGAGAACTCGATTGTTTTTGAGAACTGCAGAGTTTCTTTGGCAAGAAGGTCATACGGCGCATGCAACAGAAGCAGAGGCTCTTGAAGAAACGACGAAAATGCAAAATGTATATGCAGAGTTTGCTGAGAATTATATGGCAATGCCGGTAATAAAGGGAGTCAAAACTGAAAGTGAGCGTTTTGCAGGTGCTTTAGATACCTATACCATTGAGGCTTTGATGCAAGATGGAAAAGCCTTGCAAGCTGGAACTTCTCATTTTTTGGGGCAGAATTTTGCGGAAGCATTTGATGTGAAGTTTACAACCAAAGAGGGAAAAAAAGAACATGTTTGGGCTACTTCTTGGGGAGTATCAACACGATTGATTGGGGGATTAATAATGACGCATTCTGATGATTTAGGCTTGGTGTTGCCTCCTAAATTAGCACCAATTCAGGTGGTTATCGTTCCTATTCATAGAAATGAGGAGCAGTTAGCTGCTATTTCTGATAAAGTTTCTGGGATTGTGAAAACATTAAAATCTATGGGAGTGTCAGTTAAATTTGATGCAAGAACAACCCATAAGCCAGGTTGGAAGTTCGCTGAGTATGAATTGAAAGGGGTGCCTTTGCGCATCGCAATAGGGCCTAGAGATCTAGAAAAAGGAACTCTTGAGCTAGCCCGTAGAGATACTTTGACAAAAGAATTGGTCAATCAAGATGGTGTAGAAGATAAAATTGTAGGTCTTCTAGAAGAGATTCAAAATAATTTGTTTCAAAAAGCCAAAGACTATCGAGATCAACATATTACTAAAGTGGATAACTTTGAAGAATTTAAAGATGTTGTAAAAAACAAAGGAGGCTTTGTGTTGGCTCATTGGGATGGTACTGAAGAAACAGAGAATAAGATTAAAGAGCTGACTAAAGCAACAATTCGATGTATTGCTTTAGATGCAAAAGAAGAGGAAGGTGTCTGTGTGTATTCGGGAAATACCTCCTCTAAAAGAGTGCTTTTTGCAAAGGCTTATTAAAAAATAATTAAATTTGTTTGCAGTATTTCAAATCTCGTGTATCTTTGCAATCGCAAATTGAAAGAGATGCGAAAGTTCTTTTAAAAATTGATCAAAAAAGCTTTTAATAAAATGTCAATTTATTTTGTGAGTTTTATAAAAATTTGTATTTTTGCATCGCTTTAGAAAAGCTAAACAATGGTCCGTTCGTCTAGGGGTTAGGACGCATGGTTTTCATCCATGTAACAGGGGTTCGATTCCCCTACGGACTACAAAATTAAGTTTAAGATATTAAGTTATGGCAAATCATAAGTCAGCATTAAAAAGAATTAGAAGTAACGGGGCTAAACAGTTGAGAAATAAGTATCAACACAAAACGACTCGTAACGCCGTTAGAAATTTAAAAGCTATTACTGAAAAGAAAGAGGCTGAAGAGAAGCTACCATCAGTAATTGCAATGTTGCAAAAGTTGGCTAAAAACAATATTATCCATAAGAATAAGGCGGGAAACTTACAATCTAAATTGACAAAGCACGTTGCGGCATTATAAATCAATTATAAAATAAACAAAAAGCCCTAAGTTCTCTTAGGGCTTTTTGTTTGTCAATTGAAGGATAAAGTTTTTTTATTTTTTTTACTAAAAACTTTGAATAATGTGATAAAAGTTGTAGTTTTGCCTCGCTTTAGAAAAAAAGCAAATAATGGTCCGTTCGTCTAGGGGTTAGGACGCATGGTTTTCATCCATGTAACAGGGGTTCGATTCCCCTACGGACTACAAATTAAGTTTAAGATATTAGATATGGCAAATCACAAATCAGCATTAAAGAGAATTAGAAGCAATGGTGCTAAGCAGTTAAGAAATAAGTATCAGCACAAAACGACTCGTAATGCGGTTAGAAGTCTAAAAGCTATTACTGAAAAGAAAGCAGCTGAAGAAAAGCTTCCTATTGTTGTTGCTATGTTGCAAAAATTAGCTAAAAATAATATTATCCACAAAAATAAAGCTGGAAACTTACAGTCTAAATTAACAAAGCACGTTGCGGCATTGTAGTTTATACGAAGAATATAAAAAAAGGTCTTAACAAAATGTTAAGACCTTTTTTTATGTTTTCTACCAAGGTTAAAACCCTATTTTTTACAATAAATTGAATGTTAATAATTTATATTTGAACATTGTTTTATTATCAACTTTGAGTCATAAGTCAACGGAATATCATTCGCGACTAAAATAGAGTAGTATGGATTGTTCCCAGTAGCATTTGTTTTCTAGATCTTTGAGGGGAGAATTGTTAAAATCTTTGGTGGTTAGTTGAGTTCATCAGTTTTTTTTAGCTTTAAGTTTCTGACAAAAAACAACCCTCTATAGAATAGAGGGTTGAAATGTTTTTGTCGGGGTGGCAGGATTCGAACCTGCGACCTCCTCGTCCCAAACGAGGCGCGATGACCGGGCTACGCTACACCCCGAAAGTACTTTTTAAATTAGTTTCCTAATTCGAATTGCAAATATAGTTAAAATGACTACTAAGGCAATAAAAATATGATTTTTTTTGCCTTTTTTTCGACTTTTGTATTCATTGTTTTTCGAGTTGAATTTTATGAAATTATAAGTGTTTTTATATTGGTTTTATTTATCCTATGATTATTAAAAATTATAAACAAACCGATGGAAAGGTGTCTAAAAATGTTATTTTTACAATGTAATTAAAAAACGATTTTATGTCAGACACAATAGAAAGAATCAAATGTCTTGTTATAGGTTCTGGACCTGCTGGATATACGGCAGCGATTTATGCTGCTAGAGCTGATTTGAAGCCTGTGATGTATACTGGTTTACAGATGGGTGGACAATTAACGACTACAACTGAAGTTGATAACTTTCCAGGGTATCCCAATGGAACCGATGGAACTGCGATGATGGAAGATTTAAAAAATCAGGCGGAAAGATTTGGAACTGAAGTTCGTTTTGGATTAGCAACTGAAGTTAACTTTTCTAAAGAAGAAGGTGGAATTCATAAAGTTTTGATTGATGGTGTTACCAATATTGAAGCAGAAACAGTTATAATTTCGACAGGAGCAACGGCAAAATATTTAGGATTAGAAAGTGAAGAAAGATTAAAAGGAGGTGGAGTTTCTGCATGTGCTACTTGTGATGGTTTCTTTTATAAAGGACAGGATGTGGTTGTTGTTGGTGCTGGAGATACTGCTGCTGAAGAAGCAACATACTTAGCTAATATTTGTAATAAAGTTACGCTATTGGTTCGTAAAGACTATATGAGAGCTTCTAAAGCAATGCAACACAGGGTTGAAAAGACAGAAAATTTAGAAGTTTTGTTTAATACAGAAATTGAAGAAGTTTTGGGAGGTTCAGTTGTGGAAGGCGTTAGAGCTGTAAACAATCAAACAAATGAAAAACATGATATTTCTGTAACGGGTGTTTTTATAGCAATCGGACATACTCCAAATACTAACGTGTTTAAAGATATTATAACTATGGATGATGCGGGCTACTTGATTACTGAAGGAAAGTCTACAAAAACCAATATTCCAGGTGTGTTTGCTGCAGGTGATGTTCAAGATAAAGAATATCGACAAGCCGTTACTGCTGCAGGAACTGGATGTATGGCCGCATTAGATGCAGAACGTTATTTGGGTTCTTTAGAATAGTAATATTTATTAAAATAAAAAAGCCGTTTGAAAGATATTCAAACGGCTTTTTTGTTTTAATATGCTTACTTTTAGTACGTACGTCTATTTCTTATGAATTTAAAACAGTTGGCTATGATTTTTTTAAATCGCATTATATGGGGATTTGTTGGTTTACTATTGTTTCTGTTTTTAGCTGTTGGAACTTATGCTTTGTATCAACAACCTAAATATAAAGGAGAAGTTAAACTTTCGGGGATTGTTAAGAAGGTAATTGTGTTTTATGATGCTATTGGGGTTCCTCATATAGAAGCTGAAAATCAAGAGGATGCATATATTGCTTTGGGGTATGTTCATGCTCAAGATCGTTTGTGGCAAATGGAGTTGCTGAGAAGGATTTCCGCAGGAAGGTTATCGGAACTATTTGGTGAGAAAACTATAGAAGTAGATCGTTTTTTTAAGAGTTTGGGAATTGAAGAGGCTGCAGAAAAGACGATACAAAACTTGGATACCATGAGTCCTAGTTATGTGCTTACAAATGCTTATTTGAAAGGAATAAATGAGTATATAAAAAAGAACAAAACTCCTTTTGAATTTCATGTATTCGGACTTGATAAAGAGTTTTATGAGATAAAGGATGTATATAATGTTTTTGGATATATGGCCTTTAGTTTTGCCATGGCGCATAAAACAGACCCCATGTTGTCCTCTTTAAAATCTAAACTTGGGGAGACTTACTTAAGGGATTTGCCAATTGAAATAGATACTACAAAGATGGGTATTAACAGACCAGATATTTTGCAGAGTCATACAAATTATGCCGCTGATATAATCGCTGTTTTAAAGCAGTTACCTGTGCCAACTCTGGTTGGGTCAAATTCATGGGTTTTGGGACCTGAGAAGACAAAAAATGGAAAAGTAATTTTTGAAAATGATCCTCATATTGGTTTTTCTCAGCCGGCTGTTTGGTATCAGGCACATTTAAAAACTCCTGATTTTGAGAGTTACGGTTTTCATTTGGGACTTACTCCGTTTCCAATGCTAGCGCATAATAGATACTATGCCTATGGGATTACCATGTTTGAAAATGACGATATCGATTTTTACATTGAAAAACCACATCCTACCAATAAATACAAATACATTTATAAAGGAGAAGAACTATATTATGAAATTTCAGATAAGGTACTTCAGGTAAAAGGAGCAGAACCTTTGTTTTTTAAAGTGAAAGAAACGATTCATGGGCCTATCATGAATAATGTGGTTTCTCAGATTGAAAGTGAATCCCCTATTTCAATGGCTTGGGTATATACACGTTTTGAAAATAAATTATTAGAAGCTTCTTATGGGATGTCTCACGCTACTTCCATAGATAGCTTTCAAAATGCGGTAAATCTGATTCATGCCCCTGGTTTGAATATGATGTATGGGGATCTTGATGGCAATATAGCTTGGTGGGCTGCTGCTAAATTAATGGAGCATACTAATTCGGTTAATCCTAAATTTGTTTTGAATGGTACGGAAGGTAAGGACGATAAATTAGTAGAAGTTGATTTCTTAGATAATCCGCAGTCTTTGAATCCGCCATCTAACTATGTATACTCTGCAAACAATCAGTCTTTTGCTTTGGTGCACCAAGATGGAGATGAGATTCAAAAAGGATATCATGGATATTATCTTCCAGAAGATAGAGGAAGAAGGATTGTAGAGCTATTATCAGATAAAACAGATATCACACATCAAGACATGATGGATATGACTTTGGATGTAACCTCAAGCACAGCAAAAGAGTTTATCAGTTTTTTTCCAATAGATACATTGCTGAATTCGCACTCAGAGAATGTTGTTACTGCCTGTCGATTATTGAAAAATTGGAATGCTGATTTCACTACTGAGTCTGTTGCTGCTACGATCTATATGAAATTAATCTATGTGTATTTAGAAGAAACACTGAAAGATGAGATGGGAGATAGTCTTTTTGATCAGTTTTTAAATACTCATGTACAAAAAAGAACGATCAATCACTTAATAGGAAACAGGAATTCGATCTGGTGGGATAAAGTGACTACAAATGAGGTTTTTGAGACTAGAGAAGACATTCTAAACCTTGTTTTTAATAAAGCTATCACCGATTTAGAAGAACAACTTGGAACGAATATCGAAAACTGGAAATGGGCTAAGGTACATACCGTGGAACATGAACATCCTTTAGGAGCAGTAGCATTGTTTAAACCTTTTTTGAATATAGGACCTTTTGGAACTCATGGTGCGAATGAAGTATTAAATAACTTACAATATGAAATCAATGCTTCAGGATTGTATAAGGTAAAATCCGGTCCTTCTACACGAAGAGTAATTGATTTTTCAGATATAGAAAATAGTAAAGCAATTATCCCAACGGGTCAGTCTGGAAACCCATTTAGCAAATTTTATAAAAATCAGTCAAAAAAATATCTATCCGGAGAATTTGTTCCAATGCTGCTGAATCATAAAGAAATTCGAAATTCAAAAGATATATTGATTTTTGAGCCTAAATAAAAAAGGGAACTCTTTTTATTAGGTTCACTTTTTTTAATCAAACAAATCAGAAGATAAATAACGATCCCCTCGATCACAAATAATGGCAACGACAACACCAAAATCAATTTCATTTGCAATTTTTATAGCAGTAGCAACGGATCCACCGCTACTCATTCCTGCAAAAATCCCTTCTTCTTTTGCCAAGCGTTTTGTCATAGCTCTTGCTTCTATTTCACTTACTTCAATTACTCGATCTACTCTTTTGGCATCATAAATTTTTGGTAGATATTCTTCAGGCCATTTTCTAATTCCCGGTATTTTAGAACCGTCACTTGGATGTGCACCTACAATTTGAATTTCAGAATTCTGTTCTTTTAAATATCTAGAGGTTCCCATAATGGTGCCAGTAGTTCCCATTGCGGAAACAAAATGAGTGACACTTCCTTTTGTGTCTCTCCATATTTCTGGTCCCGTTGTTTTGTAGTGAGCTTTCCAATTGTCTTTATTCGCAAATTGGTTTAGCATAACAAAACCACCTTCAGCAACCTTTTTGTCTGCATAATCTCGGGATCCAATAATCCCTTCAGCTGCAGGGGTTAATGTAACTTTTGCGCCATAAGCTCTCATGGTTTGAGTTCTTTCCTTTGTTGAGTTTTCTGGCAACACAAGTTCAATGTTGATGTCAAGACTTTGAGCTATCATAGCAAGAGCGATACCTGTATTACCACTTGTAGCTTCAATTAAGACATCATCTTTTCTAATATCTCCTCTTTCAAGCGCAGAGGAAATCATATTGTATGCTGCTCTGTCTTTTACACTTCCACCTGGGTTATTTCCTTCTAATTTTAAAAGAAGTTGAACGTTCTTGTTTTTTATTAAATTTTGACTTATTACTAAGGGAGTATTTCCAATTAAGTCAACAAGTTTTTTTGGATTCATAGTGAAATATTAACGAATTAACGGTCTTCTTTTTCTTTTATTTTGACATCAGTTGTAGTGGTATTTAAAACGATAGAGTTTTCCGGTGTTGAACGTGTCACCCAAGAGTTACCTCCAACAATACTGTTTTTCCCAACAATAGTTTCACCTCCTAGTATAGTGGCATTTGCATAGATACATACATGCTCCTCCACTGTTGGGTGCCTTTTAGAGCTTTTCATTTCTTTACTAACACTTAAGGCGCCCAAGGTAACTCCTTGGTATACTTTTACGTATTTATGAATGTTAGCAGTTTCTCCTATAACGATACCTGTGGCATGGTCTATAAAAAAAGGAGCTTCAATCTTTGCTCCTGCATGAATATCAGTACCTGTAATTCTATGTGCGTACTCGCTCATTAATCTTGAAAACAGCAGCATGTCCAGTTTGTATAACTCATGACTTAATCTGTAAATTGCAATAGCATAAAAACCGGGGTATGCTAAATAAACTTCCTCTAGGTTATTTGATGCAGGGTCGTTAGCTAAGATAAAATTAGCATCTAATGTTAGTTTTTCTAAAACGCTAGGTAATTGTGCAACAAACTTCCTCCAAATAGAGTCACATAAATCAATAGGGTTTTTGCAGGAAACAACAGAGATTTCTTTAAATAATACTTCAAGCTCGTCGATGCTTTTTTCTAAATCAGCATTGGTGTCAAATAGTGTATAAAATAATTTTTCTGTAAAAGTTTCAGTTTTGGTTTTTATACCATAATTGATAGCTGTGTGATTCTTTAAAGAATCAATATGTTTGATAATCAGATCTTTTGTCATGATTATTTGAGTTGAATGTTAAAATAATAAGTTAAAAGTAGTGCATTTTTAGAAACAGCAGCAACAATCGCTCAAAGAAAATTGTGTAGAATGATGAAGTGATTTGTGTTGTTGAGTAACGAACATATGAATTGTCTAAATTATAAAACAAAAGTACTAAAGTAAATGATAGTATTCAAGTCGATATAAGCCTGTAATCGTACTAAGAATAATAAAAAAAGCCTTACTAAATTAGTAAGGCTTTATTCTCTTTTTTTATAAATTATGCTTTGATTTCACATCTTTCCATTAGAATATGTAAATCTTCATCATTGATTTCTTTCTTTGTATCCGCAAATTTTAAAAACTCAGGGTAGGTTGCATCCAACTGAAGTTTTGTCAACTCATATCCGTTGTTTTTTAATCTGTATGCTAAAGCAGCTCGACCACTTCTTGCTGTAAGAACAATTGAAGATTCTGTTACTCCAACATCAGCTGGGTCCATAATCTCATATGTTTCTCTGTTTTTTATAACGCCATCTTGATGGATGCCAGAACTATGTGCAAAGGCATTGTCACCAACAACAGCTTTGTTTGGTTGAACAACCATCCCCATGCTTTCTTGAACCAACTGACTGATGCCAAATAACATTTGTGTATTCACATTTGTGTCAAGATCCAAATAAGGGTGTTGTTTCATAATCATAACAACCTCTTCTAAAGCAGTATTTCCAGCTCTTTCTCCGATACCATTGATAGTACATTCAATCTGTCTAGCACCATTAACGATACCTGCGATAGAATTAGCAGTTGCCAATCCTAAATCATTATGACAGTGACATGATAAAATTACATTTTCAATACCCTTTACATTTTCTTTTAAGTATTTTATTTTTGCACCATATTCCTCAGGCAAACAATATCCTGTGGTATCAGGAATATTCAATACTGTGGCACCGGATTTGATTACAGCTTCACAAACACGAGCTAAATACTCATTGTCTGTTCTACCAGCATCTTCCGCATAAAACTCAATATCCTCAACAAATCCTTTTGCATATTTTACAGCTGCTTGAGCTCTTTCAATAATTTTTTCTGGAGTTGTGTTGAATTTATATTTAATATGCGATTCAGAAGTACCAATACCTGTATGGATTCTTGGTCTCTTCGCTAACTTAAGTGCCTCAGCAGCAACTTTAATGTCGTTTTTATGTGCTCTGGTAAGTCCACAAACCGTAGCGTTTTTTATAAGTTTAGAAATTTCTTCAACTGATTTAAAATCACCAGGACTTGAAACAGGGAAACCGGCTTCAATGATATCAACGCCTAGTAAATCTAATTGCTCTGCAATAACTAATTTTTGCGAAGTATTTAGTTTACATCCAGGTACTTGCTCACCATCTCTTAAGGTTGTGTCAAAAATTTGAACATGATTATCACTCATCTTTCCTTGTATTTGTGTTTTAACGATACTTCAAAAATAGCCTATATAATGCCTTTTCTATTTTGTAATCTGCTATGATTACTGTATTCAATTGTTTCTAATATATAGTTAAGTTGCTGTAAATAAGCAGTTAAAAGGTTGTCTTTTTACAATGGCTAATTGAAAAATAGTCAAACTAAAATTCATATGTTTTTATGCTGTTTTGAAGTGAGTAGATTTTTTGTTTTAAAATAAATAGGATTTTTTTTAGCTTGTTGACATAAATATTGCTCAATATAGCAGAATTTGATAAGTAGATTTCTATTTGCATGAGTTTTTCAGAAAAATGTAAAAAATGTAGTAAGTTTGTTTTTTTTAGTTAGGGAATTATAAACTTTCATTATGCCACAGGATCAAAAAGATTCTCTTTTTTTATTAATCAAGTCTTTGTCTAAATCTGAGAAGAGACAATTTAAACTGTATGCAGGAAGATTAGGTGGAAACGCTGAAGCTAATTTTATGGCGCTTTTTAGTCTTATGGATAAAATGGAAGTGTATGATGAGCAATTGATATTAAAAAAAACGAATATCAAGAAACAGCAACTTTCAAATTCAAAAGCGCATTTATACAAGCAAATTTTAATTAGTTTACGGTTGAGTCCGATCCATCAGAATACTAGAACGCAAATTAGAGAGCAGTTGGATTTTGCAACAATTTTATACAATAAAGGTTTGTATAAACAGAGTTTGAAAATTTTGGATAAAACCAAAAATGTTGCCATTAGCAAAGAAGAATATACCTTAGCCTATGAATTGGTTGAGCTAGAAAAAGTTATAGAGTCGCAGTACATTACGAGATCTATGAGTGATCGAGCAGATATTTTGTCTGTTGAGGCTAAAAATATAAGTGCAAAGAATGTGGTAGTTTCAAAGCTTTCCAATTTATCGTTGCAATTATATAGTTGGTTTTTAAAATATGGATATGTTAGAAACGATAATGACTTTAAGATTGTAAACGATTATTACGAGGGCCGATTGCCAAATTTTGTTTTTTCAGAACAAGGTTTTACCGGAAAAATGTTTTTGTTTCAAGCAAAGTTGTGGTATGCTTTTATCATTCAAGATTTTTTATCTTGTTTTAGATATTCACAGAAATTGGTAGCGTTGTTTGATGAATATCCAGACATGAAACAATTGCATCCGGTTTTTTATTTGAAAGCGGTGCATTATTCTTTGGAGTCATTGTTCTATTTGCAGCAGACATATAAATTTAATGAAACCTTAATTTCATTAGAAGATTCGATTGAATACAGAAGATTTTTTGTCAACGAGAACACTTTGTTGTTGGCGAATCTATATCTGTACCAACATAAAATAAATCTTTATTATTTAGAAGGAGAGTTTGAAAAAGGTACTCAATTTGTTCCCGATGTTTTAAGTCAGATTAAGGCTTTTGGTAAAAAGATAGATGCACATCACGTGATGTTATTTTATTACAAAATAGGATGTATGTATTTTGGTGCAGGGGATTATGATAATTGTATTATTTATCTTAATAAAATTATACAAAATAAGGATCTAAAAATGCGTGAAGACCTACTTTGCTATACAAGAGTGTTAGACTTGGTTGCGCATTATGAATCTGGACAAGACCAAAATATTGACGAACTAATCAAGTCCACCTATAAGTTTTTATTAAAAATGGATAACTTGTATGAGGTTCAGAAAAAAATGATCAAATTCTTAAGAAATTTGACTTCTTTGTATCCAAATGAATTGAAAGACGCCTTCAAGAAATTACATAAAGAGCTTAAGGAATTCGAAAATCACCCTTATGAAAAGAGGGCATTTTTGTATTTAGATATTATTTCTTGGTTGGAATCAAATATTGAAGGGATCCCGGTGGAAGAGGTCGTAAAGAGGAAAATGCGTTCAAGAATATAAAAAGTCATGTCGCAGCAGCAAAAATATTTTTATTTAGTAAAATTTCAGTACTTAGGCTTTCGTTATCATGGTTGGCAGGTGCAGCCCAATGTGAAAACAGTACAAAAGATGGTGGAAAAGACACTGTCATTTGTTTTTAAACATTCAAATTTTAAAGTTTTGGGAGCTAGCAGGACAGATATGATGGTATCTGCTCAGCAGTCTGCTTTTGAGCTGTTTGTATATGAAAAATTAGATGAGATTGAATTGACGAATAAGCTAAATAAAAGTTTGCCAAACGACATAAGAGTTATTGATATTTCTGAAGTTGATGCTACGTTCAATATTATTCAAAATCCTTCTACAAAAAAATACACGTATTTATTTTCTAGCGGTGAAAAGATACATCCCTTTTGTGCTCCATTTATGTTAGGCGTTATAGAAGATTTGGATATTGAACTGATGCAGAAAGGTGCAGAAGTTTTTGAAGGATTTCATAATTTCCAGCGTTATGCATACAAACCTTCAGAACATACCGTTTTTAAAAGAGAAATAAAATCTTGTCGAATTGTTGAAAACACAGAACTTATGGCTAATTTTTTTCCAAAAAAAACATTTATGTTAAAAGTCGAGGGAGCTGGTTTTATGCGTTATCAAATTAGATTGATGATGGGCGTTTTGTTCCAGTTAGGAAAAGGTTTGGTAAATATCGAATTTATCAAAGATACTCTTGCGAATCCTTCCTGTGAAACTTTAAAAGAATTGGCACCTTCATCAGGATTGACCTTAGATTCTATCTCTTTTGTTTAGAAATTTTATTTTTAAATCTTGAATTTAAGTAATTATATGCAGATATTTGCATATTGTTAAAGGAAACGGGTTTTTATGAAAATCATTCTTTTTATTTAGTCTATCGTTGTAGATTTTAGAGTGCAAGTTGCTGTTATATAGGCTTTAGGGGTTTTAAACGTGCCCTTGAATAACGTAGTGTATTGTAGAAAAAAACAAAAAAATAATTTGGCAGTATTATATTTGCTTAGGAAATCAAATTAGGATTGAAACTTATTCCTTTTGTAAGGAAATAAAAAATTATAAAATGGCATTAAATAAACACAGTAGGAGATTAACACAAGACCAATCTCAACCAGCTTCTCAAGCGATGTTATATGCGGTAGGTTTAACAGATGATGACATGCAAAAACCTCAAATAGGTATTGCAAGCACTGGTTATGATGGGAATCCATGTAATATGCATTTGAATACATTGGCTGCAGAAATCAAAAAGGAAGCAAATAAAAATGAGCAGGTCGGATTGGTTTTTAATACTATCGGTGTTAGTGATGGGATTTCAATGGGTACTTCTGGGATGAACTATTCATTAGCTTCAAGAGATATCATTGCAGATTCTATGGAGACAGTTGTAAACGCTCAGAGTTATGACGGTCTTATTGGTGTTGTTGGATGTGATAAAAATATGCCAGGTGCTATTATTGCAATGTTGCGTTTGAACCGTCCATCTATCATGGTTTACGGTGGAACAATTCGTTCTGGTAATCACAAAGGAAAAAAATTAAACATCGTATCTGCTTTTGAGGCATTAGGTCAAAAAGTAGCGGGTGAAATTGATGAAAAAGAATACAGAGAGATTATCAAAGCATCTATTCCTGGAGCAGGAGCTTGTGGTGGTATGTATACTGCAAACACAATGGCTTCTTCTATAGAGTGTATGGGAATGGCGTTGCCTTATAACTCTTCAATTCCTGCTGAGAATCCTAATAAATTATCAGAATCTGAGCGTACTGCTCAGGCAATGAAAAATTTATTAGAATTGGATTTAAAACCAAAGGATATTGTAACAAAAAAGTCTATTGAAAATGCGATCGCTATTGTAAATGCATTAGGTGGATCAACAAATGCAGTATTGCACTATTTAGCAATTGCATATGCTGCTGATGTTGAGTTTACATTAGAAGATTTTCAAAGAGTTTCTGATAGAACTCCATTGATTGCAGATTTAAAACCTTCTGGGAAATACTTGATGGAAGATGTTCATGGTGTTGGTGGAACTCCAGCAATTATGAAATATTTGTTAGAAAAAGGATTTTTACATGGTGACTGTATGACAATTACAGGAAAAACATTGGCTGAGAATTTAGCAGATGTTGAAGCGATGGAATTTGAAGATCAAGATGTTGTTTTTCCAACGGATAAAGCATTGAAGTCTTCAGGAAACTTACAGATTTTATATGGTAACCTTGCTGAAGAAGGCGCTGTTGCTAAAATTTCTGGAAATGAAGGATTGGTATTTGAAGGGAAAGCTGTTGTTTATGACGGTGAACAAGCTGCAAATACTGGGATTTCTAATGGAGAAGTAGAAAGAGGAGATGTCGTCGTTATCCGTTATGTAGGACCTAAAGGAGGACCTGGTATGCCGGAAATGTTAAAGCCTACTTCTTTGATTATGGGAGCTGGTTTAGGGAAATCTGTTGCTTTGATTACAGATGGAAGATTCTCTGGTGGTACACATGGTTTTGTTGTTGGGCACATAACGCCAGAAGCGCAAGAAGGTGGATTGATCGGATTGGTTGAGACTGGAGATAAGATCTTAATTAGTGCAGAGGACAATTCTATCACGTTGAAAGTTTCTGAAGAGGAGATTGCAAAACGTAAAGAAAACTGGGAACAACCAGCATTAAAACATAATAAAGGAATCTTATTCAAATACGCAAAATCAGTTGCTACTGCATCTGAAGGTTGTGTTACAGATAAATACTAATTCCTAAAAACATTTTCAATTGCTCGCAATTGATATATTAAATTTTCGAATATGGGAAATTCAACAAATAATAAGTCAACTGAAAGAATTACAGGTGCTGAAGCAGTTGTAAGAGCTCTTTTAGAGGAAGGTGCGGATTTAGCTTATGGTTATCCAGGAGGGGCAATTATGCCAATCTATGATGAGTTATATAAGTACCAAGATAAATTACAGCATGTATTAACACGTCATGAGCAAGGTGCGATTCACGCTGCTCAAGGATTTGCAAGAGTTTCTGGTAAAGTTGGTGTCTGTTTGGCAACTTCGGGTCCTGGAGCTACAAACCTTATTACAGGTATTGCAGATGCTCAAATTGATTCTACGCCTTTAGTGTGTATTACTGGGCAAGTAGCATCTCATTTGTTAGGTACAGATGCGTTTCAAGAGACAGATGTAATTAGTATTTCTGCTCCTGTGACAAAGTGGAATATTCAAGTAACAAAATCCCAAGATATTCCTGCTGCTATTGCCAAAGCATTTTTTATTGCTGGATCAGGGAGGCCAGGTCCAGTTTTGATAGATATTACAAAAGATGCGCAGTTAGGTGAATTGGATTATTCTTATGAGAAATGTTCTGCGGTAAGAAGTTACAAACCAGTGCCTGAAACAAATATAGAAAAGGTAAAAGAAGCCGCAACTTTGATAAATGCGGCTAAAAAACCATTTATTGTTTTTGGTCAAGGAGTTATCTTGGGGGAGGCTGAAGCGGAATTGAAAGCTTTGATTGAGAAGGGTGGAATTCCTTCTGCTTGGACAATATTAGGTTTGTCAGCGTTGCCAACAGAACACCCATTAAATGTTGGGATGGTTGGAATGCACGGACACTATGGTCCAAATAAATTGACAAACGAATGTGATTTGTTAATTGCTATTGGGATGCGTTTTGATGACCGTGTTACTGGGACATTAGATACTTATGCAAAACAAGCAAAAGTGATTCATTTTGAGATAGATCCTGCTGAGGTTGATAAAAATGTAAAAACCGATGTTGCAGTAATTGGTAATTCGAAAGACACTTTATCCAAAATATTACCATTTATCAATGAGGCGAAGCATGAATCTTGGCACAATGAGTTTAAGGAGTACAGAAAAATAGAAGACGAGGCAGTTATCATTCCACAGTTAGAACCAACAAAAGAAGGTTTAACTATGGGTGAGGTAATCAACCAAGTTAATAAAGAAACAAACGGAGATGCTATAATCGTTTCTGATGTTGGGCAACATCAAATGTTTACAGTGCGTTATGCCGATTTTACAACTACTAGAAGTAATGTAACGTCAGGTGGTTTAGGAACAATGGGATTTGCGTTACCTGCAGCCATTGGTGCTAAAATGGGAGCTCCAGAAAGAGAGGTAGTAGCGTATATAGGAGATGGTGGTTATCAAATGACTTGTCAGGAATTAGGTACTATTTTGCAAACAGGTGCTGCAGTTAAGATAGTCGTTTTAAATAATGAGTTTTTAGGAATGGTACGTCAGTGGCAACAATTGTTTTTTGACAAACGTTATGCTTCAACGGTGATGACGAACCCTGATTTCATAAAATTAGCAGAAGCTTATAATATCAAAGCAACAAAAGTTGTAAAGCGTGAGGATTTGGCCGGTGCTGTTAAAGAAATGATTGCTTCAAAAGAATCTTATTTCTTAGAAGTTATGATAGAAAAGGAAGACAATGTATTCCCTATGGTACCTACTGGTGCAAGTGTTTCAGATGTAAGATTAAATTAATAGAAAATGGAAAAACAATTATATACGATTTCTGTTTATACAGAAAATAATCCAGGGTTATTAAATAGAATTGCAACTATTTTCTTGAAAAGACATATCAATATAGAGAGTTTGAATGTTTCAAAATCTGAAATTGAAAATGTACACAGGTTTACAATTGTTGCGAATATGACTGAAATTTCTGTAAAGAAACTAGTAGGTCAAATAGAAAAGCAAATCGAGGTGATCAAGGCGTATTACCATACAGATGATGAAATCATTTTTCATGAAACGGCACTATATAAAATTGCTTCTAATTTATTGTTTGATAAAAGAGAGATTCAAAATATCATCAAAAATAGTCATGCAACTATAGTAACTGTAAATCCGGATTTCTTTGTAATTGAGAAAACAGGATTTAGAAAAGAAACAGAAGATTTGTACGATGAATTGGCTCCTTACGGAATTATGCAATTTGTTAGAACAGGCAGGATTTCAGTTTCTAAAACAGAAATGAGAATTTCAGAACAATTGAAAAATCTATAATTTTCATAAAAAAGGATCTATTATGAATTGTATTAGGTAGGTTTTTTTAGAGATAATTATAAGATTATTAAGATATAAGCAAAGGTTTTTATATTTTTGCAATCGCAATAAAAATTAATATAATGACTAATGGACGATTACCGTGTGAAAACAGTTAATCTATTAGTTTTAAATAAATTAACAAACAAAAGAAAAATGGCAAATTATTTTAACACACTTTCTTTACGTGAGCAATTGGAGCAATTGGGACAATGTGAGTTCATGGATAGATCAGAATTTGACGGAGGTGTAGAAGCATTGAAAGGTAAAAAGATCGTTATTATTGGATGTGGAGCTCAAGGGTTGAACCAAGGGTTAAACATGAAAGATTCAGGATTGGATATTTCTTACACTTTAAGACCAGCTGCTATTGCTGAAAAAAGACAATCTTTTATCAATGCATCTGAAAATGGATTTGTAGTAGGAACTTACGAAGAAATGATTCCTCAAGCAGATTTATTAATCAATTTAACTCCAGATAAGCAGCATACTGCTGTTGTTACTGCTGTGATGCCATTGATGAAAAAAGGAGCAACTTTATCTTACTCACATGGATTCAACATTGTTGAAGAAGGAATGCAAGTAAGAGAGGATATCACTGTAATCATGGTTGCACCTAAGTCGCCAGGTTCAGAGGTAAGAGAAGAGTTTAAAAGAGGATTTGGAGTACCTACTTTAATCGCAGTACATCCAGAGAATGATCCAGAAGGAAAAGGATGGGATTACGCAAAAGCATATGCTGTTGGAACTGGTGGTCATACTGCTGGTGTTTTACGTTCTTCTTTTGTTGCAGAGGTAAAATCTGATTTAATGGGAGAGCAAACAATTCTTTGTGGATTGTTACAAACAGGTTCAATTTTATGCTTCGACAAAATGGTTGAAGAAGGTATTGAAGCTGGATACGCTTCTAAATTAATCCAATATGGATGGGAAACTATCACTGAGGCCTTAAAGCATGGTGGTATTACAAACATGATGGACAGATTGTCTAATCCAGCAAAAATAGCTGCATTTAACGCATCTGAAGATTTAAAAGAATTAATGCGTCCATTGTTTCAGAAGCATATGGATGATATTATCTCTGGTCACTTCTCTAAAACAATGATGGAAGATTGGGCAAATGATGATAAAAACTTATTAACTTGGAGAGCTGCAACAGGTGAAACTAACTTCGAGAAAACTCCAGCTGGTGATGTTGAGATTTCTGAGCAAGAGTACTTCGATAATGGTGTGTTGATGGTTGCTATGGTAAAAGCTGGTGTTGAGTTAGCTTTTGAGGCAATGACTGAGTCTGGAATTATTGATGAGTCTGCTTACTACGAGTCTTTACATGAAACTCCGTTAATTGCAAATACAATTGCAAGAAAGAAATTATATGAAATGAATTCTGTGATTTCGGATACTGCAGAATACGGATGTTACTTATTTGATCATGCTGCTAAGCCATTAATCGCTGAGTACGTTAAGAGTGCTCCATTGAACTTAATTGGAAAGCCATTTAATAATGGTGATAACGGTGTAGATAACAAAGAATTAATTGCTGTGAATGCTGTTATTAGAGAGCATGGAGTTGAGGAAATTGGTGAGTATTTAAGAGAGTCTATGACTGCAATGAAAAAAATCGTATAATTAGATACAATTTTATATTGAAAGCCTGATAGACATAAGTTTATCAGGCTTTTTTTTTGTTTTATAAAATTAGTATTTGTTAGTTCGACTTTTTGTCCTTGGATAGCGAGTTGGGCTGCCAAGCTTATGCAAAGGACACTAGAAGAAAAGAATTTTTACATTTGAAGGAAGAATCAATAAAAGCCATTTAGATGGTGAAAGGCGTAAACATATGATAGCTATTGTGAGTGTTTTAAAGGTACAGAAGAACATAAAAAATATAGTTTAGATTACTCCGTTGGATGTAATGGAGAATTATTCTAAAAAATATAAAGCATCTATCTCTTTTAAAAGAGAAGATCTTCAGGTGGTTAGTTCGTATAAAATTAGAGGGGCGTACAATAGAATTGTATACTTGTCTCAGGAAAATTTAATCAAAGGAGTGGTGTGTGCTAGTGCAGGGAATCACGTACAAGGTGTTGCAATGTCTTGTGAGAAATTAAAAATTAAAGACGATTTTGAACCTTTGCTTTTGAAGATGAAAGAAAAAGGGTTCTTGGGGGAATATTTAAATGACAAACCTGAGTGGTTTCAGTTTTTTGGTTTAGAATCTAAGATAAATAGATTATGGAGTGTTTTTTGGGTTAATATTAGTTTTTGAGCAGAAGTTTAAAAGAGATTTTTTGCTATTTAATTACAGGCATTCCAGATTGGATCTTTAGGTGTTGGTGCAATGATTTCTATTGACACCTTTTTTACAGGGTGTATAAAGTTTATTTTTCTAGCATGTAAATGAATACCAGCATCTTTGTTACTTCTGTTAAATCCGTATTTTAAATCTCCTTTTATGGGACAGTTGATATGAGCTAATTGACTTCTAATTTGGTGATGTCTTCCTGTCTCTAGATCAATTTCAAGTAAATGATAATTGTCTAGGCTTTTGGCTACTTTATAGTGTAAAATAGCCTTTTTAGTGTCTTTTGTTTCTTTGTTAAAAACAGTCGCTTTGTTGTTTTTTGGATTTTTTCTGAGGTAATTTATAAGTGTATCTTTCTCTTTTTGTGGTTTGTTTTTAATGATAGCCCAATAAGTTTTATCGATTTTTTTATCCCGTAGCATTTTATTCAGTCGCTCCAAAGCTTTTGATGTTTTTGCAAAAATGACAATTCCCGTAGTAGGCCTGTCTAAACGATGTACAACTCCTAGGTAAACATTCCCTGGTTTGTTGTATTTTGTTTTGATATAGTTTTTTAAGATATCACTTAGTGGTGCATCTCCGGTTTTATCACCTTGTACAAGATCTCCCGATTTTTTGTTAACCACAATAATGTGGTTGTCTTCAAAAAGAATCTCTATGTTTTTTGTGGTAGATTTCAATAGGCGTGTTTGATAGATGAAACAAAAATGCTAATCTATTTTTAGATTTTGGTTTACTTTATCGATAAATTCTAAAACGGAATCTTTTCCTTCTTTTGATGTGGAAGAAGTTATGAAATAGTCCGGGAATATATCCCAAGAATCTGCCAATAACTTTGTTTTGTATGTCTCGATATTTCTTTTTATAGCAGTTGGGTTTAGTTTATCTGCTTTAGTAAATATGATACAAAATGGAATTTCGTTTTCCCCTAAAAACGTCATAAAATCTATGTCTATACGTTGCGGTTCATGTCTTGTGTCGATTAAAACGAACGAACAGATAAGTTGTTCTCTTTGCAGAAAATAATTTTTAATAAAGGACTGAAAAGTTCTTTTGGTTTTTTTTGAAACTCTTGCATATCCATATCCTGGTAAATCTACTAAAAACCAACTTTCGTTTATTTTAAAATGATTGATTAATTGAGTTTTACCAGGAGTACCTGATGTTTTGGCAAGTTTTCTTTGGCCTGTTAGCATATTGATCAAAGAGGATTTACCTACATTAGATCTGCCAATAAAAGCGTATTCTGGAATACGTTCTTTAGGGCATTTGCTTACATCAGAATTACTAATTTCAAAAGAAGCCGTTTTGATTTTCATGGGATGCTTATAAAAAACAAACACAAATTTTTTAAAAAATTTGTGTTTGTTTATGAGATATTAAAGATTGTGCTTTATGAGCCAATCATGAACTATTTTGTTAAATTGTTCAGGGTGCTCAGTCATCGGAGCGTGACCACATTTGTCGATCCAGAACAATTCAGAATTTGGCATTAGTTTTTTAAAATCATGAGCGACCTCAGGAGGCGTTACAGAATCTTGTTTTCCCCAAACCAAACATGTTTCAAGCTTCATGTCTGGAAGATCTTTTGCCATGTTGTGTCTGATGGCACTTCTTGCAAGGGAAAGAATCCTTAAGACACTTCCTCTATCATTTACAACTTCAAAAAGATCGTCAACCATTTCTTCAGTAGCCGTTGCTGGATCATAAAACACCATTTCTACTTTTTTTCGTACATAAACCCTATCTCCCCTTTTTGGGTAACTGTCTCCCATAGCGCTTTCGTACAAACCAGAACTCCCAGTTAACACGAGATTACTTACTATGTCAGGATAGTTTTTTGTAATGTATAGTGCAATATGCCCTCCTAATGAATTTCCTACTAAGATAGGACGATCTAATGCTTTGTGTTCAATGAAACGCTTAATAAACTGTGAAAAGTGTTTCACATTTGTTTTAGTCAAGGGCAAGCTATAGATAGGTAATTCGGGTACTAAAACTTTGTATCCTTTGTCAGCAAAATATTCAAGAATATTGTCAAACATACTTACTGTTCCCATCAAACCGTGCAGGAGAACAATGGCTTTTCCTTCGCCAGCTTCTTTGTACTTAAATTCTCCTTCTGAGATAATGTTATCGATCATTTATAGTCTTTTTTTACAATTGACAAATGTAATCTTTTTTTTTGTAAAAAAAATACATGGATTAATTGTTCTTTTCTTTTAAATTGACTTTTTACGAAGCCGTATTTCAGGTAATAAACGGTCCGAGATAAAAAGTCATAACTTATCAACAATGTGGGGAATTGTGGTAATAAGTGGTAAATAATTGTTATTTTTGATTTCTATAATGTTTAATTCAACGGCTTGGAAAGTTTAATTGGGACATATGAATGTAAGGCTGATTCTAAAGGAAGAATGCTTTTGTCTTCTGCTTTAAAAAAGCAATTAGATCCAGTGCTGCATGAAGGTTTTGTGTTGAAGAGGTCTGTTTTTCAGTCTTGTTTGGAGTTGTATCCAATGAAAGAGTGGAGTGCAGTGATGGTTCAGTTGAATGGTTTAAATCGTTTTGTAAAGAAGAATAATGATTTTATACGTCGGTTTACTGCGGGTGTAAAAAAAATAGAGCTAGATTCCTCGGGGAGGCTTTTGATTCCAAGAGATTTATTAGTTTTCTCCGGAATTACAAAAGATGTAGTTATGTCTTCTGCAATTTCGATAATTGAAATTTGGGATAAGAATAAATATGAGCAAGCTATTGATGAGGCTGCTTTAGATTTTGCGGATTTAGCTGAAGAGGTGATGGGAACATTAAAATTTGAAGGAGATGGAAGGATATCATAATCCAGTATTACTAAAAGAAAGTGTTGATGCGTTGGCTATAAAACCGGATGGTGTTTATGTTGATGTTACTTTTGGAGGCGGTGGGCATTCTAGAGAGATTTTGAGTCGTCTAAATGAAAACGGAAGGTTGTTTGCTTTTGATCAAGATCCAGATGCCCAACAAAATATTATCGATGATCCTAGGTTTGTGCTAATTCAAGATAATTTTAGGTATATATCAAGGTTTCTTAGGTTTTATAATATATCTAAGGTTGACGGTGTTTTAGGCGATCTTGGGGTTTCGTCTCATCAGTTTAATGAGGCTGAAAGAGGTTTTTCTACGCGTTTTGATGCTGATTTAGATATGAGGATGAACAAGTCTGATGTAATATCAGCATATACAGTTGTAAATACGTATTCTGAAGATCAATTAAGTGATGTTCTTTTTCAGTATGGAGAATTGAGGAATGCTCGAGCTATTGCTGCTAAGGTATATGAAGAGAGGCAGGTAGAGCAAATAATTACAAGTTTTAGACTTAAAGAGGTGTTACGGCAGTTTCTCCCGAAGGCAAAAGAACATAAGATATTAGCTCAGATTTTTCAAGCAATTCGTATTGAGGTGAATCAGGAGTTAGAAGTTTTAAAAGAATTTTTATTTCAGATCCCTGGTCTTTTGACTGTGGATGGCCGTTTGAGTGTTATTTCTTATCACTCTCTAGAAGATAGGTTGGTGAAGAGATTTATTAGAAATGGTCAGTTTGAGGGTGAGCCAGAGAAAGATTTTTATGGGAATATTGATGTTCCGATGAAGAATATTGGCAAAATGATAGTGCCAACAAAAGAAGAGATTAAAAAGAATAATAGAGCTAGGAGTGCTAAGTTGCGTGTGGCTTCTTTGAAACTAAAAAATTAAAATGAATTTTTATAATATTTTAAAAGGAGGGTTTTTAGTGGATGAGGGAGCCTTTAAGAACTGGAAGTTTATTCTTTTTGTTGTTATGTTGTTGTTATTTATGATTTCGAGTTCTCATAGTGCAGATCGTAAGGTGATGGAGGTGTCTCGGATGAATAAGGAGATGAAGAAGTTGAAGTCTTTGTATGTAGATTCCGGAACCTATTTAACAAGAATGAAAATGGAGTCTTCGGTTAGAGAGAAGTTAAAAGAGCGGGGTTTGGCGTCACCTAAAACACCACCAATAAAAATTAAAGTAACTAATAAAAATTAATAACGTGAGTACTGAAAAAAAAGGCATATTGAGCAGACTGTTTGTTGTCGTTGTCTTGATGACCCTTTTTCTTTTGGTTGTGCTCGCTAAGATCGCTCGAATTCAATATTTGGAAGGCGATAAATATCGAGATATGTCGGTGCATAGAACGATTAGGAAAGACACGATTTTTTATAACCGAGGGAATGTGCTTTCAGCAAGAGGAAACTTGCTTGCGACTTCCATGTCTAAATACGATATTCGTATGGACGTAGTGACTGTAAAAGACGTGGTTTTTGAGAAGAATATTAGGGGGTTATCGGACGCTATGTCTGATATGTTTGGGAAGCCATCCGCATATTACCAATCTTATTTTAGAAATGCGAGAAGATCAAGAAATCGCTATCTTTTTGTTGCTCGTAATTTGGGTTATATGGATTATCTAAAAATTAAGACTTTTCCAATTTTTAATTTAGGCCTATATAAAGGTGGTTTTATTACTGAGCAGAGAACTGTTCGAGAGCATCCTATCGGGAAAATTGCAGAAAGAACTATTGGTTATGATGATTACCGAGGTGAAGTAGGGATTGAAGGAGCATATAGCAAATATTTAGAAGGAAGGTTGGGTTGGAGGATGAAGCAGAAAATTGCCAAAAATCAATGGAAGCCGATTAATGACAATAATGAAGTTGAACCAAAAGATGGCAGCGATGTGATTACGACAATTGATATTAATGTTCAGGATATAGCCCATCATGCTTTGTTAGAGCAGTTGGAGTATTTCGACGCAGATCATGGTTGTGTTGTCGTTATGGAAACCAAAACAGGTAATGTTAAAGCGATTGCTAATTTGGGTCGGACGTCGAAAGGGAAGTATTATGAAAAAAGGAATTATGCTGTATGGGAGACTCATGAACCGGGTTCTACATTTAAAGTGGCAAGTTTGCTAGTTGCATTAGAGGATAAAGTAATTGATACAGGTACGATTGTTGATACGGAGAAAGGAAAGATATACATTCATAGAAAAAAAGTAGAAGACTCTCATAGAGGAGGGTATGGGAAAATTTCCGCAGGTCGTGTTATTGAGGTTTCTTCTAATGTAGGAATAGTAAAACTAATTCAAAATCATTACAAGAAAACACCCCAAAAATTCGTAGATGCGGTTAATGAATTAGGTTTTTGTTCAAAATTAGGATTAGAGATAAAAGGAGAAGGAGCTCCTTCTATTCCCGATCCAAAAGATAAAAAAAGATGGAATGGAATTTCTTTGGAATGGATGGCGTGGGGGTATGGTATTTCCTTAACTCCTTTGCAGACTTTGACTTTTTATAATGCCATTGCAAATGATGGTGTCATGGTGAAACCGAAATTTGTTTCTGCATTAAGAACAGAAGGGAATTTAGATAAGATTTTTGAGACTCAAGTTATCAATTCTAAAATAGCTTCTATTGAAACAATTAAACAATTGAGAAGTGTGTTAGAGAAGGTTGTTACGCGAGGGACCGCTGAGAATATATTCACGCCAAATTTCTCAATGGCAGGAAAAACAGGTACGGCAAAAAAATACATTCCTGCATTTACTGATGAGCAAGGAATTCGACATTCGGGATATTATTCTAACAAAGAATATACAGCATCCTTTGCAGGTTTTTTTCCAGCTAATGCACCAAAATATTCTTGCATTGTAGTAATTCACAATCCAGATAAAAAGAAAGGATATTATGGGGCAACAGTTGCTGCACCAGTATTCAAAAAGATAGCTCAAAAAATGTATGCCTCTGCTCCTGTAAAAAAAGAAGTTTTCAATGAGGTTCCTGAGATGGAGCAATTGACTGAGGATTCTGAAATGTATTACAGATTGCTTAATAAAAATTTTAAAAAAGTTCCTGATGTTAGGGGGATGTCTGGTATGGATGCTATATCGATATTAGAGAATTTAGGGATGAAGGTTGTTTATGAGGGAGTAGGTAGGGTTAGAACCCAATCTGTAAGAAGAGGAACTAGAATAGTAAAAGGAAGAACAATAGTTTTGAAATTAAGTTAAATGAGAAAATTAATTGACATACTGAACGATATATCAATATTACAATACTACGGAACTCGTGATATATTGGTGCAATCTATAGTCTTTGATTCTAGAGCCGTAAAGGAAGGTGCTCTTTTTGTGGCTCAGAAAGGAACAGCTTTTGATGGTCACTTGTTCATTGATAAAGCAATCTCTTTGGGGGCGAGTGCAATTGTATGTGAGGACCTACCTTCTAGTTTGGTTGAAGGTATTACATATTTAAAAGTTGAAAATAGTGATTATGCCTTGGCTCATATAGCATCTAGTTTTTATGATAACCCCTCATCCAAATTAAAATTAGTCGGTATTACTGGCACGAATGGAAAAACTACAATAGCATCGTTATTGTATGATTTGTTTAAGAAATCAGGCTTTAAATCAGGCTTGCTTTCGACAGTAAAAATAAGAGTTGGAGAAAAGGAGTATGATGCAACACATACAACTCCAGATTCGGTTGCTGTAAATTCCTATTTAAGAGAAATGGTTGATGCAGGTATTACGCATTGTTTTATGGAGGTAAGTTCTCATGGAATACATCAACATAGAATCGAAGGATTGTCGTTTGATGGAGGAGTTTTTACCAATCTATCGCATGATCATTTGGATTACCATAAAACTTTTGCAGAATATAGAGATGTTAAAAAGAAATTTTTTGATGGTTTATCCAAAGATGCCTTTGCCTTGACAAATGCTGATGATAAAAATGGTAGTTTTTTGTTGCAAAATACAAAAGCAACTAAAATAAGTTATGCGCAAAAGACGATAGCAGATTATCGAGCTAAAATTATAGAAAAGAGTTTTTCCGGAATGCTTTTGCAAATTGATGACAAAGAAGTTTGGGTCCGTCTGATAGGTGAGTTCAATGTGTCTAACCTTTTGGCAATATATGCTGTTGGGATAACGCTTGGGTTAGACCGTAATAATGTACTTGTTCTATTAAGTCAACTAGAAAGTGTGAATGGCCGTTTTCAATATGCCGTGTCTAAAACTGGAATTGTGACTATTGTTGACTATGCACATACTCCAGATGCATTAAGAAACGTGCTGTCTACTATTGAAGGTATACGATCTAATGATGAAAACCTAATTTCAGTTGTTGGGTGTGGTGGAGATAGAGATAGCTCTAAGAGAGGAAAGATGGGAGGCATTGCAGCCTCCATGAGCGACCAGGTTGTGTTTACTTCAGATAACCCAAGATTTGAAGAACCTCAGGCTATAATAGATGAAATTGAATTAGGTGTTTCAACGGAAAATCAGAAAAAAACACTTTCTATTTTGGATAGAAAACAAGCTATTAAAACAGCTCTTAAATTGGCTTCAAGCGGTGATATTGTTCTTGTTGCAGGAAAAGGGCATGAAGATTATCAGGATATTCTGGGTGTAAAGCATCATTTTGATGATAAGGAAATTATACAGGAAATATTAAAATCACTAGATAAATAAAAATTTTAAAAGGAAACCTAATGTTGTATTATTTATTTGATTTTTTAAAAACAAACTACGATTTAATTGGGGCTGGAGTATTCCAATACATATCTTTTAGAGCTTCAATGGCTTTTATTTGTTCGATGCTGCTTTCTACAATTTACGGAAAGAGAATGATTAATTTCTTGAGAAGAAAGCAAATAGGTGAGTCTGTTCGAGATTTAGGCTTGGATGGTCAAGTTCAAAAAGCAGGAACACCAACAATGGGTGGGCTGATTATAATATTTGCGACTTTAATACCTGTGCTGTTATTTTCGAAATTAGAGAATATTTATATCGTAATCTTATTGATTACGATGATTTGGATGGGAACAATTGGCTTTTTAGATGATTATATAAAGGTTTTTAAAAAGGATAAAGAAGGTCTTAAAGGGAAATTCAAAGTGTTAGGTCAGGTTGGTTTGGGGATTATTGTAGGTGGGATGTTATTTTTCAATCCCAAAGTAACCATGAAAGAGAAATTACCTCTATCTCAAATTGAGAGGGTAACTGATAGTGGAGTTCCAAAGGTTTTTGGAGAAGAAATTAAAGCGCTTAAAACAACTCTACCCTTTATGAAGCATAACGTAATAGATTATTCGTTAATAACTGAATGGTTAGGAGATAGCTCTAGGAAGTTTGGTTGGTTGATTTTTATTCCCTTGGTTATTTTTATTGTTACAGCGGTCTCTAATGGTGCTAATTTAACGGATGGAATAGATGGGTTGGCAGCAGGGACTTCTGTTGTAATCGTTCTCACACTAGGTGTTTTTGCTTGGGTTTCAGGTAATATCATTTTTGCAAGTTATTTGGATGTAATGTACATTCCTAACTCTGGTGAAATGGTAGTTTTTATTAGTGCTTTTTCCGGAGGGTTGGTTGGTTTTTTGTGGTATAATACATTTCCTGCTCAGGTTTTTATGGGGGACACGGGTAGTTTAACTATCGGTGCTGTAATTGCTGTAATTGCTGTTGCTACAAGAAAAGAATTGTTAATACCTGTATTGGCAGGAATCTTTTTTATAGAAAGTCTTTCTGTAATATTACAGGTTGGGTATTTTAAATATTCTCGCAAAAAATTTGGAGAAGGGAGAAGGATTTTCAAGATGGCTCCTTTACATCATCATTATCAAAAATTAGGGTATCATGAGTCTAAAATTGTAGCACGTTTTATAATCGTTGGAATCATGTTGGCGGTGATGACAGTGGTAACCCTAAAATTAAGATAGGAATGAAAAGATTAGTTGTACTTGGGGGGGGAGAAAGTGGTGTTGGTACTGCTATTTTGGGTAAGCAAAAAGGATTTGCTGTCTTTGTGTCGGATAAAGGGAAAGTCAAAGAAAAATATGCAAATATTCTCAATGAACAAAACATAGAGTTTGAGTCTGAAAAACATAGTTTGGATAAAATATTTATTGCGGATTTGGTGATGAAAAGTCCTGGGATACCTGATACCATTCCTTTGGTGCTCAAATTGAAAAGCATGGGGATACCTGTAATATCAGAAATAGAATTTGCTTCTGAGTTTACTGATGCTACGATAATTGGAGTCACAGGCTCGAATGGTAAAACAACCACATCAATGTTATTGTATCATATTCTAAAACAAGCAGGGCTTAATTGTGGTATTGCTGGAAATATTGGTCATAGTTTTGCTCTTCAAGTTGCTTCGTATAATTATGAAAATTATGTTTTAGAGTTGAGTAGTTTTCAGCTGGACGGAATAAGAAAATTTGCACCGCATGTTGCGATAATTACAAATATTTCTCCTGATCATTTAGATAGGTATGAAAATAAATATGAGAATTATATAGCGTCAAAATTTTTGATTACAAAAAATCAAACAGAAAATGACTACCTGATTTATGACGCAGATGATTTAGAGATCCATAATTGGTTAAAAAACAATAAAGTAAAAGCGAAATTGATACCCTTTTCGTTAAAGGGAGAAAGAATAGAGCAGGGAGCTTACATTACGAATAATATGATACAAACGGAATTAAATAAAGATCTTTTAACAATGGATATTTCTAAACTTGCAATAAAAGGAAAACATAATATTAAAAATGCTATGGCTTCATCTTTGGCAGCGCAAATGATGAAGGCAAGAAAACAGGTGATTAAGGAGAGTTTAGAAGATTTTGAAGGTGCTGAGCATCGTTTGGAGAAAGTATTGAAAATTAATGGTGTTCAGTATATTAATGACTCTAAAGCTACGAATGTAAATGCTACATATTATGCTTTAGAGTGCATGGAGTCCCCGGTTGTTTGGATTGTGGGAGGGGTTGATAAGGGAAACGACTATTTAGACCTTATGCCCTTGGTGAGAGAGAAGGTTAAAGCGATTATTTGTTTAGGAGTAGACAATGCTAAAATTATACATGCTTTTGATGGTATGGTTGATGTGTTGCTTGAGACATCTACAGCTGAGGAGGCGGTAAATACGGCATACAAACTAGCTTCGAAAGGAGATAGTGTTTTGTTGTCTCCAGCCTGTGCTAGTTTTGATTTGTTTGAGAGTTTTGAGGATAGAGGAAGACGATTTAAAAATGCAGTTCGAGAATTGTAATAAAGTATAAAAATGATACAGCGGTTATTCAGAAACCTTCAGGGGGATAGAGTTATATGGGCCTTGGTGGCAATATTAGCAATATTTTCATTTATGCCAGTTTATAGCGCTAGTACAAACTTGGTATATGTGGTTGGAAATGGATCAACGTCCGGTCATTTACTAAAACATGCTATTTTATTGTTTTTAGGATTTTTAATTATGTTTGCCGTTCATAAAGTTCCTTACAAATATTTTAGTGGGGGGAGTTTATTATTATATCCTATAGTAATCGTTCTGCTTTTGTATACGATGTCACAAGGTACATTAATTGGAGGTGCTAATGCAAGTAGGTGGCTTCGTGTTCCCATAGTTGGGGTCGGTTTTCAGACTTCCACTCTTGCAGCATTAGTATTAATGGTTTATGTAGCCCGTTATATTTCTAAGAATAAGGATGCTGAAATTATATTTAAAGAGAGTCTAGTGTCGTTATGGTTTCCTGTAGGAGTAGCATTATTTCTTATATTACCCGCCAATTTCTCTACAACAGCAATCATATTTTTTATGATTATGGTATTGGTTTATTTGGGAGGTTATCCTTTTCGATTTATTCTTTACATATTGGGTTTGGGAGTCATTGTCTTTTCCATTTTTGTATTAGTTGCGAAAGCTTTTCCGGATGCATTGCCAAACAGGGTAAATACTTGGCAAAGTAGGATAGAGAGCTTTTCAAATTCTAAAGAAGTAGAAGGTTATCAGGTAGAAAAAGCTAAGATCGCCATTGCCACGGGAGGTTTTACAGGAAAAGGTCCCGGGAAAAGTGTTCAAAAGAACTTTTTACCCCAGTCGTCATCAGATTTTATTTTTGCGATAATTATTGAAGAGTATGGTCTTGTAGGAGGCTTATTTATTTTGGTGATTTATTTTATGTTATTGATGCGAATTCTAATTGTCGCAAAAAATGCCGGTACTGTTTTTGGTACAATGCTAGCGATTTCAATCGGAATTCCCATTATTTTTCAAGCAATGATTAATATGGCAGTTGCAACTAATTTGCTGCCGGTGACCGGACAAACGTTACCTTTAATAAGTAGCGGAGGAACTTCTATTTGGATGACTTGTTTTGGTTTGGGGATAATACTTAGTGTCTCTTCTGCAAATGAAGTTACTGAAGAACAGTTAGAAGAAGAAGATGAAGATCCGTTATCGATTCTTCATGAAACAATACATGATTAAAATTATTATCAATGAAAGTATTAATTAGCGGGGGGGGGACAGGAGGTCATATTTATCCAGCGATTGCAATTGCAAACGAAATAAAAAAGCGGAATCCCGTTTCTCAGTTTTTGTTTGTAGGTGCAAAAGACCGTATGGAAATGCAGAAAGTACCTCTTGCAGGATATAAAATTAAAGGATTGTGGATTTCTGGTTTTCAAAGAAAATTAACACTTGGTAATCTATCATTTCCTTTTAAGTTGATTGTTAGTATTTGGAATTCTTATTGGGTTATTAAAAGATTTAAGCCAAGTATTGTAGTGGGTACTGGAGGTTTCGCTAGTGGTCCTATTTTATATGTTGCAGGGATAAAAGGAATACCGACATTAATACAAGAGCAAAATTCATATCCAGGAATAACAAATAGATTGTTGTCTAAAAGCACGAATTCTATCTGCGTGGCTTATGATGAATTAGAACGATATTTTCCTGAAGATAAAATTGAAAAAACAGGAAATCCGATACGTCAAAATTTACTTTCAGTATCCTCTAAGAGAGAAGAGGGTTTGAGGTTTTTTGAATTAGAGTCTTCTAAAAAAACACTTCTTGTAATCGGTGGTAGCTTGGGAGCAAAAGCGATAAATATCTTAATCGCTTCGTCGGTTTATTTTTTAAAAGAAAATAACATTCAAGTGATCTGGCAAACAGGATTAATGTACAAAGAAGAGTATGCAAAATTTAATGAAATAGATGGAATTCAAGTGCATCCATTTTTATCAGAGATAGATTTGGCATATGCAGCTTCTGATTTTATTATTAGCCGTGCGGGAGCAAGTTCAATATCAGAACTTTGCGTTGTTGGTAAGCCAACGATTCTTATTCCCTCTCCAAATGTTTCAGAAGATCATCAAACGAAAAATGCAATGGCATTGGTAAAGAATATGGCAGCAATTTTATTGAAAGAATCTGAAGTAGATTCTTTTCAAAAGATATTTTTAGGGTTGCTAAAGGATGTAACACTGCAAACAAAGTTGTCAGAAAATATAAAGAAGTTAGCTTTGCCAGATGCGACAAAATCGATTGTAAATCAAATAGAAAAATTAATAGAATTACATAAAACTAGTTAGTGTTGAAATTAGAAGAAATACATAGAGTTTATTTTGTAGGAATTGGAGGTGTGGGTATGTCTGCTATTGCGAGATACTTCTGCGCTAATGGAAAGCAAGTAGCAGGATACGATAGAGTGCCTACAGGAATTACAGATTCGTTAGTGGGATTGGGAGCAGCGATTAATTTTAAAGACACAATGGAAGGTGTACTTGAAAGTTATCGAGAGGTTAATAATACATTGGTGGTTTATACACCTGCAGTATCTAAAAACAACCAACAGTTGAAGTTCTTTTTAGATTCTGGTTTTATGGTTGTAAAAAGAGCTCAGATATTAGGAGAGATAACAAAAAACACTTTTTGTTTAGGTGTTGCGGGGACTCATGGGAAAACAACGACTTCGGCCATCTTAGGTTATATAATGAATGTATGTGGAACGAATGCAACATCTTTTTTAGGAGGGATAGCTGAAAATTATAATTCTAACTTAATTTTAGGAGGAGATAAGGTTTCTGTTGTAGAGGCTGATGAGTTCGATCGATCATTTTTAATGTTGTCTCCTGATATTGCCTGCGTTACATCTATGGATGCGGATCATTTGGATATTTATGGGAAAAAAGAGTTGTTGGAAGATTCTTTTAAGGAATTTTCACAAAGAGTTACAAGCCAATTGATAATTAGTAAAGGATTGCCTCTTGAAGGCTTAACTTATGCAGTAGAAGAGGATGCAGATTATCAGATTACGGGTGTTCAAATAAAAAAAGGAGTTTATAATTTCACAATAAAGACTCCTAGGGGAGTAGTGGATAATGTGCAGTTTGGTTTACCAGGTAGGCATAATTTATCGAATGCATTGGCTGCGGTTGCTCTTGCAGAACAATATGGTTTAGCATTGTCTGAAATTGCAGATGCGTTAGTCGGTTTTTCTGGAGTGAAAAGACGATTTTCTTATAAAATAAGAACCGAATCGTTGGTTTTGATAGATGATTATGCACATCATCCAACTGAAATAGATGCTGTGTTTAATGCGGTACAGGAAATGTATCCTGATGAAAAAGTAATGGCTGTTTTTCAACCACATTTGTATAGCAGAACCAACGACTTCATGAATGAGTTTGCACGAAGTTTGGCTCGTTTCGATGAGGTTGTTTTGTTGGATGTTTATGCAGCAAGAGAAATGCCTATTGCAGGAGTAACCTCTGAATCATTACTAGAGAAAATTGACATGAAAAACAAAAAAATTGTGGATAAGAAAAATGTTTACGCGGAAATTAAAAAAACCGATTCAAGGCTTGTAGTGATGATTGGTGCTGGTGATATTGGTGTTTTGGTTGAAGAGGTAACAGAAAAGTTATTAAAAGCATAAAATAGCAGAATTATGTGGGGTAAATTAAGATTTATTTTCAAATGAAAAAATATATTGTTTTTGTAAAAAGTTTTGTTTTACTAGTGTTGGTCGTATTTTTGTACGGGTTTGGTGCTAAAAGAAATGGCGAGAGGATATTGAAGGAGCCGATCATAGAATTTTCAAACGGGGCCAATTTGTTTCTTACTCATGAAATGGTTAATAAATTGTTAATACAAAATATTGGGGAGGTGAAAAACAAGACAAAATCCTTAATAAATTTACATGAATTAGAAAATGTCGTATTTCAAAATCCACTTGTTGAAAACGTAAAGGTTTTTACAACCATTGATGGAGATTTGAAAGCCGTGATCAAACAGCGTACCCCTTTAGCCAGAGTGAACACAGGAACGGAAGTTTATTATATTGATAAGCAAGGCGTGAAGATGCCTATGTCTGAAAACTATTCCGCAAGAGTTCTGTTGGTTTCAGGTGCTGTTTTAGAAGAAGATTTGTCTTCGGTTTTTGAATTAGTTTCTAGAATTAATGGGGATAGGTTTCTGTCGAAATTAATAGTAGGTATTCAAAAAACTGCGGAAGATAATTTTATTTTAAGAACAAGAAAATACGATCAGCATATTCAAATAGGAAAAAATGAAAACCTGAATATAAAGTTTAAAAAATTAAAAGCTTTTTACAATGAAATATTTCAAAGTAAAGAGTTGGAAAAATATAAAACTATTAATTTAAAATTCAACAATCAGGTTGTTTGTACAAAGAATTAGGTTATGGAAAAAAAGATTTTCTCAGTTGGATTGGATATTGGAACTACTAAAATCGTAGCCATTATTGGATGTAAAAATGAATATGGGAAACTTGAGGTTTTAGGAATTGGTAAGGCAAAAAGTCTTGGTGTTAAAAGAGGGGTTGTAAATAATATTACGCAAACAATTCTCTCGATTCAACAAGCTGTAGAAGAAGCCGAGAATGTATCGGGCTATGAGATTAAGGATGTGGTCGTTGGGATTGCAGGCCAGCATATCCGTAGTTTGCATCATAGTGACTATATTACACGAGATGATGCAGATAGAGTAATTGACGAAGGAGATATAGAAAATTTAATCAATCAGGTGCATAAACTTGTCATGCTTCCAGGAGAGGAGATTATACATGTTTTGCCCCAAGATTTTAAGGTAGACAGCCAAGAGCATATCAAAGAAACGATTGGAATGTATGGAGGAAGACTAGAGGCAAATTTTCATGTTGTTGTAGGTAACGTTTCCTCTATTAAAAATATAGGGCGTTGTGTAAAAAGCGCAGATTTAGATTTGTCTGAAATTACATTAGAGCCCTTAGCTTCTGCATCTGCAGTTTTGAGTCAAGAGGAAAAAGAAGCAGGTGTTGCTTTGATAGATATCGGTGGTGGAACAACAGATCTTGCTATTTTTAAGGACGGAATCATTCGTCATACAGCAGTAATTCCATTCGGAGGGAACGTTATTACTGAGGATATAAAAGAAGGGTGTTCTATTATCGAAAAACAAGCAGAATTATTGAAAGTTAAATTTGGGTCTGCTTGGCCGGGAGAAAATAAAGAAAATGAAATAGTTTCTATTCCAGGATTGCGTGGAAGAGAACCTAGAGAAATAACCTTAAAGAATTTATCTAAAATTATTCATGCAAGAATAACTGAGATAATAGAACAAGTATTTTTAGAAATCAAAAATTACGGGCACGAGACCCAGAAAAGAAAACTAATTGCAGGAATTGTTTTGACGGGTGGGGGCGCTCAGGTAAAACATTTAAAACAATTAGTCGAGTATATTACAGGAATGGATACGAGAATTGGGTATCCAAATGAGCATTTAGCGGGAGGTTCTGATGAATCTTTGAGTAGTCCAACTTTTGCCACAGCAGTTGGATTGTTAATGGAAGGTTTGGAGAAACAAGAAAAGAAAGAACGTGTCGAATTACCAAAGAGGGAGCAAATTTCAGTGGAGGATGACGATGTTTTGGGAAATAGTGTTCTTGACAATGTAGAGGGTAGGATTGAGGAGAAAGCGGATGAAGAAGACATTACCCTCAACTCAGTTCCAAAGAAAACAATTTTCGAAAAATTTTCTGAAAGATTTAGAGAATTTTTAGACAATGCAGAATAATCAAAAGGATAAAAAACAACCATTTAATAGTCAAAAAGAACCCGTTATATGAGCAGCACAGAATTCGATAACATTTCATTTGATATGCCAAAATCACAATCTAACTCAATCAAAGTCATTGGAGTTGGTGGGGGTGGAAGCAATGCTGTAAACCACATGTTTCAGCAAAATACGAAAGGCGTTGATTTTGTAATTTGTAATACAGATGCACAAGCCTTGGAAAATAGTCCTATCCCAAATAAGATACAATTGGGAGTTTCTCTAACCTCAGGTTTAGGAGCCGGAGCAAATCCTGGTGTTGGTGAAGAGGCGGCAAAAGAAAGTTTAGAAGAAATAAGAAGCATTCTAACAACCCAAACAAAAATGGTTTTTATTACTGCAGGAATGGGCGGTGGAACAGGAACTGGGGCGGCCCCAATTATTGCTAGAATAGCCAAAGAAATGGATATTCTAACGGTTGGTATTGTAACTATGCCATTTCAATTTGAGGGAAGAATGCGTACACAACAAGCGCAAAAGGGAGTGGATGAGTTGCGTCAGAATGTAGATTCTTTGATTGTAATTAACAATAATAAATTGAGAGAAGTTTATGGAAACTTAGGATTCAAAGCAGGTTTCTCAAAAGCAGATGAAGTGTTGTCAACAGCTTCAAGAGGAATCGCTGAAGTTATCACACATCATTACAAACAAAATATTGACTTACATGATGCTAAAACAGTACTTTCTAATAGTGGAACTGCTATTATGGGTTCTGCGAAAGAAGCTGGGAGTAATCGCGCTAAGAATGCTATCGTAAAAGCGTTAGATTCTCCTCTTTTGAATGACAATAAAATTACTGGAGCTAAGAATGTGTTACTGTTAATTATATCTGGTCAAACGGAGGTTACTATTGATGAGATAGGTGAGATTAATGATTATATCCAAACGGAAGCTGGTTTTGATGCGAATATTATTATGGGGGTTGGTGAGGATGAATCTTTAGAAGATGAAATTTCATTAACTGTAGTAGCAACTGGTTTTGCTCCAGATCAGCAAGGCCCCATTTCAGATACAGAAGTAAAAAAGGTGATTCATACTTTAGAAGATGAGCAAAAAGCTATTTATAGTTTTCAAGAAAAAAACTCTTTAAAAGATCAGATTCTAAGCAGACAATCGGACGCTCCTTTTACGGAGAAGAAAGTTGTTTTTGAATTAGGGGAAGAAGAAGAGGTCCCAAATAATATAGTAGGTACAACAAACTTCATACAAAATTTAGATGTTCAATTCGAGGAGATTGATTTAGGTAAAACGATTCATGAATTAGAAGATGTTTCTTCAGATAATTTTGAAATTACAGATGTGTCAAATGGACGTTCAGAAGAAGTTTTAGAAGAAGCTCCTGTGCAAATGGATTTGTTATTTGACCTTCCGGTTATGGATGCTGAAATGATAGATGCAAATAACACAAATTCAGTATGTTTTAATGTAGAACATAGTGTTGAAGAGTTTATCAATGGAATCGAAGTAGTCGATCATGAAGAAGTGAATCTTGTTTCATTGGAAAAGCAAAAAGATGAAAGTGTCGTAAGATTTACTTTGGAGGATGAGTTAGATAAAAAAATCGTGGATATTAATGAAATTGAAGTTGATAGTCATGTTGAGATAAAAGCAAAAGAGGAAGGAACAATTCGTTATAGTCTTGAAGATTTTGATATTCAGCCTACAATAAAAAATGCATCTACATTTGATATCAATAATATAAAGCTAGAAAAACCTGAAGTGATACATAAAGAAGAAGAAATTGTTGACGAAGCCTTGAAGATTACCATCAAAGAAAAGAAAGTAATTGTGGATGAGTTAGAGGTTTTTGAGGCGAAAGAAGTTAGCCCTTTTGATGCTACAATTTCGGAAATTCAACAAACAGCGAATAGCAGAAGAGAAAAAATGAAAAAATTCAATTATAAATTCAATAATAATGTTCCTCAAAATATTGATGATATTGAAAAGGTTCCGGCATATAAAAGAAATGGCGTTGATTTGGAGGAAACAAATACGTTTGATACTTCTCAATCTAGAACATCCTTAAGTGTAGATGACAACGATAAAATTCAGTTAAGATCGAATAATTCATTTCTACATGATAATGTAGATTAAAAAACGACAAGGGTATTTTAAATATACTTTTTGAGTATATTTACACTGTCAATTTTCAAGATTTTTAAACATATAATATGAGCTTACAAAAAGAATTAATGGAGAAGTTAAAAGAAGCGATGAAATCCAAGGATTCAGTAGCTCTTGAGTCTTTACGTGCCGTAAAATCTGCAATTTTATTAGCGCAAACTGAAACCGGATCTAAGGAGGAATTGACAAATGATCAGGAGTTAAAATTAGTTCAAAAGTTGGTCAAGCAACGTAAAGATAGTGCGGATTTGTTTTCTGAACAAGGTAGAGAAGATTTGGCAGAGCCAGAAATAGCACAAGCAAAAATCATTTCCCAATTTTTACCAGAACAGATGGATGAGGAAGCCGTAAAGGAAATCATTACTGTTATCATTAAACAAACTAGAGCCTCTGGGATGAAAGATATGGGAAAAGTAATGGGGATGGCTTCAAAACAATTAGCGGGAAAAGCAGATGGAAAAACAATTTCAGTAATTGTAAAAAAGTTGTTGGGATAAATAGAAATGTTAAGGCCCCGTGGCGCAACTGAATAGCGCATCAGATTTCGGCTCTGAGGGTTACAGGTTTGAATCCTGTCGGGGTCACATTTACCACAAAAAGCAAGCTTTACTGTTAAGGCTTGCTTTTTTGCTTTTGAAAATACTTTCGTGATGTGATTTCATGAGATACTTGTAGCTCTAAAAGAGAATTTTTACTGTCTCTGTTTAAGGAACGAAGTTTTCGTTATGTTATACGCATTCTGTATAAAGTTAAAAGATATTTGTAGTGCTAATTAATATAGATTATTGAGATTACATTATTTGATTGTATTGCTGTTTCGATAGTTTTTCGCTTTGGTTATCTGTATCTAGAAAACGTTTGGATCTTTTATAAGATACGGCATAGTGATTTACGTTCGACTTACTTTGAAGATCCTTGTTTTATTGTTTTTTTTCTTCTCGATTTTTGTTAAAAACAGTAACTTGCGTCCTCTGTAAATATAAGGCGGTTTGTTCTTGTTAAATAATTAAATATTTTGATTTTTTTTTGTTGTGATATAAAGAGGTTATTCCTTTTACTATGTTTTTTTTTAATATATTTTAAGGGGGATTCGCAAGAGTCAAGACCTGTGTTTGAAGAGGTCTGGTTTCAATATTACAACACGTCAAAATTTACCGAAAAGTTGAGTTTATCAACCGATGGAGGCTATAGGTTAAAGGAGGGGAGTTTTTTTGACGTATCTCAATATTTTATTAGATCTGGTTTGACCTATCATACAAACTCTTCCGTAAAGGTTTTGTTAGGGGCAGCTTATTTTAAATCTCACTTTCATGGTAAAGGTTTAGCTTTGGAGTTGAGACCATACCAACAGTTAACTTCAAAACACAAATTAGGTAAAATAGGTTTCGGAAATAGGTTTCGAATAGAAGAACGTTTTAGAAATACTTCATCTTCAGGTAGGGGTATTAGTACTTTTAATTTCAGGTTTCGCTACCGTTTTTTATTGAATTTTCCATTGCTGTATCTTTCCAAATCCAATAAATATGCGATACTTTCTGTAATAGTTGGGGATGAAATTTTGTTTGGTGCAGGGAAAGGAGATTTCTTAGATTTTACTGCACAAAACAGGTTTTTATTAGGACCCGTGATTGACTTCAATAAAAACAATAAATTATTATTATTGTACAATTTTACATCTGTTGCGAAAGATATTCCTGACGTTTCAGATGAATTTGGTGTTTTGTGGATTGGGTATAAACAGACATTCGATTTTAGAAGATAGTAAAAAATAAATAAACAAGTAGTTACTATAGTATTGATTTTATTGTTTTCGAGGTTTGAAAAACTTTGTGACAAGAAACTAATTACTAACACCCTAATAGAAATAATAATTAGTTGGAATTGAGATCTCTCTGCAAAATATTAAACACGGAAACCAAAAGTAACGATTCTAATGATTGAAATTTCTCTAAAAACTATATTAAATTAACATAATGTGTTTTTTGAGGAAATATATCAGAAATAGAGTATATTTATCTAGATTAATAAAAAAAATGAATACTATGAAAACTAGAGTGTTTTCTTTACTCGTTGTGTTGCTTTTAGTTTCTTGTCAGAACAAAAAAGACAGAAATTTAGTTACAGCTGAGGTGTTATTAAAATTGGCAGATACATTAGAATTGAAGCAAGCCGAATATGATGATCTGATTGATAGCGTAAATACCATAAATAAGAAATCAGATATTTTTTATAGAAAAATTCATCTTCTGAAAAAGAAGTTGACAGCACTTGAAAATGAGAATAGACTACTAATCAAGGAGAATAATGAATTTTTAAAAAAAACAATTATTCCTGTTGTTAACAAGGAGGAAAGAGCTATTCAAGGGTTGGTTTTTAAAATGCATGAGTCTTGGGCTAATTTGGTTCATACTGGAGATGTAAAGGAAGTATTGCAGTATTTCCATGAAAATCTTTTGGTCAGTAAGGTTTCGATAAATACCGATGATACAGCATCGGTATCTAGTCTGTCGAGACAGGATTTTAAAACTTATTTGGAAGAAACTATTGTAAACAATAGAGGAACGTCTATTGAATTTGCGGACGTAGATTTTTTAGATATTGAAATTAAGGATACGATATATTTCAATGTAACATATAAATGTCTAATGGGTTCTTATAAAAACGACCGTTTAGAAGATACAAATTCATTATTGGTCACTATTACTGGAAAGAAGATAGACAGTTTTTGGGGGATTGCTAGCTATTCTTGGGTCAATTTTAAATATGGTAAATAAACATAATTTTTATTGAATAAGAAAAGTTCCATTTTGGAACTTTTCTTAAATACTAGTATTTGTAAAGCGAGGAATGATACCTTTCTTAAGGTCATTATATTCAAAAGAAGCGACCCCTAGATGACCTTTTTTCCATGTGTCATAGGAATTAGAATTAGCAGAGATATAGCATTTTAGGCGATGCTTTTTCATTAATTCTTTTAACACAGGAAGTGTCAAGCTTTTGTTTTTCTTTAGCTCTCGAGTAATTTTTTTTGCACTCTCTGAAGTAATCGCATTGAGAACGGCTATTCCATAAAGTTCGTCTTTTTGGTTCTTAAATACTTCTCCATTTTCATGATGAGTATTGAATTCTAATATCTCTATCCCTTCGTATCCAACCCCAGCTTCCTCTAGTATAGCAATTGTATTTAGTTTTTTATTTATGTATTCTTCAACGTTTTTATGCATAACCAATAATTTTATTCGTGCAAAAGTAAATATTTTTTAAATACTGATAGATATCATGCCTTATAGATTTAAAGAACATGATATTTATAAATCACAACCAAACTTTTTATGCCATGGATCGGAATGCGCCAATTTCAAAAATAATGACCACAAATGTAATTGCATTAACCTTGAGTAATTCATTGTTAGATGCGGAACAACTCTTTAAGAGTTACAAAATACGTCATATACCCGTAGTCAGAGATAAAGACGTCATCGGTATTTTGAGTCTGACAGATTTACAAAGAATAAGTTTTGTCGATATCAATTCTGAACATGAACCGGAGACCCAAGACACCTATTTAGAAAATTTGAGTGTTGAACAAGTAATGGTTAAAAATCCAATTCAAATTATTTCAACAAAAACCATTAAAGAAGTTGCACAAATTTTATCAAAAAATGAATTTCATGCATTGCCAATTGTGGAAGATCATGAATTGATTGGAATCGTAACAACGACAGATTTATTAAATTATATGATTGCTCAATACAATTAATTATAATTTAAAATTGATTCCTCTTTCAATGAGTTTAAGGTACTTTTTTTTGTTAAACTTGTATAAAAATGCTCCTTTTTTAGAATTAGATTTATCTTTTTCTTCAAGTTTTGTCAATACGTCCAAGGCAATTATCTTTTTCCGAAAATTTCGATTGTCAAATTTCTTTTGATAAATTGATTCGTATAATGTTTGAAGACTGGGAATTGTAAATTTTTCAGGGAGCAATTCAAAACCTATTGGTTGATAACTAGCTTTTAATCTAAGTTGCTTTAGAGCATCCTCTACAAGTTGGTTATGGTCTAATACTAATTCAGGCATTTCTTCGAGATTATACCAAATAGCTCCATGTTTTTCAACCGATTCTATATCCTGATCTTCAATTCTAATCAATGCATACTGACCAACTGTGATGCATCTAGCTCCTGGGTCTCTATCTATGGTACCATAAACTTTCAATTGTTTCATGAATACATTTTCAAGACCCGTAATTTCAGTTAAAACTCTTTTAGCTGCATTGTCAACACTTTCATCTTTCTGAACAAAACTTCCGATTAGTGACCATTCACCCTTGAAAGGGGCAACTTCTCTTTTAAACACGAGAAGTTTAATTGATTTATTGTCGAATCCAAAAATAATACAATCCGTTGCAATTAGAATTCTGTCCTGATTCTCGTAATAATTGTGCTTGTTTTTATTCATAAAAATCAAATATACTAAAATAGTACAATTTGAGTAAGTTTTTATTTAAATGTATTATTTACATTTATTATATTTGTTACATGTAAATTAAAACAAAATATATTATGGGTACTAAATTAACTACTTTGGAGTATGATAGAATTGAAAAGATAGTTATCACAACAGATAATGCTGATATTTTGAAAATTGAAGCTCCAGGAAGAATTAATTTAATTGGTGAGCATATAGATTACAATGGAGGAAATGTCTTGCCTGCTGCTATTGACAAATGTATCTATTTTTTGTTTAAGAGGAATGGAAGCTCAAAGATTGCTAATGTTTTAAGTAAGAATTTTGGAGAGGGTTTTATTTTTGATATTTCAGTTCCTGAAAAACCAGGGGATGGATGGTTGAGTTACTTGTCTGGTGTACTTTCTGAAATTAATAAAATTAGACCTAATCAGGTTACAGGTTTTGACTGTTTGTTGGATAGTAAGTTGCCTATTGGATCTGGTATTTCTTCTTCGGCTGCTCTTTTGTGTGGGTTCGCTAAAGGGATAAATGAATTATTTTCATTGGATATTGACGATACAACGATTATTAAATTATGTCAGAAAGCAGAGCAGATTTTCTCTGGTGCTAATGTGGGTGTGATGGATCAATTTGCTGTGGTTAAAGGAAAAAAAGATCATTTTTTATTACTAGATTGTGACACATTAAAATATTCTACGATACCTGCATCTATGAATACAAATATACTATTGTTACTAAACACAAATGTTTCTCATAATTTGGCTGATAGTGCATACAATGAAAGAAGGTGGGAATGTGAGTCCGGATTGAAAATTATACAATCGAAGTATCCCCATGTTAACACCTTGGTAGAAGCTACTGAAACTATGATTGATGATTGTAAAGATGAATTGGGAGTCGATAGAGTAAAGCGTGCAACGCATGTAATCCAGGAGCAAAAAAGAGTTGAAGCAACTGTGATAGCCTTAAAAAACAACAATTTTTCGTTAGTTGGAGAGTTGTTAAATGAATCCCATTTAGGGTTACAGAAATTGTATGAAGTAAGTTGTCCCGAATTAGATTTTTTAGCATCATATGCAAAGGCTGATGATAGAGTTTTAGGTGCTAGAATGATGGGAGGTGGTTTTGGCGGATGCACCATTAATTTAATCGATGAGAAAAATGTAAAATCTTTCGTTGCTGATGTGTCAAAATCCTACAAAGAAACATGCAATATTGATTTAACATCAATAATAGTAAAAACTAATAATGGAGTTCAAAAAATATAAGTTTTATGGCAACAACTATTAACGAAACATCACATAGAAGATATAATATTCTAACAGGAGAATGGATTTTAGTTTCTCCCCACAGAACCAAAAGACCTTGGCAAGGAAAGCAGGAAGAAAAAGTGGTTGTAGATAAAATAGAATACGATGAAAACTGTTACTTATGTCCAGATAATGAAAGAGTTGGAGGGGAGGTGAATCCGGATTATAAGGATACATTTATTTTTAAAAATGATTTTGCAGCGATATTGAATGACGAACCAGCTACTTTTGAAAAGGGATTGTTAAAAGCAGAAGTAGAAACAGGAATCTGTAAAGTAGTTTGTTTTTCTCCAAACCATTCTTTAACGATTCCATTGATGGAAGATGCAGCTATTGTTAAAGTGATAAAGCTTTGGAAAAAAGAATATATAGAACTTGGAGCAATCGAGGGGGTTAATTATGTTCAGATTTTTGAGAATAAAGGAGCTATCATGGGATGCAGTAATCCCCACCCTCATGGACAAATTTGGTCGCAGCGTTCCATTCCTGCAGAGATTGCTAAAAAATCTAAAAACCAAACGGCATATTTCAAAGCAAATGGAGTAAGTTTATTAGAAGATTATGTAAAACAAGAGTTGGCTGGAAATAGAGAACGGGTATTAGCAGAAAATGATGATTTTGTTGCTTTAATTGCCTATTGGGCAGTGTGGCCTTATGAAGCAATGATTGTACCGAAGAAACATTATCAAAATATTAGCCAATTGTCAGAAAGTGAAATGTTGTCCTATGCTCTGATTTTAAAAGAATTGACAATTATGTATGATAATCTATTTGAAGTGTCGTTTCCTTATTCTTCAGGAATACATCAAAGCCCTACGGACGATAAAGATAATGAAGCTTGGCACTTCCATATGTCATTTTATCCACCACTGTTAAGATCCGCAACAGTTAAGAAGTTTATGGTCGGATATGAGATGTTTGCGAGTCCTCAAAGAGATATAACTGCAGAGCAAGCAGCTTTAACTTTAAAATCATTACCAAAAGGACATTACTCAAAATAAGATAAAATACTAATTATAGAATCGATATATCTTGTAAATGAGTAAGTTTAACGATTCGTTTGAACCTTTCATCGAATTCATAATTTAACAATTCAAGTTTTAGGTATCTTTATAAAAGTATTAAGTAAATGTATTTTATTGTTTTTTAAATTAGGGGTAGTTTAAAAAATAATGCTACATTTTTAAATTATGATTTAAAAATGTAAAAAAAGAGCAAGTCTATGTTGATTTGCTCTTTTTTTGTTGTAAATGATTTTTTGGTTTGTTCTCGAATTTAATATGGAATTGCTGCTCTAGGTTTTTTTAAACTATTTTTACCAACAATGCTATTTATAGTGACAAGTTCGAGATATGAAAATTCTTAAATATTAACTACAATTGAATAAAACAGTTGTTTGTTTTTTGAAAAGACTATTTCTATTGTGGTCATTGAAAAGTGTTTTTGAAGCTTCTATTGAATAAGAAGTTCGGTTTAGAATTGTTTCTACATTGTCGGTAATGAATTCTCTTAGAGTATAATATTTTTGTTGTGACATTTCTTCTTTGGATTCCTGATATCGTGTTAAATGATTGTTTTAACGATTAAAAACTACCTCACGTAGAATTGTCATACATCGTTCCATGCTTTGTGTTATCTTTGAAATGTTGACCTTAGTTAGGTAAACATTTAAGAGAAATCTTTTTAAATTAGGGGTAGTTTAAAAAGTATTTAGTTGTTTTAAGAACTTAAAAACTTCTTAATTTTGTAGAAGAAAGGGTAATTCAGTTTGAGTTGCTCTTTCTTTTTTTTGTCGATACTTTAGAAGTAATTTTGTTTGATGTTTTACAAATCAATCCTTCTTATTTTGTGTCAAAATGTAAAAAACACATCGATTTTAGTTACCATAATTAAAATATTTTTAAAGAAAACGAATCATCTGTAGTTTAAATATCTTAGATCAAACGCTAAGGTACCTTTTTAAAATTAGAGATTTTGTGTCTCAAAATTCGATCTTATTAATAAAATTAAGTACATCATTTTTATGTTTTATAAAATGGTTAAAATAAATTTCTATCCACTTGTATTTAGTTTATTGTTCTGAAATAGTTATTTTGGATAATTTTAAAGCATAAAAAAAGGTGATTCAAACGAATCACCTTTTTTCTATTTAATAAGGAATTAGTTAACCATTGCTTTTAAACTTGCGACTGTTTCCGTAGGGTCTTCTGCTCCAAAAACATAACTCCCTGCAACCAAGACATCAGCTCCTGATTCTATTAATAAATTAGCATTTTTATCTGTAACACCTCCATCAATTTCTATGAGCGTGTCTGTTTTTGAAAATTCAATTAAGTTTTTTAATTGTTGTACTTTTTTATAGGTGTTTTCGATAAAAGATTGCCCTCCAAATCCTGGGTTTACACTCATTATACAAACCATGTCTATATCTTTTATGACATCTTCTAAAACAGCTACAGGAGTATGTGGGTTTAATGCGACTCCAGCTTTCATTCCTTGTGCCTTAATCGACTGTAGTGTTCTATGCAAATGTGTACATGCTTCAAAGTGAACGGTTAAAATATCTGCTCCGATTTCTTTAAATGTTGAAATGTATTGATCTGGGTTTACGATCATTAAATGAACATCCATCGTTTTTTTTGCATGCTTTTTAATAGCTTGAATTACGGGCATTCCAAAAGAAATATTAGGTACAAATACACCATCCATAACATCTATATGAAACCAATCGGCTTCACTATTGTTTATCATTTCTATATCTCTTTCAAGGTTTGCGAAGTCTGCTGCCAGAACCGAAGGTGCAATTAATTTGCTCATTTATTTTTGTTTTAGGATTCGTGAGGCAAAAGTACTTAAAAAAGAAAACTCTCGATAGAGATATCAAGAGTTTTTATGCTTCCTAAAAGCTATTACTTAGTTATCCTAAGTAAGTCATCAGTATTTTTGACCGTGATGTATGTTTCAATCTTCTTATTGCTTTTTCTTTAATTTGACGAACTCGTTCTCTTGTCAAATCGAAAGTTTCACCAATTTCTTCGAGTGTCATTGGTTGGTGTTCTCCTAATCCGAAATATAACTTTACGACATCTGCTTCTCTGGGCGTAAGAGTCTCTAGAGCTCTTTCTATTTCTACCCTTAAAGATTCGTGTAATAATAGTTTGTCTGGGTTAGGGGACTCTCCGGAATTCAAAACGTCGTACAAGTTTGAATCTTCACCTTCTATTAAAGGAGCATCCATGGATACATGACGGCCAGAATTCTTCATAGATTCTTTTACATCATTTACGGTCATGTCTAATTTCTTAGCGATTTCTTCTGCAGATGGAGGTCTTTCGTTTTCTTGTTCGAGAAACGCATACATTTTATTAATTTTGTTAATAGAGCCAATCTTATTTAATGGTAATCTAACAATCCTCGATTGCTCAGCCAAAGCTTGTAGTATAGATTGGCGAATCCACCATACAGCGTACGAAATAAATTTGAATCCACGTGTTTCGTCGAAACGCTTGGCAGCTTTAATCAATCCTAAATTTCCTTCGTTGATCAAATCAGGTAATGTCAATCCTTGATTTTGATACTGTTTTGCTACGGAAACAACAAATCGTAAATTTGCTTTCGTTAGCTTTTCTAAAGCAACTTGATCCCCAGCTTTAATGCGCTGTGCTAATTCTACCTCCATATCGGCAGTAATCAAATCTACTTTACCTATTTCTTGTAAATACTTGTCTAGTGATGCAGTTTCTCTATTCGTAACCTGCTTGGTGATTTTAAGTTGTCTCATATTTAAAGGCTGCTAATCAGAGGATGAGTTGAATCTCAAACCTCTCCGCTTATATATATACGTTCAGACTTACCTAAATGTTACAATAATTATCAATTATATGAGAATTTTTTCTTTTTTCCTTAATAGGAAGCATAAAGTCTATTTTTGTACCTTTTCCGATAATTGAATTCATTGTAAAATTATCTTCATCATTTTTATTCTCGCTATAATTTGATGTATTCCAATTTCATCGGATTCAATTTCTTTTGAGGTATCGAATCCGATACCGTTGTCTTGGATCTCTACATAAAGGTTTTTACGATATTCCATAGCAGAAATATTGCCTTCACTGGCTTTACTGTGTTTGATTAGGTTATTGACCAACTCTTCGATGATATTGTTTGTTTTTATTTCAAAACCTTCATCATATCGTTGTATGTTGTTCTACAGAACAACTTATCTCTAAATTGCTATTCGAGTATTTATCATCAAAGTCTTGTATTGCATAACTCAGCCCAAATTTCAGTAATATTGAAGAAATCAATTCATGAGATAGGTTTCTTATTTTTCCAGATGCTACAGTTTTAATTTACTAGCTTGTAAATGTAGATTCGCTGCCGATAACAATGCACTGACACTGTCATGAAGTGTTTCCGCAATTTGTTTACGTTTAGTTTCTTTACCATTTAGAGTCGCATTTAAAATTTTAATATGAGTTTGTGACTCAAGGTGTTCGATTTGATTCTCCTTCATCAAATGAGTTTTTAAAATAATATGATCTTTGTTCTCGTCTTCAAGCTTCGTATTTTTAGAGTAGATTCAAAAAATAAAAAGTAATATGAGCAAGCAAATTTCTAAAGCAATGGTTAAGGTTTGAAATCGTTTCTTCTCTTGAATGTGGATCAGTTGTTTTTTTGCAGTATTTTGTTTGATGATGTCAACATTATGTTTCGCTATAATCGCTTCGAATTCTGCATTTCTTAGACTGTCATCAATCCTGTTTGATTTGTTTAAATATTCATAAGCAGTCTAGTTCTTTTTTTTGTAGTGGGTTCATGCTAAATTAGAATATAGCATTCTCAGTAACTTTCCTTTTCGATTCGAATTACTATACCCTACAGGTTGAAGTGCTTGGTTGTAATATTTAGAGGCAGTAGTATATTTCTTTCTTTTTAAAAAATTACTTGCAAGTGTATTTAAACTGATAACTTGATCTATAGTATCATTCATTTCTTTTTGAATGAAGAGAGCATATTCTATATGTTCTTATACTTCGCTGTAAGTTTTTTAAAGAATGGCCAAATACTTCCATGTTAGCCTAGCTTTTTAGGGCAGCTTCAATTCCATCGATTAATATTTGATGATGGTCTGCAATATGAACTTTAATTATTTCTGTATTTTCAATGCTACTTACAAAATTATGAGATTAATAGAGTTTTTACAATCCTAATTAATTAGGATATTATAGTATCCCTATAAATAATGAAGCTTGTCTCAAAGCTAAACAGTATTGTCGATATGTTAAGTGTTTATGCAATGTGAGTTTTGTATATAAAAAAGCCTGAAGATGTACTTCAGGCTTTTTCCGCATAAATAAACTAAGATGTTAGGGTTATCGAAGACGATCCACAGATTTTACGAGATTTTCATCCATTTTAATTGATTTATTTGCCATGACAAGCAAAACAACAATTATAATTGGAAGATAAATCCCAATACCTTTCTCCGAAACAGAAGCTCCTCCAGATACTTTTAGTGATTCATATATCAATACACCTAATAAATAGAAATTGATCAGAATATTTAATCTTCCTAGTACAAATTGATTTTGTCTCTTTTTGAACAAAAAAATTGACAAAAATGAAATAAAACTTGAAAGAAAAAATCCAATTCCGATAGATTTTATTAAAAAACGATCATTTTCCAGTAAACTTATTACATTGGAAGCCTCCATTTCGTTATAGCTAAAGAAAGAAACGAAAAATACAAGACCGCCCGATATAAATGCTGCCAAGAATAAGTAAATAGATTGAATACGTTGTATCATTATATTTTTTATGTAATCCACACTAACGCAAAAATAGTTTTTAATAGTTTAGAAATCAATTTTTTTTTTAAAACTCTACTGTTTTTTTACAACAGGAATAAATAGATTCTTACTAAGAATTGAATTTTTATTAGTTTTGTTCTTATTTATTGAATTATTTGATATATTTGTTTTTTATTAAGGAAGGTTATATTTAATTGTTTTCTTTTAAAGATTATATAAGTTTCACTTGATTTCATAATTACATCACATTCTTCTCCTATTATTTTTTCTAGAAGACCATCAAATAACATACACTTACTAAAATGTTTGAAATTTCAGAGCTCAAGAGTAAAACTCTTGTTGAATTACAATCTATAGCCAAAGAAAAGGGCTTAAAGAGAACAAGTCAATTAAAAAAAATTGATTTAGTTTATCAAATCTTGGATACCCAAGCAGCCATTGGTGCAGCAGAAGTACTTGAGAAACCTAAAAAAGAAAAATCTAAACCATTAGCACGCAAAAGAAGATTGAATGTTGATACAATAGAGGAACATTCGAAAGGGGTAATTGATAAAAAAGTTGAGGATGTTGTTGACAGTGTAAAACAATTAGAATCACCTACAAACAATTTAAAAAGGCCTGTTAGCAAAGCTCCTGTTAAAAAAACATTAGAGATTAATGGATCAAAAAATTCGTCTGAATCGATTGAATCAAAATCTAAAGAAGCTTTGAAAGGAGAAGATATTCCTGGCAAAAAACAAAACCAACATAAGCATCAAGATAATAAACAAAGACAAACTAACCAAAATCAAAAAAGGAACTCTCAACATAAGAATCAACAGCATAAAGATAGAAATCATAATAAAAGTACTACCAAGTTTAGAGATCCGGATTATGAATTTGATGGGATTATTGAGAGCGAAGGTGTCCTGGAAATGATGCCTGATGGTTACGGCTTTTTAAGATCTTCAGATTATAATTATTTATCTTCTCCTGACGATATTTATGTAAGTCAGTCTCAAATAAAGTTATTTGGATTAAAAACAGGAGATACTGTTTTGGGAAATGTCAGACCGCCAAAAGAAGGAGAAAAATATTTCCCATTGATTAGAGTTTCTAAAATTAATGGTTTGCCTCCTAATGTGGTTAGAGATAGAGTTTCATTTGAGCATTTGACACCTTTGTTTGCTGACGAAAAATTTAATCTTGTCGATAGAAAAAACACCCTATCTACGAGAATCATGGATTTGTTTGCTCCAATTGGGAAAGGACAAAGAGGGATGATTGTAGCACAGCCTAAGACAGGTAAAACAATGTTGCTTAAGGATATTGCAAAGTCTATTGCAGAGAATCATCCTGAAGTGTATCAAATTGTATTATTGATAGATGAGAGACCTGAGGAAGTTACAGATATGCAACGTAGTGTTAAAGGTGAAGTCGTAGCTTCTACATTTGATGAACCGGCTGATAAACATGTAAAAGTTGCAAATATTGTTCTAGAAAAGGCGAAAAGACTAGTTGAATGTGGACATGATGTTGTAATCCTTTTGGATTCGATTACGCGTCTGGCAAGAGCCTATAATACAGTTGCTCCTGCATCAGGTAAGATTCTTTCTGGTGGTATTGACGCCAACGCATTGCACAAACCAAAGCGTTTCTTTGGTGCCGCAAGAAACATAGAAAATGGAGGGTCTTTATCCATAATTGCAACAGCACTTACTGAAACAGGTTCAAAAATGGACGAAGTTATTTTTGAAGAATTTAAAGGTACGGGTAATATGGAGTTGCAATTGGATAGAAATATATCTAATCGTAGAATATATCCTGCGATTGATTTAATCAAATCGAGTACACGAAGAGATGATTTGTTATTAGATCCAAAAACTGTTCAACGTATGTGGGTTTTGAGAAAGTATTTGGCTGACATGAACCCTGTGGAGGCCATGGAATTTATAAATGAAAGAGTGAAATTCTCTAAAAACAATGAAGAGTTTCTCATTTCAATGAATGGCTAGTTATCTCATTTGAGATACATAAAAAAAAGGATTGTACATACAGTCCTTTTTTTTATTAAAATATTTCCTTAATTAAGATTGTGTTTCGCATACTGTGTTTGATAAGTTTTTTTATAGTTTGGATTTGTGTGTTAGAGTAAATCAGATGTTTTCCTTGATAGTCTAATGCGTTGTTTGCTATTTGCTTGATATCCAAAATGTTTTTTGTTTGTTTCGCTACAGCCAATCCAGAGTCTATAATTTTTATTTTTGCACCTAATTTGGTTCTGATTTTCTTGATTAAGAAAGGGTAGTGGCTACAACCAAGTACGAGACAGTCTATTTTTTTTGTCAACATTGGACTGATGTATCTGTCTAATAAAATCGACATTTCTTCGCTTTCTATCTGATCATTTTCGATAAGTGTAACAAGTCCGGTAGCAATTGTTTCAATAATGGTGATTCCTTCTAAATACTTATTCGAAGTTTCCTCAAAAAGTTTGCTATTAAGAGTTCCTTTTGTTGCGAGAATTCCAATGTTTTTTGATTTTGTTTGAACGGATGCTGGTTTAATGGCCGGCTCAATTCCAATAAATGGAATGGGGTATTTATTTCTTAAATAGCTTATGGCATTTGTTGTTGCTGTATTGCATGCCACAATAATAATTTTACATCCGAGTTCGATAAGTTTATCTGTGTTTTTGACAGAAAGTTTAATTATCTCATCTGTACATTTTTCACCATAAGGAGCATTCAAACTGTCCGCTAAATAGATGGTGTCTTCTTGAGGTAGTAAGGACGTTACTTCCTGCCAGATAGACAGACCTCCAACACCTGAGTCAAAAAAGCCAATAGGTTGTTTATTCATAGGATGATTTCTTTGCTAAGAAACTCTTAAAGGGTAACGTAACTTTGAAGTAATTAATGAAACAAAAAGCTCGCTATTCATCTGAATAGCGAGCTTTTTGTTTCATTAGTTGATTTTATTGAATTCCTAACTTAGTTCTTACGTCTGAACCTAAATCATCACCTTCAGAAACGATTAAAGCTTTAGAATCTAAAACATATACAAACCCTTTCGCTTTCGCTACTGCTTTGATTGCTTCTTGCGCTTTTTTGATTATTGGGTCTAAAGCAGCTTTTTCTTTTTGTTGCAATTCTTGTTGTGCTACTTGCTGTAATTGTTGAATTTTTCCTTGATCGGCTTGAACTTCTTTAATTCTTGCTTCGTTTTGAGCAGCAGTTTGTGATACTTCCTCAGCTGTATATTTGTCAATTTTAGCTTTTAATGATTTTTGAGCATTTGTAATTTCTTCACCGTAAGTTTTACCTAATTTTTCTAAATCAGCTTGTAGTTTTAACGTTTCTGGCATTTTAGAGACAATCTCTTCAAAATTAATATGTGCTACTTTTTGAGCTTGTGTAAAAGAGTTCATTCCTAGAGTCATTACTAAAGCTGCTAATAAAGTTTTAAATTGTTTCATTTTTTTTTGTTTTAATATTTAATCTTTTTCTTTTTTATCTATGGATAACGTTGTTTTGTTTTTCTGCTCGTTTCTTTTTCTGTTGTTCTATTCTTTTTTCTAGGTCAGCTTTTGCTTTGGCCTTCTTTGCTTTTTCTGCTTCTCTTTCCCTTTCTTTTTCACTCTTTGTTATGAATGAAATAACTGTTTTACTAATATCATATTTTGGGTTTCCATATAACATGGTCAAGTCACTCGTTTTATCAAATACGAAATCGTATTTTTTACGAGCTACGATACTTTGGATGGCGTTGAAAACATCATCTTGAATGGGTTGAACCAACTGTTTTCTGAGCTCAAAATAAGAACCGTTTGTTCCAAAGTAACTCGCTCTCATTTTAGACAGTTCCTTTTCTTTTATTTGGATATCTTCTTGCTTCTCTAAAATGAGATCTTCGGTAAGTAATATTTTTTCATTACTAAGGGCTGTTTTTAATTTTAAAATTTCATTTTCAGAGTTTTCTATTGTCCTTCTCCATTGAGATGCTTTAGAGTCTAATTTTAATTGAGCCTTTTCGTAACCCGGAATATTTTCTAAAATATATTCCATGTCAATATAGGCAATACTTTGAGGCTTTTGACCGTAACATACGCAACTTATGAAAATGATTAATATGGAAATTTTTTTTAACATTATTTAACTCTAAAATTTTATATTAACAAATGTAAGAAATTAGAACTGTTGTCCTATTATAAAGTGTGTTTGCCATCCAGAAGGTTGAATTCTTCCTGGTGCCGCATCCAACCCATTCGCAAAATCGATCCCTAACAACCCGAATGCGGGCATAAATATCCTAACTCCTATTCCAGCAGCTCTTCTTACGTCAAAAGGATTAAATGATTGGAAATCTTGATATGAGTTTCCCGACTCTATAAACCCTAATGCGTATATTGAGGCTGATGGTTTTAAAGTTATTGGATACCTCACTTCCATGGTGAATTTGTTGTAAATAGTACCTCCATTTATTCCGGATAGGCTGGAGTTTTCATATCCTCTTAGTCCAACAATTTCTCTACCGTCGAATTGACTTTGTTGCAATCCATCTCCACCTACATAATATCTTTCAAAAGGCATGTCTTTTAATGCCTGGTTATAGTATCCTAGATATCCAAACTCGATTTGAGTCATTAAAACAGATTTTCCAATTAATTTGGTGTACCATTTTGATTTATAACCGAGTTTGTAGTATTCTAACCATTTATACCTTTCTTCATTTATTCTACCTTGTACTGGAACCATTCCTAAGTATTCGCCATTGGGACCGTATGCTGGATCTTGAAAAGCTGGATCGTTTTCAATATTGTTGAAGTCCGTGTCATTAAATAGAGAATGAGGGAGTGTGAATTTTGCGGTAATGCTAAATTCGGAACCAGTTGTAGGGAATATTCTACTTGGTCCAGATGAATTTCTTCCTAAAGTGATGCTATAGGCTAAATTATTAGATACTCCTGTTCCATTTTCAAAGTTTAATAGTCCTATATTGTACTGATTGATATCATACTGTTTGAAACTTATTGTTTGGCTTAAAGTAAAGTAGTCATCAGGCCATGTAAGTCTTTGCCCAAGCCCCAACGTTATTCCAAAAATATTTAATCTCCTGCTTTTGTCGACATTGTTAGATCGATAATCTACTTGATATTGTTTAGAATTGTAGATGGAAAACGAGAAAGATTTTGGTTTTTTACCTCCGAGCCAAGGCTCTGTAAAAGAGAAGCTATGGGTGCTGTAAAATCTACTTACTTGTAATCTGAGAGAAAGTGCTTGGCCGTCTCCCATTGGAAGTGGCTTGTATTCTTTTCCATTAAAAATATTTCTAATAGAGAAGTTGTTAAATGATAGCCCTAGAGTACCAATGAATGAACCACCACCATAACCTCCTTGTAATTCAATTTGACTAGATCCTTTTTTTACAACGGAGTAGTCAATGTCTACTGTTTTGTCGGCATAGTTTGGTTTTAAATCGGGTGTTACATTTTCAGGATCGAAAAAACCTAATTGAGAGATCTCTCGTATGGATCTAATGATATTTTCCTTGCTGTATAGATCCCCTGGTTTTGTCTTGAGTTCTCGGTATATGACAAAGTCATTGGTCACTTCATTTCCTTTCACACTGATGTTTCTTATTGTAGCTGGATCATCTTCATGAATACGTATCTCAACAGATATTTCATTGTTATCGACACGTGTCTCAACAGCATTCACTTGAGAGAAAAGATAACCACTGTTTTGGTAAAGCGATGAAATATCTTCTGAATCAGGTGTACCATTACCTTTTACTCGCTCATTTAATAATTTTGCATCATAAACATCCCCTTTTTCAATACGCAAAAAGCGTTTCAATTGTGCTGTGGTATAATTGCTATTTCCTAAAAAGTCAATTTCCCCGAAATAGTAACGTTTTCCTTCTTCAATGCGAATTAGTAGGTCAATTGTTTTCCCGTCTTTATTCCATAGGATGCTATCTGAGATAATTCGTGCATCCCGGTAACCAAGTTCACTATATTCGTTTAAAAGATTTTGTAAATCTACTTTGTATTTTTCTTTTACATATTTAGAATTTTTCCAAAAACGACCCCAAAATTTTCGTTTTGTATCTTTAAGAAAAGTTCTCAGTTGTGCCTCGCTAATATCTTTATTTCCTTCAAAAGTAATTTCTTTAATTTTTATTTTTTTGCCTCTGTCCACTCGTATTAAAAGGTCCATGGCGTTTCCTTCTGTGGTATCTCTTCTAGTGTGTAAATTAACTTTTGTTTTTAAGTAGCCTTTGTCAGTGTATGTTTTTTTAAAATAGTTTCTGGTGGTAACCATTAAATTGTCGGTTAACATATCACCTTTGTTAATATCTGCTTCTTCTTTTAAATCGTTGGCTTTGGATTTTTTTATTCCAGATATAGTAATACTGCTAATTTGTGGCAGCTCTTCAACTTGAAATTCGAGGTATGCCGTATTACCATCTATTTTAGAAATAAATACTTCGACAGAACTAAAACGCTTGGTTCCATATAATTTTTTTATCGCACTAGATAATTTGTCTCCTGGGATTTTAATTGTTTGACCGACTTTTAATCCGGAGTATACTTTTACAGATTGTTCACTAAATTGCTGAGCACCTACTACGGAAATTTCGCCTAACGTATATTCTTTTCCTACTTCAAAACCTAAGGAGTAACTTTTGGAAGTACTCTTTTTTTCTTGAGAAAAGACCGTGTTATTCAATAAAACAAAACTCAAAAAAAGAGTTAATATTTTTATACTATTCATTCAAGTTTTCAATTTGTTCGCTTGTTTTTCCAAAGCGGCGTTCACGATTTTGATAGGCAGATACCGCTTTGTAAAAATCGTTTTTTCTAAAATCAGGCCAAAGTACGTTTGTAAAGTGAAATTCTGCGTATGCGATTTGCCATAATAGGAAATTGCTAATTCGTTGTTCTCCACTAGTTCTAATTACAAGATCTACCTCAGGCAAAGAAACTGTATATAAATGATTATTAATAGTATTTTCATCAATTTCTTCAATAGAGAGTTGTTTATTAACAATTTTTTTTGAAATATGTTTTACTGCATTGATGATTTCTTCTCTTGAACCATAACTTAAAGCAAAAGTTAAGACTACTTTGTTATTTTCTTTGGTAGCCTCTATGACATCTGTCAGTGTATTTTGCGCTTTTTGGGGTAAGCTTGACAGGTTCCCAATAGCTTTTACTTGTATGTTGTTTTTTTGAAACCCAGGCAGTTCTTTTTTTAAAGAACTAATTAGCAGACTCATAAGAGCATCTACTTCAAGTTTAGGACGGTTCCAATTTTCAGTTGAAAAAGCGTATAATGTGATGGCTTTTGTTCCGATTTGGCTTGCGGCTTCGACAGATTCTCTAACAGAAGTTAATGCATTTCTGTGACCAAAAATTCTGTTCATCCCTTGCTGTTTAGCCCACCTACCGTTTCCGTCCATAATAATGGCAACATGCTGAGGTATTTTTTCCGGATCGATCTTAGATAAATAGTTCATTTAATGTTTTCGAGTTGTGTAATGTAGGGGTCTACCAAAACTATAAGTAAGAGTAAATCCTGTGAAGGCATACCAATCGTTTGTATTTGGATTTCCGAACTTAGCGTTTTCTGGGTGGTTTTGTAGTGTTTCGTTTTTATAAAATTGACTATCGTCTAGGTCATCAGTGAATGAGTATCTAACTCTAAGTTCAACTCCTAAAACTAGGTTGTCAGATATCTGGTGTTTGTAGCCTGCACCAAAAGGTAAGGCCATCCCTATTTGAGATTTGTATTCAATATTGTCCGCAGTACCCGTTGCTTTTTTGTAATGAAAAGCAGCTAATTCAAAAATCAGGTAAGGGGTTTTTGTCCTTTTCCAATGCGAGATGTAGTATTCTAAAAAGTTGAAATCAATCCCAGCGGTTAACTCTGTGATGGTTTTGTTTACGGGGGTGTCAAATTGTTGTCTAATTGCATTGTTAGAATCAGAATTGTTTGCAATTATTTTCATCGCAGTAAACGAAGCCCTATAGGATATTCTTGGGTTTCTGTTGAACTTGTAAAGAAGTCCCGTAGCGAATGCATTTGGCCTGATCAGAGTAGATGATCCAATGTCCCCCACATAATTACTTCCTCCAAGTGCTAGTCCAACTTCATGGCGTTGACCGAAAGATATTGATGTGTACAGAATAAATACTAAAAAGAATAAATTTTTTCTCATAACTAAAATTGGCTTGCAAATATAATTATTTCAATTTGCTTTGTTAAGTGATACGTTCTCTTTTTATTAACTTAATTTAAAGAGGTTTATTGCTTGTGGGGTGATTAAAACAATTTTAACTAGTGTAATTTCTTTTGTCTTCTCCCCAAAACAATTTCTCTCTAAGAGTTTCAATAAAGGTCTGTTGATTTAATTGTATTATTTTCATAGGAAATTTTGCTTTTTTTAATGTCAATTCAATTTCAAATGGTACTGTAGATACCCTTGAGTCTAAGGATAGAAAAAATTCTTTTTCTCTTCCTATTATTTTTAATTTTATCACCGTTGTATCTGGTATGACTAAGGGTCTTGCGCTTAAATTATGCGGAGCAATAGGTGTTAGGACAAAATTGTTTGATTCGGGCATAATGATAGGGCCATGACAGCTTAGGGAGTATCCAGTTGAACCAGTTGGTGTTGCGATTACCAACCCATCCGACCAATAAGTGGTCAAGTACTCGTCGTTTAAATAGGCTTCAACCTTTATCATCGAAGTTGAGTTCTTTCTTGCAATGGTAACTTCGTTCAATGCAAAATCAACATTGTTTAGATCGATGCTTGTATCGTTGGTTTGAACTTGGAGGACCGCTCTTTCTTGTATCGTGTATTCTTCGGATATGAGTGATTTTATGGTGTCTCGAATTTCTTTTTTCTGAACAGTAGCTAAAAATCCAAGTCTACCCGTGTTAATCCCTAATATTGGAATCTTAAGGTCTTTCACGAGTGTTGCTGCATTCAAAATAGTACCGTCACCTCCAAGTGTAAATAGTATATCAAAAGAGTTGTCAAGATCGTGATAATTAGTAAAGGTTTTGTAGTTTAAATTGTCAACACCTAGATCATCTAGTATCGTTACAAATCCTTTATGGATTAAGATTTCAATATGGTATTTGTTTAGGTTCTCAATGAGTATCTCAAAATACTGACGATCCGTATTTTTGTAGGCTTGTCCAAAAATTGCTACTTTTTTCATCTTGATGTTTTTTGTAGATTCAAAATATGAATAGATTTAAATATTCAAATATTTTTGTAGATAATTAGATCTGTTTTTTAAATCTTCTAGGTAAGAGTCGTCCTCGTGCTTGGAGACGATGTTGTATTCATATCTTCTGTAAGATTGTATGATATCGTCAATTATATTTGTTTTAATTTTAATAGTGATTTGCGTGTTTAAACCTGATTTATTTGATATATGTAGACCGTATATCGTGGCATTATGGGTTTCAGAAATTTGGGCAATTTCGCTAATTGAATAACTCGTGTTGTTTTTTTCTAAAATTAAAATAACGCCTTCCTCTTTTATGTATGGACAGTCGGCGTACAAGGATAAAATTTCACTTAGTTCATAGTAACCAACGTATTTTTTGTCATCGTTTATGAGAGGAAGTATGTTAGTTTCATGCAATGAAAATAGGGTTATTAACTCAATTAAATTATCGTGTTCAGTTGCAAAAAAAGATTCAAAAGTATATTGAAAATCAGATATAGCTTTATCCAACTCGGCAAAAGTACTCAAATCACTTTCCGAAATGCAACCAAAAAGTTTTTTGTTTTCTATGATTGGAAAATGACTAACTCTTTGATCTTTAGTTTTTGATATTGCTTTTTTTACACTATCTGTAAGAGATAGCGTGATTGATTCGTTCGAGATATATTCGTCTAGTTTCATAGTGAATTCTAAATGCTGCAAAATAATAAAATTTCATGTAAAATGATGTATTTTTACTGTTTATAATGAGCTTTGAAAATAAGCTGTAAAATAGAATCGAAGTATGATAAAGCTGAGTGTGAACATTAATAAAATAGCAACGTTAAGAAATTCTAGAGGAGGGGATACACCTAATTTATTAAAAGTAGCAAATGATCTTGAAGGGTTTGGAGCAGAGGGGATTACAATTCATCCTAGGCCTGATGAACGGCATATTAAGTATCAGGATGCGTATAACTTAAAAGAGTTGGTTACTACGGAATACAATATTGAAGGAAATCCAATCGAAAAATTCAAGGAAATGGTCTTAGAGATTTGTCCAACACAGGTTACGCTTGTTCCAGATGGAGATTCGAATATTACATCAGATGCTGGTTGGGATACAATAAAACATAAGGAGTATTTAAAAGCAATTGTTTCAGAATTTAAAAGTTCAGGTATTCGTACATCTATTTTTGTGGATCCAGTTTTGGAAATGGTAAAAGGAGCTGCAGATATTGGTGCGGATAGAATAGAATTGTATACAGAGGCTTTTGCTGTGGCTCACAGCAAGGGGAATCTTGATGCGATAGAGCCTTATGTCCAGTCAGCAGAATTAGCTCATGAATTAGGGATGGGGGTGAATGCAGGTCATGATTTAAGCCTAAATAATATTGAGTTTTTTGCAAATCATATTCCTCATTTAGCAGAGGTTTCGATTGGACATGCACTAATTTCAGAATCATTGTATCTAGGTATGGAGAATGTTGTCAATATGTATAAGAATAAGTTGAAAATTTACTAGTTAAAAATAAAAGAATAAAATATGGAGGTACTGCATTCTAAAGTTATAGGAGAGGGTGAGCCACTAATTATTTTGCATGGTTATTTCGGAATGGGTGATAATTGGAAATCACAAGCAACCAAATTAGCAGAAACTTATCAAGTGCATATTCTAGATCAGAGAAATCATGGGAGGAGTTTTCATGCTGATGATTTTGATTATGAGGTTTTGGCGGATGATTTGGATTTTTATTATAAAAATCACAACCTTGATTCTGCCTATTTGTTGGGGCATTCAATGGGAGGAAAAACAGCAATGTTATATGCGGTAACAAGGCCAGAAAAAGTAAAAAAAATGATCATTGCTGATATTGCACCTAAATACTACCCTCCTCATCACGATGAGATTCTAAGAGCCTTAAATGCTGTGAATTTTTCTCAGATATCGCTAAGAACTGAAGTAGATGTCGTTCTGAAAAAATATATAAAAGAAGAAGGAATTCGCCAATTTTTACTGAAGAATGTTTATAGAAAAACAAAAAATAATCTTGACTTTAGATTTCATTTAGAGAGTTTAACAGATAATAATAGGGAGGTTGGTGCGGCATTGCCCGCTTACACGGAGTATGAGGGGGCTGTTCTTTTTTTAAGAGGGGCGAGTTCTAATTATATTTTAAAAGAAGATGAAGTTTTGATTCAAGCTCATTTTCCAAAAGCTTTGGTTAAGACAATTTCAAATGCAGGTCATTGGTTGCATGCAGAAAATCCGAATGATTTTCTAAATGAAGTGTTAGGTTTTTTAGTTAACGTTTGATTTATAGGTCAATACGTGCGATTCCGTATTAGGTTTACTATTGTTATTTAACCATTTTATTTTTAAGAAGAATAAAAGCTGGTCGGTCTTTTTCAGAAAGGAGTTTGTCCCAAGCATAAAAAAATCCTTTCAAATCCATTTCTTCACTGATTTCGATGTGTTTGATAAATGGAATTGTATTCCATAGCGATGGGTGTTCTAGGAACAAACGAAAAAGATTGACAGCAATTAATTTGTTTTTTTCCCTATGGTATCTTTCGGAAATTAAGGAGTCAATGTTTTTGGTGATCCATTCATTAAGGGGTGAGATGATTTTAAAACTAGATGCGTTTAAACTCTTTTCGAGATAGGTGTTTAAAGACTGAATGTGTTTGTTTTTATTATTAAAAGGGAAGCTTTTACTCCAGTTTTCACTGATATTTTGGATAACATGTAGTCTTGCAAGTTCACAGAATACTTCTTCAATCCATCCAAATTTATCATTTGTGTTTTCAAAAGAGCTTTCTATAAGATGGTGGCAATATTCGTGAGAAAATTGATGTAAATATTCAATCCAGTTTTCTCCTTTTACTTTTATATATATCCAGTTTTCAGGAGTCGCTTTGAACATTTTAGAGTGGATATAAGGGTCGGATTCATCTGTGTTGTTTTGAACTAAAACTAGTTTTTGGTTGAAGTTTTCTTGCTTGATGTGGTGTTCGAAAAAGAATACGACTGATGTTAGTACGTATAATATTTTTTCTGATGGAATGTTGTTCCATCCTTCTTCTTTAAGGATTATTTTATTCGATTCAATTTGCATCATCCATGATTATCAGTAGGGGATGAAATTAAGTATTATAGTTGAGATTTTAGACGATTTTTTTTTAAAAAAAACAAGACATTTTAGCAGTTAATTTTTTTTAATGTCTTTTTTGTCAGTGTTTTTTTAATCTAAGCCCTGGTATTTGGTTTGGTACGATTTTAGGTATTAAATAAATTAAATAAAAAGTATGAAGACACTTGTAAAAATTTTAGTAACAGCAATTGCGGTCATTATAATTTCTAAATTGATGCCATCTATTCATGTAGTAAATTATACATCCGCAGTTTGGGTAGCAGCTGTTTTGGCATTATTGAATACTTTTTTAAGGCCTATTTTGGTTTTGCTAACCTTGCCTGCTACGATTTTCAGTATGGGGTTTTTTATTTTTGTGATAAATGCGGGGATTGTTCTTTTGGCAAGTAATATGGTAGCTGGTTTTTTTGTTGATGGATTTATGTCAGCTTTACTTTTTAGTTTGTTGCTTTGGGGCGTGAGAACATTGTTGTTTTCCTTATTGCTTGAAGATGACCAAACTCCAAGAAATAGAATAAGTTAAAGATTGTTCAATTCGTAAAAAAGTATTATTTTTGCACACAATTTTAAGGAATTTAAACGTCAAAGGATTAAGATGAATATTACAAAAGAAAGTATAGACTCGTTAAACGCTGTTGTTAAAGTTGATATTACAGCTACTGATTACAAAGAAAAAGTAGAAAGTATTTTAGCAGATTACCGTAAAAAAGCTGACATCCCAGGATTTAGAAAAGGACATGTTCCAATGGGAATGATCAAGAAGCAATATGGTAAGTCTGTAATGATTGACGAGATCAATAAAATGTTACAAGAGTCTTTGAATAATTACCTAACAGAAGAAAAATTAGAAATTTTAGGGAATCCATTGCCAAAGATTAATGATAATTTCTCTTGGGATGCTGAAGATTTTTCATTTGAATTTGAATTAGGTTTAACTCCTCAATTTGATGTGGATTTAAGCGCTAAGAAAAAAATAACACAATACAATATTATCGCTGAAGATAGTTTGATTGATAAGGAAGTTGAGAACTTACAAACTCGTTTTGGAAAGGTCATTCAAAAAGATGAGGTGGCTCCTGCTTCTAGTGTTACTGGAGTTTTTGTGAATGCAGATAAAGAAATAGAGAAAAAATCGTCTATTTTGATTTCTGATATTAAAGGGAAAATTAACACTAAGAAGTTTATAGGATCAAAAGTTGGAGATGTTTTAGAATTAAAAGCTAAAAACTTATTTAATGACGACAGCAAGCTTATAGCAGCTTTAGGATTGACGAAAGAAGAAGCTTCAGGTTTAGAGGTTGATTTATCTTTTACAATTGAGGAAATTACTGAAACAGAATTGGCTGAGTTGAATCAAGAGTTGTTTGATAAAATTTTCGGAGAAGGGAAAGTTGCTACAACTGAAGAGTTGAGAGCTAAGATCAAAGAAGATGCAGAAGGGCAGTTCCAACAACAATCTGAGCAACAATTATTAAATGCAGTAACTGAATATTTAGTTGAGAATACTAAGTTTGATTTGCCTGCTGACTTCTTGAAGAAATGGTTGGCTACAGCTGGAGAGAATCCAATTTCTGAAGAGCAAGCAAACGAAGAGTTTGAAAAGTCTGAAAAAGGTTTACGATACCAATTAATTGAAAGTAAAATTATGTCTGCAAATGACATCAAATTAGACTTTGAAGAATTGAAAGAGTATGCTAAAGGATTTATCAAAGCTCAAATGGCTCAATATGGTAACTTAGATCCAGAAGATAAAGAATTGGAAGATATCGCAAACAGAGTATTGGGGAATCAAGACGAAGCAAAGCGTTTACAAGACCAATTGGTAAGTAAAAAATTATTAGATTTCTATAAGGAAACAATCTCTTTCAAAGAGAAAGAAGTTTCTTATGATGCTTTCGTAAAAGAAGTATATAAATAAGAAATCATAGCATAAAGAAAAAGCTCTAAGGGAAACCTTAGAGCTTTTTTGTTTTTAAGAGCTTTTAAAAATTACTATTATAATAATAATTGTAAAATATTATTTACGCTTTTGACCTCTAGTTTTTGGTTTTTTATATTTTTTTGCCAATTCCCTTCTGTAAGAACCTCCTTGGTTGGTCTTTTTGTTTTTTTCTTTCTTTTCATGGAAAGCAGGACCCGGAGCAAATTCCTTAGATTTTTGTTTTTGATAAAGCTTAACTACTTCTGTGGGAGTTTCTTCTTCTGTCATTTTTGAAGAAATTTCTACTTCCTTTGGGAAGTCAGCAGTAGCCACTTTTAGATTCATCAAAGCTTCTACGTTTTCTAGAATTTCTTGATCATTTTCTGTTACAAAACTGATTGCATTTCCTTCGTTTTCAGCTCTACCAGTTCTACCAATTCTGTGGATGTAATTTTCAGGGTCATCGGTAAGGTCAAAATTAATCACATGGGTGATTCCTTCAATGTCAATCCCTCTGGCCAATACATCAGTGGCAATTAAGATTCTATGCAATCCTTCTTGAAATCCTTTGATAGCTTGTAACCTATAGTTTTGTGATTTATTTGAATGAATTACGGAAACTCCTTCGCTGTCACCTGAGTTTTCTAATTCAGCAAAAAGTTTATCTGCTACTCTTTTGTTTTTTGTAAAAACCAAAGCTTTGCTAAAAGTTTCTTTATCTGAAAGTAAAAATCGAAGCAAGTTAACTTTTGTGTAAAAATTTTTTACATCATAAATTATTTGTTCTATTTTTTCTAAAGGTGTTCCAGATCGTTCAATTTCTACCGTTAAAGGTGCTCTAAAAAATGTGTTGATGATGTTTTTCACCTCTGCCGTCATCGTTGCAGAAAAAAGAATACTTTGTTTTTTCTTCGGTAATAAGTCGAGTATGGTTTCTAATTGATGTCTGAAGCCTAAGTTAAGAACTTCATCAACTTCATCTAAGACCAACTTTTGAATTTTTTTTAGATTAAGAACTTTACTCATTCCTAAATCAATCAACCTCCCCGGTGTAGCAACAAGAATATCTAGTCCTTCGAAGATGAGTTGTTTGTGTGTGTTGATATTTGTTCCTCCGTATACACCACCAATACGTGTGTTTATGTAAGGAGTTAGTTCTTTCAGTGCTTCTTCTACTTGTACGACTAATTCTCTTGTAGGAACAATAATGAGTATTCGAGGATGTTTTTGTTCTGAATATTTTAGCTGCTTTAATAATGGTAAAAGGTAAGCAAAAGTTTTACCTGTTCCTGTTTGAGCAATTCCAACAACATCTCTACCTGAGGAAATTAAAGGAAAAGCTTTTGACTGAATTGGTGTGGCATAGTCGTAGCCTTTATCATCAAGCGCATTAAGTAAAGAAGTATTTAAATTTAATTCGGAAAACCTCATATTCTTATTTTTCAATATTTAATGCAAAGGTAGTCCTAAGATTCGATTATAAAATGCTTTCAGCTATAAATTAACAGTTGAGACTTAAATAAGAATAGCTTCCAAATTAGAAGCTATTCTTGTTTTATTCTTTTTTGTTTTTGATGATTTCATCTTGTAGTCTTCTGCTAAGCTCTTGCTGCCTCTTTAGGGTTTTCTTTTGATGTTCGTCATATTCATCTTGTGTTTCTTTCAAATTTCTGATTGCTTCTTTGGTGGTAATATTAGTTCTGTAAAACTTATACAAAAAGAACAAAGCACTTGCAAAGAGGGATAATATAATGAGACCCATAATAGCGATGTAGTTGTCTTTGTGCATAAGAACTCCCATTACAGTAATTGAATCTTTGTTTGTGTTTGATAATTGTAAATCTTTTTTAATATTTAATAATTTACTCTCTAAGCCTTTGATTTTATAAAGCTGACGTTGATTCTCAATTTTGATTTTATTGAGTTTTTTTCGTTCATGGGACAAAGAATCGAGTACATTGTTATGTAATTTTTTGAATTTTGCCTTCGTAATGACTTTGTACTCTTTATAGTTTGTGGAGGTTTTTTCTAAATAAATAAATTGACTGTTTAAGTCACCATTAGTTTCAAAGGGATTTAATAATTTCTTCTTCTGAGCGTTAATCGAAATGAGTACTGCAAAAAGAAAAAAGTGTAAGAGGTGTTTTTTTGTTTTCATGTTAGGAGTAGCACTTTAGGGGTTTAAGTTTATATAAAAGTAACGATTAAATATGTTTATTAGTATATAAAAATAAAGATAGCATAACTTCTTCTGATTTTGTTTAAAATATCAGTTGTTTAAAAGGATAAATAATTTGAGTTTAAACGCTTTCAGTTAGTGGAGATTTTATATATTAACAAAACAAAATTTCTTAAATTAGTAATATTTCATAAAGAAATGATTGGACTTCGTTAAGGAATATCTTAGTATCTTTACAACTTTAAATAAAAAAATAGAATCAAATGGATTACGGAAAAGAATTTGAAAAATACGCGACAAAACATCATGGGATAAACAGCATGCACTATGATAAAATAAGAAGTTCTGTAACTCCGTATATTATGGAAGAACGCCAAATGAATATTACGCAAATGGATGTGTTTTCTAGATTGATGATGGATAGGATTATATTCTTAGGAACTGGAATTAACGATCAGGTTGCAAATATTATTCAAGCTCAATTATTGTTTTTAGAAAGTGTCGATGCAAATAAAGATATTTCAATATACATCAATTCTCCAGGGGGTGGAGTATATGCTGGTTTAGGTATTTATGACACAATGCAATTTATTAAGCCTGATGTGGCAACGATTTGTACCGGTATGGCTGCTTCAATGGGGGCTGTTTTGATGTGTGCAGGGGAAAAAGGAAAACGCTCTGCATTACCACACTCTAGAGTGATGATTCACCAACCTTTAGGTGGTGCACAGGGTCAAGCAAGTGATATTGAAATTACAGCTCGAGAAATTATGAAGCTTAAAGATGAGCTGTACCAAATCATTTCAAAACATTCAGGACAAACTATGAAAAAAGTACATGCAGATTCAGATAGAGACTATTGGATGAAAGCTGAAGAAGCGAAAGCGTATGGAATGGTAGATGAAATTTTGTCTAGAAATAAGTAATAAGATTATTTTTTCCTCTAAAAGGAGTAGTCTATAAATTGAAAATAAAGGAAAGATGTCGAAAGAAGAAAATTTAGAATGTTCGTTTTGCGGTCGTAAAAAAGTGGAAACAGATTTGCTTATTGCGGGAATGGATGCGCATATATGTGATAAATGTATAGAGCAAGCTCATGGAATTGTTTTGGATGAAGTTTCAGAAAACGAAGAAGGTTCTGCTATTTCTGATCTAGAAGTAAAAAAGCCAAAAGAAATTAAAGCATTTTTAGAACAATATGTGATTGGTCAGGATCAGACAAAGAAAACGATGGCCGTTGCGGTTTACAATCATTACAAAAGATTGACGCAACCTAAAGATGATAAAAATGATGTAGAGATAGAAAAAAGTAACATGATTCTAGTTGGAGAGACTGGAACCGGTAAAACATTGATTGCAAAAACAATTGCAAAAATGTTGAATGTACCTTTTTCTATTGTAGACGCAACTGTCTTAACACAAGCGGGTTATGTTGGGGAAGATGTGGAGAGTATTCTTAGTCGATTACTTCAAGCGGCTGATTATGATGTGGAAAAAGCAGAAAGAGGAATTGTATTTATTGATGAGATTGATAAAATTGCTCGTAAAGGTGATAATCCATCCATTACTAGAGATGTTTCTGGAGAAGGAGTGCAGCAAGCATTGCTTAAATTATTAGAAGGGACAGTTGTGAATGTAGCTCCTAAAGGAGGTAGAAAACATCCAGATCAAAAATTTGTCGAAGTAAATACGAAAGACATTTTATTTATTGCAGGTGGTGCTTTTGCAGGTATTGATAGGAATATAAGCAATCGTTTGAATAGACAGGCGGTTGGCTATTCTGCTGCCATGTCTGTGGATAATGTAGATGAAACTAATTTGTTACAATATGTTATACCAAGTGATTTAAAAACATACGGATTGATTCCAGAAATAATAGGTCGTCTTCCTGTCTTAAGTTATATGAACCCGTTGGACGCAAAAACATTAAGGTCTATCTTAACGGAGCCTAAAAACTCATTAATAAAACAATACACAAAGTTGTTTGAGATGGACGAGGTTGAGTTCTCTGTTAGCGATGAAGCTTTGGATTATATTGTAGAAAAAGCATTAGAATATAAATTAGGTGCGCGGGGATTAAGGTCTTTATGTGAAGCTATTCTGACTGATGCAATGTTTGAGCTTCCAAGTTCAGAAGATAAAATATTTACGATGTCTAAAGAATATGCAATTTCCAAATTGACAAATTCAACATTGAAAAAACTAAAAACAGCTAGTTAATGCTTTTTATTTTAAATGTAAAAAAGGGTTTCATTGTTTGAAGCCCTTTTTTATTCTTTTGTTTTATTTAAGATAAAAGTGCTGTTTTTGAGGGAGACTCATTATTTTTGTAGGGATATCATATGAAATATTAATAACGAATGATTCTAAGAAGTACCATAGATCGTGTTTTTGAAACTGCTCGAGTAGAGGAGGTGATCGGTGAATTTGTTACTTTAAAAAAAGCGGGTAGTAACTTTAAAGGATTGAGTCCATTTACAGATGAGAAATCACCTTCTTTTATGGTTTCACCTGTCAAACAGATTTGGAAAGATTTTAGTACCGGAAAGGGTGGGAATGCTGTTACGTTTTTAATGGAGCACGAGCATTTTTCATATCCAGAAGCCATAAAATATTTGGCTAAAAAGTACAATATTGAAATTGAAGAAGAGGAGCAGTCAAATGAGCAAAAGGAAGCTGCTGATGAAAGGGAAAGCATGTATGTGGTTTCTAATTTCGCCAAAGATTATTACCATGATGTTCTTTTAAATAATCCAAAAGGAAAAGCCATTGGATTGAGTTATTTTAAGGAGCGTGGTTTTTCTGATGAAACAATTAAGAAGTTTGAATTAGGATATAATTTAGATGAATGGTCGGTTTTTACCGATACTGCCATCAGAAAAGGGTATGACATAGATTATATGTCGAAAACCGGACTTACTATAGTGAAGGAGGGAGGCAAACAATTTGACCGTTTCAAAGGTCGTGTGATGTTTCCGATCCATAGTATGAGTGGGCGTGTTTTAGGTTTTGGAGGTCGTATTTTAAAGGCTGATAAAAAAGCAGCAAAATATCTCAATTCACCGGAAAGTGATATCTACCATAAGAGTAAGGTGCTGTATGGAATTTACCATGCAAAGAAAAAGATTTCTAAGGAAGATATATGTTACCTAGTGGAAGGGTATACTGATGTAATTTCTATGAATCAAGCTGGAGTAGAAAATGTGGTTGCCTCTTCAGGTACCGCATTGACACCGGATCAAATTCGTTTGATTAAAAGGTTAACGCCAAATATTACCGTGTTGTTTGATGGTGATGCGGCTGGAATCCGAGCTTCGATTCGTGGGATTGACTTGATTTTAGAGCAAGGGATGAATGTACGTGTCTTAATTTTTCCTGACGGTGAGGACCCTGATAGTTTTTCAAAGAGAGTTTCTACTGAGGGCTTAAAAGAGTATTTGGAGAAAAACTCAACAGATTTCATCAATTTCAAGGTGTCTTTGTTGATGAAAGAAGCTGAAAATGATCCTATCAAAAAAGCAAATTTAATTCGTGATATTGTTATCAGTATTTCGAAAATACCAGATAATATTCAACGTGAGCTGTATATACAAGAATGTTCTCGTATTATGGAAATCTCAGAAACGGTTCTTTTTAATGAGTTGGCTCAAATAAGTAAAAAAACGGAAAGAGAGTTTTATCAAAAGGAGCAACAGCGAATAAGAAAGGCAGAAAGAGAGGAGCAAAGAGCGAATTCAAATTCAAGTGTGTCTCAGAAAACAGGGGGAGAAAGATTATCTAAATTCGAAGATAATCTTAGAGTTGGTGAAAAATTGGGTTTGCATTCCAAGAAAAATACATCAAAGAAAATCAATACCTTGGAGTTGTATGAGCGTGAAATCATAAAAATTCTTTTAGTGTATGGAAATTGTCAAATTGATTTTGTGGATTGGGTTGAAGAGGTGAATGAATTTGGGGTGGTGAAAATGGTGAAAGATGAATATTCCAACATGGTATCTCAAGAATTATACTTGCAGTTACAAGATGATGAAGTTGAATTTTCACATGGGGCTTTCCGAAAAATATATATCGAAATTATTACAAAACTGAATATTGAACAAAACATTTCTATAGAAGAATTGACAAGTCATCAAGATGCTGAAATTTCACAAACAGTTACTGATATTCTAATGGATGATGAAAAGCATATTTTAAGTGATTGGGAGGCGCAGGGTATTTATGTTTCAACAAAAGAAGAGAATCTACCCAAGGATGTTACGGATGTTATATTAAGACTGAGAAATCTTTTGATTGAAAAAAAGATTAACGAATTGAAAACAGATATTCAAGAAAAATCACAGAATATAAACACGCAGCTTTTAGAAGAAATAATGAATTACTCTAATTTAAAAATTAAACTAAATGAGAAATTGAATAGAGTTGTATAGCTTATCTTGTTTGTAATTCTATAACTTCTAAGTTTTTTATTTTCTCTTTATCAATTTCAAAACGAAGCATTGTCCGAACTTTATGAAATCCATGTTTGCCAACAGCACCTGGATTCATGTGTAAACATTTTAGTTTTTGGTCGTACTGTACTTTTAATATATGGGAGTGTCCAGAGATAAAAAGGTTAGGAGGTTTGTTTTTAAGATGCTCTTTAATACGAGCATTATATTTCCCAGGGTAGCCACCAATATGAGTGATCCAAACGTTTACACCCTCAACGGTAAACTTTAAATCCAAGGGGAATTGAGCTCTGACCTCTTTATCGTCAATGTTTCCATAAACGGCTCTTATTGGTTTTAATTCTTTTATGGTGTCAGTTACATGAACGTGCCCAATATCTCCGGCATGCCAAACTTCATCAGCTTGTTTCACATATTTCAAAATCTTGTTATCGATGTGACTATGTGTATCAGAGAGTAGTAATATTTTTTTCATCCCTATCCAGTAAGAATATTATTTTATCTCTTTTCCACTAAAATTATATTCATCCATACCAGAAAAGTGATAAAGTTGGAGTGAGTCCAATTCTAAACGTTTTTTGAGCCACTTTTTTAGTTGTACTTCTTGTTTATCAATGTTTTGTATAGTGTCATACCACTGAATATAAAATACAGGAATCGTATCAAAAGATTTGAAGTTTGTTTTAATAAGGTTTGAGAAACTAATAGCTTTCAGTCCTTCGTAATTTATTTTAGCCTCTTGGCTAATATTAACGAATGGAATTTGTTTTGTACGGATTTTTTCAAGGATTTGGGTCAAATTCCTGATAATTTCATCTTTTTGTTGTATTGATTGATCCTTAGTTGCTATCAATTCTTGATTTTTTACGTAAGAGCCTTTTATAATATTAATTTCATCCTGTAATTTCGAGGTTTCTTCATCTTGATGTATTTCTAAAGAAGTTTCCTCTAATCCAAATTCTGGTAATTTATTTTGCCAATTAGGAACTTCCGATCTCTTAATGTTGTGACCTAACACAACAATTCTAATGTTTCTAGTCGTATAATCAATTTCAGTTTTGATAATCCCTGCACCAGTGGATTCTCCAAGAATTGTTATGTAGTTTTGTGCATTTTGAATGTATTGGTTTTTTTTAAACAATCCGTAAAACAAATAGATGCTAAAACCAAAAATTAGTAGGGCAACGATTGAGGCAACCTGTGATATCTTTCTTCTTTTAACAGAGTTTAGATAGCGCACAACAGGAAAGTTTAAAAACTTAACAATCACGAAGGTTGCTAAGGCGATAAAAATAGTGTTGATTGTAAATAAAAACATAGCCCCACCAAAGAACTTAAAGTTCATAGTTGCCAACCCATATCCTGCCGTACAAAGGGGAGGCATTAAGGCAGTTGCAATAGCGATTCCTGCAATTGTATTGGTTAGTTCTTTACGCCTACTTAATGCAATGATTAATGCAAGGCCCCCAGTAATTGCAATTAATACATCTCTAACATCTGGTTGGGTTCTAGCAATAATCTCTGGTGTTGCTTCTTGGAACAAAGGGATGCTAAAGAAGATAAATGAAGAAATTAAACTAAGTCCAATCATTACCCCAAGGTTAACCAAAGATCTTCTTAGAGTATCAATGTCATTGATACCAATTGATAATCCGATACCCAAGATAGGTCCCATTAAAGGAGAAATTAACATGGCACCAATAACAACTGCAGTAGAGCTAGTATTCAGTCCAATTGAAGCAATTATAATCGAAAAAATTAAAATCCAAGCGGTGTGGCTTTTTACTTGAATACCATCTTGTATCTTCTGAATAGTCTCTTTTTGGTCTGTACCTTCTCGTATATCTAATAGATTTGTTAGAAATGTTTTAATACTTTCAGAAAAAGCAGAATAATTCTCTTTGACGTCTTTTTTGTTTTCGTCTAACATTTCAGTTTCTGAATCTGTTTTTTCCATTCACAAGTATTTCTATTAAAATAAATATTTTTAGATATCTCCAAATTTAACTTTAGCTTCTCTTGCGATTTCTTTGATATCCTGCTCTTTTTCTTTTGGACAGATTAATAAAACCCCATCTTTTTCTGCAACTATAAAATTTGAAAGTCCTTGAATTACAACCTTTTTATGACGCTGAGTTTTTACAATATTACCTTCAGATTCTCTGTAAATAGCTTCCCCTCCAATGGTAATATTTTCAGATTTTTTTTTTGCTTTTTTGTCGTGTAAAGACCCCCAGGTTCCAAGGTCATTCCAACCAAATTCTACAGGTAATACTTGGACATTGATGGCTTTTTCTATGATTCCAAAATCAATGGATATGTTTTCTGACTTACTGTAGTTTTTATCAATAAAACCTTGTTCTTTTAAAGTGTTCCATGAGTCTGCTCCTTTTTCAAAAATAGCATACATATCTGGCAAGTGTTCTTTAAAGGCTTTGATAATACTTTTAGCCGACCAAACAAAAATTCCCGCATTCCAAAGGTAATCTCCTTGATCTAAAAATTCTTGCGCTTTTTCTAAATTCGGCTTTTCAGTAAATTGCTTTACCTCTTTAATTTCGGAAGAATCTTCTTTGAATTGTATGTATCCATAGCCTGTGTTTGGAGAGCTTGGTTTGATTCCTAATGTCATAAGAATCTCTTCTTTGCTACATGCATCGTATGAAGTTTGAATATTTCGAATAAATTCTTTTTCATTTTCTATCCAATGATCTGAGGGAGCTATAATCATTACCCCATCCTTATTTTGACTATAAACCTTTAGTGCCGTTGCTAAAATACAAGGAGCTGTGTTACGCATCGCTGGCTCCAAGAATAACTGTGTTTCTTTTAAACTAGGCAATTGACTTAAAACAATATCTTTGTAGTTTTTATTTGTCGCGATAATCATGTTTTCAGCTGGAACCAAAGATTCAAGCCTCATGAAAGTCTTCTGAATTAACGAAACACCTGTTCCCAGCATGTCATGAAATTGTTTAGGGGTCTCTGATGTGCTAATAGGCCAAAATCTTGAGCCTATTCCTCCTGCCATAATAACAGCATAATTGTTTTTATTCATCTACATAGTTAGAGGTGTTACCTCTGAAATTAAGTTAATAATATATTTTCTTTTAGAACTTTTGTCCAAACATATCGACCTTGTTCTTTTTTTTTCTAACAATACAAATCGTTTGTTTTTAAGTTCAAATTCCATTCCGATTTGTAATTCAAAGATATAATTTTTATTGTGATTCTTGGTGTGTTGTTTTAATGCAAGTGCTAAGTTATGATCGCTGTCTGTACTAGCTTTTGCATTTAACAAGTATTTTGCTAAATGTGGAAGTATGTCTTGAGGGAACACTTCTGGTCTTATAAAAGGTAACATCAATTCTTTAAAAGTATTCTTCCACTCAGCTCCATGCGGTTTGACACGTCCATATGTTTTATAAGTTTTATAATGTGCAATCTCGTGTACTAAAGTGAGAAGAAATTGGTATGGGTTGAGATTGTTGTTTATTGTGATGAGATAGTTACCCTCCTTCATTTTTCGGAAATCACCATGTTTGGTGGTTCGCTCTTTTTTGATTTTTAGTTTTAAATCATTTGGTTCAAGATATTCTTGAATTTTTGTTTGTGAAAACTGGGGTATATATAGATAAACGTCTTTCAAAAAACAGTAATTTATGGCGTTGTACTTGAAACTTGCAAAACTTTTCCGTTATAGAATTTAGAACCTGTTGTTGCAAAACCATATATATATGAAGCCATCTCATTAGGTTGTAACGGTGCTTGGTAATCGGGAAATGCTTCAGCTAGCATTTCAGTTTGAACCGCCCCTATGGCAAGAACATTGAATTTAAAACCTTTTTCTCTATATTCTTCGGCTAACAATTCAGATAGGGTAATTACCGCACCTTTAGAAGAACTATAGGCAGCAAGTCCTGCAAACTTCATACTTCCTTGAACTCCTCCCATGCTACTTATGGTTACTGTATGGGTGTTTTCAACAAAAAATGGCAACAAACATTGCGTAAGAGAAGCTACAGCAAAAACATTTACTTCGTATACATTTATGAAATCTTTAGTGCTTGTTTGAGAAAATTCTTTGTTCAGTAATGTACCTGCGTTGTGAATCAAAATATCTACTTGTTTCCAATTGTTTTTGATAAAATCGGTAACCAATTCTAATGATTTTACATCAGTCAGATCTACTGGTAGAGTTGTGATGTTTTTATGGTTTATGGCTTCTAGAGTGTTAGAGTTTCTAGAAAGAGCCAATACATTGAAATCATTTTTTGCAAATAACTGTGCTAGTTCAAAACCAATTCCTCTGCTAGTTCCGGTAATAACTACGTTTTTCATTTTTTGTGAGTATGTGAATTTTATTGCTCTTCAGAGAAAATAATATGTTGATATGCTCCAATATCTGGAGCTGTTGTTCTGTCGGTTTCAATTAAATCCAAGGGCGTTTTTGCAGCACTTGTAATATTTCCTTTGTTGATCAATTCGCTTTCTTCTCCAATTTCAAATTTATTCATAGACGTATCGAGGTAGTCTGCATTGACATTGAAAATATTATCTAAATATTTGGTGGGATCAGTAAAGTCATACAAGGGATCCTCAGAAGATTCAGGTTGTTTGAACATACAGTTTTGGAAAAAGTAAGAAAATAAGTCAGATTCGTTTTTCTCCAAGAATAACTCATTGGTTGTGTTTCCATCGATGATAGAATTACTGATATTAAGGGTCAGGTCATTGGCAATTTCTTCAGGATAGTCATTAGATTTTAGATTGCTAATTTGCAAGCTGCTTCCTCTTCTAATACTTTCTGTCCAATAATTGGCAATTGTCAAATGGTTGAAATCATAGCTTCCACCATTCATAATATTTATGGATGAATTTCTGCTGCCTCCTATAACTAGGTTTTCTCCACGAATGTTAGAATGATTGGCTAATAGTCCTATCTCAGCATGATTGTATAATTCTGTGTTGCGAATAGTTAGCGTAGGTGCAGAACCATCGGAACTTAGAGAATCGCAGACAATTCCAAAACGTCCATTTTTGTTGTTCAAATAATTGATGCTGTTTCCCTTGCTTCCCGCTCTTAACCAAATGGCATCCCATTGTCCAGGGCGGTCACTAAATTCGGGTTCTAACCTGTCTCCTTCTATGAATACCTTTTCATCGAGTGTTCCATTGATAATTAAACTAGCGTTTTTTTCGATAACCAATGCCGAGTTTTTATGGAAGTGAAGTTTTTTGTTTGCGGCAATGCTAAGTGTTTTGCTTTCTGGAACACCACAATAACCGTAAAAAACGATAGACTTTTCGTCGGAGGCATCATTAAATACTGCTATTTCCTCATCGGATAAATAATGGATGTTTTTTGGTGTGGTGTCAGGTAAAAAATAAGGCACAATCGTGGTGGTGTCTATTTCTTTGTTGACATAAATAAATTGAGCATCTTTAGCGAGAGTTACTAATTTTATGTTTTTACTACTCATTCCAGAGTTGAAGATAATTGCATCCGTATATAGTGGGTTTGTTGCAGAGTAATTGATAGTTCCTTCAATAAAAATATACAAACTATCTTTGGCTCTAAGGGGGACGTTGTCAAAAGAAGTACCGGGTATACCATCCACATTCAATCTGTAAAATGAATCCGGTTTTTCTAAGTAAATAGAAGGGATGTGAATATCGTTAGAACTGTTGTTATACACTTTTAACGAATATGTGCTGGTACTGATATTAGAAAATACAGTGTCTAAAAAAATGGTGTCATTTGGTGCGGAAAAACTTAAATGATCACTCTGACTTGGTATTGTAGAAAAGTCCTTTCTACATGAGAAAGAAAGGAGTAATATGATTGTCAAAATAGAATAAACGAAAAGGTTTTTCATCGATAAATTACATTTTTGTAAAGATACACTATTTAGTATTTCAATGGTGTTTAAAGTAAATATACTGGAGCGGTGTATTTATTTTTTCACCAACTCAATTTCAAATATTTTATCCCAGTTTTTACCTGTAACAAATAAACGTTTCCCAAGGGTATCATAAGCGATTCCATTGAGAACGTAACTTTTATTCGGGTTTGGTTTGGATACTTTATCTCTAAGGCTGTTAAGATTCACCACTCCTTCGATGGTTCCGTTTGTAGCGTTTATGATAATGATGGTATTCTTTTGCCAGATATTAGCATAAATTTTCCCGTTGATATATTCAATTTCGTTCAGACTTTCCGCTTTTCTTGTATTGGTGTATGCTTCGATATAGCGTTTTTCCTTCTGTGTTTTTGGATTAAGAAACCAAATTCTCTCCGTACCATCAGATTTTATAAGTTCTTTACCGTCGTTTGTGAAGCCCCAACCTTCTTTACTTTTTTCATAATTAAAAGAGCCTGTTTTTTCAAAAGTTTCTAAGTCATAAATAAACCCAATTTTTGATTGCCAAGTCAATTGAAAAAGTTTTGAATCCATAATGGTAATCCCTTCTCCGAAATACTTTTTGTCAAGTTCCTTAATTTGTAAAACTTTTCCTGTTTTCAAGGCTGTTTTTCTAATTGAAGATTCCCCTCTTTGACCTGTGCCTTCATACAAAAACCCATTATGGTATTCCAAGCCTTGCGTGAATGCTTTAGAGTCATGCGGATAAGAATTGATTAATTTGTAGGTGTAAATGCATGGTTTCTGTTCTGCTAAAAAATAAATTCGATTATTTAGTTTTTTTGAGATACCATCATAAAAAATACTAGCGGTTAGCGTATGCAGTCCTAAAACTTTTTTTGCAATCGAAATGCTAGCATTATTTTCAGCTTTTATTCTTTTTCCGTCAAGATGAAAATGAATAGAATCTAATTTCTTTCCATTAGTTTCTTTAACTGATAAGGTTAAATTTTTATTGATGTTAATTTTTTGTGGCGTATTGAATTTGAACTCTATATCTTCTCCACATCCAATGAAAACAAGAGGTAAAAGGAAAAAGATAAAGGGACATTTAATTGACATCGGTGAAATTTTTAGGATTAGAAAATGTTGATAGCAAATAAAACAATTTATTTGTTTGAAATCTAAAAAATATCGTTAAATTTGCAGTCTCAAAAAAAGAATTAAAGATTAAAAATATATAAAAATGAAAAAAGGTATACATCCAGAAAACTACAGAATGGTTGCTTTTAAAGATATGTCAAATAATGATGTTTTTTTAACTCGTTCTACAGCTGCTACAAAAGAAACTTTAGATGTTGATGGTGTTGAGTACCCATTGATAAAATTAGAGATCTCTAGAACTTCTCACCCTTTTTATACAGGTAAATCTAAATTGGTGGATACAGCAGGTCGTATCGACAAGTTTAAAACAAAATACGCGAAGTTCAAGAAGTAATCTTCTTCAACGTTTTAGTTACAAAAAAATCCTATCAATATTTGATAGGATTTTTTCTGCGTTCTATATATTCAAAACATCCTAAGTTGTTGTTTAGGTTCATTCATATAAAAAAAATAATCTATGTGAATTGATGAATGTCATAATATAAGATAAAGCATTGCGATACTTTTGTTAAAGATTAGTTAACACCATAAGTAATTTTAATAAATATTAGTAATGAAAAATATTTTCTCGAATTTTAAAGGAGATGCCTTTGGGGGTATTACAGCTGGAATTGTTGCATTGCCATTGGCTTTAGCTTTTGGAGTATCATCGGGTTTAGGACCTAGTGCAGGATTGTATGGAGCTATTTTTTTAAGTTTTTTTGTTGCCTTGTTTGGAGGAACAAATACCCAAATCTCAGGTCCAACCGCACCAATGACAGCTGTTAGTATGGTTATTATTGCTGGAATAATAGGGTTGAATAATGGAGATGTTTCGAAGTCTTTGCCGCTAATATTAGCCGTTTTTGTTTTTGCAGGTATAATTCAAATAGGTCTAGGGTTATTGGGATTCGGAAAGTATATTAAATATATTCCTTATCCAGTGGTTTCCGGTTTTATGACGGCTATTGGGGTTATTATTTTGATTACGCAATTATTACCGTCTATGGGGTATTATCCAAAAGAGGATATCGAATATGTAAAAACATTTCATAACGAAGCTAGAGATGTGATGTTGCATAAAATTATTGATCAAGAAGAAGGAGAAGGGATTTTGGGAATCGATGATTTTGAACACTCTATTGAGAGGTCAAAATTGATTACTGAAGCAGATATAGAAAAAGAATCCAGATCGTTAGCAGCAAAACATTCATCAGGGGTAATTGGTACGTTATCTGTTTTGCCAAATGCTATTAAGCATATTAATTGGTTGGAGTTTATGCTAGCAATTAGTACCATTATTATTATCCTTGGACTTAAACGATTTACCAAAGCTGTTCCTAGCACATTGGTGGCGTTACTTGTAGTTTCTGGTTTTGCTTATGGGGTTGGATTAGATTATAAGGCCATTCAAGAGATTCCATCTGGTTTGCCCATTCCTAATATTAAGATATTTACCGAGTTTAAATTGGCTAGTTTTACACCTTATGTGTTTTCTGCAATGGCATTGGCATTATTAGGTGCTATTGATTCGTTGCTAACCAGTGTGGTTGCAGATAGCATGACTAAAACCAAGCATAATCCTAACAAAGAATTAATAGGACAAGGAATTGGGAATTCAATTGCTGCTATTTTTGGTGGACTTCCTGGAGCAGGAGCAACTATTAGAACGGTTGTGAACATTAGCTCTGGAGGTAAAACTAAATTGTCGGGTATGATTTCTGGTTTGGTGTTGTTAATTATATTGATGGTATTAAGTCCTGTTGCTTCTAAGATACCAGCCGCAGTTTTGGCAGGAATTTTAGTGACTGTTGGAATTGGAGTAATGGATTACAAAGGATTAAGAGCGATACCTTCCTTGCCAAGAGAAATGAAGTTAGGACCCTTTATGATGAGTTCAGAAGTACTAATTATGGTAATAGTATTGTTGTTGTCTGTTTTTTGGAACTTGGTGAATGCTGTAGGAATAGGATTGATAATTGCCTCCTTGATTTTTATGAAACGAATTGGAGATGCAACGGCTTCTCGTTCAGAGGTGAAACCTTTGATAAAGGAAAAGGATTGGATAGACGAAGAGAATTTCCCAAAGAGATTACAGGAAGAAGTTTATATAGAACGTATTAAAGGGCCTTTGTTTTTTGGGTCAACAAATGATTTTCAATTGTTATCTAGGCAAATCCCGAGTACCGCAAAAGCAGTTATTTTAAGAATGAGTAGAATGCCTTACATGGATCAGTCAGGACTCTATGTGATTGAAGAGACACTAACAGACCTAACCAACCAAGGAATTGTCGTTCTAGTAGTTGGTTTATTGGAGCAACCTAAGTATATGATGGAAAATATTAAGACAATACCTAATATTATTCCAAAAGAACATCTTTTTGAGGATTTTGATTCTTGTGTAGGTTGGGTATCTAATCATTCAAATGAGCTAAAGGAATAAAAGAATACCCTATCAGATTGTGATAGTTATCTTATGTTACAGGAATTAGATTGCTAAAAGTCCAATTTTCTTTAAGTTTTCAATTTGCTTAGAATACCAAAATAAATCAAAGTTCTCCATTTTATGTTCAAAGTCACCCTTTATATCAGAATATTTAATTTTCTTATTGTTTGTTATAAGCATTGCTTTAGTAAGTAACTCTATGAGCCATATGCCCCTAGATTCTTCAAACACGAGTTCCAATGATGTGGAAAGTGAGTGGAAATGCATACGTATCATTGGCCATGAATTTCCTTTTTTATTTTTGATGAATTTTTCTATTTCGGGCATGGTGCCCAACCAAATTATTTGAGCACTAGGTTTTGTGTAAAATTGATTTTTATTTTGGATACAGGTTTCAATATAATTTGGAGGGATAGTTGCTTTTGGTGTTTTAAAATCGAACCAATCCTTGGTCGACAAATTAAATCCTATCCCATGCATATAGTTGAAAATAGATGCTTTCAATCCTTTACTAAATTTGTCATGGTTAATTCCTGTTTTGTCCTTAAATTCTACGTCGTTATTTGCAAATTTGATGTCTTTGTATAGAGGCGTAATCCCATATTCTTCAGGCGTTTTTCCAATTGGACTATGGGTGGTTAGTGAGAATTGGTGCCAAAATCCAGATTGAATAGTTCCTATTTCAAAAAGTTGACGGACCATTTCTAGACTGTCAATAGTTTCCTGTATGGTCTGACTTGGATAGCCGTACATAAGGTAGGAATGAACCATAATACCTGCTTGAGTCATATGATTTGTGACTTGTGCGACTTGTTCTACAGTTACTCCTTTTTCAATGAGTTTCAATAATCGGTCAGAAGCCACTTCTAAACCACCCGATACAGCAATACAACCAGAAGCTTTTAATAAAATACAAAGCTCTTTTGTGAAACTTTTTTCGAATCGAATATTGGTCCACCAAGTGATGGTTAGTTTTCTTTTTAGAATTTCAATGGCAACCGCCTTCATGAGAGCTGGAGGAGCGGCTTCATCAACAAAGTGAAATCCAGTCTCTCCTGTTTGTGCAATAAGGTCTTCTATTCTGTCCACTAAAGTTTTTGCTGCAACGGGTTCATAGGTTTTAATATAGTCTAGAGATACATCACAAAAAGAACATTTCCCCCAATAGCAACCATGGGCCATAGTTAATTTATTCCATCTCCCGTCACTCCACAAACTATGCATTGGATTTGCGATTTCTATAACAGAAATATAATAGTCTAGAAATAAGTCAGAGTAGTCCGGAGTTCCTATATTGTTTTGTTTATAATCCGCTCTTAAAGTGCTGTTATTATAAGTTACATCGTTTTCATGTAGTAATAAAGTCCTTTTGAATTTATTGAAATTCTCATTTTCCTCCGTCGGATCTTCAATGTTTGAAAGAATCAATTCAATAGGAAGTTCTCCATCATCGAGAGTGATAAAATCAAAGAATTCAAATACTCGTGGATCTTTTAGATCTCTCAATTCTGTATTAGGAAAACCACCACCCATAGCTATTTTAATATTTGGGTAATGACTTTTTATGTATTGCGCACACCTAAAAGCACTAAACAAATTTCCTGGGAATGGTACAGAAAAACAAACTAGTTTGGGTTGAATTGCTTCTAGTTTTGCTTCTAATATTTCTAAGGTGATACTATCGATATAACTGATTTCTGTTGAAAGTTCTTGATAAAGTTCGTCAAAACTATTGGCACTTTTACCAATGCTCTCTGCATAACGACTAAAACCAAAATGTGGGTCTATACATTCTTTGATAAAATCAGAAATATCTTCTAAGTACAGCGTTGCTAAATGTTTTGCCTTGTCTTGCATTCCCATTGCTCCGAAAGCCCATTCAAGATCATCTAATTGTTGAAATCTGCTTGCCCTTGGCAGAAAGTTATCAGTGCAAATAATTCTAGCAAGAGTCTGGTTTTTTCCTTGTAAGAATCTTATTACTGTATTTATGGTACTAAAGTAGTTTTCTCTTAAAGAATATATTCTCTTCGCATTGTCTGAGGAAATATTTTTAGATTCCCATGCAATAGAAAAGAACTCTTGTAGTCTATGATTTGAAAAAAGTTCCAAAATGACCTCAATACCCAAATCAGATTGATGACTTGTTCTGTTTTTTGTGTTTAAAAATCCTTTTAAATAAGCAGTTGCAGGATAGGGGGTATTTAATTGGGTAAAGGGAGGTGTTATTAATAGCGCTTCTGTCAAATCTAAACTTTTAACAAAGATACGGAAAGTTAGACAGGACTATATTATTTAATGGACTAGAGATTGCATTGAAATAAAAAGCTCTCTTTATAAAACAGAGAGCTTTTAACGATATATATGACGCTTTTTTAGAGAAAAGTTACTTTACCAGTAGCAACATCGTATGATGCTCCCACTATATTAATTTCCCCGTTTTTTTCCATTTCAGCTAGAATTGGACTTTCTGCTTTTATTTGCTCAACAGATACTTCAACATTCGTAATTGCAGTCTCTTCAATAGATTCAGAAGTAACCTCAGGTTTGTTTACCTTAGAGACCGCAGGTTGAATTTTACTCAAAAGAGCGGTAATATTTCCAAGTTCAACATGCTTGCAAGCTGCAGTAACTGCACCACACTTTGTATGCCCTAATACTATGACAGATTTAGAACCTGCAACTTTACATCCGTATTCAATAGAACCTAAAACATCTTCATTGACCACATTTCCAGCGACGCGTACGCTAAAAATATCTCCAATACCTTGGTCGAATATAATTTCAGCAGGAACCCTTGAATCAATGCAGCTTAATACTACAGCAAAAGGGAATTGTCCTGCATTTGTGTCGCTTACTTGACCGTTTAAATCTCTATCTAGTTTATTGTTTGCAACAAATCTTTCGTTACCTTTTTTTAAAGTTTCAAGAACAGACTGTGGTGTGAATGCTTGTTGTGTTTCTTTAGTTTGCGCTTTCATGGTTGTATATATTTATAATATTTTTAGTTAATGAATAAATCTTTTTGAGGTGTACTATCGAAAAATGCGATAAAACTTTGAGGGTTCTCTACTGTTCCTCCCTTGGATTTTAATTTTATATTAATATTTTTATTTTTTGCTTTCAAAAGAAAATCTTCTAAAAGTTCAACGATGTCATTATCTAGGAATTTTGTTTTTAATAAATTAATTTCCAAATTTGTGTTCTCTGTAACGTTGTCTAACTCCCTAAGAATGGCTCCTTTATTGAAAAATGTTACTTCTTCAGCAAATTCCATATTTAAATATTTGTTCCCATCTGCTTCTGTAATATGTAGAAAGTGTGAATTCAAATAACTCTTATGCAAAACTACTAAAATCCCAATTACTAATCCAATACCAATTCCAATTAATAAGTTGTATTGTACTAAAAGAACGGTTACAAAAAATGGAACAAATTGTTGCCAACCTAATTTGTATACCTTTTTAAAGGTAGCGGGGTTTGCTAACTTATAACCAACGATTAGCAATATTGATGCCAATACAGACAGTGGAATCATATTTATAATCGTTGGAATAGCGATGACAGAAAATAATAAAAGAAACCCATGAATAATGGTGGAAATTTTCGTTTGTCCTCCAGATTGTATATTGGCTGAGCTCCTTACAATAACCTGAGTTATAGGTAGTCCTCCAATCATACCAGATAAAATATTACCCGTTCCTTGAGCAAATAATTCCCTGTTAGTTGGGGTGATACGTTTTTTTGGATCAATTTTGTCAGTAGCTTCAACACATAATAAGGTCTCTAGACTTGCTACAAGAGCAATGGTAAAACCTGTGATCCAAACATTTTTATTGGACAATGCTGCAAAATTAGGCAAAGAGAATTGTGCCAAAAACGAATCTAGACTCTCTGGTAAGGGAACTTTAACTAAATGGGTTGGTAAAATCGCCATAGTCTCACTAGATTTAGTAAATAGGTAGTAAATAACTCCCATTATAACAGCAACGAATGGACCTTGAATTAACGTAAAAATTTTTCCTTTTTTAGTCAATACTTTACTCCAAAAAATGATGAGAATAAGTGCCAGTGCTCCTATTAAGGTTGCGCTCACATTGATTGCATCTATTGAGTTGAATATATCTGAAAAGGTATTGTTACCATTGACTTGAAAAAACGAAAAGTCTCCTTCAGGGTTTGTGTCATAGCCAAAAAAATGTGGTATTTGTTTTAGTATGATTATGATTCCTATCCCTACAAGCATTCCTTTGATCACTGAAGATGGAAAATAATATCCAATAACACCTGCTTTAATAACACCAAAAAGTATTTGTATAATTCCACCAATAACCACAGCCACTAAGAAATTTTCGTATCCACCTAATTCAGTTATGGCTGTCATTACAATAGCGGCCAGGCCAGCAGCAGGGCCACTTACTCCAATTTGAGAGCCACTAATTGAGCCTACTACAATACCACCAATAATCCCAGCAATCATGCCTGCAAACGGGGGGGCTCCACTTGCTAGTGCAATTCCTAAACACAAAGGAAGAGCAACAAAAAACACCACAATACTTGCAGGAATATCTTTTTTAATACTTTTAAATATGCTTTCTGTCATAATATTAAATTTTAAGTGAGTTATAAAAAGTTGAATACAAGCTCTTTGTAGAATTTTGTAATGGCCTCGTTGTCTTCCGTTAAATCTGTTAAATCGGGCAAGTGTTCTGAAAAATATTTTTGATGATGAGCGCCCTCTATCACGGTTGAAATTAGCATATGAGGATATTGGTAGTTAGGTTTTATCTCTAAGATAATCTCTGCAACCAAATTAACCACTGTCTTGTATGATTTATAAGAACCTATACTGTTTGCTTCATCTACATTTTTTGTGTGGTATGCTTTGATAGATTCTGAGAATATGATATTGCTTAATAAAATTTCGTTAAAATAGGAAAAATTATTGTCTATTAAGACCGGTGTTGTTAATAACTCCAGTGCCTTGTTTAGACGGTCTTTGGGACTTGTTATATTGGTGGTAGCAAAAACTAATTTATATTCCATCCATGTCCAATACCAACTAGTTAAATATATGAGAAGCTTATGTTTGTTTTCAAAATATCGGTATATAGAACTTTCAGGTGAATTGATTTTTAAACCTAGTTTTTTAAAGTTGAATTTTTCAAAACCTATTTGATGTATTAATGAAATACTATTGGATATTATTTTTTTTCCTAACTCAGATGAGTCTGGATTTTTTGTGTATAATTCATAATCGATTTCTATATGGAGATGTAAATTTTTCATGTTTCTATACTAATATACGTAAATTTAATAGTATTACTTGCATGTTAAACTTTAAGATGAAATTTACCTTTCCTTGTGTTCAGAGCAAAAAAAACCTTTACTAATAAAGTAAAGGTTTTTTATACAAAGTTAATTTTTAGTTTATGGAAACTAAATCTCCAGATTGATTTTTCGTCGGTAAATCAGATTTTCCCATTAAATAAATATCTACCTGTCTCGCAGCTTCTCTTCCTTCAGAGATAGCCCAAACAATTAGAGATTGCCCTCGTCTCATGTCACCAGCCGTAAATATGTTGGGAACATTCGTTTGGTATTTACCATATTCAGCTTTATAGTTAGAACGAACATCTCTATCCAATCCTAATTTGTCTGCTAATGTGTTTTCTGGACCTGTAAACCCTAATGCTAATAATGCAAGATCACATGGCCATGTTTTTTCAGTACCTTCGATTTCAATTAATTGAGGCCGTTGCCCAGGGACCATTTTCCATTCCACATTGACAGTCTTTAAAGCTGTCAATTTACCATCTTTATTTTTTATAAATTCTTTAGTATTGATCAACCAATTACGATTTGCACCTTCTTTATGCGAGGAAGATGTTTTCAATTGTAATGGCCAATAGGGCCAAGGTGTTGAAGCAGCTCTCTGCCCAGGAGGCTTAGGCATGATTTCAAAATTTGTTACGGATGTAGCACCTTGTCGGTTAGAAGTACCAACACAGTCAGAACCTGTATCACCACCACCTATAACGATAACGTCTTTGTCAGTTGCTAAAACTTGATCTTTAACCTCTTGTCCAAAAACTACTTTGGTTTGTTGTGTTAAAAAGTCCATTGCTTGCACGACACCATCAGCTTCAATGCCTGGGGTGGGAAGACTTCTTCTCTCAGTAGAACCACCGCATAAAACGATACTATCAAAAGTCTTTAAGTCTTTAATATCATAGTTTACACCAACGTTCACATTTGTCTTAAAGGTAATTCCTTCAGCTTCTAATATTGCGACACGTCTGTCTATGATTCCTTTTTCCATTTTAAAGTTTGGAATTCCATAACGTAACAAGCCTCCGATAGCATCGTCTCTCTCAAAAACAGTGACGGTATGTCCAGCTCTGTTTAGTTGTTGGGCAGCTGCCAAACCAGCAGGACCAGATCCTACCACAGCGACGGTTTTACCAGTTCTTATCTTTGGAATTTGTGGTTTTATCCATCCTTCTTTGAAAGCACGTTCTACAATATTTTTCTCGATATTCTCAATTGAGATAGGATCTTCTATGATTCCTAATACACATGCTTGTTCACAAGGTGCAGGACATAATCTTCCTGTAAATTCAGGGAAATTATTCGTTGAATGTAAGATCCAAGAGGCTTTTTGCCATTCTCCTTGATGTACCATATGATTAAAATCTGGGATTAAATTCCCTAGAGGGCAACCACTATGGCAAAATGGAATCCCGCAATCCATACAGCGAGATCCTTGCTCTGTAATTTCAGTATCCTTCAAAGGTACTGTAAATTCATTATAATGCTTTACCCGATCTTCTACTGGCTTATAAGCTTCATCTTTTCTTGCGAAATCTTTAAATCCTGTTACTTTTCCCATGATTACACTATTTCTAATTCTTCAACCATTACTTCGCCTTTTGCCAATCGTGCTAAGGCTTTTTTATATTCTGTAGGCATAACTCTTACGAAATTGCTTAAGCTTTTGTCCCAATCTGATAATAATTCTTTACCTCTGTTACTGTCTGTATATAGGACATGTTTCTCAATCAAACCTTTTAAGTCCGCAGCATCTTCAGGTAATATTTCTTCAAACTCAATAGTTTCTGTATTACATAATCCATTGGTGAACTTATTTTCTGGATCATAAATGTAGGCAATACCTCCACTCATACCTGCAGCAAAATTTCGTCCTGTGTTTCCAAGTACAACCACTTTACCACCTGTCATATATTCACAACCATGATCTCCAACTCCTTCTACGACAGTAGTGGCTCCTGAATTTCTTACAGCAAAACGTTCTCCTGCAATTCCGTTTATATAAGCTTCTCCTTCTACTGCACCAAATAAACAGACATTTCCAACAATGATGTTATTTTCTGCAATAAAATCAGAAGAACTAGGTTTTTTAACGATTAGTTTGGCTCCAGATAATCCTTTACCCAAATAATCATTCGTGTTACCGTCTACAGTGAAAGTTAATCCATGCGCCCCAAAAGCTCCTAAACTTTGTCCAGCAGACCCCGTGAAGTTTATGTTTAAGGTGTCTTCAGGTAAACCTAAATGACCGTAAATTTTCGAAATTTCGTTACTTACAATAGCACCTACTGATCTATTAGTGTTCCCAATAGGATATGCAAGTGTCATTTGCTCTTTTCTATATAAGGCGCGGTGTGAATCTTTTAAAATTTGGAAATCTAAGACATCTTCTAATCCATGATCCTGTTGTTCAGAATTCTTTACCGGCATTTCATTATAGGCTGCAGGTCTATGTAAAATTGCAGACAAATCTAAACCTTTTGCTTTGTAGTGATTTATTGCTTTGTTTGCATTAATTTTATGAGTTTGACCAACCATTTCCTCTAAAGTTCTGAAACCTAATTCCGCCATGATACATCTTAATTCTTCTGCTACATAGTAAAAGAAATTAATCACGTGTTCAGGAGTTCCTTTAAAGTTAGCTCTAAGATCCTTATCCTGCGTAGCGATACCAACGGGACATGTATTTAAATGACATTTACGCATCATAATACATCCTGAAGCAACTAAAGGAGCCGTTGCAAAACCAAATTCTTCAGCACCAAGTAAAGCAGCTATTGCAACATCACGACCTGTTTTTAATTGCCCATCGCATTCTACCACAATTCTACTTCTTAGATTGTTTAAAACCAAGGTTTGTTGTGCTTCTGCTAAACCTAATTCCCAAGGGAGTCCGGCATGTTTTAATGAGGTTAAAGGAGAGGCTCCTGTTCCTCCATCATATCCAGAAATTAACACAACATCAGCTTTGGCTTTAGAAACACCTGCAGCGATGGTCCCAACACCAACTTCAGATACTAATTTTACATTAATACGTGCAGCTCTATTTGCGTTTTTTAGATCGTAAATTAGTTGAGCTAAATCTTCAATAGAGTATATGTCATGATGAGGTGGCGGCGAAATAAGTCCTACAAAAGGAGTAGAGTTACGAGCAGATGCAATCCAAGGCAATACTTTTTCACCAGGTAATTGGCCACCTTCTCCAGGTTTCGCACCTTGAGCCATTTTAATTTGAATTTCTTTCGCACTAGATAAATAGTGTGACGTTACTCCGAACCTTCCTGAAGCTACTTGTTTAATTGCAGAATTTCTGCTGTCTCCATTTACATTTGGTTGAAACCTTGCTCTATCTTCTCCACCTTCACCTGAGTTTGATTTACCTCCGATACGGTTCATCGCAATGGCCAAATTTTCATGTGCTTCCCTGGAAATTGAACCATAAGACATAGCGCCCGTTTTGAATCGTTTTACGATGTCTGTCCATGGTTCTACTTCGTCTAATGGAATAGGGTCGAGGTTATCGAATTCAAACAATCCACGAATCGTCATTAGATTCTCAGATTGCTCATTTACAGTCTTTGCATAAATATCATAGCTATCTTGGTCACTCAATCTTACTGCTTGTTGTAATTTTGCAACTGTGGTAGGGTTAAACATGTGTCTTTCCCCATTACGTCTCCATCTATAATCTCCTCCTATATTTAATCCTAGTCGATTTTTTATTTGAGTATCTGGATAGGCATATTTATACCTTTCGTTGATTTCTTTTTCAATTTCGTACAGTCCAATACCTTCAATTCTTGAAGCAGTATACGGGAAATACTTCTCAACAAACTGTGAGTTAAATCCAACAATTTCAAATATTTGAGATCCTCTGTAGGAATGTAAAGTAGATATTCCAATTTTGTTCATTACTTTTAGAAGACCTTTCCCAATGGCAGAGTTAAAGTTGTCTACAGCTTTTTGCTCGTCCATTCCGGTGATAAAACCTTGCTTTACTTGCATCCTGATAATTTCATTAACCATGTAAGGGTTTATAGCACTAGCCCCATAGCCAAATAATGTTGCAAAATGATGCGGTTCCCTAGGTTCTGCAGATTCTATGATAATATCAAAATAAGAACGTTTTCGTAAACGATTCATTTGATGGTGTACAAAAGAGCATGCCAATAACGAAGGTATTGGTGCCAATTCTTTGTCAACTCCTCTATCAGAAAGAACAATGATGTTTGTACCCCTATCAATTGCTTTAGTTATTTGAACAATTATATTGTCCAAAGCATCCTCCAAACCATTTAATCCTTTGTTTTTCGGATACAGAATTTCAATGGTTTTAGCTTGGAAACCATCAATATCGATATTTCGGATTTTTTCTAAATCAGTATTGGAAATAACAGGATTCTGGATTCGTAACTTTCTACATTGTCTTTCGGTAATGCTAAAGATGTTTCTATCTTTTCCTAGTGCCAAACTTATGTCTGTAACAATTTCCTCACGAATACCATCCAATGGAGGATTCGTTACCTGTGCAAATAATTGTTTGAAGTAGTTTGAAATTAATTGTGGTCTGTCAGATAAAACAGCTAAAGGTGTGTCAATCCCCATAGATCCTAAAGCTTCTTTACCAGCCATAGCCATTGGAGTAATCACTTCTTGTATATCCTCAATAGTATAATTAAACAATCGGGAACGCGTAGCGATATCTAAAGTCTCAATTGGACACTCAGTGTTTGTGCTAGGAATGTCCTTTAAATCCAATTTTGTTTTCTTTAGCCACTCTTGGTAAGGTCTTTCAGAAACAATTTTGCTTTTGATTTCTTCATCTTCAATAATTCGACCTTTATTCATGTCTACCAAAAACATCTTCCCTGGTTCTAGCCTACCATGGCTTTCAACATCTGCAGGTGAAACTTCAACAACTCCAATTTCTGAAGCCATTATCAATTTACCACTTTTAGTGACCGTGTATCTTGAGGGTCTCAAACCGTTTCGATCCAACAAAGCTCCAACATAATCTCCGTCTGTAAAAGGTACTGAAGCGGGTCCATCCCATGGCTCCATCAAACAAGCATTGTATTCATAAAATGCTTTTCTTTCCTCGGACATTGTATTGTGTTTTTCCCATGCTTCAGGGATCATCATCATCATTACCTCAGGTAAAGATCTTCCAGTATGTGTAAGCAACTCTACAACCATATCCATCGAAGCAGAGTCTGATTTTCCAGGTAAAATTATAGGGAATAACTTCTCTATTTGCGGACCGAAGACATCACTTTTCATGATTTCTTCTCGTACGCGCATTCTACTTACGTTTCCTCTTAAAGTGTTAATTTCTCCATTTTGGCACATGTATCTAAATGGTTGCGCCAATTCCCAAGCAGGCATAGTGTTTGTTGAGAATCTTTGATGTACAAGAGCTAAACGAGTTACTAAGTCAGTTTGTTGTAAATCTGTATAATAGGGTCCAATGTCTTCAGGCATAATTATACCTTTGTATATCAAAGTTGTATTTGATAAACTTGGAAGGTAAAAGTATGAACTTTCAGACATTCTAGAACTTATAATAGTATGTTCGGTAATCTTACGTGCGGCATACAGTTTTGCTTTGAAGATATTCTCTTCAATATCCTCGGTTTTTCCAATGAATATTTGTTCGATGTTTGGTTCAGAGGCTAATGCAATTTCTCCCAATTGTGTGGAATCTACAGGTACAGTTCTCCATCCTAAAATGGACAAGCCTTGTTCTTTTATTTCTTTTTCGAAAACTTCCTTGCAATAGTTGTACTGATTTTGGTTTTTCGGTAAAAACACCATACCAACGGCATATTCTCTTGGTGCAGGTATTTGAAACGCACACACCCTTTTAAAGTAATCATGTGGAATGTCAATCAATAGTCCAGCTCCATCTCCTGTTTTTCCGTCAGAACTAACACCTCCTCGGTGCTCAAGTTTTACTAAAATCTCCAATGCATCATGGATGATTTGGTTTGTTTTTTCACCTTTAAGGTTGCAAATAAAACCTGCTCCACAGTTTTCGTGTTCAAATTCTGGTAAATATAGACCTTGTTTTTCTATCATAATATTGAAAATAAGTATGCAAAATTACGCAATTCCCATGTTAAAAACCAATAGAAAAGAAAGAGATAGGCTAAAAATGTATTTATTTTAATATTGACATGTTTCTGTTGAGGAAAATTTAAATTTTTAATAAAGAATAGTTAAATATGATATACTATCTTGTTTGAGTGCTTTTTTATTGCGAATTCATCAATGAAACTCGATTGTTATGGTATGATGTGTTAAATTTAAAATTTTTATTATGCCTCAATAAAAAAGCGATTTTTAAAATAAAAATCGCTTTTTTTAGTATTAAAATGAAAGTTCTTAAATTCAGTAAAGAACCTTAATTGTCGTTCATTCGGTAATCAGGATATGCGCTCATTCCATGTTCAGCAGCATCCAATCCTTCAATTTCTTCTTTTTCAGAAACTCGTAAGCCCATTGTTTTCTTTAATGTGAATAAGATAATAAAAGAGGTTGTTAAACAGAAAGCACCTACAATTGCAACACCTGTTAATTGAGTAAAAAACTGTTCAACACTTGCCATAGCTCCAAAGATACCAACAGCTAAAGTTCCCCAAACACCACAAATTAGGTGAACTGCAACAGCACCAACAGGGTCATCAAGTCTTAGTTTGTCAACGAGGGCAACTGCTAATACGATAATAATACCAGCAATAAGTCCAATTAAAATAGCATCAGTCGGAGCCATTTGGTCAGCACCAGCAGTGATTCCTACCAGGCCACCTAAAATCCCGTTTAAGAACATTGTTAAATCAAAATTCTTGTAAAGGATTTGAGAAAATGCAAATGCACCAACGCCACCGGCAGCAGCAGCCAAACATGTGGTTACCAGGGTTAACGAGGTTAATTCAGGGTCAGCTGATAAAACAGATCCACCGTTAAATCCAAACCATCCTAACCATAAGATTAGTACCCCAGCAGTAGCTAAAGGAATATTGTGCCCTTGGATTACTTTTGGATTTCCGTATTTGTCAAATTTACCAATACGTGCGCCAAGTAGCCAAATTGCCACCAATGCAGCCCATCCACCAACTCCGTGAACTAATGTAGAACCAGCAAAATCATAGAAGCCCATAGTGTCTAAGAATCCACCTCCCCATTTCCATGCTCCTACGATTGGGTATACCATTCCTACGTATAGTACTGTAAATACCATAAATGTAGTTAACTTTACTCTTTCCGCTACAGCACCTGAAACAATCGTTGCAGCAGTAGCAGCAAACATTCCTTGGAATAAGAAGTCAGTCCACCATGTATATCCCCCTGAAGCGTATTCAGCAGTCATTCCTCCTTCAGGAGCATAAATACCAAATCCAGCAAATCCTAATACACCGTCTCCGATAAGATTAAATTCTCCAGGGTACATTAAGTTAAATCCTGCTAGGCAGTATAGTAATAATCCAGTACAAACAATAAATACATTTTTAAATAAAATATTGATTGTGTTTTTTTGTCTAGTTAATCCGATTTCTAATAAAGAGAAACCTAAGTGCATGAAAAATACCAATGCAGTACATAGCATCATCCATACGTTGTTCGCTGTAAATAAACCTGCGTCCATAATTGTTTTTTTAATATAATTTATTTTAATGTGTCTTCTCCTTGTTCTCCTGTGCGTATTCTATAGGCTGTGGTAACATCAGAAACGAATATCTTTCCATCACCTATTTCACCTGTCGATGCGGCCTCGAGCAATGCATCGATAGTTGCTTTTTCAAAATCATCATTTACGATAATGGATAAGTGGCGTCTTTGAATGTCACTTGTGCTATATGCAACCCCTCTATAAACGTGTCCTACTTTTTCATTCCCTTGTCCTGTTACATCCCAATATGTAAAGAAGTTTACATTTACTTTGTGTAAAGCTTTTTTAACAGCAGAATATTTAGACTTTCTGATGATTGCTTCAATTTTTTTCATGATTTGTTTGTTTTTGTATTATGTTTTGCAAAGAAATGATAATTCACAGAAAAATCACATAAAGAATTAAATTCTTTATGTGATTTCTGATAAATGTTATTTTGCTTTATTCTTATTCTCTTACTCGTTCTCCAGGGTAAGCCAAAGCTCCGTGCTCAGAAAGATCTAATCCTTCAATTTCTTCTTTTTCAGTTACTCTTAAACCAATCGTTTTCTTTAAAATAGTTAAGAAAATTAAAGAGGTAATAACTGCCCATGCAGCATAAGCTAAAGTTCCAATAAGTTGCGCGATTAATTGTGCAGAACCACCACCATTTAAGATTCCTATTCCTGCGTCACCATCAACTCCCCAAAGTCCGATAACTAAAGTACCCCATGCACCACCAATAGCGTGTACAGAGAATGCACCTACAGCATCGTCAATTTTAAGCTTTTGCTCCACAAACTCCATAGAAAGAACGACAATGATACCTCCAATGAAACCAGCAATGATTGCTCCGCCTTCTGTCATGTTTCCACAACCCGCTGTAATACTTACCAATCCAGCCAAAGCACCATTTAATGTCATGTCTAAGTTTGGTTTTCCGTATTTGATCCAAGTCAATGCCAATGCAGCAACCGCTCCGGCAGCAGCAGCCAAGTTTGTCACTAGAACAACCATAGAAGCTCCTACAGCGTCATCGCCACCCCAAGCTAATTGAGATCCTCCGTTGAATCCGAACCATCCAAACCATAAAATAAATACACCGATGGTAGCATACATTTTGTTATGTCCAGGGATATTAACAGCTTTACCGTTAATGTATTTTCCAATTCTAGGCCCTACTAAGATTGCAGCAACCAATGCAGCCCATCCACCAACAGCGTGTACAACTGAAGATCCTGCAAAATCAATAAATTCTGCTGGCATAATTCCGTCTGTATTGTTCAACCATCCACCATTCCATTCCCATCCACCAGCAATTGGGTAAATAATAGCCGTTAAAACTACTGAAAAGATAATATAAGTGGTGTATTTAGTTCTACCTGCAATAGCTCCAGAAACGATTGTCGCAGCAGTTGCGCAAAATACTGTTTGAAAGAATAAATCGGCAGGTCCTTGATTGAACATAAACCCACTCCATCCAATCCATCCACTAGCAGACTCACCATACATGAAAGAGTATCCTACAAACCAAAATACTAAGGATCCCACAGCGATATCCAATATATTTTTCATTGCAATGTTTACAACGTTTTTAGAACGTGTCATTCCAGATTCAACTAATGTAAATCCTGCTTGCATTAAGAATACTAAGATACCTGATATAAGCATCCATAACATTCCCATGTCTCCGTTTATTTGCGCCACTGCAGCAGCCAAATCAGCTGTTGAAGTTTCTTGTGCTATTGTAAGTGCTAAACTCATATTATAAATTTTGAATTGTGTGTTTTTGAATTGTGAACTGTCTCTTAAGACAGTTCACAATATGTCTGTTTTTGTTTGTTTTTCTTAGAAAGAGTATACTGCAGC